>Ga0164290_1000807_pt1 | contig 77461 bp, 62 predicted proteins | sample Micstemetagenome_FD_108782 | JGI IMG/M metagenome (GOLD analysis project Ga0164290, IMG submission 108782) | Contaminated culture microbial community from soil near Moab, Utah, USA - Microcoleus steenstrupii SON62 (Illumina Assembly) | ecosystem: Environmental > Terrestrial > Soil > Soil crust... | reverse complement strand
GACCCACCACCCACCTCCCCACATCCACGAACCAGCACGAACCGACCTGGCCGGACCCCGGGGGAAGACGGAGCAACCGACGAACGACCCGAACCCTAGAACCGGGGTCTCACACAGAACCCGGGGCGCTGCTCAGGCGGGTGGCTTGGTGTTGACCGCGACGAGGTCGCCGGTGCGGTACGTGGTCGGTGCGGAGGTCCACACGTAGTCCTCGTCGGGCTCCGTCCACCCGTCGACCCAGAACGTGACCGTGTAGGTCACCCGTGCCGTCACCGTGACGGTGCCGGGTCCCGGCGGCGTCCACGTGCACGGCCCGTTGACCCCCGGCTCCGCCTGTGCGGGCAGCGACGGGAGCGCGGGAAGCGCCGCGCCGTCGTCCGCGGCCGCGACGGCGGGGATGCAGGCGACGGTGCCGCGGAAGGCGGGCGACGGTCGCGCCGGGTCCGGTTGGAAGTCGACGACGAAGTCGAGCTCGCGGGGCGTGGCGTACAGCGCCAAGGTGGCGCCGCGGTGGACGATGGTGTTGGACCGCTGCGTGCGCCACGCGCTCGGGTGGATGGCCAGCCACGTCGGGTAGCGCGTGACGAGGCCGCCGAGGCGGTCGACGAGGGCGTTCGTGAACACCTCCGGGCGGTCGAGCCGGAGCGAGTTGCGCAGGTCGTCGAGCCGCGACCTCGGATCGAACAACGGATCCGTGATCGGGACCTCGATGACGCCGAGGCCGTTCACGTCGTAGGTCGTGCGGTCGCAGAAGACGCTGAAGATGCGTGTGCCGGCGTCGAGCGGCCCTCGGCTCGGCGGTGTGGACGTGGGCTCGGCCAGCGGGACCGCGATCGCGGTGGCGATCCCCTCGACGAACACGTAGGGGCCCGTGACGACGGTGCCCTGCGGGACGCGCTCGCCGCTGGAGAGCTCGAAGCCGTCGCGATCGGCCGTGATCGAGCAGCGCGCCGCCTGCCCCCCACCGTGACCGGCGAACGTCGACGACGACGGGATCGACGTGATCCGCTGGATCCCGCCCGAGCCGTTGCGGATGGACACCGATCGAGCGCCCTCGACGAAAACAGGCGGCGGCTTGAGAGAGGAGTTCCCTCCGGTTCCAGGCGTAGGGGCGGACGCATCCTGGAGAAGTAGGGGGAGTACCGCCATGATGACTAGACGCATGCGCGAGGTTCCTCACCGAAGGCTTCGACCTTCCAAACGCCATCGACCTTCAACATCGTGGCCGTCTGACCCCTCCTGACCATCTGGCCCTCGAGTCGCGGGCTCCCGCGCAGCACGAACTGCTCGTCACTTAGGGTGCAATCAAGGATCCTGGCTGACTCCGTCGCCTCTCCGGCGACGACGAGGTAGGGCCGCAAGACAACTCCGGCACCCAGTGTGTCGACGTAGCCGCCCGCTGCTGCCTCGGTGAGACTGGTCGCGAATTGTGCACCCGCATCAACCATGTAGGGCGCGAAAGCAGCCGGATCTATCAGTAGGTCTGTCGTGGCGCTGCGATAGAAGGCGAGGCTCGCGTTCGCGTACGCCTCAAGGATCTCGACGTCTTCTGGCTGGACCGTGAACACGGAGGCGTCGTTCGGGTCGGGCTCCCAGGCGATGTGGACGTACAGCCCTTCGGGCATCAGCTGCCGGGTGTCGCCGCGCGTGGCCACCCCCGGGGCCGAGTCGACCTTGACGCCGAGGCCCTCGGAGAACATCGGCCCGTCCGGCAGGGGATCGTCCGGTCCGGGCGCGGGCTCCGGCGTGGAGGTGCTGCTCTCGGCCGCCGCCGGTGTGGTCGGGGGAGCCTCGGTCGTCGCAGGCGGTGCGGAGGTGGACGACGCGGGGACGGCGGTCGTCGCCGTCACCGTGGTGGACGAGCTGGACACGGTGGACGTGGACGTCGTGTCGAAGGTGACGAACGTCCCGCCGTCGCTTGCGTCGGAGCAGGACGCGAGCGCCACGAGCAGGGTCGCCGAGAGGACGGGAATGATCGGGCGCATGTGGCCTCCACGGTGTCGGTGAAGCCGATCCCCCGTCGACCGGCCACCTCAGCGAACACCCGCTCACCAGATCCGCAAGCGCATCCGGTCCGCTGAGCGGAACCGGCTCCCGGGCACGTCCCGCCGCCGATTCGTGTACGTGTTCGCCGATGCGTTCCCGCAGGTCAGCGCAGTTCCTCTTTTACGTAAACCGTCGGGTGGAGGTGGCCTTGAGGAGGCGGAGGGCGCCTTGCTTCGCAGTGGTGCGGTGGTGGCTGCCGGCGCCCCCGGTGGCGGCGCGGTTGGCGACGAACCAGTCGTAGCTGGCACGGAACATCTCGTCGTTGCTCCACGTCGGCGTCCACCCGAGGAGCTCGCGCGCGTGCTCGACGTCGAACCACATCGACTTCGAGTACATGAGCCAGTGGTACGGCGCGAACGGCGCCAGCCTCGCCGCGCCCGCGGCGCGCATCGCGAGCGACGCCGGACCCGCCGGCAGCGACCGGACCCGGGACCCCGTCCCCGCGTGCGCGCACACGGCCTCCAGCGCCTCGCGCATCGTGCCGAAGCGGTCCGTCCCGCAGTTGACGATCGCCGGTCCCGGCCGCTCCGCGGCGAGCAGGCACGCCTCGGCCAGGTCGTCGGCGTGCACGAACTGGTACCGGTTCGATCCGTCCCCGAGCACGAAGACGTCCGCGCCGTCGGCGATCCAGTCGAACAGGATGCCGAAGATCCCCAACCGCCCGTGCCCGAGGATCGTCCGCGGCCGCACGATCGTGACGTCGAGCCCCCGACCGACGGCCGCGAGGCACGCCCACTCGGCGGCGAGCTTCGCGTGCCCGTAGGCCTCCGCCGGCGACGGCACCGTCGTCGGCAGGACCGGGTTCGACGACGGCACGCCGAACACCGCCGACGAGGAGGTGTGCACGACCTTGCGCACCCCGGCCGCCGCCGCGGCGCGCAGGAGGACGGCCGTGCCGTCGACGTTGACGGTCCGCAGCAGCACCGGGTCGCGCGCGAGCGGCACCTGCGCGACGTTGTGGAACACCAGCTCGGCGTCCCGCACGGCTGCGGCCACGGCGGGTTCGTCGCGGATGTCGGCCCGGACGAGCTCGACGTCGGGCGGTCGGTCGTCGGCGTCCGCCACGTCGAGCACGCGCACCTCGTGACCGGCGGCCAGCAGCCGTCGCACGAGCAGCGATCCGAAGTAGCCGCTGCCGCCCGTGACGAGCGATCGCGTCACAGCTCGAAGCCCTGCGCGCGGCACCAGGCGATGCTGGCCCGCATCCCCTCGTAGAGCTCGACGCGAGGCTCGTAGCCGAGCTCCCGCCGCGAGGCCGAGATGTCGCAGGCGATCGTGTGGCCCATCTCGCCGAGCACGTGGAGCTGCTGCTGGTACCGGCCGGCGCGCTGGATCGCCCGGTCGGCCGCCTGCGCCACACGAGCGGCCAGCGCCGGCAGGCGCAGCGCCCGGGGCGACACCTCGTAGCCCTCGTCGGCGAGCGCGCGGCCGACGGTGCTCACGATCTCGTGGACCTCGTAGGGGCGGGCGTCCGCGATCCACCAGCCGCGGCCGCGCGCCGCGGGGGTGAGCTCGGCGGCGAGGACGCCGTCCACCAGGTTGCCGACGTAGACCATCGACCGGCGCTGGCGCCCCCCGGCGATCACGGGGAAGCGGCCGGTGCGGACCATCCGGAAGAACGTCGTCTGGCGCGGCGGCTGGTACGGGCCGTAGAACCAGGGCGGCCGCACCACCGTCGCGTCGAGCCCGTCGCGAGCGGCATCGAGCACCGCCTGCTCCGCCACCATCTTCGTGCGCCCGTAGGCGAGGTACGGGTGGTACGGCTCATCCGCGCGGAAGCGGTCCGTCGGGGTCGGGTTGGTGCCGAACGGGCTGTTGGACGAGACGTGCACGAGGCGGCGGACGCGTGCCGCGCGGCAGGCGGCGACGACCTGCCGGGTGCCCTCGACGTTGACGTGGTGGAGCTCGGCGATCCGGCGCGGGTGGATGAGCCCGGCGGCGTGGATCACGTCGGTGTCCTCGCCCACGTCCCCGAGGAGGGCCTCGAGGGTGTGGCGGGCGGCGACGTCACCGACGACCACGTCGACGCGCGCCGGGCTCGCGGACGCCGTGGCACGGAGCGCGGCGGCGTCCGCCGGGTCGTGCGCGAGCAGCCGCAACGACCTCCTCGCCGGGTCGTCGAGCAGCCGTGCGACGAGCGCCCGGCCGAGCCAGCCGGCCGCACCGGTGACCACCGTGGTCGTCGGCGGAGCCCAGCGCTCGGGGGCGGAGGCGACGTCACCCGCCACGGGCGCTCCCGAAGGCCGCCGCGGGTGCACGCTCCGCCACGAAGCGCCGCGCGTTGCGGATCGCGATCGCCATCACCGTCGCCTGCGGGTTCACGCCCGGCGCCGACGGCAGCAGCGAGGCGTCGTTGACGTACACGTTGGCGGTGCCGTGCACGCGCCCCCAGGAGTCCGTCCCGCTCCGCGCCGGGTCCTCGCCCATCGGCACGGTGGAGCAGAGGTGGACGGTCATGACGCTGGCTCGGCTGGCGGCGAACGCCGACTGCATCGCGGCGAGCGAGGCACGGTCTCGCACGAGCGGGGCGCCGCGGAAGCACGGGTAGACCTGGTCGGCGCCGGCCTCCAGGACGAGCAGCGCGAGGCGGGCGAGGCCGCTGCGCAGCAACCCGCGGTCGCGCGTGGTCAGGCGGTAGGTCACCACCGGGTCGCGCAGGCCGGGCACCGCGCGGACGAGCCCGCGGCCCTCGCTCGTGATCGCGGCGTAGTAGACGCTGATGCGCCGCCACTGCTCGACCGCCGCGGCGAACGAGCTCCAGTGGTCCGACAGGGCCAGCGCGACGAGGCCCGGGTGGCTCGCCGAGCCGCCGAAGGACAGGTCGGGCGCGAACTCCTTCACCTGGTGCACCGGGACGTCGTCGGGCACGTTGACCTCGTCGGCGAAGCGCGCCGCGAGCTTGACGGTGGGGTGGACCGCGAGCGTCCGGCCGATCCGCCCGCGGATGCCGGATCGCTGGAGCAGCGCGGGGGTCTGGATCGCGCCTGCGCACACGAACGCGCTCCGGCACGTGATCGCGCCGGTCGTCCCGTCCGCCCAGCGGACGAGCAGGTCCGTGACCCGTCCGCCGCGCATCGACATCCGCTCCACCCGGCAGTCCGTCGCGAGCCGTGCGCCGGCGGCGAGCGCCCGCGGGAGGTACGTGCGGGTCATCGACTGCCGCCGTCCGGTCGGCGCGTCCCCACCCGGCGGGTACGTCATCCACCGCGGGATCTCGCTGTGCCGCCAGCCGAGGCCGGCGGCGCCGCGCCGGAGGATCTCGCTCGCAGGCGTGGGCGCGCCCGGCACCGTGGTCACGTGCAGCGCGTGCTCGATCTCGTCGGCGATCGCGCCGATCTCCGCCGGGTCGAGCCCGTCGATCCGGTGCTCGCCGGCCCACCGCTCGACGAGATCGGCCGGCGGGCGGAAGTAGAGGCCGCTGTTGATCTCCGTCCCGCCGCCGGCGCAGCGTCCCTCGGTGTACGCGATCGACGGGAGGCCGAGCGCCACCGTCACGCCGCCTGCGCGGTACTGGCGGTCCATCTGCTCGAGCGAGAACGGCCGCACGGAGCCCTGCTCCACCCAGGGGCCCTCCTCGATCACGAGCACGTCGACGCCGGCCTCGGCGAGCAGCGCCGCGGTCGTCGCGCCGCCCGCACCGGAGCCGATCACCACGACCTCCGCGTCGAGGCGCTCGGCGGGTGCGACGAGCGGCGGCGGGTCGCCGCTCACGCGACGGCTCCGTCCGGGCGCGTCCCGGGCCAGGTCTCCCACACGTAGGCGTAGCCGAGCGAGCGCAGCAGCCGCACGTACTCGCCCACGAGGGGCAGCGCCGTCCGGGCGAGGAGGTGGACGACGCGCGCGGAGCCGGGCAGCAGCAGCAGCGCGCGCACCACGGCGGCGATCGACACGACGCCCACGCGCATCGGGCTGGGCATCCCGTCGACCCGGCGGGTGGTGAACGCCACCACCTCGCGACGTCGCTCCGCGTCCAGCGAGGGGAGGTCGAGGGCGAGCAGCCGGTCGGCGAACGGGCCGACGAGTGGGGCGGACGGGACCGGACGCATGCGCGGTCGCCGAGCGTAGCGGTGGTGACTGACTACGCTCGACTCCGTGCCAGACGCCGCCTCGCGTGCCGTGATCGTGGTCCCCACGTTCAACGAGCGCGAGAACATCGAGCCGTTCCTCGCCGCCGTGCGCCGCGCCGTGCCCGACGCCGACGTCCTCGTCGTGGACGACGCGAGCCCGGACGGGACCGGAGCCGCGGCCGAGGGGATGGCCTCCGAGCTGGGCCAGATCAAGGTCCTGCACCGCGCCGGCAAGCAGGGCCTCGGCAGCGCGTACCGGCACGGGTTCCAGCTCGCCCTCGACGAGGGCTACGACGTGGTGGTGTCGATGGACGGCGACCTCTCGCACGATCCGCACGTCATCCCCGCGCTCCTCGCCCGGATCGACGCCGGTGCCGACGCCGTGATCGGCTCGCGCTACGTCCCGGGGGGCGGCACCGCCGACTGGCCGCTGCACCGCCGGCTGCTGTCCCGGTGGGGCAACCGCTACACCGGGTTCGTGCTCGGCCTGGGCGTGCACGACGCGACCTCCGGCTTCCGCGCCTACCGGTCGGGGGCGCTGCGTGGCATCGAGCCCGGCTCGACCACGGCCGAGGGGTACGCGTTCCTCACCGAGCTCGTCCGGCGGCTCGTGCGGCGCGGGCACGAGGTGGCGGAGGTGCCCATCACGTTCCGCGACCGTGAGCGGGGCACGTCGAAGATGTCGGGGCGGATCATCGTCGAGTCGATGCTGCTCGTCACGCGGTGGGGCGTGGCGGACGTCGTCCACCGCCGGCGACCCCGTCGGCGCCGATGACGACCCTGCCGCCGGCGGCGGCCAGGGGCTCGACACGGTTCGCCCCGCCCGGCGTCGAGCGGGGTGCGCGCTGGATCGAGCGGGCCGACGCGACGCGCGTGCGCTGGGCGGTGGCGGGGCTGATCGTGCTGCCCTTCGTCGTCGCCGCGATCGTGCTGCGTGGACGGGAGTGGCACCCCGTGCTCGACCTCGCGATGACCGAGCTGCGGGTGCGCGACGTGGGCGGGGCGCAGTCGCCGCTCATCGGGCTCCCCGGGCGGATCGGTGTCTTCCCGGACCAGGGCAGCCACCCCGGCCCGGCGAGCTTCTACCTCCTCACGCCGGTGTACCGCGCGCTCGGATCGTCGGCGTGGGCGCTGCTCGTGTCGACGATGGTCCTGAACGCGATCGCTGTCGTCGGGGCGCTCGTGATCGCGCAGCGGCGCGGCGGCACCCGCATGGTCCTCGCGGTGGGCGCGCTGCTCGTGCTGCTCGTGCGCGGCTACGGGTGGACGGTGGTCACCCAGCCGTGGAACCCCTACCTGCCGCTCCTGGCGTGGGTGGTCGTCGTGCTGGCCACGTGGAGCGTCGTCCTCGGCGACCACCGCCTCGTCGTCGTCGTGGCGGGAGCGGGCTCGTTCTGCGCGCAGACGCACCTCCCGTACCTCGGGCTCTGGCTCGGCATGCTCGCGCTGTGCGTCGTGCGGATCGTGCACACGTGGTGGCGCCACCCCGTGCGGCGCAACGACATGCAGCGCTGGCTGGGCACCGCGACCGTGGTCATCGCCCTGATGTGGGCCCCCGTGCTGTGGGACGAGCTGCGGCGCGAGCCGGGCAACCTGTCCATGCTGCGCGAGTACTTCGGCAACCCGCCGGAGGATCCCGCCGGGTTCGGGGAGGGGGTGCGCCTGGTGCTGCGCCACCTCGACCCGTTCCGGCTGGCGGGCGGCGCGCTGCGCGGCGAGGGCTACTTCGTGCGCGCCGGGTTCCGGCTCGACGGCAGCACGGTGCCGGGCGTGCTGCTGGTGCTCGCGTTCGCGGCGTCGTGCGCGGCGGCCTGGCGGATGCGGCACCGGTTGGTGCTGGGGCTGCAGCTGGTCGTCGGCTGGTCGCTCGTCCTCGCGACGATCTCGATGAGCCGCATCTTCGGCAAGGTCTGGTTCTACCTGACCCTGTGGATGTGGGTGACAACGACGCTGATGATCGTGTGCGTCGTGTGGACCGCGGCGCTCGTCGCGCAGGACCGGTGGGCCTCGTGGCGGGCGACGGCGAGCGGGTGGCGGGCGACCCCGCCACGGCTGGCCGCGGTGCTCCTGGCGACCGCGGTCGCGGTCGCCTCCTGGGCGGGGCTCGTGGTGGCGGCGTTCGGGGCGGAGGCGCCCGAGCAGCACCTGTCCGACTCGCTGCGTGCGCTCGTGGGCCCGACCGAGGAGGCGATCCGCTCGGGCGCCGGTGCCGCGGCGGGCGCCGGGGCCGACGGACGGTACGTGGTCACCTGGCAGGACGCGCTGTGGTTCGGGTCGCAGGGGTACGGCCTGGTCAACGAGCTCGAGCGGGAGGGCCTCGACGTCGGCGTGCGCGAGACGTGGCGGGTCCCCGTGACCCGCCACCGGGTGATCCCGCCCGGCGAGGCGACGGCCGAGATCCTGCTCGCCACGGGGAGCTACATCGACGCGATGAGGGCGCTGCCGGGCGCCGTCGAGGTCGCCTTCCACGAGCCGCGCGACGCGGGCGAGCTGGCCCGCTACGCGGAGCTCGAGGCCGAGCTGCGGACCGGGTTGCGCGACCGCGGGCTTCCCGACGTCGAGGCCATGGTGTCGACGAACCTGTTCGGCGTGCAGCTCGACGAGCGGGTGCCGCGGCACCTGCAGTCGGTGGTCGACCGGATGCTGCGCCTCGGGCAGCCCGAGGCCGTGTTCGTCGTGCCCGCCGGCACGAGCCCGTGACAGCGGTGGTTCCGGGGCGGACGCAGCCGCCCGGCGGCACACGTCCCGCCGCGCCGCGGGCGCTGGCGGCGCGCCTCGCGCAGCCGGAGGTGGCGGCCGTGGTCCTCGCGGTGCTCCCGGTCCTGGCCGCGATCGTCCACGCCCTGCGACGGGACTGGATCCCCGTCGGCGACGACGCGCTGATCGAGATGCGCTCCCGCGACGTGTTCACGGTGGACCACTTCCCGTGGCTCGGCACGTGGTCGTCGGCATCGCTCGCCACCGGGACCGACGTCAACCACCCCGGTCCGCTGCTGTTCGACGCGCTCGCGATCCCGGTGCGCCTCGCGGGTGGCCCCGCCGGCGTCGCGATCGGCGTCGGGGCGATCAACGCCGCGGCCGTCGTGGGCGTCGCGCTCGCGGGCCGCCGCCTCGCAGGGCGAGCGGGGCTGCTGTGGGCGGCCGCGATCGCGGCGGCGCTGTCGTGGACCCTCGGCAGCACGATGTTGACGGATCCGTGGAACCCGCACGTGCTGATCCTGCCGTTCCTCCTCGTGCTCGTCCTCGCGGCGGTGGTCGCGGCGGGCGAGCTGCGCGCCGTCCCGTGGCTGGTGGGCGTGGCGAGCTTTTGCCTCCAGACCCACGTCGGCTACGCGTACGTGGCTCCGGCGGTGTGCGTGGCGGCGCTCGCCGGCGCGGCGGTCGTCCTCCGCCGCCGGTGGCGGACCGATCCCGCGACCTGCCCCGCGGACGTGCGCGCGGTCGTGCGCACCGCGGCCTGGACGATCGGGACCTCGCTCGTCCTGTGGGCGCAGCCGCTGTGGGAGCAGGTGGCCGGCCCCGGGCGCGGCAACCTGTCCCGCCTCGCGTCGAGCGCGGGCGGCGACGAGCCGACCATCGGCGCGCGGCTCGGCCTGCGGATCCTCGGGGCGGTCGTCGCGCTGCCGCCGTGGTGGAGCCGGTCGTCGTTCACCACCACGGTCCCGAACACGCGCTACGACGCCGACGGCACGGGCGTGTCGCCCGAGGGCCTGCCGGGGCTGGGCGCCGCGGTCCTCTCGCTCGCGCTGGTCGGCGGGCTGCTCGGCGCGCTCGCGTGGTGGAGCTGGCGCCGGCGCGACCGGCCGGCGACCGCAGCGCTCGCGATGGCGGCGGCGGCGGTGGTGATCGCCGGCGGGAGCCTCGCGCTGATGCCGATCGGGGTCCTCGGCCTGACGGCCCACCAGATGCGCTGGCTCTGGTCGATCGGCGCGTTCGTGGTGCTCGCCTCGGCGCTCGCCGTGCACCGAGCGGTGGCGGACTCCCTCGCCCATCGGGGGACGGCGCGGGCGCTGGTGTGGGCGCCGGCGTTGGCGCTGGCCGCGTTCGTGGTGGCGAACGTGCCCGCTCACCTCCAGCTGGCCGGCCCCTCCGCGGAGCCCACCGCGCAGCCGGTGGCGCGCGCGCTCGCCTCGCAGCTGGAGCGGTTCCGACCCGGCGGCCCCGTGCTGTTCGACGCGTCGAACCTCCGCTTCGCCGAGCCGTACTCGACGGTGGCGATGTCGGCGATGCAGCGCGACGGGGTGGACGTGCGGGTGGAGCTCGAGGGGCTCGTCCGGCAGCTGGGCGAGGCTCGTCGCGCGGACGGGAGCGAGGTGCTGCGGATGCGGTTGCTGGAGGGCCGGGCGGCGCTCGAGGTGCCCGCAGGTTCGGAGCGCGTGGCGTTCTCGTCGCCACTGACGGGCGCGGAGATCGAGCGGCTCGTCGCCGGCGAGCGGCAGGTCGTGGAGCTGCTCCGCGGCGTCGGCCTGGAGCTCACGGACGCGGGTCGCGAGCTCGTCGCCTCGGGGGGGATCGGTGTGGATCCCCGCGAGCTCGAGCGCGCCGCCGCGGAGCCCGAGGCGCTCGTCGGCAGCGGCGGCTTCGCCGCCCTCGTCGTGACCGGCTCGGTGGTGGTCGATCCGGTCTCGGACGAGCTGTTCCGGGACGTGGCCGCCCTGCGCCTGCGCGTCACGACGACGACCGCGGCCCTCCTGGTCGACCCGCTGCCCGGCCGTCGCGACGGCGGCTGACGCGGTCGGCGCCGCACCGACGGCTTGGCGCCCGGTCGGCGCTGCGCACGCTCAGCCGAGCGCGGCGCACGCCCCGACCGGCGTGTCGTAGGTGCCGTCGGCGCTCCACGGACCGGCGCCCCATCCGGCGGGATCCGCAGGGACGATCCCGTCGAAGCGCTCCGCCAGCTCGACGACGAGCCAGCTCGCGAAGCGCCCGGCGCCCTGTGGGCAGACGTGGACCCCGTCCGGCTTGCGGTCCGGAGCGCCGTCGCCCTCCAGGTCCGAGCGCAGCTCGCCGCCCCACACCTCGGTCGCGTCGAGGAGGTGGGTGTGGGCGGGATCGCTCGCCGCCAGCTCGGCGGCGACCTGCACCTGTCGCGCCATCCCGGGGTCGATCAGGTCCGGCCGGACCGGAGGCGCCGTGACGATCACGAGGTCCGCGCCGGCGTCGCGGACGAGGCGGTGGAACCAGCTGAACGCCGCGCGCTGGCGCTCGTGGTCGAACGGCGAGTCCCACAGCGAGAGCTGGACGACCACGACGTCGGGCGCGTGCCCGCGGAGCAGGTCGGTGTAGATCGCGTCCGGGTCGACCCCGTCGGAGGCGATCAACCGCCGGGCCGCGAAGGCCCCGTCGACCGCCTCGACCCCGGCGGCCGACAGCGCGGCGACGACGGCGGGCGCCTCGTCCGCGGCGATCGAGTCGCCGGTCCACAGCACGCGCCGCACGACCCGGCGTGGCGGGGGCGGCTCGGTCGCCGCCGGGGCCGTCGCCGCCGGAGCCGTCGCCGCCGGGGCAGCCGCGGCCGGCGCGGCCGGCGCGGCCGGCGCGGCCGACGTCGTCGAGGTCGTGGCGGTCGTCGAGGTCGCGGGGGTCGTCGAGCTCGACGTCGCGCTCGCCGCCGGTGCCACGGCGGTGGCGGCGGTGCCGGACGGCAGCGACGTGGCGAGGGTCGCGGCGTCGAACGCGGCCACCTGCCCTCGGCCCGACGGGGCGGCCAGCACCGCGAGCGCAGCCAGCGCGGCGACGGCCACGGTGGCGACGCCGGCGCGGCGTCCGGCCGCCCAGCGCCGCTCGCGACGGATCGGCTGCTCGACGAGGTGGTAGGAGACCGCCGCGGCGAGCAGCGAGGCGGCGACGACGAACAGCTCGACGGCCAGCGGCGGCCACCCGCCGAGGCGCGGGCGCCCCAGTCGGAGGATCGGCCAGTGCCACAGGTACACGCCGTACGACAGGCGCCCGAGCCACTGCAGCGGCCGCGCCGACAGGGCGCGCTGCAGGGGGGTGGCGCCGTCGGCGGCGAGGGCGACGACGATCACGGCCGACGCCGCAGCGTGCAGCGCCAGGCCCCCTCGCAGCAGCCCGTCGAGGTGGTGACCGCCGAGGGTCCACGTCGCGGCCAGCACGGCGATGCTGCCGGCCAGCAGGGGCGCGCCCGCACGTCCCCGCAACGCCCGGCCGAGGGGCCGGCGCAGGGCCGGCACCGCGACCATCGCGCCGAGGAGGATCGACGACGCCCGCGTGTCGGAGCCGAGGTAGGCCCGCTCGGGACGGGCGGGGTCGTGGAGCACGACCATCGCGACCAGGGAGGCGGCGGCTGCGGCGCTTGCGACGAGGAGGAGCCGCCGCTCGCCCCGCTCGCCTCCGCGCAGGAGCGCCCACGCGACCAGTGGCCACACGACGTAGAACTGCTCCTCGACGGCGAGGCTCCACAGGTGCGTGAAGGCCGACGGCGACGTCGACGCGGCCCAGTAGTCCCGCGCCTCGGCGATCAGGTGCCAGTTCGCGAGGTAGGGCAGCGCCCAGCGGGCGTCGGAGCGCGACGTGGCCTGCTCGGCGGGCGTGCCCCAGACGGCGAGCCAGCCGAGCACCACGGCGAGCAGGAGGGTGGCGGCCGGCAGCAGCCGTCGTGCACGGCGCACCCAGAACGCCCGGAGCGACACCCGTCCGGCCGCGCCGGCCTCGGCGACGAGCAGCGTGGTGATGAGGAACCCGGACAGCACGAAGAACAGGTCGACGCCCAGGAAGCCGCCGCCCAAGCGGTCGAGGTGGAACGCGACGACCCCGGCGACCGCGATCCCTCGGGCGCCGTCGAGCGCCGGCCGGTGCGCGACGAAACCCGTCATCGGCGGTCGGCGGAGGTCACCGAGCGGGTGAGGCGCGGCGACGTGGCACGCGGGCGCGAGGATGGTGCGCCGGTCCTCGCAGCAGCCGTGACGACCGGGAGGCAGCGGCGCGGGACCACGGCAGACACAGGGGTGTGAGACTATCGAACGCGCATCGGAGCGGCCCGTCTGGCGAGGCGTGGCGATCGCCGTCGCGCTGGGCGCGGTGTGGCGGCTGGGCCTCCTGGCGGTCCACCGCTGGGACCAGCCGCTGCTGCTCAACGACTCGCTCTACTACTCCGCGCAGGCTCGCCAGCTGGCCGAGGGGATCTGGTTCCGCGAGATCTTCGTCGACCAGCCGGGTGCCGAGCACGGACCGCTCACGTCGACGCTCCTGGCCGCCGTCAGCTGGGTCGACGACCCGGTGCCCTGGCAGCGGCTCGTCACCGTGCTGTGCGGGATCGCGACGATCCCCGTGCTCGCCGCGCTCGCCCACGCGTGCGCGCCGCCGCCCTCGCGGCGTCGGGCCGCGGTCGTCGCCGCCGCGATCGCCGCGGCCTACCCCAACCTGTGGCTGAACGACGGGCTGGTGATGAGCGAGAGCGTGAGCGTGCTCGTCGTGTCGGCGACGTTGCTCGTCGGGCTCCGCTGCCTGGAGCGGCCGGCCTGGGGCGCGCTCGTGCGCCTGGGCGCGCTGGCGGGTCTCGGCGCGCTGGCGCGCAGCGAGCTCGCGCTCGTCGCGGCGGGCCTCGCTGCCGTCGTCCTCGTCGCCACCCGTGACCTCCGGCGCACGGCCGTGATGGCGGCCGCGGGGGCCGTCGTCGTCGCTCCGTGGGTCGCGTTCAACCTCGCCCGCTTCGAGGAGCCGGTGACGTTGACGACGAACGACGGCACCACCCTGCTCGGCAGCTACTGCGACGACGCGTTCTCGGGGCGCGACCTCGGCGGGTGGTCCATCTCCTGCGTCGTCGCCGACCCGGCCTACGCGCAGGACGAGGAGCCGTCCGTCCGCTCCGCGCGGCAGCGGTCGCTGGCCCGGACGTACGCACGGCAGCACCTGGACGACCTCCCGCGCGTGGTCGCCGCGCGGATCGGGCGGACGCTCGATCTGTACGGCCTCGACAGCCTGATCGCGCAGGACGTGGGGGAGGAGCGGCCGCGCTGGGCGTCGTGGGCCGGCATCGTCTCGTGGTGGGCGCTCGCCCCGGCGGCCGCCGCCGGGGTGGTGCGGATGCGGCGGCGTGACCGGGCGCTGCTGCTCGTCCCGTGCGTGGCGGTGCTGGTGACGACCGTCGTGTTCTACGGCGCCCACCGCATCCGCTCGTCGATGGAGCCCGTGGTGGTCGTCGGCGCGGCGATCGCTCTCGTCGCGTGGAGCTCGCGCCTGCGGCGGGGCGGCGGGGCGGATCAGCCGGGCAGCGTCCAGATCGACGCGCCCGAGTAGCCGGTCGCGAGGACGCCGCCGCCCCCGGGAGCCGCGTGCACCGTGAGCAGCTCGCCCGCCCCGGCGTCCACCGCCGCGATCTGGGCGCCCGTGGCCAGCTCCCACAGCACGAGCCGCCCGTCCTCGCCCGCGCTGACCGCCCGCGTGGCGCCCGGGAGCACCGCGACGTCGCGGACGCCGCCGTCGTGGCCCGCCATGGTGGACGCCCGCTCGCCGGCGCTCGACCACACCACGACCGTGCCGTCGGCGCCGGCGGTGAGGATCGAGCCGTCCGGCAGCCACGTGGACGCGACGACGGCGTCGCCGTGGGCGAGCTGCGTGATCGGCGCGGCGGCGGACAGGTCCCACACGATCACCTGCCCGTCGGTGCCGCCGGTCAGCAGTCGCGCCCCGTCCGCGCTCAGCTCGACCGTGGCCACGCCGCCGGTGTGGCCCGTCAGCGACGCGATCCGCTCCCCGGTCGCGAGGTCCCACGCAGCGACCTCGCCGTCGCGCGTGATCGTCGCGGCACGGCGGCCGTCCGCGGCGAGCGCCGCGCCCAGCACGATGTCGCCGTGGCCGCCGAGCGTGGCGACGGCCGATCCGGTCGTCGCCTCCCACGCGATCGCGCTGCCGTCGGCGCTCGTGGTCAGGATGCGGCCGCCGGTGCCGTCGAACGTCGCGCTCGTCACCCAGTCCGTGTGCCCCTCGAGCCGCTGCAACGCCCCGCCGCTCGCGGGGTCCCACACCCGGGCGCCGTCGTCGGCGGCGGTCACGACCGACGCACCGTCGGGCGCGACGGCGACGTCCGCGATCTGGTCGGTGTGCCCGACCAGCGACGTGCGGGTCGCACCGGTCGCAGGATCGGACACGATGGCGCCACCGTCGCGGTCGACCGTCACGACGAACGACCCGTCGGGCGCCCAGGCGCCGTCCTGGACCCAGTCGGAGTGGCCGGCGAGGCGGACGAGCTCGCCCCCGGCGGCGCTCTCGCGCGTGCCGTCGCCGCCGGGGGCCCCGGCCGCCGCTCCGCCCGAGGCACCCGCGGCGCGCTCCGCCTCCCCGTCACCGCCGCCGCACGCGGCGAGCGCCAGCGCCAGCAGCACCGCAGCGCCGCGCGCCATCCACGCCGTCCCTCGTCCCACCATGTCGCCACGCCTTCCGCCGTCGCCCGCACCCGCGGCCGAGCGGCGTCGGAAGCTACCGCGCTCGCGCCCGCACGACGCCTCGTCGTCGCCGCGCGACGCCCGGATTCACCCGGGGGACACCGGCGTCACCCCGCCCGCGGAGCCCTGGCCGGCGTCGGCGGCGGCCGCCTCGGGCTCCGGCGGTCGTCGCGGGACCGCGGCGGTGACGCAACCGACCACCAGCAGGACGACGACGAACACCCCGGCGCGGTGGAGGTCCTCGAAGTGCGCGGTCCAGCCGGCGTTCGCGAAGTACCGCTCGCGCACCACGCGCACGACCACCACCGCGCCGAGCACGAGCGTCAGGGCCACCGATGCCAGCGCGAGGAGGCGGGGCCGGCGTGTCACCACGACGACGGCGGCCGGAGCCAGCGCCCACAGCGCCCACGCGGGCGCGACCACGAGCCCGGCCAGCACCACCAGCGCCGCGGCGGAGGCGGTCGCGTGGGTGCGGCCCACGGGCGAGGGCCCCGCGAGCACGGGTCCGTCCAGCTCCGCGGGCGGCGTGCCGTCGGGGCCCGTGGGGGTCCGGTCGGCGCGCCGGGCACGCAGCACCCGACGTGCCGCCGTGCGCAGCGGCGCGGGTGCGGCGGCGAGCAGGACGCAGGCGAGCACGCCCACGCCGGCGAGGGCGAGCGCGAGGTCGAGGCCGCGCTGCGGGGTCCAGCGCATCGCGACCGTCCTCGTCGCGTCCGAGGGCTCGAGCCACCAGCCGTTGAAGCCGCCGGCGATCTGCACGGGCGCGCCCAGGTCCCCGCCGGGACCCTCGACACGGGCGGTCCACGCCGGGTTGTACCCCTCACCGAGGATCAGCCAGCACCCGTCCGGGCAGGCCGCGACCTGCGCCACGCGCTCGGTCCGCGTCCGCCGGACGTCCACCTGCGGCGCGGCTGGCGCGGTGACCGCGGCAGCCACCCCCGAGCGGAGCACGACCCGGTCGACGTCGATGCCGGTGTCCAGGCCGTTCGCGCCGCGCCAGCGGTGGGTGCCGGCGGCCAGCGAGACGGCGCGCGCGTCGCAGGTCGACACCTCCACGGCCTCGCCGGCGACCAGGCGGGCCAGGGTGGGCGGGTCCAGCGCGAGGCCGAACGGCTCGCCGTCGAGCGCCAGCAGGTCGGTCCGGCACCCGGCACCCGCTCCGGGCGGGGCCGACGTCGGTGCAGCGACGGCGTCACCGCCGGGACCGGTGAGCGTGAGCTCGACGACCGCGGCCGGCAGCTCCGTCGTCTCCGCGTAGCGGCGGTCGAGGGTGGTGCGCGGCTCGACGGCGAGCACCTCGAGGATCGCCTCGGTCCCGCTGGCCGCCGGCACGGCCATCGCGCCGCCACCGGCCGGTATGTCGAGCTCGTGCGCCACGGTGCCGGACGGTCCGGTGACGGTCAGCCGGACCCGGGAGATGCGGGAGTGGAGCTCGTCGTCGCGCTGGACGAGCGCGACCTCCGAGACCGGGCGCGACGGATCGAGTCGCACGCGCAGCGTCGCCCCGGAGGATCGGCCGAACGGCATCGTCCAGGCCGTCCCCGGATCGCCGTCCACCGCGCTCGCGCCACGCGCGGCGACCACGCCGGTCAGGCGCCGGTCCGCCAGCGCCCGCCCGCCCGTGCCGAGCAGGCGATCGAGCACGTCGTCCGCAGCCCGCGCGTCGAGCCGCAGCGTCACGGCGACGTCGGCGGTGCGGCCGACCGGGAGCTCGACGTCACGGACGAGCACCGGCTCGGGGTCCGACCGCCAGCGATCGGTGGCCCGCACGCGCTCGCGCGTCAGCACGACCGCGACGGGGACGTCCGCGTCGATCAGCGGCGACGCGTCGACGGGCGGGCGCACCACCTCGGTCGCCACGGGGCCGAGCTCGGCGAAGCCGACGGCCGACGGCCCGGTGTCCGTGCCGTCGACGGCGGTGACGGCGAGGATGGTGATCCGCACCGGCGACCCGGGCAGCACCTCGACGGGCTCGCCCGGCGCCACCCGCGACGCCGGCGTCAACTCGACCTCGCGAGCGGCCTCGCCGGGCTGCTCGATCCTGATCCGGGTCACCGCGCGCGTGTCGCCGGGCCGCTGCGACTGCAGGACGACGAGCCGGCCGGACGGCCCGGAGTCCGAGAGCTCGATCGACTCACCCGTCGGGTCGGCGCGGTCGGCGACGACCCAGGCCGTGCGAGGGTCGCCGTCGACCGCCATCGCCGGCCGCTGCTCCGGCCGGTAGGCCGCCGGCTCGCCGTACGCGCTCGCCCGCACCACGAGGGGCGTGCCGTCCACGTGCTCGAGGCGCGCCACCGTCTGTGACGCCTCGTCGGCGTCCGGGAACACCTCCAGCCGCTGGTCGGCGGGGTTGTCGCGGGTCACATCGGGTGCGGGGCCGCCGACCTCGGTCATGCCTCGCACGTCCTGGGAGCTGCGCCAGTGCGACGCCCGGTCGCGGTTGGAGTCGGTGACGACGACGAGGGCGGGGTCGGCGATCCCGCCCGTCGCGCGGCGTTCCACCTCGTCGACGTCGGCGGCGTAGACGATCGCCTCGTCCCCCCGGATCAGCCCGGCGGCGGCCGCGTCGACGACCCCGTCACCGCTGCCGGCGAGCACCACGACCCGGCCGGAGGCGCGCACGATCGACGGCGCCCCCTCGACCGGCACGAGCTCCACGGGTGCGAGCGGTGTCCCGAGCCGCGGGTCGCTGAGGTCCCGCTCGTCGAGCACGGGGACCACGGGCACGTTCGGCACGGGCGCCCCGTGGGGCGCGGCCGGGCCGAGGCCGGGGACCTCGCCGCCCGCGAGCAGGTCGGAGACCACCTCTGGCCGCGGCGTGCGGAAGCGGTCGAAGGCGAGGTCGTTGGCCACCCAGATCGTGTCGGCCGCCAGCAGGCGCGCCACCGGCGCGATCGCGCCCGGCTCGACGGTCCCCGCCTGGAGGCGGTCGTCGAGCGCGTACAGCAGGTCCATGACCCCGGGGCTGCCGAGCGGTAGGAGGTCGCGGGTCACGAGCGGCTTGTCGGTCAGGCCGGGCAGCGGGGGGTCGACGGTGTAGCCCCAGCGGAACGCGCCGAACTCGGATCCGGGCAGCTGCAGCACGCGGTGCTCGAGCGACGAGGCGTCGAGCGCGCGTGCGGCCTCCCGCCACGCCGCGGGGACGTCCTCGTCGCGCTCCAGCGCCGGGTCGACGAAGCCCCCGTCGAACAGCGCCGGGAGGTTGCCGACCGCGAGCACGACGACCACGGCGCCGACGAGGTGCTCGGCCCGCACCCGGCCGGCGACGACGGGCCGTCGGACGCGCCCGCCGACGACCACGGCGAGCGCTCCGGCGCCCAGCGCGAGGCCGAGGTTCGCGACCGGGATCGCGCGGGTGCTGCTGCGGAGCGCGAGCCCGAGGGACGATCCCTCCAGCGGCGACATCAGCGGGGACGGGTCGTCGATCGGGTGGACCCCGACCCCGAGCACGACGCCGGTCGCGACGAGCAGCGCCGCGTACCCGCGCTGGCCCCACCGCGACAGCGCGAGGCCGGCGCACCCCAGCGCGACGAGGAGGAAGCCGGTGAGGAGCAGCCGGCCCGAGCCGAGGTAGTCCGCGACGGCGGTCGTGGTGAACGCGTACGGGTCGCGGACGTAGAACAGCCAGTACCCGAACCCGCGGAGCACCTCCGTGCTGACGGACGTGAGCGACACCGCGTCGAGCGTCTCGGAGAACGCGAGCACGTCGGCGCCGTGCCGGCCCTGGACCACGAGCATCGCGATCCACCACAGCGACACCAGCAGGCTGAGCCCCCCGAGCTTCGCCGCGAGCGCGAGCGCCCGGCGGGGACCGATCGTGCCCCGCCACGCGGCGTGGACGAGCCACAGGACCGGCGCGGGCGCGATCAACGCCGTCGCGGTCGCGTTCACCGCCCCGACCGTCAGCACGACCAGGGCGAACAGCGCCGGATCGCGCCACCCCGGTCGCCGGGCGGCGCGCACGGTGAGCCCGACGAGCCAGCCCACGCCGGCCCACGGCAGCAGCATCACGGAGGTGCGCGACACGTAGGGCAGGACGTACGGCGACAGCTGGTACACCACGGCCGCCACGAGCGGCCCGGCGCCACGGAGCCCGAGCTGGCGCGCGGCGAAGCGCACGCCGAGCCCACCGAGGACGAGGATCGTGCCGATCCACAGGCGGTGCGCGACCCAGTCCGGCACCGAGAGGCGGTCGAGCACCCAGAACCACGGGCCCGACGGCCACAGGTACGCGATCGTCTGGTGCGGCACCCACCCGGCGAACTGGCGGCCGTCCCACGACACGGGTGCGTCGCGCACGAGCCGGCCCGGATCGAGGTACAGGTAGAGCTTGGTGTCCGTCGGCATCCGGCCCGGCGCGGCGGACAGCGCCGGCACGTACGCCAGCAGCGCGAGCAGCCAGGCGCCCGGTGCTCCGAGGGCGCGCGCCAGGAGCGGGGGGCGCCGGGTGGCTGCGGGCTCCATCGTCAGGGGATCGCGCCCAGCACGCCGTAGAGCGCGGTGAGCGTGACGATCCCGGCGGCGCCGATCGCCAGCAGCGCCGTCCACGCCTCGTGCCGGTCGTCGCGCCACCACGCGGCGACGGCGATGAACGCCGGGAACGCGGTGTACAGGAAGCGCGGGCGCGCCGTCACGGTGCTCGGGAGGATCATCAGCGCCAGGACCACGAGCACGTAGGCCGCGATGGGCCACGGCAGCCGCCGCCGGTGCATCGCCACGAGCAGCCCGACCGTGGTGGCGACGGAGACGGCGGTCACGATGTCGGTGGGGGACGAGAGCGGATCGAGCACCGCTTCGACCGTGTTGCGGATCGCGGTGAGGCCGAAGCTCGTGCCCTCGTCCCACGCCTCGCGCTGCACCCGGAACCACGCCCACTCACCGGTGCGGGCCCGGAGGTGCAGCTGGAACCCGACGAACCCGAGCGGCGCGAGCACCGGTGCGGCGAGGGCTCGCCAGGTGCGGTCGCGGCGGACCGCGAGGAGCGCCGCGACCGCGCACGCCGCCACGAGGGCGAGCCCGTTGGGACGCGTCGCCGTGCCGATCGCCGCCAGCACCCCGGCCAGCACCCAGTGCTCGCGCAGCAGCATCAGGAGGCACGCGCACGCCACCACGATGAGCGCGGCCTCCGAGTAGGTGAAGCTGAGCACGTAGCTGCCCGGGAACGCGACCATCAGCAGCATCGACCGGTACGCGACCGCGTCGTCGAACAGCTCGCGGGCGAGCAGGCCCACGAGGTAGACGCCGATGCCTCCGAGGACGAAGTTGACGACGACGCCCGCGAACACGTCACCGCCGGGCAGCACGACGTCGGCGGCGCGCACGAGGAGGGGGTAGACGGGGAAGAAGGCGGCCCGGGCCTCGGGCATGTCGTAGGTGACGTCGGGCGGGATCGCGCTCGGGTAGCCGTCGCGGACGATGCGGTAGTACCAGGCGCCGTCCCAGGAGGTGAGCACGCGCAGGATCAACCCGCCGGCGGTGCTCGGGTACGGCGTCTCCTCGCGCTTGGCCTCGGCGACCTCCTGCGCGGCCACGATCGCCGCTCCGGCGACGACGAGCACCCTCGAGAGCAGGTAGGCGATCCCGGCCCGGACGAGCATCGACCGCCACGGCGATCGATCGACCGCCGGGGGCGGCCCGGGCGCGGCAAGGGTCGTCGGCGCGCTCATCGGCCGCCCGACGGTAGCACCGGCCTCCGGCCGCCGACGCGCCCGCATGGGGGGTTCGCCCGGGCCGTCCGGGCGGCCCGGGCCCTCACCACCGGTGCATCGGGAGGATCCGCCGGCGCGGCCCGAAGGCGGGAGCCCCGTGCCCGTCGAGCACGAGCAGGCGGACCACCCGGCCGCGCTGGCCGCGGTACGGCTCCAGCAGCTCGAGCATCCGCTCGTCGGTGGCGCGCGGCTCCCCGGCGAGCGCGTGCGCCACGATGTTCTTCAGGTGGTAGTCGCCCACCGCGACCGCGTCGGGCTCGCCGAGCGCGATGCCGAGGACGACGCCGATCGTCCACTCGCCGACGCCCCGCACGAGCGAGAGCCGTCCGGCGGCGGCCGCGCTGCCGGCCGCCGCCCATCCCCACAGCTTGGAGGCGTGGCGGGCCACCTCGACCATCGCTGCCGCCCGCCGCCGCTCGATCCCGAGCGGGTGGAACCACCACGTCGGCGTGCCGGCGAGGCGCTCGGGGCGCGGCGGCAGCCGGAGGTCGTGCGGTCCGGGCGCCGGCTCGCCGAGCTGCTCGCAGAGGCCCCGCCACTGGCGGACCGCCTCGCCGCCCGTGATCCGCTGGGCGAGGATCGCGGGGAGCAGCTCGTGGTAGAGGTTGCCGCTCGCGCCGAGGCGCAGGTCGGGGTGGTGGCGCTGCGCTCGTGCGACGGCGTGGTGGGGTCCGACGAGCGGCGGGGGAGCGTCGTGCCCGCCGATCAGCGCGCCCGCACCCGCGACGAGGTGCTCGCCGCCGGGGCCCCAGCCGCGGACCGCCAGCTTCGAGCCGCTCCACGAGATCTCGAGGGTGCCGGGGCCGTCCGGCGTCAGCGTCGCCCGCACGAACCGGCCCGGCTCGAGCCGCGTCGTCGGGTCGCGGGTGCCGTTGCGGAACGGCGACAGCGTGGTGCGCAACGCCCGGTCCGACGGCACCACCGGCGCGGGGGCGGGTGGCGACTCGACCGGCACGCAGCGACCGTAGCAAGCCCCTGTCGCGACGTGCCGTGACCGCCCCGCGACCCGCTGCCGCGCACGGGTGCGGTGGGCCGCGGCGGGCGCGCCACCATGGGAGCCATGACCGCCACCGCTCCCACCACCGCCCCGGACCCGGACGGCGCCGAGGCGACCGTCCGGCGCAGCGAGCCGGCGCCCGGCGTGGCGCTGCTCACCCTGCACCGGCCCGAGACGCTCAACGCGATGACCGCCGAGCTGGTGCAGTCCCTCCACGACCACCTCGACGCGCTCGCCGTCGACCCGGACGTGCGCGTCGTGGTGCTCACCGGTGCCGGCCGCGGCTTCTGCGCCGGCCTGGACCTCGGCGGCTACGGCACCACGCCGCACACGGAGCACCTCGGGCCGACGCAGACCGGCTTCGCCACGCAGCGCCACATCGCCTCGCTCATCCCGCACCTGCGCTCGCTGCCGCAGCCGGTGATCGCGGCGGTCAACGGGCCGGCCGCCGGGGGCGGCTTCGCGCTGGTCCTCGGCAGCGACATCCGCATCGCCGCGCGCTCGGCCCGCTTCGGCGCGGCGTTCATCCGCATCGGCCTCTCGGCGTGCGACATCGGCACGAGCTGGCTGCTGCCGCGCCTCGTGGGCGCGGCGCGGGCGCAGGAGCTCATGCTCACCGGGCGCGTCTTCGACGCGGAGGAGGCCCACCGGATCGGGCTCGTCGTGGACGTGGTCGACGACGGCGCCGTCGTGGACGCCGCGGTGGCGAAGGCGGAGCAGGTGATGCTGAACACTCCGTTCGGCGTCGCGCTGACGAAGGAGGGGATGTGGAGCGCGCTCGAGATCCCCGGCCTCCAGGCCGCGATCGACCTCGAGAACCGCCAGCAGATCATGGCCAGCGCCACGAGCGACCACCGGGAGGCGATGCGGGCGTTCGTGGAGCGCCGCCCACCGCGGTACACGGGCGCCTGAGCGGGCGGTCGCGGCGTCAGCCGCCGGCGGCGGCCGCGCCTCGGCGGCCGCTCATCGAGACGGGGGCGACCAGCGGGAAGTGGCACGCGACGAAGTGGTCGTCGCCGACGGCCTCGAGCTTGGGCTCCTCGACGCGGCAGATGTCACCGGCCGCCGGGCAGCGGGTGTTGAAGCGGCACCCCGGCGGCGGGAGCACCGGCGACGGCGGCTCGCCCTCGATCGCGACCCGGCGCGTGGCGACGTCCGGGTCGGGCACCGGGATCGAGTTCAGCAGCACCGACGTGTAGTGGTGGGCGGGGTTGCGGTAGAGCTCGTCGGACGGCCCGACCTCGCAGATCTTGCCCAGGTACATCACCGCGACCCGGTCGCTGATGTTCTTCACCACCGCCAGGTCGTGGGCGATGAAGATGAGCGTCAGGCCGTACTCCTGCTTCAGGTCCTCGAGCAGGTTGAGCACCTGCGCCTGCACGCTGACGTCCAGGGCGCTCACCGGCTCGTCGCAGATGATCAGCGACGGGTCGAGCACGAGCGAGCGGGCGATCGAGATGCGCTGGCACTGGCCGCCGGAGAACTGGTGGGGCTGGCTCTCGGCGGCGCGCGCGGGGTCGATCCCCACCTTCTCGAGCACCTCGTCGACCACCCGCGACCGCTCGTCCCCGGTGCCGCGCTTCCAGATGGTGAGCGGCTCCATCACGATCTGGCGCACCTTGCGGCGCGGGTTCAGCGACGAGATGGGGTCCTGGAAGATCATCTGCATCCGGGTGCGCGCCTCGCGCATCGCGTCGCCGGACATGGTGGTCAGCTCCTTGCCCTCGAAGCGCACGGAGCCGCTCGTGGGCCGGGGGAGCTGCATGATCGCCCGGCCCGTCGTGCTCTTGCCGCAGCCGGACTCGCCGACGAGGCCGAGCGTCTCGCCCGTGCGCACGTCGAAGCTGATGCCGCTCACCGCGTTGACCTTGAGCCCGGTGCGCCCGACGGGGAACTCGACGACCAGGTTCTCCACGCGCAGCAGCACGTCGCCGCTGTCGCGCAGGTGCGCGGTCCCGGTGCCGGCCATCAGACGCGCTCCCCGAGGCGCCCGGGCCGCCCGACGGGGTGCGCGCCGCCGAGCGTCGGCAGCCCGCCCGTGCCGTGGCCGCCGGCGTCCATCGCCCGGCGCTGCTTGATCTCGTGGTACGCGGGGCTGCCCACGGGGTACCAGCACGCGTACAGGTGCCCCGGCGCGTCCGTGGCCTCGATGAGCGGCGGCTCCTCCACCCGGCAGCGCTGCTGCGCGTACGGGCACCTCGGGGCGAACCGGCACCCGGGGGGCGGGTTGACGAGGTCGGGCGGCCGGCCGGCGATCGCGTTGAGGCGCGTGTGGCTGCGGTCCTCGAGCTTCGGGATGCTCTGCAGCAGCGCCTCGGTGTAGGGCATCTTCATGTTCGCGAACAGCGAGCGGGTGGGGGCCTTCTCCACGAGCTTGCCGCCGTACATGACGGCGATCTCGTCGGTGTGGCCGGCGACGACGCCGAGGTCGTGGGTGACGAGCACGAGCGACATGTTGCGGTCGCGCCGCTGCTCGCCGAGCAGGTCGAGGATCTGCGCCTGGACGGTCACGTCCAGCGCGGTCGTGGGCTCGTCGGCGAACAGGATCGTGGGCCCGCAGGCGAGCGCGATCGCGATCATCACGCGCTGGCGCATGCCGCCCGACATCTCGTGCGGGTACTGCTGCAGCCGCCGGCGCGCCTCGGGGATGCGCACGTCCGTGAGGAGCTTCTCGGCGGTCGCCCAGGCGTCCGCCTTGTGCATGCCGAGGTGGATCTGCAGCGGCTCGGCGATCTGCTTGCCGATCTTCATCACCGGGTTGAGCGACGTCATCGGGTCCTGGAAGATCATCGCCATCTCGCGGCCCCAGATGTGGCGCATCTGCTTGCGCGACAGCTCGCCGATCTCGCGGCCCTCGAAGCGGATGCTGCCCGTGCGGACGGCGGCCTTCGGCGGCAGCAGCCCCATGATCGAGCGCGACAGCACCGTCTTGCCGGAGCCGCTCTCGCCGACGATGCCGAGCGCCCGGCCGCGGTCGAGGCTGAAGCTGACGCCGTCCACGGCGCGGACCATCCCGCGGGCGGTCTTGAAGTGCGTGCGCACGTCGGTCAGCTCGATGAGCGGCCCCTCGGTCGCGCGCGTGGCTGCCTGGGGCACGGTCGTCATACGCCCGCCTCGCGGATGTCGAAGCGCCGCGACAGGCGGTCGCCGATGAGGTTGAACGACAGGACGGTCAGGAACAGCATGAGGCAGGGGAGCAGGGTGGCCCACCACGCCTCGTCGATCCGGTTGCGGTTGTCGTCGATGAGGCGGCCCCACGTCGGCGTCGGGATCTCGACGCTGAGGCCGAGGAACGCGAGCGCGCCCTCGGCGGCGACGAGGATGCCGAGCCCGGTCATCGCCACCGTGAGCATCGACGGGATGAGGTTCGGCAGGATCTCGCGGGCGATCACGCGCCCGCTCCCCGCGCCGAGGCTGCGTGCCGCCAGCACGAACTCGCGCTCGCGCAGCGACAGGGTCTGGGCGCGGACGATCCGGGCGAGCGGCGCGATCGCGAGGATGCCCAACGTCAGCGTGATCTGCCAGGTGCGGGTCAGCCACCCGAGCCAGCTGTAGGACTCCTTGATGTCGTCGAGCCGGAAGATGAGCAGCATCGCGAGGAGCAGCGCGGGGAGGGCGAGCAGGCAGTCGGTGACGATGGTGACGACCCGGTCCACCCAGCCCCGGAAGTACCCGGCCAGGACGCCGAGGAGGCCGCCGACGAGCAGCCCGATGATCGTCGCGGTGACGCCGACGATCAGCGTCGTCCGCGCGCCGTAGATGCACTTCGCGAACATGTCCTTGTTCGACGCGTCGAGCCCGAACCACGCGTCCCAGCCCGGGCCGAGCTTGTAGCGGTTCTTGTCGCTGCCCGGGACCCGCACCGTCGTGGTGTGGTCGCGGATGAACGGCATCCAGCTCGCGGTGACGGCGAGGAACGTGAGCGTGGTGAGCCACACCGTGCCGAACAGGACGCCGAGCTTCGGCAGCTTGCGCCGGGTGCGGGTCGCGGCGCGGGCGCCCGGGGGCGCGGCGGGGTCCACCTCGGACAGCGTCGGCGTGGGCGTGATGGCGGTGGTCATCCGGTACCTCGCATGATCGTCGCTCGGGTGCTCGTCACGCCAGCGCCCGGGCCTGTCGGATCCGGGGGTCGATGACGGCGTACAGCAGGTCGATCAACAGGTTCACGATCACCACGGTGGCCACCAGGATCGCCGCCACCGCCTGGACCACGAACAGGTCGCGACCGAGGATCGAGGTGACGAGCAGCGAGCCCATCCCGTCGAGGTCGAAGAACTGCTCCGCGACGATCGCGCCGCCGATCAGCGCGCCGAGCTGCACCCCGACGCTGGTGACGAGCGAGAACAGGGAGTTGCGCAGCGCGTGCTGCCACAGCACGCGCCGGGGCGGCACGCCCTTCGCGCTGGCGAGGGTGACGAAGTCGGCCTGCAGCGTCTGCACCATGTCGGCGCGCAGGAGGCGCGTGAACACCGCCGCGAGCGGCAGCGCGAGCGTGAGGGTGGGCAGGAGGAAGTTGTCGATGTGGGCGAACAGCCCCTGCCACGGGTAGATCTTGTCGCCGACGCGGGGGAACCAGCCGCCGACCTCGAGGTTGTAGCCGGCCGGCAGGTCGATGCGGTGCTGCTCGATGAGGGCGAACTTGAGCAGCACGGCGAGCACGATCGCCGGGACCGAGATGAACACGAACGACAGGCCGCTGCCGAACCGGTCGAACAGCCCGTCGCGCTTGTAGGCCGAGCGCACGGCCAGCGGCACCGCGATGAGCAGCGCCAGGGTGATGGCGTACACGCCGAGCAGCAGCGTGGTCATCACCCGCCCCTTGATCACCGTGCTGACGGCCTGCCCGGCCTGCACCGAGAAGCCCATGTCGCCGGTGACCAGGTTCCTGACGAAGTAGTACCACTGCACGAACCAGTTCTGGTCGAGCCGGTACCGCTGGGTCACCTCGGCGATGCGCTCCTCGCCGACACTGCCGCCGAGCATCGTCCGCGCGGGGTCGCCGGGGGCGTCGAGGCCGAGGCGCATCAGGACGAGGACGCCGAACGTGACGAGGAAGAACACGATCACGAACTGGCCGAGGCGTTGGAGGAAGTAGCGCATGCTGGCGGATGGACCTCTGACGACGGGGACGGTGGAGGTGAGCTGCGGCGGACGATGACGGGCCGTGCACCCGGAGGTGCACGGCCCGTCGAGGTCAGCTCATGTGCGGATCAGGCCTGCGACTCGTCGATCCACAGCGAGTGCACCCAGAACTGGCCGGAGAAGCCGGCGCCGTTGCGGGCGGTGCTGCCGTCGGGGAAGACGTACTCCCCGAGGCCCTGGACCTTGGCCGCGTGGGGCGTGCCCCACAGCGTCCACGACACCGGGATCTGGTAGCACTGCTCCGCCATGCGGCGGTTGACCTCCTCGGCGGCCGCCTGGCGCTCCTCCTCGGAGGTCGCGCTGCGAGCGGTCTCCAGGTTCTGGTCGACGACGTCGTCGCGGACCCGGCCGAAGTTCAGCGCGAGCTGGCCGTCCGGCGGCGCCGCCGACGAGTGCCACCAGAAGAACTGGTTGTCGACGGTGACGCCGGCGTGGTTGCGCCAGCCGTAGATGTAGAAGTCCTCGGCGCCGAACAGCGCCCGGGTGATGAACTCGTCCTGCGGGACCTGCGCGATCTGCGTGTCGACGCCGATCTCGCTCCAGTAGCCCTGGAGCAGCTCCGCGGTCTGCGCGTTCACCTGGGTGACGGTCGTGCCGTAGCGGACGACCACCTGCTCGCCGGTCTCGGACTCGTACTCCTCGATCATCGCCGCCGCGTCGTCGACGTTGCGCTCGGTGTCGAAGCCGTTGTCCTCGAGGTAGCCCTCCTGACCGGGCGAGAACAGGCCGTTCGCGACCTGGAGGATGCCGTCGGCGGTGAGGTCGATCAGCTCCTGGCGGTCGACGGCCATCGACAGGGCGCACCGGACCCGCTGGTCCTGCAGCGCACCTGGCTTGTCGAGGTCGATCAGGAGGTAGTTGGTCTCGGTCAGCTGGTCCTGCTCGGTCATCGGGAACTCGTCGGCCAGCTCGCGGAACTCGCTGATGACCAGCGCCGAGGAGGTGGAGAAGATGTCGATGTCGCCGCTCTGCAGCGCCTCACCGGCGGTCTCGCTGTCCTCGATGACGCGGAACTCGATGCTGTCCAGGTACGGGTACGGCTCGCCCTGCGGATCCGTCATCCAGTAGTCCTCGTTGCGCACGACCACGAGGCGGTCGCGTGGCGCGTAGCTCTGGACCTTGAACGGCCCGGTGCCGATGGCCATCGTCGGGTCGGCGGTCTCCGCCTCGACGGCCGCGAGCCACGTCGGCGACGCGATCAGGCCGAGCTGGCCGGCGAGCGTGGACGGCAGGTCGGGCCACGGCACCGGGTCGGCGAGGTCGCCGTTGCGACCGGTCTGGATCGTGAACGTGTACTCGTCCACGGCGGTGATCGCGAGCGAGCCGTCCGGGTTCTTGCCGTAGTCCTTGATCGCGTTCGAGATCAGGAGCCCGGTGCCGGACTTCTGCAGGTTGGTGACGGCCGCCTCGGCGTTGAACGGGGTGCCGTCGTGGAAGGTGATCCCTTCGCGAACCTTGAACGTCCAGAGCGTGAAGTCCTCGTTCGACTCGAACGTCTCGACGAGCACCCCGACGGGCTCGAGGTCCTCGTTGATCGCGATCAGCGGGTCGTAGAACGTGCGGGCGCGCTGCTGGCAGTACGAGTCGCACTGCATGGTCGCCGGGAGCCACGCGTTCGCGACCTCGGCCTCGCCGCTGACGACCAGCGTGCCGCCGCGGACCACCTCGGCCGCCGGCTCCGCGGGCTCGGTGTCCTCCGTCGCCGCCGTGGTCGCGGTGGTCCCGCCGGAGCCGCTCTCGGTGGTCTCGGTGTCCGTGTCCGGCTCCGTCGCCTCCGTGGAGCCCTCGGTGGCGGTCGTCTCCTCGGTCGCGTCGTCGTCGGAGCCGACCGTGTCGTCCTTGCTGCAGGCCCCTGCGACGAGCCCCAGGCTGATGACGGCGGCCCCCAGCAGGCGACCCGCTCGACCACGGCTCCTTCGATCTCGATGAGTCACTTTCGGTCTCTCCCCCTCGTGCGTCCGGTGTGACGTGTCGACTGGACGAGCTGTGACCCCCATCACACGTCGGCCTCCGCACACTAACCCGACACCGCCGGGAGGCGGCAACACGGCTCCGGCCGGATCGGAGCGGTACCGTGGCCCCGGTGGGGGCCCTGCGCGACGATCACCTGCGCGTGCCGCACCCCTCTCGCCTGTCGCCGACGCACCGCCACCGCGACGAGATCCTCGCCCGCCACGCGGCCGCCGTCGCGGCGGGGTCGCCCACCTACCGGGACCCCGTCTCCGGGTACTCCGTGTTCACCGCCGCCTTCCTCGCAGCACGCGGCGACTGCTGCGACAGCGGGTGCCGGCACTGCCCCTTCGTGGGCGCGGGCGCCGCCCGGGAGTAGCGTCGCGCGATGGCCACCAGCGACCTCGCCTCGTTCGTCGACCGCCTCCGGGTGGCGCCGGGGCACGAGCTCGACCTGCGCCACCGCTCGACCGACGACACCTTCGGGATGAGCAAGGAGTCGGCGCCGGCGGCGCTCACCGACGTGAAGCTCCAGCTCGACCTGCTCCAGCAGCGCCTCTACGCCGAGGGCACGCGCAGCGTCCTGCTGGTGCTCCAGGCGATGGACGCGGCGGGCAAGGACGGCACCATCCGCGCCATCCTCTCGGGCCTGAACCCGGCCGGCGTCCGCGTCACCAGCTTCAAGGCCCCAGGGGGGCCGGAGGCGCTGCACGACTACCTCTGGCGGGTGCACGCGGCCTGTCCGGCGCGCGGCGAGCTGGGCGTGTTCAACCGCAGCCACTACGAGGACGTGCTCGTCGTGCGGGTCAAGGGGATGGTGCCCGACGAGCGCTGGCGCCGGCGGTACCGCCACATCCGCGAGTTCGAGCGCCAGCTCTCCGACGAGGGGACGACGGTGCTGAAGTGCTTCCTGCACGTGTCGAAGGAGCGCCAGGCCGAGCGGCTCCAGGCGCGCCTCGACGACCCGGAGAAGCGCTGGAAGTTCCGCGCCGGCGACCTCGAGGACCGGGCCCTGTGGAAGGAGTACGAAGCGGCCTACCGCGACGCGATCCGCGAGACGACCACCGACGCCGCGCCGTGGTACGTCGTGCCGGCGGACCGCAACTGGGTCCGCAACCTCGCCGTCGCCCGCATCCTGCTGCACGCCCTGCAGCAGCTCGACCCCCGCATCCCACCGCCCGAGGAGGGCCTGGAGCGCGTCCGGGTGGTGTGAGGCGGGCGACGGAACGCCTCGCCGGCGCCGGGCGGCCCGTACAGTACGTGGCGTGTTGGCGCACCCCGGCGGCGTGACCGTCGCGACCACCCTCGACGACGCCCTGCGCGTCCTGGCCGACGAGCCGGGCGCGCTGGTGCTGGCGGGCGGCACCGACCTGATGGTCGAGCTCAACGCCGGCCACCGCCGCGCCGACGCGGTCGTGTGCGTCAACCGCGTGACCGAGCTGCGCAGCTGGCGCCACGACCCCGCCGCCCGCACGCTCACCCTCGGCGCCGCGATCACCTACGGCGAGCTGCTCGAGGAGCCGCTCGCGACCATGGTCCCCGCGCTCGCGCAGGCCGCGCGCACCGTCGGGTCCCCGCAGATCCGCAGCGCGGCGACCATCGGCGGGAACCTGGGCACCTGCTCGCCGGCGGGCGACGGCCTGCCGGTGCTGTCGGCGCTGGAGGCGGTGGTGCACCTGGCCGCCGCGGGCGGGACGCGCGACGTGCCCTTCGCGTCGTTCGCCACCGGGCCGAAGCGGACGGTGCTGCGCCCGGGGGAGCTGATCACCGGGGTGACGGTCCCGCTGCTGACCGGCTACCAGGGCTACAGCAAGGTCGGCGTCCGGAACGCGATGGTGATCGCGACCGCGAGCGCGTGCCTCGCGGTCGACGTGCCGACCGGCAGCGTGCGGCTCGCCCTCGGCTCGGTCGGGCCGGTCATCCTGCGCAGCCCCGAGGCCGAGGCGATCGCGCGTGCCGGCGCCGACCTGGCCGCCCGGTCGGCCCCCGAGGACGTGGTCGCCGCGTTCGGTGCGGCGGCGGCGGCGACCGCACGGCCGATCGACGACCACCGCTCGACGGCCGCGTACCGGACCCGGGCGGTCGAGGTGCTGGCGGCGCGCCTGTTGCGGAGGGCGTGCCCGGATGGATGACGTGACGGTCGACGAGGTGTCGGCGCGGGAGGGGAGCGGGGTGCTCGGGACGAACCAGGCCTACGTGCTGCACGTGAACGGCGAGCCGCGCGAGGTGCGCGACGCCTGGGTGGGCGAGAGCCTGCTGTACGTGCTGCGCGAGCGACTCGGGTTGATGGGGTCGAAGGGCGCGTGCGAGCAGGGCGAGTGCGGCAGCTGCAGCGTGCTCGTCGACGACCGCCTGGTGTGCTCGTGCCTGGTGCTCGCGGCCGCCGCGACCGGGCAGGAGATCCTGACCGTCGAGGGGATCGCTCCGCTCGGCGACCCGAGCGACGTGCAGCGAGCCTTCGTCGAGGCGGGTGCGGTGCAGTGCGGCTTCTGCACGCCCGGCCTGATCGTCGCCGCGCACGCGCTGCTCGACCGCACGCCCGCGCCGACCGAGCTCGAGATCCGCGAGGAGCTGGCGGGCAACGTGTGCCGCTGCACCGGCTACGGCCGGATCATCGAGGCGGTGCAGCGCGTGGCCGTCGCACGAGGTGCCGCGACGGACCGCTCCGCCGACGAGGCCGCGTCGTGACGACGATCGAACGGGGTGACGTCGCCGCGGGCGCCGCCGGCCGGCTGGGCCGGGACCGGCTGGGCGACAGCGCGCTCCGCCCGGACGGGATCGAGAAGGTCCAGGGCTCGTTCCGGTTCTCGGGGGACCTCAGCGCCGACGGGTTCCTGTGGGGCGCGACCCTCCGGTCGCCGCACCCGCGGGCGCGGATCGTGTCGATCGACCTCTCCGCCGCGTGGCGGATCGCCGGCGTCGAGGCGATCGTGACCGCGGCGGACGTGCCCGGCGTCCCGACGTACGGCCTCATCTCGCAGGACCAGCCCGTGTTCGCGCGCGACGTCGTCCGCTACGTGGGCGAACCGGTGGCCGCGGTCGCCGGGATCCATCCGGAGGTGTGCCGGCGCGCCCTCGCGGCCATCGCCATCGAGTACGAGGTGCTCGAGCCGCTCACGGACCCCGAGCGCGCGATCGACGGCAGCCACGAGCCGATCCACCCCGACGGCAACGTCATCCGCCACCAGCGGATCGTCCGTGGCGACCAGTCGCTGGTCGGCGAGGTGGTGGTGGAGGGCGAGTACGAGATCGGGATGCAGGACCAGGCGTTCCTCGGCCTGGAGGCGGCGCTGGCCGTGCCGGACCCCGGCGGCGCCGGCGTGGAGCTGTACGTCGCGACGCAGTGGCTGCACGAGGACCGGCACCAGATCGCGGCCTGCCTCGGGCTGGCCGACGAGCAGGTGCGGCTCGTGCTGGGCGGCGTCGGCGGGGCGTTCGGCGCCCGCGAGGACATCAGCCTGCAGGTCCACACGTGCCTCCTCGCGCTGCGCGCGGGACGGCCGGTGCGGATCGCGTACAGCCGCGAGGAGAGCTTCCTCGGCCACGTGCACCGCCACCCTGCCCGCATCCGGATGCGCCACCACGCCGACCGCGAGGGGCGGCTGCTGCGCGTCGAGGCCCGCTTCGTGCTGGACGGCGGCGCCTACTCGTCCACGTCGTCGGCCGTGCTCGTCAACGCGATCACCCACGCGCAGGGCCCGTACCGCTGCGAGCACGCGACGGTCGAGGGCTGGGCCGTGCGGACCAACAACCTGCCGTGCGGCGCGATGCGCGGGTTCGGGGTGGTGCAGGCGTGCTTCGCCCACGAGAGCCAGATGGACAAGCTGGCCGCCGCCTGCGGTCTCGACCCGGTGGAGGTCCGCCTGCGCAACGCGATGCGCACCGGCGACCGGCTCATCACCGGCCAGGTCGTCGAGAACGTCGCGCCCGTCGAGCGGTGCATCCGCGAGACGGCGGCGCTGCCGCTGCCGGCCGAGCCCGTCGGGGGCGTGGACGGCGACCCCATGCGGCTCCCGGGCGGCGCCGGCCTCACCGCCGACCGCTCGCACGTCCGGCGGGGGATCGGCTGGGGCGTGGCGATCAAGAACCTGATGTACTCCGAGGGCTTCGACGACTTCGCCACGGCGCGCTGCCGCCTCGCCGACGGCGTGGCCACCCTCAAGTTCGCGACCAGCGAGGTCGGCCAGGGCTTCGTCACCATCGCCGCGCAGATCGCACGGTCCGTCCTCGGCGTCGACGACGTCGTCCTCGAGCGGATCGACACCGAGATCGGATCGGCCGGCTCGACGTCGGCCTCGCGACAGACGTGGATGAGCGGCGGCGCGGTGGACGGTGCGTGCCGGCTCGTGCGCGAGCGGCTGTTCGAGCAGGTCGCGGCACGCCACGGGCTCGACCCGCTGCGCCTCGCGATCGACGGCACCGACGTCGTCGACACGATGGGCCACCTTCGGGTGCCGGTCGCCGAGGCGACGGCGGGCACCCTGATCGAGGAGACCTTCGAGCACCACCACCGCCCGACGGAGGACCTCGACGAGGACGGCCAGGGCAACTGCCACACCGCGTTCGCGTTCGTCGCCCACCGCGCCGTCGTGGACGTCGACCCCGAGCTCGGGCTGGTGAAGGTGGTGCAGATCGCCACCGCCCAGGACGTCGGGCGGGCGCTCAACCCGCTCAGCGTGATCGGCCAGATCGAGGGCGGCATCGCGCAGGGGCTCGGCCTCGCCGTGATGGAGGAGATCATCCAGACCGACGGTCGGGTGCGGAACCCCAACTTCACCGACTACCTGCTGCCGACGATGCTGGACATGCCCGACGTGGTGGCGACGCTGATCGAGGAGCCCGACCCGATGGCGCCGCTCGGGGCCAAGGGCGTGGGCGAGCCGCCGTGCATCTCCTCCACCCCGGCGGTCGTGGCGGCGATCCGCGACGCGATCGGTCGTGACCTCGTCCGGGTGCCCGTGCGCCCGGCCGACATCGCCCTCTGACGCCCGGCGCAGCCGGTCGTCTAGGTTGAGCCGCGCCGTCCGGGCCGGAGCGAAGAGGGAGCCAGCGTGTCGAGCGAGCGAGAGATCATGACCTGGGACGTGTTCGGCGAGGCGTCCCGCGCGCTGGCGCAGGCGGTGGCCGACGACTACGAGCCGGACATGATCCTGTCGATCGCCCGCGGCGGCCTCCTGATCGGCGGCACGCTCGGCTACGCCCTCAGCGTCAAGAACGTCTACACGATGAACGTCGAGTTCTACACCGGCGTCGACGAGCGGCTCGAGGTGCCGCGGATCCTGCCCCCGGCGCCCGACTTCGTCGACGTGAGCGACGCGCGGATCCTGATCGCCGACGACGTGGCCGACACCGGCCACACGCTGCGCAGCGTGCAGCAGTTCTGCGAGGGCAAGGTGGCCGAGGTCCGCACCGCGGTGCTGTACGAGAAGAGCCACTCGGTGGTGCGCTGCGACTACGTCTGGAAGCGCACCGACCTGTGGATCAACTTCCCCTGGAGCGACAAGGAGCCGGTCGCCCGCCGCGACTGGAGCGTCCGCGACGCCTGAGCGTCACCGCCCGGGGGTGCCGGTGAGGCGGGCCATGAGCCGCCGCCGCGGCACGACCCCGAGGAGCTTCCCCTCCCGCCACACCGTGATGATCGGCGTGCGCGGGTCCAGCCGGGACAGCACGTCCGACAGCTGCTCGTCGGGGTCGGCGCGAGCCGTGCGGTGGATCGGGATGACGAGCCGGGCGAGCGGCGTCCACGGCCGCTGCGCATCGGCCACCGCCCAGAGGTCCTCCTCCCGGACCAGCCCCGCGAGGTGGCCGTCGGGCTGATCGACCGCCACGACGCCGGCGCCGCCGAGGCGGCGGCGCTGCCACAGCATCGTGTCCGCGTCGGTGTCGTCGGTGGCGTGGGCGATGCCGAACCACGTCAGGTCACCCACGCGGATGCCCTGCAGCCGCTCCGCCACCGCGACGGCGGCCAGCTCGGCCTTGGCCGTCACGGCCACGAACAGGCCGCTGACGACCAGCATGATGCCGGGGATGTCGTTCAGGACCATCACGATCCCGACGCCGGCCAGCGACCAGCCCACGGCCCGTCCCGCGTTGGCGGCCTCGCGGCCGGCGCGGTGGCGGTCGCCGTGCAGGTGCCAGCGGACCGCCTTGAGGATCCGGCCACCGTCGAGCGGCGCACCCGGGAGCAGGTTGAACACCGCCAGGATCAGGTTCACGACGCCGAGCCAGCCGAGCACGCCGACGGCGACGCCGTCGACCCCGGCCGCTGACAGCGAGACCGCCCCGGTCAGCGCGGCGCCGCCGATGACGAGGCTCGTGAGCGGTCCGGCCGCGGCGATCCAGCCCTCGGCCCGCGGCGTGGGCGCCTCGCGGTCGAGGCGCGCGACGCCGCCGAGCGCCCAGAGCTGGATCGACTGCGTCGCGACGCCGTGGCGGCGCGCGACGAGGGCGTGCGCGACCTCGTGGGCCACGATCGAGCCCAGGAACGCGGCGGTGGCCACGACGGCACCCAGAGCGCCGTAGCCGGCAGCGAGGCTCGTGCCGAACAGCACGGCGACGAGCACGACGCTCCAGTGCGCGAGCAGGGGGATGCCCGAGATCCTCCCGAGGGAGATCGAGCCGTTGTCCATGGGGGCTTCCTTCCGACACCTCGACGTCCCGCCGCAGGTGCGGCGGATCCTGGTGCCGGCGGTCTCACCCGCACCCTCCGCCCGTTGGAGGGGCCGGCACCTCCGGACGCCCCGCCCGCAGGTGGTGCGCCGTGTTGACGAAGGTGCCGTGGCTGGGGGTTACTCCCCGCTGGCACCTCCCATGCTAGGGGCTCGACGGGCCCGGAGCACCGTGAGCGCAGCGTTCCGGCCGCCGCGCGGGTCGCGCATGGACGCGCCGCGCTCCACACGTCACGTGCGCCGGCCGTTCGCGTCACCGCATGAACGCTGCGAGCGCGCGCCCGGTGACGTGGACGACCTCGCGCGACCAGAGGTCCTCGGGGACCGCGTCACCCGCGCCGGCGGAGCACCGTGAGCGCGGCGTTGCGGCCGCTGGCTCCCCACACGCCGGCGCCCGGGAACGTCGCCGCACCCGTCAGGTAGAGGCCCTCCACCGGGGTGCGGTAGCGCGTCAGCTCCGGGTGGCGGTTGACGAGGGCCGCGAGCGGCCCGCCCGAGAAGCTCGTCGCGTGACCGGCCGGCAGGTGGAACTCGCGCTCGTACCGGTCGGGGGTCATCGCCCGCCACTCCCGCAGCGTCGAGGCGAAGTCGCCGCGCACGAGGCCGCCGAGGCGCTCCAGCCACCGCGCCGGCTCGGGGCTCGAGGCCCAGCCGCCGCGCAGCCCGTACGGCGTGAACAGCGCCTCGAGGCTGAGGACGTGCCCACCTCCCTCGGGCGCCATCGAGGGGTCGTGCACGGTGGGGACGTTCACGAGGAACCCCGGCTCGTCGAGCACCTCGCCGCGGGCGATCATGGCGTGGCCGCGGTGGATGTCGGCGAGCGACGGGGCGACGACGGCGGTGGCCCCGGCGGCCCGATCGCCCACCTCCGCGAGGAGGTCGTCCGGGATCGACGCGAGGATCGGCACCTCGGACACGATCGCGTCGACCTTCGACTCGTACCCCTCGTCGTGCGGGATCCGCCGCCAGCGGGCGAGGAGCCGGTCCGCCTGCGGGGGCGCCTGGCGCAGCCACCGCAGGAACGTGTCGTGGGGGTTGCACGCGGACACCACGACGCCGGCGGTGATCTCGGTGCCGTCGTCGAGGGTGACGCCGCGGACGCGGGGTCCCTCGCAGTCGATCGCGGCGACGCGGGCGCGGGTCCGCAGCTCGCCGCCGTGCGACAGGAACGCCGCGGCGAGCGCGTCCGGGACCATGCCGCTGCCGCCCACCGGCCGCCCGAGCGTGCCCACGTGCCGCAGCGCGTAGGTGAGCGCGCCGAGGCCCGTGCCCGGCAGCTCCGGCGACACCCCCCACACCATCGGGCCCGTGACGATGCCGGGCGCCTGCAGCGCGTCGGTGGAGAAGAACTCGCGCATGACGTCGGCCGCGCTCCGGCGGCTCCAGCGCAGCAGGGTGGACACGCCTCGCCCCCGCGCCGCCAGCACCTTCGTCCCGATGCCGCGCGGCGACGGCGGGTCGTTCGCCGCGTCGAGCACCAGGCGGACCGCCGGCATCGCCGCCGCGAGGTAGCGGCGGTAGCCGGCGACCTCACCGGGATGCGTGCGCGCGAGGGCGTCGACGGTCCGCTCGACGTCGTGGAAGATCGGCCACGCCGGCCCGCCGCTCCACGCCGCGTTCAGCTGCGCCGGCTCCACGTCGAGGTACGCCAGCCCGTGATCGGCGAGCCGCAGCTCCTCCATCACGGGCGTCGTGCGGAACGTGATGTGGTCGCAGTTGCAGATGTTCACCCGCGCGCCCGCGAAGGCCTCGCTCGCCGCCGTGCCCCCGACGGCGTCGCGGGCCTCGACCAGCATCGTGCGCAGCCCGCCGCGTGCCAGGTACGCGGCGCAGACGAGGCCGTTGTGCCCGCCGCCGACGACGATCGCGTCGACGTCGGATCGGGTGCGGGACGTTCGTGGAGCGGAGGGCACCCGGGCAGTCTGGCCGACCGGACGGAGCCCCTTGTAGCGTTCGCCTGTGACGTCGAACGCCGCTGCGCCGCCCCCGCCGGATCCGCCGCGCCCGCCCGGTCCGTCGTCGCACGGACGCCACCTGGCCGACCTGCGCGGGCCGGAGGTGGGGGAGCGGCTGAGCGAGCGGAGCATCGTCGTGCAGCCGCTCGGCGCGATCGAGCAGCACGGTCCGCACCTGCCGCTGTCCACCGACTCCGTCGTCGCGACCGCGGTCGCCGGGGCGACCGTGGCGGCCTACGGCGACGAGCTCGACCTGTGGCTGCTGCCGACGCTCGAGTACACGAAGTCGAACGAGCACGCCTGGTCGCCCGGCACCATCTGGCTCTCGGCGACGACGCTGCTCGCGGTGCTCGACGACATCGGCCGCTGCGTCGCGACGACGCCCGCGAAGCGGCTCGTGTTCTTCAACGGCCACGGCGGCAACAGCGCGCTGCTCAACGTCGCGAACCGCGAGGTCCGCCTCGCCCACGGGCTGATGACGTTCACCACCCAGCCGAGCCTGCCGGCCGACCAGGGCGGCACCTCGCCGGCCGACGAGCTCGGCATGGGCGTCCACGGCGGCACCGACGAGACGTCGATGATGCTGCACCTCGCGCCCCACCTCGTGCGGATGGAGGGCGTCGAGCGCCGGGTCCCGGAACGCCTGGCGTCGAACCGCTACGTGCGCTTCGGCGGCAGCGTCAGCTTCGGGTGGCTGTCCAACGACTTCGCGCCCGAGGGCTACATCGGCGACCCCCTGCCGGCCACCGCGGAGCACGGCGCGCAGCTCTTCGAGGCGGCGGTGCGCGGCTTCGGCGAGGGCCTCCGCGAGGTGTCGACGTTCGACTTCGGGCGGTGAGCGTGGACGCCGCCGCGCTGCGCGTCGACGGCGCACGGCTGTGGTCGCGGATCGAGGCGCTCGGCGAGATCGGTGCGGTGCACGGCCCGGCGGGCGAGCGCGGCTGCGCCCGGCTGGCGCTCACCGACGACGACCGCGCCGGGCGCGACCTCGTCGTCGGCTGGATGCGCGACCTCGGCCTCGCCGTCTCCGTCGACGCGATCGGCAACGTCGTCGGGACGCGACCGGGCACGGACCCGTCGGCGCGGCCGGTGATGACCGGCTCGCACATCGACACCGTCCGCACCGGCGGCCGGTTCGACGGCAACCTCGGCGTGCTCGCCGGCCTCGAGGTGATCGAGGTGCTCGAGCAGCACTCGATCGCCACCCGCCATCCGGTCTCCGTCGCGTTCTTCACCGACGAGGAGGGGGCGCGCTTCGCACCCGACATGCTCGGCAGCCTCGTCTTCGTCGGCGGCATGGCGGTGGAGGAGGCCCTCGACGTGCGTGCCGCCGACGACGGCGCCCGGCTCGGCGACGAGCTGGCACGCATCGGCTACGCGGGCCCGATCCCGTGCCCGGCGGCGGTCGCGCCGCACGCCTTCGTCGAGCTCCACGTCGAGCAGGGCCCGGTGCTCGAGGACGAGGCGGTGACGATCGGCGTCGTCACGGGGGTGCAGGGCATCTCGTGGACCGAGCTGACCATCGCCGGCCAGTCAGCGCACGCCGGGACGACGCCGATGCGCCTCCGCCACGACGCGGGCTACGTGGCCGCCGCGCTCGCCACCGAGGTCCGCGACATCGCCCGCGAGATGGGCGGCGCGCAGGTGGGCACGGTCGGGCGCCTGGAGCTCGCGCCGAACCTCGTCAACGTGGTCGCCTCGACCGCGACGGTGACCGTCGACCTGCGCAACACCGACGAGGACCTGCTGCGGGCGGCGGAGGCCCGCTTCGCCCGCCGGTGCGACGAGCTGGCCGAGGCCGAGGGCGTCCGGATCGAGCGCCGGCCGCTCGCCCGGTTCGAGCCGGTCGAGTTCGATCCGGCGATGATCGACCTCGTCGAGGCCACCGCGCACCGGCTCGGGCACTCCACCCGCCGGATGCCGTCCGGTGCCGGCCACGACGCGCAGATGCTGGCGCGCATCTGCCCGACCTCGATGATCTTCGTCCCCAGCGTCGCGGGCCTGTCGCACAACATCGCGGAGCTCACGCACCCGGCCGACGTCGCCGCAGGGGCCGACGTGCTCCTCCAGGTGCTCCTGCGCCTCGCCGAGCCCGTCGCCGCACGCTGACCCGCGTCCGTGGACGGCGGCACCGCCGAGGTGCCGCAGCCTGCGAACGCGGGGCCCTAGCAGTCGCGGACGCAGTCCCAGACGCGCATGGTCGACGCCCGGTGCCACGCCCCCATCGCCCGGTCGACGTCCTCCAGCTCCTCCGGGGGGACCGACTTCCACGTCGCCTCGTCGGTCCACCACACGAGGGCGTGCAGGTGGCGGTCGTCGCCGCGCTCCACCCACATCTCCTTGCGCACGAAGCCGGGCTGGCGCTCGAGGAAGCGGCTCCACGTCACCTCCTCGACATGCAGCCAGCGGTCCCGCTCGGCGGGGTCGACCTCGAACGTCAGCATCTCCACGATCACGCCCCCGACGTTCCCGCCGCCGGAGGCTGCCGAGACACGGCGAGGGGGCGCCGGCCACGCGGCCGACGCCCCCTCGCCGCGGGTCACATCCCGATCGACTCGTCGATGAACTCGTTCGTGACGATGTCCTCGGCCGTCAGGCCCTCCTTCGGTGGCTGGCCGAGCGAGGTGTAGACGGGGATCGCCTTCTCGATCAGCGCGTTCACGCGGTCGAGGTCGAAGTTGCCCAGGATGTCGTCGGGACCGTTCGCGACCAGGCCGTCGTCCTTCATCGTCTGCACCGCGTACTCGGCGACGCCCTCGGTGTACACCCAGCCGTTGTCGAAGGTCTCGACGGCGTCGATGATCATCGCGTTGGTCTTCGCCGGATCCTCGAGGTAGTCGATCGAGGCCTGCTGGATCATCGGCACCAGCACCTCGAAGCACTCGCGGTAGGTCTCGATGTTCTCCGGCTTCGTCGCGATCGACTCGGCGTAGTTCTCCCACCCCGCGTCGTTGATGTACGCGTACCGGATCGGCTTCATCCAGCCCTCGACCTCGTTCTCGTACACGTACGGCTCCGCCGAGCCGAAGCCCTGCTGCGCCGACTTCCCCTCGTCCGCGACGAACTGGGCGGGCGTGCCGTCGTAGGAGCCGTCGACCTGGTCGGGCGACAGGATCCCCTCCGAGGTGAAGTAGTCCATGTAGGCGGCGCCGCCGAAGTAGCGCACGAGGATGCCGGCCTCGCCGACGTCCTCGATCGTCTCGACGTCGGGGTAGGTGGCGGGGTCCCACATGATCATCTGCGGGTTCTTCTCGAACCCGGCCTCGATCGAGATGGTCGGGAACTCGGCGGAGTTCTGGATCGCCTCGTCGGTGTAGACGTAGCCGAGGAGGATGTCGTCGTCGGCGTACAGCTGCGACGTGACGGTCTGGAACCCGATCGCCGGACCGCCCGAGCGGACCTCGAACACGACGCCGGTGTCGTTGCCCTCGGAGTCCACGAGCGGGCCGCGCACGGCCACGGCGTCCTCGTCGATCTCGTAGTCGTCGCCGATCAGGTGGTACAGGAAGCCGTGCTCCGCCTCGGGGTTCCAGTCGGTCTGGACGGCGACGGTGTCGGGGCAGACGCCGGCGAGGCTGCCGCCGGCGCCGCCGTCACCCGCCGAGGTGGGGGTCCCGGCCCCGTCCGTGGTCTCGCTCGCCTCCGTGGTCTCGCTCGCCTCCGTGGTCTCGCTGCCCTCCGTGGTCTCGGACCCCTCGGTGGTCGCGGCGGCCTCGGTGGTGTCGGCGGGCTGGGTCGCCGCGGTCTCGCCGCCCTCGTCGTCGTCGTCGCCGCAGGCGGCGAGCACGAGCATCGCGCTGATCGGCAGGGCCAGCAGCGCGCGGCTGCGTCGGTGGTTCATGTGGTGTGCTCCCCTTTGGTGTTCACGCTGGTGTGCAGGGAGCGGCCGGCGGACCTGGCCCGGCGCGCTCCGGTGGTGGGTGGTGCCTCGACTGGTGCCCCGTTGCGTCAGCCGGTCTTGCGGGTGGTCTCGTGCCAACGACCGACGATGCGGTTGCCGAGCCATCCGAAGAAGGTGAAGAAGAAGATCCCGAGGAGGGCGGCGAGGATGAGCGCGCCGAACATCTCCGGGTTCTGCGTGCGTTGGCGGAACACGTCGAGCACCAGCCCGATGCCCTTGTTGCCGCGCCGGAAGAACAGCTCGCCGACGACGGCGCCGATGACCGAGAGGCCGGCGGCGATCCGGAAGCCGGTGAAGATCGCGGGCATCGCCGCCGGCAGCTGGAGCTTGAGCAGCCGCGTGCGGCGCGACGCCCCGCGCAGCGTGAACAGGTCGTGCTGGCCGCGATCCGCGCCGAGCAGGCCGAACAGGGTGTTGGAGACGATCGGGAACATGGAGATGATCACGCACACGAAGACCCGGGGGGTGAAGCCGTAGCCGAGGATGCCGGCGATGATCGGCACCAGCGCCAGGATCGGGATCGCCTGCAGCGACACGAGGTACGGCCACAGCGAGCGCTCGAGCCAGCGCGCCTGGGCCATCGCGATCGCGAGCCCCATGCCGAGCACGATCGTCACGGCCAGGCCGGTGAAGGCGACGATCCCGGTCCACAGCACGCCGTCGAGGAGCAGGCCGCGCACGCGCTCGTCGAGGAAGGACTGATCGATCACCTCGTGCGGTGGCGGGAGCAGGAAGTCGGGCTTGTCGAACAGCGCGCGGAGCCCCCAGCCGTGCATGAGGTACCACAGGCCGATGAACAGCCCGAACGTCACGAGCGGGCCGATCAGGTCGACGGCGCGCGAGCCCCGGCGGGCGCGGGGTGCCGGGACGTCGACGGCCGCGACGAGGGGCGCGACGGTCCCGCTCCCGGTGTCGAGCGGGCTGGCCGAGGTGCTGATCTCGTCCACCGTAGTGGTCATACGTGCGCTCCTCTCAACGCATGGGAGACCTGGCCCGACAGCTCCGCGAACGCCGGCTCGAAGCGGAGGTCGGGCGGGCGTGGGTAGGGGAACGGCACCGGGAAGTCACCGACGATCCGCCCGGGTCGCGCCGACATGACGAGCACGCGGGTGGACAGGAACACGGCCTCCTGGATGGAGTGGGTGATGAAGAGCGACGCGAACCCCTCGCGCTGGAACAGCAGCAGGAGCTCGTCGTTGAGGCGCTCGCGCGTGATCTCGTCGAGCGCGCCGAAGGGTTCGTCGAACAGGAACACCTTGGGGTCCATGACGAGCGAGCGGGCGAGCGACGCGCGCATGCGCATGCCCCCGGAGAGCTGCTTCGGGTACTTCGTCTCGAAGCCGCTGAGCCCCACCATCCGGATCGTCTCCGCGGCCCGCCGACGTCGCTGGTCCCGCGGGACCCCGTCGAGCTCGGCGAGCAGCTCGACGTTGCGCGCGACCGTGCGCCACTGGAGCAGCGTCGGGTCCTGGAACACGTAGCCGAGGCTCGAGCGGTCGACGGTGACGCGTCCGGTGGTCGCCGGGTTGAGCCCGGACGCGATCCGCAGCAACGTGCTCTTGCCGCACCCCGACGGCCCGACCACGGTGACGAACTCACCGGGCCGCACGTCGAAGGTGGTCTCGTCGAGCGCGAACGTGCCGTCCGGGTACGTCATCGTCACGCGGTCGAACCGCAGCGCCGGTTCCGTCGACGGGGTCATCGGGGCCTCCTCGTGGTCGGCGGAGCGCGGCGCGGGACCGGCCGCGACATCAGTGCATCACCATCCCGCCCGAGACGTTCATCGCCTGTCCGGTGCAGTAGGACGCGTCGTCCGACGCGAGGAACAGGGCCATGGCGGCCACCTCGTGCGCCTCGGCGCAGCGGCCGAGCGGGGACTTCGCCGACCAGGAGGCGACCATCTCGGGCGTGCGCGTGGCCGCGCCCATCTCGGTGAGGACGTAGCCCGGGCAGATGCAGTTCACCCGGATCGAGTGCGCGCCGAGCTCCATCGCGCTGACGCGGGTCAGCCCGATGACCGCTGCCTTCGACGCGGCGTAGTGGGCCTGGTTGGGCGAGCCCACCTTGCCGCCCATGCTGGCCATGTTCACGATCGCCCCGCCCGTGCCCTGGTCGATCATCCGCCGCGCCGCGACCTGGGTGGTCAGCAGCATCGCCCGGACGTTGACGTCGAACGTCGCGTCCCAGTCCTCGACGCTGATGTCGAGCAGCGGCGAGAAGCGCAGGATCCCGGCGTTGTTCACGAGCACGTCGACGCCGCCGAGCGCGTCGGCGGCCTCGGCCGTCGCGCGACGGGCGTCGGCGGGATCGGCGAGGTCCGCGACGACGGCGGTCCCGCCGAGCTCCGCGGCCACCTCCTCGACGCCGTCCGCGACCACGTCGATCAGCGCGACCGACGCGCCGTGCGCCACGTAGGTGCGCGCGATCTCGGCGCCGATGCCGCGGCCCGCACCGGTGACGATCGCCCGCCGGCCGTCGAGCCGGCGAGCGGACGAGCCGTCCTCCGAGCGAACCTCCGCGCCCTGGTCCGTCATGATGCGGCGAGTCTAGGAGACGCCCGCGAGGGGTCCGAGCGACCGGTGTGAACGCCGCGTTTCCACCGGCGCGCGCGTCGCGGCCGCCGTGGTGCGCCGCACGTCGTCGCGCCCATCCCCGCGTTGCGGGGGTCGCGGCGGGCGGGAGCGGCGCCCGCCGCGTTGCCTCACCTGGGGTGATGCCCCTACCGTCGTGCCATGCGCACCGACCCCCGTGCGCGCCACAGCCCGATCGGACCCCGGTCCCGGCTCGTCGAGGCGCAGCGCCGGCACCCGTCGATGCGCGCCTGGAACGCCCCGGGCCCCGGGCGTCGGCGGGGCCGGCGCCGCACGCTGCTGCGCGTCACCGCCGCGGTCGTCGTCGTCGCCGGGTTGGGCGCGTTCGGCCTCGTGGTCACCGGCGACCCCGTGCGCCTCACCGTCAGCGGGCTCGACGAGGGCCAGGTGCTCGACAAGCAGGGGGCGGAGCAGCTCGCGGTGCAGGTCGACACCGCCGGTGTCGCCGCCTCCGACGTCTCGGCCCGCGTCAACGGCACGCCTGCGGAGCTCGAGGACGGGCCCGACGGGAAGGTGCTGCGACCGGGCGCCCTGCTGCGGGAGGGGACGAACGAGATCGAGGTCCGCGTCGCGGGGCGGTTCCCGTTCGGCGACGAGGTCGTGACCCGCCGGTTCGACGCCGTCCTCACGGGAGCCCGCCTCGCCGTGCCGCGCCAGACCCTGCGGACCCCGGCAGGTGTGCCCGTGGTGGTGCGCGGCCTGGTGGACGAGGCCGTGTCGCTCGACGTGAACGGCGTCGCCGTGCCGATCGACGGCGGCGGCTTCACGGCCGAGGTGAGCCCGGAGGTCGACGAGGTGCGGGTCCGCGCGACGCACGCGAACGGCAACGTCACGGAGGAGGTCGTGCAGGTCGTGTACGCGGTCGAGCGCGTCGAGCACCCGGAGACGCGCGCGGTGCACGTCACGGCGGCGGGCTGGGCCGACCCCGCGATCCGCGGCGCGATCGTCGCGATGGCCGTGGACGGCAGCATCAACGCGGTGCAGCTCGACATCAAGGACGAGGGCGGTGAGGTCGGCTTCCGGGCGAAGGCGCCGCTGGCGGTCCAGGCCGGCGCCGTGAGCGACCACTACGAGCCTGCGGCGGCGGTCGCCGAGCTGCACGCGCTGGGCGTGCGCGTGATCGGCCGGATCGTCTGCTTCCTCGACCCGGTCGTGGCGCAGTGGGCCTGGTCGTCCGGGCGGCCCGACATGGTGGTCCAGGCGGCGGGCGGGACGTCGCCGCTCGACAACGAGTACGGCTCGGCGGCGTTCACCAGCTTCGCGAGCCCCGAGGTCCAGGACTACCTCATCGACCTCGCCGTCGAGGCGGCCGAGGCGGGCTTCGACGAGATCCTCTACGACTACGTCCGGCGCCCCGAGGGCGACATGGCGGCGATGAACGTGCCGGGCCTCGACCGGCCGGCCGACGTCGAGATCGCGCGGTTCGTCCGCGACACCGACGTGGCGCTCGCCCCGTACGACGTGGAGCTCGGCGTGTCGGTGTTCGGGATCAGCGTCACCCGCCCGGCGCAGATCGCGCAGGACGTCCGGTTGCTGGCCCCGCACGTCGACTACGTGGCGCCGATGGTGTACCCGTCGCACTGGGGGGCGGGGGAGTACAACGTCGCCGACCCGAACCGCTCGCCGCGGGACATCGTCGAGCGGTCCGTCGCCGACTTCGTGCGTGCCGTGGCGGGCAGCGGCGCGGCGGTCGTGCCGTGGCTGCAGGCGTTCTCCGAGGGCGGCGTCACCTACGGCCCGGACGAGGTGCGCGCGCAGATCGACGGTGCGATGCACGTCGGCTCGTCGGGCTTCCTCCTGTGGAACTCGGGCTCGCTGTACGACGCCGCGGCGCTCGCGCCCCGCTGACCGCGACGGCGCTCCGGGGAGGGCGCCTCCCGTGAGCGCTCCGGCCGGCGACGAGTCGCTCGACCTGCCCTCACCGTGCCTCGTCGTGCTCGTCGGGCCCCCTGGCGCGGGCAAGTCGACGTGGGCGCAGCGGGCGCTGCCCGGGCACGTGGTGTCGAGCGACGGGCTGCGCTCGCTCGTCGGCGAGGGCGAGCACGACCTGCGCGCGTCGGCGGACGCGTTCGCGCTGCTCGACGACGTCGTCCGGCGCCGGGTGGCCCGTCGGCTCACGACCGTGATCGATGCGCTCGGAACGGACCCGGACCTGCGCGCGCGGTGGCGGGGGCTCGCCGCTGCCGCCGGCGTGCCGTCCGTGGCCGTCGTCTTCGACGTCCCCGCGGCGCAGGTCCGGCGGCAGAACCGGGCACGCGCGGCGCCCGTGCCCGAGGGCGTCCTGCGCGAGCAGCTGGCGCGCTGGCCGTCGGTCGTCGAGGCGGTCCGGGCCGAGCCGTTCGGCGCGGTGCACGTGCTGCACGACCCCTCCGGCGGCGCCGCCCTCGTCGCCCCGTCGATGGTGCGATCTCGGTCCCGGGCGGCGGTGACGCCGGCGGAGCCGACCGAGCCGGCGCTGCTCCCGCCCCGTCCGGTGCGGTTCGGGGTGCAGGTGCCCCGGGTGGCGTGGGCGGGGGCTCCGGCGACCACGGCTGCGACGCTGCGCGCCGTCGCGCGAGCCGCCGATGCGTGCGGCCTCGACTCGCTGTGGGTGATGGACCACATGCGGCAGATCCCGTCGATGGGGCCGCCGTGGGAGGACGTGCTCGAGAGCTGGACCACGCTCGGCCACCTGGCCGCGTGCACCGAGCGGATCGGCCTCGGCACGCTCGTCACCGGCATCACGTACCGCAACGTCGCCCACCTCGGCAAGATCGTCGCGACCCTCGACGTCCTGTCCGGCGGGCGCGCCACCTGCGGCCTCGGGCTCGCCTGGTACGCGGACGAGCATCGCGCCTACGGGTGGCCGTTCCCCGACCGCGCGGCCAGGTACGACCTGCTCGAGGACGCGCTGGAGCTGCTGCCGGTGCTGTGGGGCCCCGGCAACCGCGCCTTCTCGGGCCGGGTGCTGCGCGTGCCGGACACCACCTGCTACCCGCGCCCGCTCCAGGCTCGGATCCCGATCCTCGTGGGAGGCGGGGGCGAGCGCCGGACCCTCCGGCTGGTGGCCCGGTACGCGGATGCGTGCAACCTGTTCGGCGAGCCCGATGTCGTCGCCCGCAAGGTCGGGGTGCTGCGCCGCCACTGCGCCGAGGCGGGGCGCGACCCGGCGGAGGTGTCGGTGACCCACCTGGGCACGGTCCTCGTGGCGCAGCGGGGGGCCGACCTCCGGGCCGTCGTCGACGCGACCCGGCCGCCGCGTGTGTCGGCAGAGCGCCACGCGCGCGCCGTCGGCGCGGGCACGCTCGAGCACCACGTCGAGCGGATCGAGCGCCTCGTCGCCGCCGGCGTCGACCACGTGATCGTCTCCCTCGCCGACCTCGCCGGGCCGGCCGAGGTGGAGCGCTGGGCGGCGGTCGTGGCGGCCTGGCGGGCGCTCAGGCCGGCAGCAGCGAGCGGGCCCGGATGAGGTCCTCGACGAGCGCCGCGCGGATCTGCGCCGCGGCCTCGTCGGCGCGCAGCACGGCCGACGGGTGGTAGGTGACGACGACCGGGCGCCCGTCGCCCGGCAGCTCGAGCTCCGCCCCGCGCGACGATGCGACGGGCACCGTCCGACCGAGCAACGAGCGGGCCGCGGTCGCTCCCAGCGCGACGACCACGCGTGCGCCGACCGCCGCGAGCTCGGCGGTCAGCCACGGGTGGCACGCGTTCACCTCGGCCGTCGTGGGCTTCTGGTGGATGCGGCGGGTGCCCCGCTGCTCGTGCTTGAAGTGCTTGACGGCGTTCGTCGCGAAGACGTCGTGCCGGTCGATGCCGGCCTCGCGCGCGCAGCTCCACAGGACGCCCCCGGCGGGGCCGACGAAGGGGTGCCCCTGCCGGTCCTCCTGGTCGCCCGGCTGCTCGCCCACGAGCAGCAGCGGCGCGTCGGCGCGGCCCTCGCCGAACACGGTGCGGTCGCCGACCAGGTGCAGCGGGCAGCCGGCGCACGATGCCGCGGCGTCCGCCAGCACCTCGAGCTGCGTCGTCGGCGGCACGAACGGCGCCGCCGTCCACGTCGTGCGCGCCGCGGCGTCCCCGTCGCCGGACGCCGTCGGTCGTCTGCTGGCCATGGCGCAGCCGTACCCACGCGCCGGCCGCCCCCGACGCGCGCCGCCCCCGACGCACCACTGGATCCACGGGGTGGTCGCCCGTGACCACCGGGTGGAGGCAGCCGCTCGCGGTGCGCTCGCGCCGAGCGGCGCGGCGGCGCGAGCGGTTGCGAGCGGCGCGCGAGGGGGGTCCGCCACCCTCGGCGGGTCGGGATCGGCCCGACCCAGACGAGGAGGACACCCCATGACCACCACGATCACGGCACCGGCGGCGAGCGACACGTTCGTGCTCCCCGATGACCTGCTCCAGCGCTGCCGGCGGCGCGCCGCCGACCACGACCGGACCAACACCTACTTCCACGACGACCTCTCGGAGCTCCGCGCCCTCGGCTACCTCGCGGCTCCCGTTCCCGAGCACCACGGGGGATGGGGCCTGGACCTCGGCCAGGTCGTGGCGCAGCAACGGCGGCTGGCGCGCCACGCGCCGGCGACCGCGCTGGGGATGACGATGCACCTCTACTGGCTCGGCATCGCGCGGGAGCTGGAGCGGGTCGGTGACGACTCGTGCACGTGGATGCTCCGTGAGGCGGCGGCGGGAAGGCTGTTCGCCGCCGGTCACGCCGAGCGGGGCAACGACGCCCCCGTCGTGATGTCGACGGCGACCGCGACGCGGGTCGACGGCGGGTACCGGATCAGCGGGCACAAGATGTTCGGCTCCAACGGTCCGGTCTGGGACCACCTCGGGGTCCACGCGCTCGAGGTCACCGCCGAGGGCTCGATGCAGATCGTCCACGCCTTCGTCGAGCGTGCAGCGCCCGGGGTCCGGGTCGTCGAGACCTGGGACACCCTCGGGATGCGCCCGTCGCAGAGCCACGACACCGTCCTCGAGGACGTCTTCGTCCCGGATGCGAGGGTGGCGCGCGTCGTGCCCGCCGGTTCCGAGGACGACCTCTTCCTGCTCGCCATGAACATGTGGGCCCTGCCCGTGATGGCGGCGGTCTACCTCGGGATCGCCGACCGGGCGCTCGAGCTCGCCGTCGAGAGCGCGACCACCAAGCGCTCCGTGGCCATCCCCCGGGGCACCTACGCCCACAACCCGTTCGTCCAGCACCAGATCGCCGAGATGTACCTCGAGCTCGACGCGGCCGGTGCCACGCTCGATCGGCTCGTCGAGGACTGGCTCGCAGGCGCGGACGTCCTCGCCACGATCGGTGCCCGGATCGTGTCCGCCAAGTGGCGGGCGGTGACCGCGGCGAAGCGCGTCGTCGACCTCGCGCTGGACGTGGCCGGCGGTGCGGGCATGTTCCGCGGCAACGAGCTCGAACGGCTGTACCGGGACGTGCGCTGCGGGGGTTTCCACCCGGCGAACGACGCGCTCACGCACGAAGCGGTCGCGAAGGTCGTGCTGGGGATCGGCCCGGCCGGCCCGAGGTTCTGAGGCCCGCCAGTCGGTCCGGGCGGCCGGCTCGACCGCGTCACCCGACGCGGTCGAGCTCGGCCAACGCGGCGTCCGTCGCCTGCTCCACGTCGAGGGAGGCGCCCTCGGCCCTGATGGCCGCGGCGACGTCCGGGCCCAGCCGGCGGTCGAGGCGCACGGCGAGCTGGTGCAGTCGCCGGGCGTCGTCGCCGAAGACGGCGTGACCGCCCGTGTCGGCGGTCACCGCACCGAGGAGCAGGGCGGACGCCTCCGGGCGGTCGAGGCGCTCGAGCAGGATCGCCATCGACCGCAGCACGTTCCACAGCACCGACCACTCACCCGCCCGGCGCCACCACGGCAGCAGCCAGCGGTAGGTCTCGGCGGCGTCGTTCGGATCACCCGATCTCGCGCCGATCGAGGCCGTCAACGCGCCGGCGACACCCGTGACGAACCACGCACCGGTGGCGGCGGCCTCGTCGAGCGCTCGACGCGCCCGCACGAGCGCGAGGTCCTCGTCGACGGGCGCCGCTGCCTCGGCGGCGCCGTACCACGCGTAGGCGCCGGGCACGGTCGGCCCCGGTGGCAGCGCCGCGAGCAGCGCGTCTGCGAGCGCCGGTGCGTCCGCGGAGCCGTCGAACGCGCTGGCGAGCAGCCGGTCGGTCGCGACGACGATGCGGCGCACCAGGTGGGTCCGGCAGTCCTCGGCCGCGAGCGCTCGATCGAACCAGTGCCGCGCCCCGGCGAGGTCGCCGAGCGACAACCGGTGCACGCCGATCATGTTCGCCACGAGGCAGCGCTCCGTCAGGCCGAGCTCCTCCGTGAGCGCACGCCCCTCGTCCGCGAGCCGCGCCGCCCGACCGATGTCCCCACGCTTCCACGCGGCGAGGGCCGCCGTGGCCAGGGCATCGGGCGTCATCGGGTGCCGGTCCTCCCGGCCGAGGCGTGCCGCGTCCTCGGCCCACGACAGCACCTCGGGGCGCATGCGGAAGAAGGCGTGGTCCTCGAGCGCGACGACGAGGCGGAGGTCCTCGTCCGCCGCGCGGCGCCCGACGAGGAACCGATGCGCGACGCGCAGCTCGGCGAGCACCTCGTCGACCTCGCGCAGCGGCCCGTCGTCGTTGGCGACCGCCAGCTGCGCCGCCGCGCCCTCGACGAGCTCCAGCGTCCAGGAGGCGTGCCGCATCCGGAGCTCGTCGAGCCGCCCGCTCTCGTGGAGCCGTTCCAGCGCGAACTGCTTCAGCGTCTCGAGCAGCACCCAACGGCCCGGGTGCGCCCGCTGGACGAGCGACCGCTCGACGAGCGCGGCGAGCCTCACCGTCGCCTCGGTCTCGTCGACGGCCAGCACACGCGCAGCACCGCGGGTGGTGAAGGCACCGGCGAAGACGCCCAGCGCGTCGAAGCTCGCCCGCAGCGGCGGGTCGAGCAGGTCGTGCGACCAGGCGACGGCGGCGGCGAGCGAGCGCTGGCGCGGCGAGGAGCGGCTCCCGGAGGTGAGCAGCCGGAACCGCTGGTCGAGCCCGGCGGCGATCTGCGCGAGGTCGATGGCCTGCAGGCGGGCCGCCGCGAGCTCGATGGCGAGCGGGAGGCCGTCGAGGCGGCGGCAGATCTGCGCGACGACCGGGAGCGTCGACTCGTCGAGCGCGAACTCGGGCCGGACGGCGACGCCTCGAGCTTCGAACAGGCGGACCGCTGGATCGTCCCTCGACGGCTGCGTCCCGACGGGGAACGGTGCCACCGGTTGCAGGCGCTCGCCGTCCACCGCCAGCCGCTCCCGCGAGGTCGCGAGCACGCGCACGCCCGGGCACCGGCGGAGGATGGCGCCCACGACCTCGGCGGCGCGCTCGACGACGTGCTCGCAGTTGTCGAGCACCAGCACCCCGCGCTCCGCGCGCAACGCCTCCGTGATGCGCTGCACGAGGTCCGTGCCGACCCGGTCGTCGACGCCGATCACGGTGGCCAGGACGTTGGCGACGTCGTCGGCGCCGGCCGGCGCGAGCTCGCAGCACCAGATCACCTCGCCAGCGTCGGCGAGGCGGTGCGCCGCTGCGAGGGCGAGGCGCGTCTTGCCGACACCACCGGTGCCGATCAGGGTCACGAGCGGGTGTGCCGTGACGGCTTCGACCGCCCGGGCCACCTCCTCGTCGCGACCGATCAGCGGCGTCCGCTCGTCCGGCAGGGAGGTGCGCTGGACGGCGCGCGAGGCCGGTTCCGCAGCTGCGCTGGCGGTGGACGCACCGATCGCACCGGTGACGATCGAGTCGTGGAGCCGGCGCAGCGCCGCCGGGGACGAGCCCGAGCTCCTCACCGAGCACGCGGGCGAAGTCGTCGTACTGCCTCGAGGCCTCTGCCGATCGTCCCGACCTCGCCAGCGCTTCCATCAGCAGCGCGCGGGGACGCTCCCGCAGGGGATGTTCCGTCGCGAGGGCGGCGAGCGCCGCGAGCGCGTCGTTCACCTCGCCGAGATCCAGCATCGCCGCCAGCCGCTCCTCCGACGCAGCGGCGTGCAGCTCGTCGAGGCGGGCGCGCTCGGCCATGGCCCGCTCGTCGTCGTGGAGGTCCTCGTACGGCTCGCCGCGCCACCACGACAGCGCCTCGTCCAACGCGTCCCGAGCGGCGGCCGGGTCGCCGGCGCGGAGGGCGACGGCCTCGTGGACCCGTGTCGCGAAGCGCAGCGCGTCGACGTCGTCGTCGCCCGCCACGAGGCGGTAGCCGGTCCCCGACGTCTCGATGGCGCCGTCGGGCAGCGCCCGGCGGAGCCGGAAGACGTGCGTCTGCAGGGCCGCCGCCCCGTCCACCGGCGGGTCGTCGCCCCAGATCCGCTCCACGAGTCGGTGGGCGGGCACGACGCTGCCGCGCTCGAGCAGGAGCGATGCGAGGAGGCGTCGCTGACGGTCTCCCGGGATCGGCGTCTCACCCTCGGCGCCGTCGACCCGCAGCGGTCCCAGCACGCGGTACCGCACGTCCACCCCTTCCCTCACGACCACCCGCACGTGCCCGGCCACGCTAACGGGCGGCGGGGTCAGGCGCCGGCGACGACCTGGCCGGCGCGGACGACGACCCGCCCGGGCGGGCCCATGGCGACGGCCTCGCGGACAGAGGAGGCCGGGATCGCGACGAGGTCCGCCAGCGCGCCGGCCACGAGCGGCTCCACGGCGCCCGGCACCCCCATCACGCAGCGGGCGTGCGCGCTGACGCTCGCCAGCGCGTCGCCCGGCAGGAGGTGGCCCGCCATGACCATCAGCGCCGCCGTCTCCAGGGGGTCGCCCCGGCCGACCGGGTTGAACGGGTCCTGCAGGTTGTCGGCGCCCGCCGCCACGTGCACGCCCGCCTCTCGCAGCGCCCGCAGCGCCGTGAGCCCGCGCGGCATGCCCGTGGGGTGACCGTGGCCCTGCAGGAACAGGTTCGTCTGCGGCAGCGCGACCACGCCGATCCCGGCCTCGGCCACGAGCGCGGCGATCTGGCGCTGGCGGTCCTCGGTCTGCATCGACAGGCTGACGCAGTGGCTGGCGGTGACGCCCTGGGCGAAGCCGCGGTCGAGCACCTGCCGTGCCAGGTCCTCCAGGCCGAGCGCGCCCGGATCGAGCGTCTCGTCCGTGTGCAGGTCGAGGGGGAGCCCGGCGTCCGCGGCGATGTCGAGGAACTGCGCGTTCGCCGCCGACGGGTCGCGCTCGAGGTGCGGGCACCCGCCGACGAGGTCGATGCCGCGCTCGATCGCCATCGTGAGCTGGGCGCGCTGCGCGGCGCCCTCGGCTCCGACGCTCGGCCACCCGGTGAGGCCGCAGATCTGGATCGTGACCAGCTCGCGGACGCGGTCGCGCACCTCCAGCAGGGCGTCGAGCGAGCGCATCCCGTTCGCCTCGATCAGGTCGACGTGGGTCCGGATCGCGGTGACGCCGTTGGCGACGAGCAGCCGGACCGCCCGCCCGGCCCGCGCGACGATGTCGTCGACCTCGATCCGGCCGCCGAGCTCGTCCATGGCGCGGATCGCGCCCATCAGGTCGCCGGTCGGGTTCGGCACCAGCTCCGCCAGGAACGCCTTGTCGAGGTGGGCGTGGGGCTCCGCGAACGCCGGCAGCAGCAACCGGCCGTCGAGGTCGACGACCCGCTCGTGCCCCGGCCCGGGCGACACGGCGGTCGCCTCGGTCGCGTCCCGGGACGGCTCGATGGCCGTGACGCGCCCGCCGTCGATCGTGACGTCGACCGGGCCGCCGGCCGCGCCGGCGGCGTCGGGCAGCGTGGCGCGCCGCAGCAGGAGGCTCACCGGAGCGGGGTGCCGGTGACGGGACGCCGCTCGACCTGCTCGCCGAGCCGTGGGAACACCTCCTCGACCACCATGTGCATCTGCTCCACCATCTCCTCCCGGCCGAGCCCCGGGTAGTCGAAGAAGAAGCACACGTGGCGCAGGTCCAGCAGGTCGCGCCAGAAGCCCAGCGCGTCCACCGCGTCGTCGATCGACCCGACGATCTGGATGCGCTGCTCGTTGCTCTCCTCGACGGTCGGGCAGTGGTCGAACGGCACCTTCGAGCCGTCGGGGTTGCGGTAGCTCGAGAAGCGTCCGTACGGCGCGAGGAACCGGTTGAACTCCATCTGGCCGGGCCGTCCGCGCCGCATCGCCTCCTCGCGGGTGCGCCCGACGTGCAGGTTGAGCACGAGGCAGCGGTCCTCCCCCGGGGCGACGGGCCTGCCGAGCTGCTCGCGGATCTCCGCGTACCGGTCCCACTTCTGCTTCTGGCTCTCGGCGTTCTGCAACCAGTAGACCGCCTTGTGGCCGGCGCGCGGCACGTACTCGATCGTCTCCGGCGAGGTGACGGGCTGGTACACGTCGACGGTGCGCAGCGGGCGGGGGATGAGCGTCAGGTCGCCGACCATCGACCCCCGGTCGGGCACGTCGTCGGGCGGGAAGGTGAAGTGCTTGCCGCGGTAGGAGAAGCGCTCCTCGGTCCACGCGAGCTTGATCACCTCCATGGCCTCCTCGAACGTCTCCCGGTTGATGCGGTCGTGCTCGGCCGACATCGCGTTGTCACCGCTCGCCACCACGGTCCCGAGCGACCACGCCTCGCGGGGCACGGTGCCGCGACCGACGCCGAACTCCATCCGCCCGCCCGTGACGATGTCGGCGAGCGCGAAGTCCTCGGCGAGGCGCAACGGGTGCCACTGCGGCACGACGTTGAACATCTGCCCGAGCCGCAGCTGCGACGTCACGCTCGCGAGGTGCTGGCCGAACATGATCAGGTTCGGCAGGACCTCGTAGCCCTCGTGCTGGAAGTGGTGCTCGGTCAGCCACATGGTGTCGAACCCGAGCTCGTCGGCGGTCCTGGCCCACGTGACGAGGTGCTCGTAGCACGCCACGACGGCGTCGTTGCCGTAGCGGCGCGAGGTGGGTGCCACCGAGGCGTCGCCCGCGTCGGGCATCGGCACCGTGCAGAAGAAGTTCGTGTCGACGCGCATGCGCCGAACCTAGTGCTCCGGGACGCCGGCGTGATCCCCCGGGAGCGCTGTTCACGCTCCTGCGACGGAGCCCACCCGAGCGCGGGGATCGGCGGATCCGGCGAGGAGGCCGTCGGGCTGGACGACGATCGCGTGGGCGTGGCCGAAGCCGCTGTCGTAGGGGGGATCGCGCCGGGCCCGGTGGCCACGCTGCGAGAGCCCGTCCACCCAGCCGGCGGGTGCGTGCCCCTCCACCCGGACCCCGGGCCCGTCGTCGCTCGTCCAGGTGTCGAACCCGGTCACCTCCCCGTGCAGCACCCATCGCCCGGCGTCGACGGCGACGGCCGGGCTCTGGTCGTGACGGAACAGGCGCGCGGCGAGCTGCAGCAGGATCTGGGGCTGGCCGTCGCCGCCCATCGTCCCCAGCACCGCTGCGAGCGACCCGTCGGGGTGCGTGGCCAGCGCCGGCGAGAGCGTGTGCGGCGGTCGCCGCCCGGGCCCGAGCTCGCCCGGATGTCCCTCCACGAGGGAGAACCCGAGGCCGCGGTTGTGCAGGTTGACGCCGGTGGACGGCTCGACGAGCCACGACCCGAAGCCGGACGCGTTCGACTGGATGAGCGACACGCCCATCCGGTCGCCGTCCACGGCGGCGAGGTAGGTCGTGTCACCGCCCCGGTCGCGCCGGTGGAGCCGAGCCGCGCGCTCGGGATCGATCTCCCCCCAGCGGGACGAGATCGCCGCGAGCAGCGCCGCCCCGTCGGCGCGGTCACCGAGCACGTCGGGCCGGTCACGCCCCGCCGCCTTCGCGGCTTCGACGAGCAGGTGCGCCCAGCGCACGTCGTCGGGGTCGTCCGGGAGGTCGAGCCGGTCCGCGAGGCCGGCGGCCCCGAGGAGCAGGTAGCCCTGCGAGGGCGGCGGCACGGTGTGCAGCACCCGACCGAAGGCAGGCGCCGACAGCGGCGGCACCCACGTCGCGCCCGGGCGGGCGAGGTCGGCGTCGTCGTACAGGCCGCCGCCGAGGCGCCGCAACCCGTCGCCGAACTCGCCGAGGTAGAACGCGTCGCGGCCGCCCTCGGTGACGGCCCGCAGGGCACGTCCGACGCCGGGGCGCGTGACGCGGGCCCCGGGCCGGCGCGCCTGGGCGCCGAGCTCCGCGAGCTGCACGCGCGCCGCGCCGTCGACGGTCGCGAGGGACGCGACGAGCAGGGGCGACGCGGGGAACCCGCGCTCGGCGAGGCCGATCGCCGGCGCGAGCACCTCCGCGAGCGGCAGTCGCCCCAGGCGGCCGTGGAGCGCCGCCCACCCGTCGACGCAGCCCGGCACGGTGACCGCACGGACGTCGTGGCGGAACGGCACCTCGCGCAGCCCCTCGCGCCGCATCGCCGCGGCGTCCGCACCGGCCCCTGCCCGGCCGCTCGCGTCGAGCGCGTGCAGGTTCGTGCCGTCGTGCACCAGCGCGAACAGGTCACCGCCCATCCCGCACAGGTGGGGTCCCGTCACCGCGATCGCCGCGTTCGTCGCCACGGCGGCATCGACGGCGTTCCCGCCGAGCGCCAGGATCGCCATCCCCGCCTGCGTGGCCAGCTGGTCGGCGGACGCGACCATCCACGTGGGGGCACGGGTGGTCGACATCGGTGCCTGCAGGCCGGCCATGCGCCACTCTGCCCGATGCGCGGGCGCGCACCTAGCCTCGGCGCGTGCCGAACGCCGCGCGTGAGCAGCCCGAGGTGGTGCGCCACCGGCTCGGCGCCGCCGCGTCGACCCTCGCGGGTGCCACCCTGGTGCTCGCCACGTTCCTGCCGTGGCTGCGCTCCGGGCGGGCGGATCGGACGAGCCACGAGGTGCTGGACCTGCTCGATCGGCTCGGCCTGGCGCCCGACGGCGCCGTCGCCCTCCTGGTCGAGGCCTGGCCGCTCCTGCCGCTCACGGTCACCGCCGCGGTGGTCGCGCGGTGGTCCCGTCGCGACGTCGCGGCGGTGGTGCTCGCGCTCGTGGCCGCCGCGCACGCCACCGTCGTGTCCGTTGCGGTGCTGCGCGTCGGGCGCAGCGGCCTCGTGACGGTGCGGAGCGGGCCCTGGATCTGCCTTGCCGGCGGGATCGGCCTCGCGCTCACCACGATCCCCCCGCTCGTGGCCGCGGTGCGCGCGAACCCTCCGTCCCCGACCTCGACTCGTCGCCGGGCCGCCGGTACGGTCGCCGCCATGCCGACGCGCGACGAAGCCCTCGCCCTCCTGACGGCGCCGGGGAGCCCGTTCGAGATCGCGGAGCAGGAGGTGCACGGGCAGCGGATCCGCGTCTACCCGAACGCACCGGCGACGCTGCGCGAGGTGTGGGAGGCCACCGCCGCGCACGGCGAGGCCACCTACCTGGTGTACGAGGACGAGCGGACCTCGTACGCCGAGGCCCACGCCGCCGTCCGCGTCCTCGCCGCGGCCCTCGCCGACGGAGGCGTGGGCCGGGGGGACCGCGTCGCCATCGGGATGCGCAACTACCCGGAGTGGGTCCTCGCGTTCTGGGCGTGCCAGTCCCTCGGTGCCGTCGTCGTCAGCCTCAACGCCTGGTGGACCGGCGCCGAGCTCGAGTACGGGCTGAACGACTCCGGCGCCGCTGCGCTGGTGGTGGACGGCGAGCGGTACGACCGCCTGCGCGGCGACGTGCTCTCGCGCACGGGGGTGCGGCTCGTGGTCGTGGCCCGGGCCGACGGGCCGCTGGAGCAGGGCCACCTGGCGTGGACCGACGTGCTCGCCGCGGCCGATCCGGGCCGGCTCCCGGACGTGGAGATCGGCCGCGACGACGACAGCACGATCCTCTACACCTCCGGCACGACCGGCGAGCCGAAGGGTGCGGTCGGGTCGCACCGCAACCACGTCACCAACATCACGAACACCATCCTCAACGGGGCGCTCAACGCGGTGATGGCCTCCGGGCCGGATGCGCCGGCGGCCGCGCCGGCCGGGAGGGCCGTCGCGCTGTGGACGTTCCCCTTCTTCCACATCGCCGGCGTCACGGGGATCTGCGTGATGACCGCCACGGGCGGGCAGATCGTCACGCAGTACAAGTTCGACGCCGACGCGGCGCTCGACCTGATCGAGCGCGAGCGCGTCACCGTCGTCGCCGGCGTGCCGACCGTGATCCGGACCCTCCTCGAGCACCCCGGCGCCGCATCCCACGACCTCAGCTCCCTGGCGGGCATCTCCCAGGGCGGCTCGCCGGTGCCGCCCGACTCCATCGCGAAGATCGAGTCCGAGTTCGCCGGCAAGGTCTCGCCGGCCAACGGCTACGGGCTGACCGAGACGACGTCGGCCGTCATCGCCAACTCGGGCGCGACGTACTTCGCCAAGAAGGACAGCGTGGGGCTCCCGATGCCGGTCACGGACGTGCGCGTCGTCGGTGACGACGGCGAGGACGCGCCCCCGGGCGAGATCGGCGAGCTGTGGGTGCGGGGCCCGAACAACGTCCGCGGCTACTGGAACAAGCCGGCGGCCACGGCGGCCGCGTTCGTCGACGGCTGGTTCCGCACCGGCGACGCCGGCCGGATCGACGACGACGGCTACGTGTACGTCGTCGACCGCCTGAAGGACATGGTGCTCCGCGGCGGGGAGAACGTCTACTGCGCCGAGGTCGAGGCGGCGATGTTCGAGCACCCCGACGTCGCCGACGTGGCCGTCTTCGGCCTGCCGCACGACCGCCTGGGCGAGGAGGTCGCGGCGGCGGTGCTGGTGAAGCCGGGGCGCACGACGACCCCCGCCGAGCTGCAGCGCGCGCTCGACGGCCGGCTCGCGCCGTTCAAGATCCCCTCGACGATCGTGATCCGCGCCGAGGAGCTCCCCCGCAACGCGACGGGCAAGGTGCTGAAGAAGGACCTCCGCGACCTCTACCGCACGTCCGGGACGGGCCGCCGGTGAGCGCCGACGCGAGCACGGACGCAGGCGTCCTCGTCGACGGCGTGGAGGCGATCGGTCACCCCCGACCCCAGCTCCGCCGCGAGGAGTGCTGGCTGCTGGACGGAGACTGGGACTTCGCGTTCGACCGGGAGCGTCGCTTCGAGCACCCCGACGACGTCGTGTGGGACCGCACCATCGTCGTGCCGTTCGCGCCCGAGACGCCGAGGAGCGGCATCGGCGACACCGGGTACACCCCCGCCTGCTGGTACCGACGCCGGCTCGCCGCGCCCCAGCACGAGGCGGGCCACCGGGTCCTGCTGCACTTCGGCGCCGTGGACCACACCGCGACGGTGTGGATCGACGGGAGCCTCGTCGTCCGCCACGAGGGCGGGTACACCCCGTTCGTCGCCGACGTGACGCGCCACCTCGCCCCAGGCCGCGAGCACGAGCTCGTGGTCCTGGCCGAGGACGACCCGCTCGACCTCGCCAAGCCGCGCGGCAAGCAGGACTGGGAGCTCCAGCCGCACTCCATCTGGTACCACCGCACGACCGGCATCTGGCAGAGCGTGTGGGTCGAGGTGGTGCACGCGTCCCACATCGGGCGTGTCCACTGGCAGTCGGACCTGGCCCGCCTGGAGGTCCGCGCCGACATCCGGCTCGAGGGTCCGCTGCAGCCGGGGATGACCCTGCGGATCAGGCTGCGCACCTCCACCCGAGAGCTCGTCGACGACGTCGTCGCGGTCGAGCTGGGCTCGTGCCGCCTGTCGCGCTCGTTCCGGCTGGACGCGACGGGCCTCGACCACCTGCGGGAGTCGCTGCTCTGGACGCCCGAGCACCCCACGCTGGTGGACGCGCTCCTCGAGCTGCGCGACGGCGGGGGAGCGCTCGTCGACCGCGTCCACAGCTACACCGCCCTGCGGTCGGTCGGCATCCGCGAGGGCAGGTTCCTGCTCAACGGGCGCCCGCAGTCCATGCGCCTGGTCCTCGACCAGGGGTACTGGCCCGACAGCGGCCTCACGCCGCCCGACGACGACGCGCTCCGGCGGGACGTCGAGATCGTGAAGGCCATGGGGTTCAACGGCGTGCGCAAGCACCAGAAGATCGAGGACGCACGGTTCCTCCACTGGGCGGACCGCCTCGGGCTCATGGTGTGGGTGGAGATGCCGCCGGCGTACCAGTTCGATCCGGTCGCGGTCCGGCGCGTCACCGCCGAGTGGATCGACGTCATCGAGCGCGACCGGAGCCACCCGTGCATCGTCACCTGGGTCCCGTTCAACGAGTCGACGGGCGTGCTCGACCTCCCGTCGCGGGAGGACGAGCGCGACTGGGTGCGCTCGCTGACGGCCCTGACCTCGGCGCTCGACCCGACACGGCCGGTCGTCTCCAACGACGGGTGGGAGACGATCGGCGGCGACATCGTGGCCGTGCACGACTACGAGCAACGCCCCGAGGAGCTCGTGGCCCGCTGGAACGGCGACCTGCGCGAGCCGCTGCTCGGCTACGCGGCGCACCGGCGCCTGCAGACCCTCGACGAGGACCCGGACCGCTGGCGGGGCGGCCGGCCCGAGCGGCCGATCATGCTGACCGAGTTCGGGGGGATCGGCTGGAACGCCGACGCGCCGGTCCTGCGCGACGACGAGGCCGCCGACGAGGACCAGCCGCAGGACCGGATCGGGCAGCCCGCCTCGTGGGGCTACGCGACCGTGGCGAGCGTGGAGGAGCTCGAGACGCACTTCTGCGAGCTGATGCGCGCGGTCCACTCGATCCCGCGCCTCGCCGGGTTCTGCTACACGCAGCTCGCGGACACGTACCAGGAGATCAACGGCCTGCTCACCGCGGACCGGCGGCCGAAGCTCCCGCTCGAGGTGATCGCGTCGGCCACCCGCGGCACGGGCAAGTCCTTCTACGACCCGTTCGAGCCGTTCCCCTCCTGAGCCGCGCCCCGCCACGGGCGTCACGCCCGGGGCGCGGCCCGCCACTCGCCCCGGTCGAGGAGGACGTCGCGCAGGACCGCCGGCCGGTCGGTCATGATCCCGTCCACGCCGAGGTCGAGCAGCCGGCGCATCTCGGCGGGGTCGTCGATCGTCCACACGTGCACCTGCAGGCCGAGCCGGTGCGCGCGGCGGACGAACCTCCCGTCGACGAGCGTGACCCGCCCGTAGCGCACGGGAACCTGCGCGGCGAGCCCCGGCGGCGCGAGCGGCAGCGGCGCGTACCGCAGCGCCGCGACCGCGGCGGGGCCGAGCGAGGTGGCGAGTCCCGGCCCCAGCGCGCCGCGCAGGCGGTGCAGCCGGCGGTCGCTGAACGACCCGATCAGCACGCGCCCGAGCGAGGCGGTGCGGCGCAGGGCTGCCACCAGCGGTGCGACGGCGGCGTCGGTCTTGCAGTCGACGTTCACCCGCAGCTGGGGCCACGAGCCCAGCAGGTCCTCGAGCAGCGGCACCGGCGCGACGCCCCCGACGAGCACCTCGCGCAGCTGCGACCACCTGAGCTCGCTGATCCGGACGTCGCGCCCGGACGTCCGCAGGAGGTCGTCGTCGTGGAAGGCCACGAGCACGCCGTCGGCGGTGGCCTGCACGTCGGTCTCGACGTAGCGGTAGCCGAGACGCACGGCGTGCTCGAAGGCCGGCATCGTGTTCTCCGGCGCGTCGCTCGCGCCGCCACGGTGCGCGAACGCGATGGGCCCGTCCCACTCGAGGAAGGGGTGGGAGGGTGCCGGCACCCGGGAAGTATGGCCGTGACCAGGGGGTAACGTCGCTCCATGGCCGGCACCAGCTCCGTCGACACCATCACCGTGCGCTCGCCCTACGACGGCTCGATCATCGGTGAGATCCCGAGCGGGACGGCGGCCGACGTGGACCGTGCGGTGGCGACCGCCCGCGCCGCGCTGCGCGCCGGCGCGATGCCGCTGTGGCAGCGCGCGCAGATCCTCGACGCCGCGGCGCAGCGCCTGGCCGCTCGTCGGGACGAGTTCGCGGAGATCATCGCGAGGGAGGCGGCGAAGCCCATCCGCACCGCTCGGGTCGAGGCCGATCGCGCGGTGGGGACCTTCCAGTTCTCGGCCGCCGAGGCCCGCAAGCTCAGCGGCGAGGTGATCCCGTTGGACGCGATCCCGGCGGGGGAGGGCAAGCTCGGCTACACGATGCGCGTGCCGATCGGGGTGGTCGGCGCGATCTCGCCGTTCAACTTCCCGCTGAACCTCGTCGCGCACAAGGTCGCGCCGGCGATCGCCGCGGGGTGCCCGGTCGTGTTGAAGCCGGCCAGCCAGACGCCGTTCAGCTCGCTGCGGCTGCGCGACCTGCTCGTGGACGAGTGCGGCCTCCCGAGCGCGTGGCTCCAGGTCGTCACCGGTGGCGGCGGCACGGTCGGGAACGCGATCGTCGACCACCCGGACGTCGCGCTCGTCACCTTCACCGGCTCGCCGGAGGTGGGGTGGGGCATCCGCGCCCGGGCGCCGCGCAAGCGGGTCGGCCTGGAGCTCGGGAACAACGCGCCCGTGATCCTCCACGCCGACGGGGACTGGGCGTCGGCGGCGGCGAAGATCAGGACCGCGGGGTTCAGCCACGCCGGGCAGAGCTGCATCTCGACGCAGCGGATCCTCGTGCACGCCAGCATCGCCGACGACTTCACCGCAGCGCTGGTCGAGCACGTGGAGCAGATCGTGGTGGGCGACCCGCTGGACGAGGCGACGGAGGTCTCGGCGCTGATCTCCACGGACGAGCGCGACCGCGTCGCGAGCTGGATCGCGGAGGCGGAGTCGGCCGGGGCGAAGGTGCTGACCGGCGGTCGCGTCGGTGACGACGGCGTGCTCCGCCCCACGGTCATCGCGGGGGCTCGGCCCGACATGAAGGTGTGCGCGAAGGAGGTGTTCGGGCCCGTGGTGACCATCACAACCTACGACGAGCTCGACGACGCGATCGCGATGGCGAACGACACCGAGTACGGCCTCCAGGCCGCGATCTACACCCGGGACATCGCGACCGCGCTCGACGCCGTCGGCCGGCTCGACTTCGGAGGCGTGCTCGTCAACGAGGTGCCCACGTGGCGCGCGGACCAACAGCCCTACGGCGGGCTCCGCGACAGCGGCAACACCCGCGAGGGCCCGGCGTTCACGGTCCGGGAGATGACCGAGATCCGGATGGTCGTCATCTCCGGCTGAGACCGCGCCGGGGGAGCGCGCCGGCGCCGGGCGCGATCAGCGCGCGATCAGGTCTCCACCAGCACGCGGTCGATCCCGAACACCACCACGCCCTGCTCCCCGGACTGCCCGTCGTCCGTCGTCGCCGGCTCGGTCACCTCGGCGCCCTCCACGAGCACGGTGTCGCCCTCGGTCGTCACGGTCAGCTCCTCGCCGTCGATCGTGGTGACCGACGTCGCCTCCCGCAGCTCGTCGTAGGTCATCGCGCCCTCGAGCACGTGGCGGCGCAGGACGTCGTCGATCCGCGAGGGATCCGTGAGCAGCTCGGCGACCTCGTCGGCGCCCAGGGCGGTGAAGGCCTCGTCGGTGGGCGCAAGGATCGTCACCGCGCGGTCCTCGATCTCCTCGGCCAGGCCCGACAGCTCGAGGATCCGCAGCATGGTCGTGAAGTCGCCCCGCTCGAGCGCCTCCGACGCGTCCTCGAGCCGCTCGTCGACGTCGAGCGACGTCGACGAGTCGTCGTCGGTCGTGGACGTGGCGCCATCCGTCGTGGACGTGGCGCCGTCGGTCGTGGACGTGGCGCCGTCGGTCGTGGTCGTGTCGCCCTCGGTCGTGGACGGCGAGTCGGTCGTCGTGGCGGCAGCCGTCGTGGGCGTCGCGTCGACCGAGGTGGCGGGCGCCGCGGTGCCCTCCGTGGCGTCGTCGTCGTCGTCCGAACAGGACAGCAGCGCGAGCGCCAGGACCGCCGGCGCGACGAGCTTCGTGGTGCAACGGTGCATCGGGACCTCCGCAGGGTTGACCGCCCCGACCTCCGTACCCCGGCCGCGCCCGGCGCAACCCGCGCGCCCGCGCCGGCCGCTCAGATCGAGCGCCCGGCCTCCTTCCAGTACTCGTCCTTGAGGAGCCGCTTGTACAGCTTGCCCGTGGGATGGCGGGGGAGCTCCTCGCGGAAGTCGATCGAGCGCGGGCACTTCACGTCGGCGAGCTCCGACCGGCAGAACGTGATCAGCTCCTGGGCCAGCGCTCGCGCCGCGGCCTCGTCGGCGGGCATCTCGGCGGGCTGCACCACCGCCTTGACCTCCTCGCCGAACTCGTCGTTGGGGACGCCGAAGACCGCGACGTCGACCACCTTCGGGTGCGTGACGAGCACGTTCTCCGCCTCCTGCGGGTAGATGTTCACCCCGCCGGAGATGATCATGTAGGCCTTGCGGTCGGTCAGGTAGAGGAAGCCGTCGTCGTCGAGGTACCCGACGTCGCCGAGCGTCGACCACCCCAGCGGGTGGCGCGACGACGCCGTCTTGTCGGGGTCGTTGTGGTACTCGAACGACGCCCCGCCCTCGAAGTAGATGGTCCCGCTCTCGTAGCGCGGCAGCTCGCGGCCGTCGTCGCCGACGATGTGGACGGTGCACGCGATCGGGGTTCCCACGGTGCCGGGGTGGGCGAGCCACATCTCGCTGTTGCAGTAGACGAAGCCGTTGCCCTCCGTGCCGGCGTAGTACTCGTGGATGATCGGTCCGAACCACTCGATCATCTGCTTCTTGACCGGGATGGGGCACGGCGCGGCGGCGTGGATCACGCACTGCAGCGACGAGACGTCGTACCTCGCGCGCACGTCCTCCGGCAGTTTCAGCATCCGCACGAACATCGTGGGCACGACCTGGCTGTGGGTGATCCCGTGGCGCTCCACCAGCGCCAGGTACTGCTCGGCGTCGAAGTGCTCCATGGCGACGACCGTGGCGCCGATGGCCTGCGCGCCGAGCGAGAACCGCAGCGGCGCGGCGTGGTACATCGGCGCCGGCGACAGGTAGACGCTGTCGGGACCGAACGCGAACAGCAGCCCCAGCGTGGTGGCGACGCCCGCCGCGGTCTCCTCCAGGGGCTGCGCCACGAACGGGCGCGTGACGCCCTTCGGGCGGCCGGTCGTGCCCGACGAGTAGAGCATGTCCGTGCCGGCGATGCGGGCCTCGTCGAGCGGGGTCGGCTCCTGGGCCGCGACCGCTGCCTCGTAGCTCTCGTGCCCGTCGATGACGCCGTCGAGCATCAGCCGCACCTGCACGTCGGGGGTCTCGCCGACGATCTCGGCCGCCTGGTCGGCCTTGTACCTGGAGGTGATGAAGACCTTCGCCTTCGAGTCCTGGAGGATGTAGGCCAGCTCGCCGCTCGTGAGCCGGCTCGAGCAGGCGGTGTAGATCGCGCCGGCGTAGTGGCAGCCCCACACCACCTCGAAGTACCGGTCGTGGTTCTCCATGCAGATCGCGACGTTGTCGCCCGGCCGGACCCCGACGGCGCGCAGCAGGCGGCTGAGGCGGTTGGCGGCGGCGTCGAGCTCGGCGAAGGTCTGCGTGAACCCGGACCCGCCCATCACGAGGGCCGGCTTGTCGGGCGTCGTGGACACGTGGGCGCCGGGATACATGGCGTCGGAAGGTAGCCGACGGTACCGTCGGCCCATGGATCCGGCGGGGCGGTTCGCGGCGATGGTGAGCGGCCCGCCCGGTGCGCTCGAGCTCGACCGCGCCTGCGCGCTGCTCGCCGCGGCGTTCACGGGCCGCGACCGCACCGAGCAGGTGCTGGCGTCGCTCGACGCGCTCGCCGACCGGTGCGCGGAGGCGTCGCTGCGCGGGGTCCTGGCGGCGCTGCGGGGACGGCTGCGCGGCAACGACGGCGACTACTACGACCCCCGCAACTCGTTCCTCGACGAGGTGCTCGAGCGCGGCCTCGGCCTGCCGATCACGCTCGGCGTCGTCGCCATCGAGGTGGGGCGGCGGGTGGACGCCCCGATCGTCGGGATCGGCCTGCCCGGGCACTTCGTCGTCCGCGAGGCGCTGCACGAGGTCTACGGCGACCCCTTCCACGACGGCGCGGTGTACGACCGGGACGGGATCGTCGCCGCGTGGGACCGGATCGTCGGGCCGGCGCAGCCGTTCGACCCGCTCCACCTCGCCCCCGTGGACCACCGCACGATCCTCGTGCGGATGCTGAACAACCTGCGGGCGCTGTACGTCCGCAACGGCGACACGAAGGCGATGTACGCGCTGGCCGTGATGCGCGGCGCGTTCGCGGAGCTCGCGCACGAGTCGGCCGACCACGCCCGCTGGGTCCGCCACTGGAACTGAGGGCACCACCGGCGCCGCACCCGGGCCCCGTGCCATGCTCGGCGGATGATCGACCCGGTGATCAAGCGCAGCCTCGGCCAGATGATCAAGGGGGTCGAGGTGGTGGGCGCCCACCACGACGGGGTGACGCGCGCCTACTGCAGCCACTGGGTCACCCAGGTCAGCTTCGAGGAGCCGATCGTGATGGCGAGCGTGTCGCCGAAGCACGACACCTACCCGCTCATGGTGGCCTCCGGTCAGTTCTCGGTGTCGGTGCTCGCGGGCGACCAGGTGGACGTCGGCCAGTACTTCAGCTACCCCGGCCGGAAGTTCCGCTACATCGCGGGCGAGTACCTCGAGCCGATCCCCGGGACTTCGTTGCCGGTGGTGCGCGACTGCGTGTCGTGGCTGCGGTGCGAGGTGTTCCGCCAGATGGAGATGGCGGACCACGAGCTGCTGTTCGCCCGCGTGGTCGAGGTGGGTGCGGGACGCCTCAAGGACCCGCCGCTGCTGTACTCGAGCCGGCTCGGGTGGCGCATCACCGGCGACCGGGCGCGCGAGCCGGGCTCGAGCGTCCGGGACCGCCTGCTCGACCGCCTCGCCGCCGCCGGCTACGACGCCCCCGCAGCCGACGACGGCGACGACGCCTGAGCCCGTGACACCCGTCCAGGGTTGGGAGGTGGTTGTACAGGGCCAGTAACGTCGGCGCGGCGAGGAGCAGATCGGCGCGTCGGGCGTCGAGACAGGGGAGTCACGACATGAGCGTCACCGAAGCGAACCGCACCTCCGAGGAGCAGCGCGTCAGCGACCTCGTCGAGCAGCTGCTCGAGGAGCACCCGCCGCGGTCGACCGACCCGACGACGTTCCTCGGCGCGCAGTTCGACCGCGGTCTCGCCTGGGTGCACTTCCCCGAGGGCCATGGCGGCCTCGGGGTCAACCCGAAGCTGCAGAAGGTCGTCAACGAGCGGGTGTTCGCCGCTGGCGCACCGAACCCCGCGTACCGCAACCCGATCGGCCACGGCATGTGCGGCCCGACCGTCGTGGTGTGGGGGAGCGAGGAGCAGAAGCAGCGCTACCTCCGCCCGCTGTTCACGGGCGAGGAGATCTGGTGCCAGCTGTTCAGCGAGCCGGGCGCCGGCTCCGACTTCGCCGGGCTGTCGTCGAGGGGCGTGCAGGACGGTGACGAGTGGGTCGTCAACGGCCAGAAGGTGTGGACGACCTTGGCGCACCTGTCGCGCTGGGGGTTGCTCGTGGTGCGCACCGATCCCGAGGCCGTCAAGCACGCGGGGCTCACCGCGTTCGTGGTGGACATGCAGGCGCCGGGTGTCGAGGTGCGGCCGTTGCGGCAGATGACGGGCGAGGCCGAGTTCAACGAGGTGTACTTCACCGACGCGCGGGTGCCGAACTCGGAGATGCTGGGCAACCCGGGCGACGGCTGGCGCGTCTCGCTGACGACGCTCATGAACGAGCGCGTGTCGATCGGGGGGACCATCCCGCAGAAGGGCTCCGGCACGATCGGCAGCCTCGTCTCCACGTGGTCGAAGCTGCCGGAGGATCGCAAGGACGCGGCGACGCGCGACGAGGTCATGCAGCTGTGGAGCCGCGCCGAGGTGCTGCGGCTGACGAACATCCGGGCGAACCAGAACCGCAAGATGGGTGATCCGGGCCCCGAGGGGTCGATCGGGAAGATGGCGTCGGCGGACCTCAACAAGGACATCTACTCCAAGGTGATGGACCTGCTCGGCGCCGACGGGATGCTGTACGGCAGCTACGAGATGATCCGGCCCGAGACGGCGATGGGCTTCGACACGTTGCAGAAGGCGTTCCTGCGGAGCCGGGCGAACTCGATCGAGGGCGGCACGACCGAGGTCATGAAGAACATCCTCGGCGAGCGGGTCCTCGGCCTGCCCGGCGACGTCCGCGTCGATCGCGACAAGCCCTGGAGCGAGGTGCCGCGCAACTAGCGCGGGCGCGAGCGGGGTCGGGGCCGGCTCGTGGCGCCGACATCGTGGGTGGATCTCGGCCACGAGCGACGAAACCCTGGTTCACGGGGGTACGCTTCGCCACTGGTCCGGGTCGAGCCACCACCTTCGGTGGCCGGAGACGGCGGACCACAGGAAGAGAGCACCCGTGCATCTCGTCGGACGGATCCGCCCGAGCAGCCGGACTGGCACCGCCAGCCGCCGGCGCCGATCGCTGGTGCTGCTCTGCAGCGCCGCAGCCGTGGTGGGGGTGGTCCCGTGGTCCGGCACCACGGCCCATGCCGCGATCGTCCCCACGGTGCAGCTGGCTACGGCCGCGGAGTACGCGGTACTCGGCGGGTCGACCGTCACGAACACGGGGCCGAGCGTGCTCGACGGCAGCGCAGGGGTGTCGCCCGGCACGGCGGTCACGGGCTTCCCCCCGGGGATCGTGCTCCCGCCGGCGACGATCCACGCGGCCGACGCTCCGGCGGCCGCCGCCCAGGCGGACCTGACGACGGCGTACGTCGACGCAGCCGGTCGCCCGGTGGACGGCACGACCACGGCCGACCTCGGCGGCCTCGTCCTGGTCGGCGGCGTCTACGCGGGCCCGTCCAGGTCGCCGCTGACGCTGACCGGGCCCCTCGTGCTCGACGGGGCGAACGACCCCACGTCGGTGTTCATCTTCCAGACCGATTCCACCTTGATCACCGCGTCGGGCAGCACCGTCACGTTGATCAACGGCGCGCAGGAGTGCAACGTCTTCTGGCAGGTCGGCAGCTCGGCGACGCTCGGGACGGGTTCCACCTTCACCGGCACCATCCTCGCCCTCACCTCCGTGACCGTGACGTCCGGGGTGACGGTGCGCGGTCGTGCGCTCGCCCGCAACGGCGCCGTCACCCTCGACGGCGACGTCTTCACACGCCCCGGCTGCGCGGCCGGGGCGCAGCCCTCGCCGGCGGGGACACCGGGCGGCTCGTCGGCGACGACGTCACCCGGCGGCACGCCGGTGGGCGCGACCACACCCGGCGGCACGGTCGTCGACGCGACGAGCGTCCCACCCGGGACCGACCCGGGCGCGCCGGGCGACACCCTGCCCCGGACCGGCCCCGCGGCGGGGATCACCGCGATCCCGGCAGGTGTCGTCCTGGCCGCGGGCATCGCTGCGCTGCTGCTCGCCCGGCGCCGTGCCGGACCCGCGGCCGGCTGAGCGGGCTCAGCCGCTGCCGGTCCGCAGCAGGATCCCGAGGAACAGCGCCCCCACCGAGGCGAGGGCGCCGACGGCGCCGCCGACGGCGAGCGCGGCCCTCGACCTCCCCAGCGCGTGCACCGCGGACGCGCCGCCGGCGGTGAGGGCGGCCAGCACCTTGACGAACGCGGTGACCTGGTAGCCGGTGCTGGTGTCGGCGATGTCGACCTCGAGCAGGTTCCAGACGCCCGTCGCCACGAGGAGCGCGAACGCCGGCCATGCGAGGCGGGCGAACGCGCGGGCCACGGGCCGCGTGGTGGCCGGCGCGTCGCGGCGCAGCACCGGCACGACGCCCGCGAGCGCGATCTGGCCTCCGACCCACACGCTCGCGCCGAGCAGGTGGAGGAACAGCCGGACGGTGTCGGCGGTGGGCGACAGCACGGTCAGCCGGCGAGCGCGGCGAGCACGTCGCTCGCGGCGACGCGGTGGTCGTCGTGGGTCGCCGACCGGGCGACGTCGCCGCCGAGCATGGCGGCCGCCGCCGTGCCGATCGCCGCCTGCAGCTCACGGATGTTGCGCGGCGGCGGGAAGTACTCGTCCTCATCGGTCACGTCGACGAGCTCGACCCCCTCGCGCGGCGCGAGCCGGGCGATGACGCCCTGGACCAGCTCCTCCGGCGCGGACGCCCCGGCGGTGACGCCCACGGTGCCGGCGAGGTCCTCGGGCAGCTCCGACGCGTGGTTGACGCGGAACACGCGGCGCGCGCCGGCCTGGAGCGCCAGCTTCTCGAGCGCGCGGGTGTTGGACGAGTTCGCGGAGCCGATCACGACGATGGCGTCGCACCGGGGCGCCATCGCCATCAGCGCGGCCTGCCGGTTCGTGGTCGCGAAGCACAGGTCGCTGCGGCCCGGTGTCCACGCCTCCGGGTAGCGGACCTTCACGGCCTCGGCGACGCCCTCCCAGTCACGGTGCGACAGCGTCGTCTGGGCCAGCAGGGCGACGGGCTCGGTGAACGTCGGCAGCGCGTCGACCTCCTCCACGCTCTCGACCCGGCTGATGGCGCCGGGCGCGACCGCCATGGTCCCGACCGCCTCCTCGTGGCCCTCGTGACCCACGTACACGATCCGGAAGCCCTTCCCCGCCCGGACCTTCACCTCGTGGTGCACCTTCGTGACCAGCGGGCACACGGAGTCGACGACGTAGCTCCCGCGGCGGCGGGCCGCCTCGACCACCTCCGGTGCGGAGCCGTGCGCGGAGAGCATGATCGGGCTGCCCTGGGGCACCTCCGCGATGTCGTCCACGAACACCACCCCGAGGGCCTCGAACCGCTCGACCACCGTGCGGTTGTGCACGATCTCGTGGTAGCAGTACACCGGCGCCGGGAAGCTGCGGACCATCCACGCGAGCGCCTTGATCGCCATCTCGACGCCGGCGCAGAAGCCCCGCGGCTCGGCGAGCAGCACGCGGTCGACTCCCACGGCCTCAGGCTACCGGTAGCCTCGAACGCGGTGTCAGCTCCGGTGGTGGTCAGCGTCGCAGCAGGGTCCGCCGCCGAGCGGGCCGGCCTGCGCGCGGGCGACGAGGTGCTCAGCATCGACGGTCGGGTCCCCCGCGACGTGATCGAGTGGCGCGTCCTCGTCGACGAGGAGGACCCCGAGCTGGAGGTCCGCCGCGGCGGGCTCGAGGTGGCGCTGGCGGTGCCGAAGCGAGCGGGTGAGGCGCTCGGCGCCGAGGTGTCGAGCGCCGTGTTCGATCGCGTCCGCACCTGCGACAACCACTGCGAGTTCTGCTTCATCCACCAGCTGCCGAAGGGGATGCGCCGCAGCCTGTACCTGAAGGACGACGACTACCGGCTCAGCTTCCTGTACGGCAACTTCACCACGCTGACCCGGTTCACCGAGGCCGACCTCGAACGGGTCGTCACCGAGGGGCTGTCGCCGCTGCACGTCAGCATCCACGCCACCGATCCGGAGCTGCGGTCGCGCATGCTGCGCAACGCGCGCGGCGGCACGAGCCTGCGCTGGCTGCGGGCCCTGCTCGACCACGGGATCTCCGTGCGCGGCCAGATCGTGCTGTGCCCGGGCCTGAACGACGGCGCGCACCTCGACCGCACGCTGGCCGACGTCCTCGACGCCTACCCGGAGCTCGAGGCCGTGGCCGTCGTGCCGCTCGGGCTCAGCCGCTTCAACGCTGAGGCGGCGATGCGGCTGCACACGGCGGCCGAGGCCGCCGCCGTCGTCGACGCCGTGCACGACTGGCAGGACGTGTTCCTGTCGGTTCTCGGGCGTCGGATGGTCTTCGCCGCGGACGAGTACTACCTCATGACCGGCCGCCCGTTCCCGGAGGCCGCGGCCTACGAGGGCTTCGGCATGCACGAGGACGGGATCGGGATGGCGCGCACCTTCGAGCGCGAGTTCCTCGGCCTCGCCGACACGACCACCGGTCCCCGTGCCGGCTTCTTCGCCGCGGTCGACGACGGACCGCCGGCGCCGCGGAACCCGGCGGCGTACACGTCGCTGCGCTCCCGCCAGGACACCGCCCGGGTCGCGTTGCGAGCCCGGCGCGGGGCGCCCGTCGCGGTCCTGACGGGCGAGCTCGGGGCCCCGGTGATCACGCCGCTCGTCGAGGGCCTGGGGCGCGGCGACGTGCGGGTGCTCGCCGTGCGCAACGAGTTCTTCGGCGGCAACACGGCCGTCACGGGCCTGATGGTCGGCGAGGACGTCGCCCGCACGCTCGCGGGGCAACCGGAGGGGCACCGGTACCTCCTCCCCGACGTCTGCCTGTCCGAGGGGCGCTTCCTCGACGGCAGGACGCTGCAGGACCTGCCGCGGCCGGTCGAGGTCGTCCCCACCGACGGCCGGGCGCTGCGCGCCGCGCTGGAGGCGGCGTGAGCGAGCTGCCCACCGTCGTCGTCGTCGGGCGCCCGAACGTCGGCAAGAGCACCCTGTTCAACCGGATCGTCGGCAACCAGGTCGCCATCGTCGAGGACCGCCCGGGCATCACGCGCGACCGCAACGAGGCCGAGGCCGAGTGGCTCGGGCACCGGTTCACGATCGTGGACACGGGCGGGTGGATGCCCGGAGGCGGCGAGCTCGACGCGAAGGTCAGCCGGCAGGTCGAGGCCGCCGTGCGCGAGGCCGACGTGGTGCTCCTGACCGTCGACGCCTCCGTCGGCGTCACCGACGACGACACCGCCATCGCGACGTGGCTGCGCCGCGCCGGCGTCCCGATCGTGGTCGTGGTCAACAAGGCCGACAACGACCGTCGCGAGACGGACCGGTGGGAGTTCCTCGCGCTGGGCCTGGGCGACCCCGTGCCGGTGAGCGCGCTGCACGGACGGCGCGCCGGCGACCTGCTCGACGAGGTCGTGGCGCGGTTCGACGCAGGGCACGCCGGGGCCCCGGCGCCGGCCCCCGGCGAGGCGGCGAGCGGCGTCGAGGTCCCCCTCGGCGACGGGGGGGAGCCGCTGTGGGACCCGCGGGACGTGCCACCGCCGCGCGTGGCGATCGTCGGGCGCCCGAACGTGGGCAAGAGCACCCTGTTCAACCGGCTCGTCGGCGAGGACCGCTCGGTGGTGCACGACATGCCCGGCACCACCCGTGACGCGATCGACACCCTCGTCGACACCCCCGACGGCCCGATCGTGTTCGTCGACACCGCCGGCATGCGTCGCCGGGGTCGGATCGACGACTCGGCCGAGTACTACTCGATGGTCCGTGCGCTGCGCGCGATCGATGACGCCGACATCGCGCTGCTCGTCATCGACGCGACCGAGGGCGTGACGGGCCAGGACCAGCGGCTCGCGGAGCGCGTCGACGCGTCCGGCTGCCCGATCGTCGTGATGCTCAACAAGTGGGAGCTCGTCGACGACGCGGAGCGCCGGCTGGAGGTGCAGGCCGACGTGCAGCGCAAGCTGGGGTTCGTCGGCGACGCCCCGGTGCTGAAGGTGTCCGCGCTCACCGGCAAGGGGGTCCACAAGCTGCGTCCCGTGCTGCAGGAGGCGATCACGCAGTACCACCGCCGCGTGCCGACGCGCGACGTCAACAAGGTCATCGCAGCCGCGCAGCAGAAGCAGCCGGCCGCGCACGGCGCGAAGGTGCTCTACGCGCTGCAGGGCGGCACCGAGCCGCCCACGTTCACCCTGTTCGTGAACCGCGAGCTGCCGGCCACCTACCTCCGCTACCTCGAGCGCAGCATCCGTGAGGCGTTCGACTTCGGTGGCACGCCGATCAAGCTGCGCGTCCGGAAGCGGACGGAGTAGGCGGGGGCGTGCCGTACTGCGAGGACTGCGCCCGCTACTGGGCGCCGTCGGCCATGAACGACGACGGGAGCTGCCCGACGTGCGGGCGCGTCGTGGAGACCCCGAAGCCCGCGAGCCTCGTCACCGCGAAGAACGTCGACGTGAAGCGGCTCGCAGCGGGCGACGGCGACGAGGACGACGTCGCCGCCCCGTGGCACTTCAAGCTGCTGATGGTGATGCTCGTGCTCTACCTCGCCTGGCGGTTGGTCGACCTCTTCACCTGAGCGCGGCCCCGTCCGCGGACGCGGGCACCGTCGCCGCCGGCGCGGAGGACGACGACACCGCACCGAGCGCGGGGTCGTTGCCGGCCAAGCGCTTGAACAGCGCCGCGAGGTCGACGCCGAGCAGGTCGCTCGCCAGCTGCATGCCCTGCGTGACGTTGCCCGCCACGCTGCGCGTGAGGCTCGACGCACCGTCGGTGGAGATCACGGTGAGCTTGTCGATCGCCGCCATCGGCGCCGACGCCTCCCGGACGAGCTGCGGCAGCATGTCGGCGAGGAGATCGAGGATCGCAGCCTGGCCGTACTGCTCGTAGGCGTCGGCGCGCTTCTGCATCGCGGTGGCCTCGGCCTCTCCCTTCGCGAGGATCGCGGCCGCCTCCGACTCGCCCTCGGTGCGCACCGCCGCCGCCACCGACTCGCGCCGCGACTTCTCGGCGTTGCCCTCCGCGATCCCCTCGAGCTCCACCGCCCGGGCGAGCTCCTCGCGCCGCTGGCGCTCGCCCGCGCCGATCAACCGGCTCTCCTCCGCCTTCGCCTGCGCAGCTTCGATCGCCGAGATGCGCGCAGCCTCCGCCTGGCGGATCGAGCGCGACTTGTCCGCCTCCGCCTCCTGCTCCACGGCGTAGCGCCGCGCGTCGGCCGGCTTGCGCACCTCCGTGTCGAGCTCACGCTCCTTCAGCATCGCCTGGCGCTCGGCGACCTTCTCCTGCGCCGCGATCACCTCCTGGTCCTTCGCCGCCTTCGCGATGGGTCCCGCCGCCTCCGCCTGCGCCGACGCGGCGTCCGTCTCGGCGCGGATGCTCGCCTTGCGCAGCTCGAGCTCCCGCTGCGCGACGGCGATCTCCTCCTCGGCCTTCAGGCGCGCCTGCTCGGACTCGCGCCGGGCCATCGCCTCGGCGATCGACGCCTCCTTCTCGGCCCGCGCTGCCTCCGGGCGCCCGAGGTCGCGCAGGTAGCTGCCCTCCGTCTGGATGTCCTGCAGCTGGAACGTGTCGAGCACGAGCCCCTGGTTCGTGAGCGAGGCCTCGGCCTCCTCGGCGACCTCCCGTGCGAAGGCGGCGCGGTCCTTGACGATCTCCTCGACCGACAGCCGCCCGACGATCGCCCGCAGCGATCCGGCGAGCACCTCCTGCGTGAACGGGTCGATCTCCTGCTGCTGGCCGAGGAAGCGCTGCGCCGCGGCGCGCACCGCGTCCTCGGTGCCGCCCACCTTGACGATCGCCACGCCCTCGAGCGAGCACTTGATGCCCTGCGCCGAGACCGCCGAGCCGACGGAGATCGAGATCTGGCGGGACGAGAGGTCCAGCACGGCCAGCTTCTGGATCACGGGCAGCACGAAGACGCTCGCCCCCATGACCACCTTCTGGCCCGACAGGTCGGTGCTGATCTCGCCCGTCTCCGGGTTGGTCACGGGGTTGCCCTTGCGACCCGTGACGATGAACGCCTCGTTCGGGCCGGCGACCTTGATCCGGCTGACGAGGAGCACGACGATCAGCACGACCAGCACCGCGAGCGCGATCAGGCCGATGAGGAGCGGGCTCACGGATGGATCCTCCTGGGGAGACGGGCCCGCGCGGCGCACGGGCGGTGGTGGACGCACGCAGCGGACGGGCCGCTCACGACCAGAACCTGTCGGTCGACTCGACGAGCACCTTCGTGGAGGAGTGCACGGCGACGACCGTGACGCGGGTGCCCACCGGGAGATCGGCCTCGGCCGTCGCGGTCAGCTTGACGGGCGCGCCGCCGAGGCCGACGACCACCTCACCGAGGCCGCCGCCGCGCACGGGGGTGACGACGCGTCCCTCGGCGCCGACGAGGGAGGCGGCGGTGGGCGTCGCGTCGGTGGGGGTCCGCATCAGGGCGAGCGCGAGGCGTCCCGTGGACCAACCGATCGCGACGCCGCCGGCGATGCCGGCCGCGGCGGCGATCGGGGTCGGTGCGTCGAACTGCGCCTGCGCGACCCAGCCGACGAGCCCGAACACGGCCGCGCAGGCGCCGATGACCGGGCCCGAGATCCACCCGGCCTCCGGCAGCGCGGCGTCGAGCGCGTCGTCGAACACCAGCGACACGACCAGCACGAGCGCCCCGACCACGCCCACCACCCCGAACATGAGGGCCATCCTGGCAGGTGCGCCGGACGTGCCGGACCAGGCTCGCCGGCGCTGGGTCCGGCCGGTGGCCACGCGAGGCGGCACCGGGTAGGCTCCTCCAGCCGTTCCACACCGCGGGCTGTAGCGCAGCTTGGTTAGCGCACTTGTCTGGGGGACAAGGGGTCGCAGGTTCAAATCCTGTCAGCCCGACCACGTCACGGCAGGCGGAGCCGGCCCGCACGGGCCGGCTCCGCCGCACCTCGAGCGAGCTCAGTCGGGCGCCGAGTCGGTGCCGTCCTCGTCGCGCACCGTTGCGAGGATCCGCTCCGCCACGACGATCAGTCGCTCGCGGTGCTCGCGGGCTGCGGAGCGGATCAGGTCGAGGGCCTGAGCGGCGCTGGTGTCGTGGATGGCCATGAGCACGCCCTGGGCTCGGGCGACCTGAGCGGCCTCGTCGTGCTCCGCTTGCATCTGATCTCGGCTGGCACGGGCACGCTCGAGGAAGGCGGACTTGATGATCGCGTGCGCCGCCTCCGCCGCCAGCACCGACGCGATGTCCTGTGCCGCGTGATCAGCGAACGCCTCTGCGGAGTGGGAGTACATGTTCAGCGACCCGAGCACGGTGCCGTGGTCGATCACCGGCGTCGACAACACGCTCAGCACCCGCCGATCGGCCGCACCGATCGCGAAGTGGGGGAACCGGTCGTCGCCGGGGATGAAGCCGATCCGGATGCCGTCTCCGCGCAGCGCCACGAGGCACGGCCCGTCGCCCGCGTCGTACTGGACCATGTCGATCTCGAGCGCCACTCGGTCGGTCACCCCGAGCGATGACGACTCACCTTCGACCAGGACGGTGAAGCTCGCGCTCGAGCAGTCGGCCACGAGCTCGACCGAGAGCCGGGCGAGCCGCTCGAGGTCTGCCGTGAGGGTCTTCTCCGTCAAGAGCGCCGCCGCGAGTGCGGACAGCGCAGCCGTCAGACGTTCCGTCTCGTCGGGTGCCATGGTGACCGGGAGCTACGGGCGCCGGCTGGCGTTGCGGACGATCTCGGCGGCGACGTCGCGGAGCTTGCGGTTCTGCTGCTGTGACTGGCGCACGAGCGTGTCGAACGCCTCGTCGGGGGTGCAGCGCAGCGCGCCGACGATGATGCCCTTGGCCTGTTCGATCTCGGCGCGGCTGCCGAGCGCCTCTTCCAGCTGCTCGCTGCGAGCCCGCGCGGTCCAGTAGGCGTCGGCGTTGGCGAGCACG
>Ga0164290_1000806_pt1 | contig 78032 bp, 71 predicted proteins | sample Micstemetagenome_FD_108782 | JGI IMG/M metagenome (GOLD analysis project Ga0164290, IMG submission 108782) | Contaminated culture microbial community from soil near Moab, Utah, USA - Microcoleus steenstrupii SON62 (Illumina Assembly) | ecosystem: Environmental > Terrestrial > Soil > Soil crust... | reverse complement strand
AAGCATGCCGCAACCTTCAAGAAGGTTGAGCTGTTCACCATCGACCAGCAATTCGGCGGCTGGGCCAAGGCGCAGCCAGAGCATTTTGGCGAAGGCGGCGTCTTCGACCAGATCTACAAGCCGGCATCCTAAGCGGACTGGATCTGCGCGCGGCGGCACCTGCTGGCCGCTGCGCGCAACAAGGGGCTGGCCGGGGCGGGCCGGCCCCTTTCCTATTTGACGGGTACTGACTGGTATTGCCGCAACCAGCGCCGGTCGATCCAATCCTTCACCCACCACAGCCAGGCGCCCTCAAGCATGAAATCGCCGCGCGAGGCAACGCAATAGCGCCTGCCAGCGCTGATCAGGCCTAGGTGATGACGTTGCGGTTGCCAGGGCCGTGCTGCTTCGCCCAAGGCGTGGCGTTGCAGATTTTCTGCCAGCGGCGGGCCGGCACGCACGGCATAGACGCCGGCTTTTTCGCGTGGTGTCTCGATAAAGCTGGCGCAATCGCCGGCAGCGAAAACATCCCCGTCGGTCAGGCTCTGCAATGTCTGGGTCACGCGGATGCAGCCTGTGCTGTCTAGCGCCAGATCGGTGCCCTGCAGCCAATCCGGCGCGCTGGCCCCGGTGGCGATCAGCACCGCATCGGCGGGCAGCAAGGCGCCATCCGCCAACTCAACACCGGCTGCCGTCACCCGCCGCACTGGGCTATGCTCATGCACGATCACGTTACTGGCCGCCAGCAAGCGGCGGAAAGCAGCACGCACCTTCGGATTATGACTGGGCAGGATTTCTCCGGCAGTGACCAGCGCGAAATGACTGCCAGTGGCGCCGTCTTGGTTCAAGCGGTTCCGCAGCGAGAGCAATACCTCCACGCCGCCAGCGCCACCGCCCACCATCACGAAGCGCCTTGGCGCAGGCTGTTGCAACAGCCGCTCCAGCTTGGCGAGGAAATTGCCGATCGGCTTCACCGCTAGGGCATATTCGGCTGCGCCGATAATGCCGCGCAAATCCGGCGCGATGCCGATATCCAGCGAGGCGATATCATAGGGCAGGGGCGCCTCGCTGCGCAGCAGGATGCGTTTCGCCCGGCGATCCAGGCCGGTGGCTTCGGCGATGATCAGGCGGGTACCGGTAGCGGCCGCCAGGCGGCGCAGGTCGATATGGGCTTCCTCCGGCCGGTATAGCCCGGCGATCACACCGGGCAGCATGCCGGAATAAGGCGTATGAGCTTCGCGGCTCACCAAGGTCAGTCGCAGATTCGGCAGCGGCCGCTCGGCAAAGGCCTTCAGCACATGCACATGGGCATGGCCGCCGCCGATCAGCACGATTTCTTTCATGGCAGCTTATGATCCCAATAAGGCGCGGGCCCATAAAGCTTGCGTAAGTGCTCGATGAAGCGCGCCACGCTGGCTGGCACGAAGTTGGTGGCCGGATGCACCGCGAAGATACTCACATCACTGGCGCCAGGATGATCCGGTAGCACCACGCGCAGGCGCCCGGCTCGCAGGTCGGGGCCGATATCCCAGGTGGAGCGCAAGGCAATGCCAAGACCCGCCAGTGCCAGTTCGCGCACCACCTCGCTGGAATTGGTGCGCAGGATGCTGGTGCCCTGGATGCTCACCGGGCCCTGGCGGCCCTGCAGGCGCCAGGGCAATTGCCCCTCGGCGGCAAGCAGGCGATGGCGGCTCAAATCCTTCAGGCGCGCCGGTGCGCCATGTTCGGCCAGATAGCCCGGGCTGGCGCAGAGCACGCGGCGGTTCGGCGCCAGGCGATGGCCCACCAGCCCGCCCTCGATGGCGGGCGCCACGCGGATGGCAAGGTCAATGCGCTCGGCCACCAGGTCGATATAGGCGTCGGTCAGTTCCAGCTCCACTTCCAGGCGCGGCCAGCGATCCAGGAAGGGCTTCAGATGTGGCGCCACATGCAGGCGGCCAAAGGATGTGGGGGCCGAGATGCGCAGCCGGCCGGAAGGATCGCCGGCAATGCCGGCCACCAGGTTTTCCGCCTCGCGCGAAGCGGCAAGAATTTCCACCACGCGCTCATAGAAACGCTGGCCGGCTTCCGTGGTGGCCAGCTTGCGTGTGGTCCGGTGCAGTAGCCGGGCGCCCAGCCTCTCTTCCAGCCGCGCAATGCGCTTCGACACCATGGCAGGCGAGAGATTCAACGTGCGGCCGGCAGCGGCCAAGCTGCCGCTTTCGATCACCCGGGCGAAAAGCTCATACTCGCGATCCATGCAACATTATTTCTCAGAAAGAACGACTGTATTCAATTCTTTTCGTCTTTTGAATGAATGGCAGAGACGCTATCTTGGCCACTTGTCGCCTTAATGCCAGGAAACGCCATGACCAAGACCCTCAACCGCGCCGGCCTTGCCGTTGCAGAGCCCCTTGCCCGCTTCCTGGAGGAACAGGCCATTCCCGGCACTGGGCTGGAAGCCGGCGCTTTCTGGTCTGGTGTTGCCGCCATCTTCGCACGTTTCACGCCGGAAAACCGCGCCCTGCTGGCCAAGCGCGATACGATCCAGGAAAAGATCGATGCTTGGCATAAGGCCCGCCAGGGCCAGGGCCATGATGCGGCGGCTTATCAGGCCTTCCTGCGCGAGATCGGCTATCTGGTCCCCGAACCGGCGCCGTTCAAGATTGCCACCGAGAATGTGGATGCCGAGATCGCCACCATGGCCGGGCCGCAGCTGGTGGTGCCGGTGCTCAATGCGCGTTTCCTGCTCAACGCCGCCAATGCGCGCTGGGGCAGCCTCTATGATGCCTATTATGGCACCGACGCCATTGCCCATGAGCCGAACGAGAAGAAGGGCTATGACCCGGCGCGCGGCGCCAAGGTGATCGCCAAGGCCAAGGCGCTGCTTGATGCCGCTGTGCCGCTGGCCCAAGGCAGCCATACCGAAGTGAAGGGCTGGTCGGTGGTCAATGGCGTGCTCTCGCCGGCGCTGAAGGATCCAAGTGCTTTCGCTGGCTATCGCGGCGATGCGGCCAACCCCAGCGCCGTGCTGCTCAAGCATAACGGCCTGCATATCGAATTGGTGATCGACCGCCAGCATCCGATTGGCAAGGCCGATCCGGCCGGCATGGCGGATGTCATTCTGGAATCGGCACTCACCACCATTGTCGATCTGGAAGATTCGGTAGCCGCCGTGGATGCCGAAGACAAAGTGGCGGCCTATGCCAATTGGCTCGGCCTGATGAAGGGTAATCTGGAGGCCAGCTTCGAGAAGGGCGGCCGCACCATGACCCGAGCATTGGAGCCCGACCGCGACTATACCGCGCCCAATGGCGGCAAGCTGACGCTCGCTGGCCGTTCGCTGCTCTTCGTGCGCAATGTCGGCCATCTGATGACCAACCCGGCGATTCATCTGCCTGATGGCACGGAAGCGCCGGAAGGCATCCTGGATGGCATCGTCACCAGCCTGATCGCCATGCATGACCTGAATCGCAAAGGCCGCTATACCAATAGCCGCGCCGGCTCGGTCTATATCGTGAAGCCGAAGATGCATGGCCCGGAAGAAGCCGCCTTCACCAACACGCTGTTCGATGCCATCGAGGATCTGCTGGGTCTGAAGCGCCATACCGTGAAGGTGGGCGTGATGGATGAGGAACGCCGCACCTCGGCCAATCTCGCCGCCTGCATCGCCGCTGTGCAATACCGCATCGTGTTCATCAATACCGGCTTCCTGGATCGCACCGGCGACGAGATGCACACTTCCATGCTGGCCGGCCCGATGGTGCGCAAGGCGCAGATGCGCTCAAGTGCCTGGATCAAGGCCTATGAGGAACGCAATGTTGCCATCGGCATTGCCTGCGGCCTGTCAGGCAAGGCGCAGATCGGCAAGGGCATGTGGGCGGCGCCTGACCGCATGGCCGACATGCTGGAGCAGAAGATCGGCCATCCCAAGACCGGCGCCAACACCGCCTGGGTGCCGAGCCCGACGGCCGCCACCCTGCATGCCACGCATTACCACAGCGTTGATGTGTTCGCGCGCCAGGCGGAAGTCGCCAAGCTGCCGGTGCCGCCGCTGGGCGACCTGCTCACCCTGCCGCTGGCCACGGGGCAGAATTTCTCCGAGCAGGATGTGAAGGATGAACTCGACAACAACGCCCAGGGCATCCTGGGCTATGTGGTGCGCTGGATCGATCAGGGCGTTGGCTGCTCCAAGGTACCCGATATCCATGATATCGGCCTGATGGAAGATCGCGCCACGTTGCGGATTTCCTCGCAGCATATGGCCAACTGGCTGCTGCATGGCATCTGCACCAAGGAACAGGCGGAAGCCGCACTGAAGCGTATGGCGGCCAAGGTGGATGGGCAGAATGCAGGCGATCCGCTGTATAAGCCGATGGCGGGCAATTTTGAGGGCAGCCTGGCCTTCCAGGCGGCGCGCGCGCTGGTGTTTGAAGGCGTAGAACAGCCCAATGGCTATACTGAGCCGTTGCTGCATGCCTTCCGCCAGAAGGTGAAGGCGCTGGGCTGAATTAGATGGTGCGGGCCAGGCGTAACACGGTCTCCGGATCGAGATGCCTGGCCAGATGTGCCGCCAGATCGTCCAGCACCTGCTCCACCTGGGTTTCATAGGCCAGCATGCTGCTGCGGCCCTGACGCAGGTCATTCAGGAAATGCCGGCGGAAGGCGTCGCTGCTGAACAGGCCATGCAGATAGGTGCCGGCCACTAGGCCGTTTTCTGATATTGCACCATCGTTGCGGCCATCGGCAAAACGCAGCCAGGGCCGCGCAAGCGCCGCGCCTTCCGTGCGGCCTGCATGAATCTCATAGCCCGCGACGGGCAGTGATCCGGCGATGATCAGGCCTTGCATGGGGCCCACAATCTTCTGCGGCGCCAGCATGGTTGCCAGGTCCAGCAGCCCCAGGCCGGGCGCGCGGCCAGCAGGCCCTTCCAGGCCTTCCGGGTCGTCGATCCAATGCCCCAGCATCTGGAAGCCGCCGCAGAGCCCGATCACCCGCTTGCCCTGGCGCAGATGCGCCTTGAGATCGATATCCCAGCCCTGCCCGCGCAGGAAGGCGAGATCGCGGATGGTGGTTTTGGAACCCGGCAGCAGGATCACATCGGCATCCGGCGGCAAGGGCAGGGCGGGTGGCACGAATTGCACCACCACATCTTCTTCAGCACTCAGCGGATCAAGGTCATCGAAATTGGCGATGCCGGGCAGCAGCGGCACAACGATCTTGATCGCATCTTTGCGCTGCGCTGAAGGTTGGCCAAGCTGCACGGCATCTTCCGCTGGCAGCAGATGGGCGCGATCAAACCAGGGAATCACACCCAGGCTGGGCCAGCCGGTTATGGCCGCGATATGCGCCCGGCCACCATCAAAAAGTGAGATATCGCCGCGGAATTTGTTGATCAGGAAGCCTTTGATCATCGCCGCGTCTTCCGTCGCCAGCACTGCCTTGGTGCCGATCAGGCTGGCGATCACACCACCGCGTTCGATATCGCCCAGCAGGATCACCGGCACTTCGGCCGCGCGGGCGAAACCCATATTGGCGATGTCGTTGGCGCGCAGGTTCACTTCTGATGGGCTTCCGGCGCCTTCCACGATCACCAGATCGGCGCCTTGGCCAATCTGTGCAAAGCTTTCCAGTACGGCGGGCAGGAAGCGTTCGCGGTGGCTGAAATAATCCCGCGCATCACGCGCGCCCTGGGCACGGCCCTGCAGCACCACCTGGGCGCCGGTTTCGCTCTGGGGCTTCAGCAGCACCGGATTCATATGCACAGAGAGTTCCGCGCGACAGGCGCGGGCTTGCAATGCCTGGGCGCGGCCGATCTCGCCGCCATCGGGTGTAGCGGCGGCGTTGTTGGACATATTCTGCGGCTTAAAGGGCCGCACGGTCAGGCCACGATTGGCAAACAGCCGGCAGAGGCCGGCGACGATCAGCGATTTGCCGGCATCGGAATTGGTGCCTTGAATCATGATCGCCGCGGGAAGCCGAGGCATGATCGGATACTGCTCCGGGCTGATTTTACGCCAGCTGCTGTTCCAGCAGGCGGGCGACATGGATCGCCTGCCGGTTTGTACCATCGGCGATCTGATGCCGGCAACTGGTGCCATCGGCCACCAGGATGGCATCGGGCTGCTTGCGGATGGCGGGCAGCAGGCTCAGTTCGGCCATCTGCATGGAGACATCGTAATGGCTCGCCTCATAGCCGAAGCTGCCGGCCATGCCGCAGCAGGAGCTTTCGATCAATTCCGGCGTGGCGCCGGGGATCAGCTTCAGCACATCCAGGATCGGGCTTATCGCGCCGAAAGCCTTCTGGTGGCAATGGCCATGCAGCAGGATCAGCTGCACGACGGCGCGCAAGGGCGGCGCGAACCGCCCGGCCTTGGCTTCGCGGGCGATGAATTCCTCAAACAGCAAAGCTTGGGCCCCCACAATCTTAGCCTTCTCGCCCAGACCCATGGCCAGGGCTTCATCGCGCAGGGTGAGCAGGCAGGAAGGCTCCAGGCCAACAATCGCCACGCCGGCTTGTGCCAGCGGCAGCAGCGCATCGATCAGCGCTTCGGCCTTTTGCTTAGCCTTCTCGATCATGCCGCCGGCCAAATAGGTGCGGCCGCAGCAATGATGCCCGCCGGCTTTTTCCACCATGTGCAGGGTGTAGCCGGCTGCCTTCAGCACGCGCACGGCGGCATGGACATTTTCGCTCTCAAAGATGCCGTTAAAGGTATCAACGAACAGCACGGCTGCCTTTGGATTGGCGGCAATGGTGCGCCGCTGGCTTGAGAATAGCGTGGCATCGGCATGGCGCCAGAAGATGTCGTTGCGCCAGCGCGGCAGGCTGCGCTTGGCGGACAGGCCGAGCAGCTTTTCACTCAAAACCGCCAGGCCAGAAACCTTATCGCGCAGATTGAGCAGCCAGGGCAGGCGACTAGCGAGGGCCGCATAATCCGGCAGATGCGCGATCAGCTTGTCTTTCAGGCTGAAGCCGTGGCGCGCTTTGTAATGGCTCAGGAATTCCACCTTCATCTTCGCCATATCCACGCCGGTGGGGCAATCGCGCTTGCAGCCCTTGCAGCCAACGCAGAGATCCATGCTCTCGTGCATCGCTTCGCTGGTGAAGGCATCGGGCCCAAGCTGGCCGGAAAGCGCCAAGCGCAGGGTGTTGGCGCGGCCGCGCGTAAGATGCTGCTCATCGCGGGTGACGCGATAGCTCGGGCACATGGTGCCAGCATCGAATTTGCGGCAATGGCCGTTATTGTTGCACATCTCCACGGCCATGGCCAAACCGCCGGTCACATCACCGCCGCTGCCCGGCGGCGTGGTGGCTTCCGTCACCGGGTCGTTGGTCACATTCCAATCCGACCAATCAAGTTTGGTCTTGAGCTCAATGCGCTGATAGGGCTGTGGGCTGCCCGGCGGCGGGAAACGGAACAGCGATCCATCATCCATCTTCGGCGGATCGATGATCTTGCCGGGGTTGAACAGATTCAGCGGGTCCAGTTCCTGCTTGATGGCGCGGAAGGCGTCATTCAGCTTCGGCCCGAACTGCCATTCAATCCATTCGCCCCGGCACAGGCCATCGCCATGCTCGCCGCTATAGGCGCCCTTGTATTTACGCACCAGCTCGGAAGCCTGTTCCGCAATCGCCCGCATCTTGGCGGCGCCACCTTCCGGCCCGGCCCGACGCATATCCAGGATCGGGCGCACATGCAGCGTGCCCACGGAGGCATGGGCATACCAGGTGCCGCGCGTGCCATGGGCGGCGAATACTTCCGTCAGTGCATCGGTGTAATCGGCCAGATGCTCCAGCGGCACGGCGCAATCCTCGATGAAACTCACCGGTTTACCGTCACCTTTCAAGCTCATCATGATGTTGAGCCCGGCCTTGCGCACTTCCCACAGATTCTTCTGCCGCGCATCGTCGGGCATTTCCACCACGCTGCCGGGCAGGCCCAGGTCGCCCATCAATTCCACCAGCTGGCGCAACTTGGGCAGCAGCGGATCGCGCGCCTCGCCGGAGAATTCCACCAGCAGGATGGCGGCTGGTTTGCCAATCAGTGCGGTTTCAATCGTCGGCCGGAAGGCCGGGTTGGCCAGGCTCAGCTCGATCATGGTGCGGTCCACCAGCTCCACCGCACTGGGGCCCAGCTTCACGATATGCTGGGCGGCCTCCATGGCGCCGCGGAAGCTGGGGAAATTCACCACACCCAGCACTTTCGCGCGCGGCAACTCGGCCAGCTTCAGTGTCAGGCTGCGGGTATAGGCCAGCGTGCCTTCGGCGCCCACCAGCAGATGCGCCAGATTCACGCTGTTATCGGTGGTGTAGGGCCGCTCGCTCTGGTTATCGAAAATATCCAGATTATAGCCGGCCACCCGGCGCATCACCTTGGGCCAGCGTGTGGCGATCTCTTCGGCATTGGCGCGGGCCAGCGCCTCCAGATAGATCGCGATATGGCGCGCTCGGCCGCTGAGATCGGGCAACGGGCCGAAATCCACTCTCTCGCCATCAGACAGCCACGCCGAGATGCCCTGCACGTTATGCACCATGTTGCCATAGGCGATGGAGCGCGAGCCGCAGGAATTGTTGCCGGCCATGCCGCCCAATGTCGCCTGAGCAGAGGTGGAGACATCCACCGGATACCACAGGCCGTGCTTTTTCAATTCAGCATTCAGGTGATCCAGCACCATGCCCGGCTGCACCACCACTTTGCGGCGCTCCGCATCCAATTCCAGGAGGGAGCGCATATATTTGGAATTATCGATCACCAGGGCAGCGCCGGTGGTCTGGCCGCATTGGCTGGTGCCGCCGCCGCGTGCCAGCACGGGCACCTTCATGTCGCGGGCTATATCCAAAGCCGTGGTGATGTCGCGCTCGGATTTCGGCACCAGCACACCCACCGGCATGATCTGGTAGATCGAGGCATCGGTGGCATAGCGGCCACGCGAGGGCAGGTCGAACAGCACTTCGCCCTCGGTCTCGGCCTTCAGGCGGCGCGCCAGCAATTCACTGGTATCTGTCTTCATCTGTGGGGCAGCGGACATAAGAGATCAGGCTTTTGCGCTGATCGGATAAATCTCGCCGGCACGCATCAGATCGATGATCGCGTCGCGCTTGCGCTGCAGATGCTGCACCAGCACGGCGCGCATGGCTTCCGCATCGCGGGCGGCGAGCGCTTCCACCATGCGTTCATGCTCCTGCACCGCCTGCTGCCACTTTGTTTCGTTCTGATTGGTGCGGAAACGCAGCGACTGCACCCGGGCATTGATCGAGCGGTAGGTGCTTGAGAGCACCGGATTGCCGGCGGCGTTGTTGATCGCCGAATGGATACGGGCATTGATGCGATAATAGCCGGACAGGTCGCGGCGGGCGAAGCAGGCCATCATCTCGTAATGCAGGGCCCGTATCTCGGCCAGCTCTGCCTCTGTGATGCGCTCAGCTGCCAGGGCCCCGGACATCCCCTCCAGCATCGCCAGCACTTCGAAGGTGTTGAGCACATCGGCCTCGGTGAGTTTCACGGCCACGGCGCCACGATTGGGCAGCAGGTCTACCAAGCCTTCCGCCGCCAGCAGCTTGATTGCTTCGCGCAAGGGCGTGCGGGATACGCCCAGCCGCTCACAAAGTTCGCGCTCATTCAATTTGGCGCCGGGCTGTATCAGCCCTTCCACCAGCATGGTGCGCAGCCGCGCCGCCACCTGGTCATGCAGGCCGAGCCGGGTGATTTCGACGATTTCAGCCATCTGCGATTCGTGCCTCCCACATTTCCGCCCTCCCGCTTCCTAGCACAGTCGAGGCCCTAGCTGCCACGCCAGTTCGGTGGGCGTTTGGCAGTGAAGGCGGCAACGCCTTCACGGAAATCCTCACTGCCGTAAGTCAGTTTGATCAGATCGGCATCATCCGCCTGCGGATCGGTAGCCAGGCGGCGCAAAGCCTCCTTGGTGACACGCAGGGTGATGGGCGCATGGCTGGCGAGGCGCTGGCAAAGCGCTGCCACATGGCCATCGAGCTGCTCCGGTGCCACCACGGTGACATAGCCCGCCGGTAGCTCTTCGGCGATGGGGGTTTCCGCCGCCAGCAGCATGCGGGTGACCAGGCTGGTGCCGAGCGTGGCGGTAAGCCGCCGCAGATTGGCCGCCGAAAGGCAATTGCCGAGCGTGCGGGCGATGGGTACGCCGAACCGCGCGCCCGGCGTGGCGATGCGGATATCGCAAGCATTGGCCAGCGCCATGCCGCCACCCACCGCCCAGCCTTCCACCACGGCAATGGTGGGAATCGGCAGGCCCTGCAGGCCGCTGACATAGGCTTCCACCTGTTGCTCATAGGCGATGCCGTCTTCTCCAGAACTGAATGTAGTGAATTGTTCGATATCGGTGCCGGCCACGAAGGCCTTGCCGCCGGCGCCGCGCAGCACAGCCACGCGGATATCCGGCGTGGCGGCGATCGTGGCGCAGGCGGCGCCGAGCTGTTCATACATCGCCCAGGTCATGGCGTTGCGGGCGGCGGGGCGATCAAAGGTGATGTGCGCAATGGCGCCATCAAACTTGAGATGCACCTGGCCGTCGGTCATGGCTCAAACGCACCGGCCTCGGCCAGCTTGGCGCGCGCCGCGCCATCAATGCCGATTTCGCTCAGGATGGCATCGGTATGCTCGCCCAGCAAAGGCGGATGCCGGCGCACCTGCTGCGGCGTGCCACGCAGCTTCACCGCGAAACCGATATTGGGCACCTTGCCTTCGATGGGATGATCAATATCCAGGCGCATCTGGCGGTGGCGGCCATGCTCGCTCTCAAAGGCTTCCGGGTAGGTATACATGGTGCCGGCGGGCAGGCCGGCGGCCAGCAACAATTCCACCCATTCTTCGGAACTGCGGGTGGTAAAGGTCTTTTCCAGTTCGTTGATCAGCACTTCACGATTGGCCAGCCGGGCCGGAATATCAATGAAGCGCGGATCCTCGGTCAGTTCTTTGCGGTCCATCAGATCGCAGAGCTGGCGCCAGAGCTTCTGGTTGGTGGCGCCCATCACGAAATAGCCATCCTTGGAGCGCACCGCCTGATAGGGCGCGCTCATGCGGTTGGCGGTGCCAAGGCGCTCGGGGATGCGCCCGGTACCCCAGTATTCCGATGTATCCCAGATCGAGAAAGCGAGCGCGGCATCAAACAGCGCGGCATCGATATACTGGCCCTCGCCGCCATTTTTCACGCCGATATAGGCCGCCAGCACCGCCGAAGCGGTGAACAGGCTGCAGCCGATATCGGCCACCGGCACGCCGGCCTTAACCGGCGGCCCGCCGGGATGGCCGGTTACGCTCATCACGCCAGACATGGCTTGGGCCATTAGATCGAAGCCCGGCCGGTCGGCCCAGGGGCCGCTCTGGCCGAAGCCGGAAATGCTGGCATAAACCAGTTTCGGGTTCACCGCGCGCAGGTCGTCATAGCCGCAGCCAAGCTTGCGCATCACGCCGGGGCGGTAATTCTCGATCAGGATATCAGCGCTTACCGCCAGCTTATGCAGGATCTGGCGCCCGGCCTGGTTTTTCAGGTTGAGTGCGATGCTGCGCTTGTTCCGGTTCATGTTCAGGAAGCCCATGCTGTCGCTTCCCTTCATCTTGAAACCCATGGCGCCACGGGTCTGGTCGCCGGCGCCCGGCGGCTCGATCTTGATCACATCGGCGCCCATATCGCCCAGCAGCATGCTGCAATAGGGGCCTGCCATCACCTGGCTCACATCCAGCACACGCACGCCATCCAATGGCAGGGGGCGGCCAGCCGGGCTCATGGCTTACGCCTTGGCCTGGGCGGCGAGGTAATCCATCGCCGCCTGCACGCCGCCCTTCTTGTGCGGCAGCTTGGCCAGGCCAAGGCCCATTTCCACGCCGGCCAGGGCACCGAGGATGGTGAGGTCGTTGGTATCGCCCAGATGGCCGATGCGGAAGACGCGGCCCTGCAGCTTGCCCAGGCCGGTGCCGAGCGAGATGTCGAAATGCTCCAGCGCGGACTGGCGGAAATCATCGGCGTTATGACCCTCTGGCAGCAGCACAGCGGTGAGCGAGGAGGAATAATCCGCCGGCTTGCGGCACAGCACGTCCAGGCCCCAGGCGGTGACGGCGCGGCGCGTTGCTTCGGCATGGCGGTCATGGCGCGCGAACACGTTTTCCAGGCCTTCCTCATGCAGCATGTCGATGGCTTCGGCCAAGCCGTAGAGCAGATTGGTGCCTGGCGTGTAGGGGAAGAAGCCGTTGGCGTTATGCGGCAGCATTTCTTCCCAGGACCAGAACAGCTTCGGCGTGCGCGAAGCCTTGGCGGCCGCCAGCGCTTTCTCTGAAATCGCGTTGAAGGACAGGCCGGGCGGCAGCATCAGGCCCTTCTGCGAGCCCGACACCGTGACATCGACGCCCCATTCATCATGGCGGTAATCGATGGAGGCCAGGGAGGAGATGGTATCCACCAGCAGCAGCGCCGGATGCTTGGCGGCATCCATGGCCTTGCGGATGGCGGCAATCGGCGAGACGCAGCCGGTGGAGGTTTCGTTATGCACCACGCAGACCGCCTTGATGGCATGCTGCTTGTCTTCCCGCAGCCGCGCCTCGATGGCTGCCGGGTCGGCGCCGGTGCGCCAGTCCGAGGCAATGAATTCCGGCTCCAGGCCGAGCTTCAGCGCCATGTTCTTCCACAAGGTGGCGAAATGCCCGGTTTCAAACATCAGCACCCGGTCGCCGGTCGATAGCACATTGACCAAGGCGGCTTCCCAGGCGCCGGTACCGGAAGCGGGATAGATGATCACCGGCCCGGCGGTGCGGAACACCGTCTTGATGCCTTCCAGCACCCGTTTGCCGAGCTTCTGGAAATCCGGCCCGCGATGGTCGATGGTCGGCATATCCATGGCCCGCAGGATCCGGTCAGGGACCGGCGTGGGGCCGGGAATCTGCAGAAAATGGCGACCGGCTTTGCGGGCGGCGTTGCTGACCATGATACGCTCTCGTTCTTGTTGTTTTGGCTACTATACGCTGTGCCGGTTTTGTCGTCCTGCCCGGCATAAAACGTATTATGAATGCAAAACCATCTAGGGTCAATTTGCCGGCATCGCTCCGATATTGGGGTCGCCATAGAACCACTGGGTCGGCGCCAGGGCCAGCCAGGGCACATAGGTGCAGATGAACAGCACGATCAGCAGCACCAATAGGAAGCCGACATTGGCCTTGGTGGTTTCCCAGATATCCGACTTGGCGATGGAGCAGGAGGCGATCAGCACCGAGGCGACCGGTGGCGTCTGCTGGCCAATGGCCAGATTCAGGGTCAGCACCAGACCGAAATGGATCGGATCGATGCCCACTTCCTGGATCAGCGGCAGCACCACGGGCACGGTGAGGATGATGGCTGCGGCGGAATGCAGGAACATGCCGAGGATCAGAAACAGGATATTCAGCAGCAGCAAGACCAAGTAAGGATTTGTAGTGATCTCGGCGATGGAACGTGCCAGTGCCTGGGGCAATTGGCTCTCAGTGAGGAAGGTGCCTACCAGCGCCGAAGCGGCAACCAGCAGCATGACCACCGCGGTTTGCAGCGCGCCATCCACAAGCGCCTTGTACAGCGCCTTCATATCCAGTTCGCGATAGATCACGATGGAAATGAACAAGGCCGCCACCACCGCAAGGGCGGCGCCTTCCGTTGCGGTGACAAAACCGCCGAAGATGCCGCCAAGGATGATCACCGGCAGCAGCAAGGCCCAGGCTGCGTCCTTGGTGGCCTGAACCAGATTGCTCCAGAGGAATTTCTGCTCCACCGGAAAATTATACTTCAGGGCATAGATGTAGCTGGCTACCGCCAGGCCGAAGCCGCCGAGCAGGCCTGGCAGCAGGCCAGAGATGAACATCTTCACCACCGAGACCTGGGCCATCACGGCATAAAGGATCATCGGAATGGATGGCGGCAGGATGATGGCGAGGCTGGATGCCGATGAGGTGACGGCGGCGGCGAATTCCTTGCTATAGCCACGGCTTTTCATTGCCGGAATGAGCAGCGAGCCGAGGGCAGCGACGCCAGCGACGGCTGAACCGGAAATCTCGGCGAAGAACATCGAGGCGCCTACCGTAACCATGGCAAGGCCACCGCGAATAAACCCAAGCATGGCGGTTGCCAGCCCGATCAGCCGCCGCGAGATGGAGGAGGAATTCATCACGCCACCGGCCAGGATGAACAGCGGAATGGCCAGCAGCGGGAAATTGGTGGCGCCATCGAACATGACCAGCGCCACATTCACCAGCATGTCATTGCCCTGGGTGGCCCAGATCGCCACCACGGCAACCACACCCAGCGCGATGGCGATGGGTACATTCAGCAGCACCAGCGCGAATAGCCCAACCAGCATATAGCCAATGGCACCCGACATCACGAATGCCCTCCGGTTTTATCGGCAGAGCGTGGCGATTCGAGACTTTCCAGCGCCTCTTTCAATTCATGATCCTCAAATCCGCTGCCGCGCGCGGCGGCGATCACGTCTGTCAGCCGCAGTAATTCGGCCACAATGAAGAGCACGGCAGTGATGGGAATCACCGATTGAGTCACCTGCAAGGAGATGGCCGGTATGGAAACCATCGTGCTGCCTTTCAGGATGGCAACGACTTCAATGCCGGTATAAGCCAGCAATACAAAGAAGCTGATAACAACAGCTTCTGCAAAGAGTGTTGCGGCTAGCCGAAGCGTGGGCGGAAATGCATTCACGATGCCGGGAAAGCCGATATGAGCGCCGCGTAGTGCCGCGAGCGCGCTGCCATAATAGGTAAGCCAGCAGAGGCCTATGGAGGCAACTTCATCATACCAGACCAGCGAAAGGCCGATGGCGCGGAACACGAAGCCCGCCACGATGATAAGGGTGAGCCCCGCCATCAGGGTGGCGGAAGTCACTTCAAGAAGGCGGTCGTAAACGTGCCGGATGGCGGGCAAGGGGAAGGCGGCTGCTGACATGATTGTGCAGTCTCCGGTCTGGGCAGCATTACGCTAAATGTGCAGAAGGTAATGAGTGTCGGCGCGCACCATCATGGCTGTGCGCCGACACAGAGGAGTGAGTCAGGAACCCTTGGCCAAGGCCAGAGACTTGTCGATCAAAGCCTTGCCGCCTGGGACTTCCTTGGCAAATTCCTCATAGACCGACTTGCTGGCGGCAACGAAAGCGGCTTTGTCTACCTCGTTGATGGCGATGCCGGCGGTCTTCATCTTGGCCAGCAATTCGTCATCCAGTTTGGCGGCGATCTGCAGGGCCACCGGCTCCATTTCCAGGGCCGTATCCTTCAGCGCCTTCTGCACATTGGCGGGGAATTTCGCCCAACTGCGCCCGGCGGTCAGATAGGCCGGGGTATAGACATGGCCGGACATGGAAAGGAATTTCTGCACTTCCTGGAAGCGCGAAGGGTAGATCTGCGCCAACGGGTTTTCCTGACCATCCATCACGCCAGTCTGCAATGCCACGAACACTTCTGAAAGCGCCATGGGGCTTGGCGTTGCGCCATAAGCCTGGAACATACGCACGCGCCACACGCCCTGCGGCACACGCAGTTTGATGCCTTTCAGATCGTCCGGCTGCTTGATCGCGCGCTTGTTGTTGGTGATGTGGCGGACGCCGTTTTCCCAGGTGGCGAGAATATCGTAGCCTTGTTTGGCGGCGATGGGCACCAGCGTCGGCTTGATCACCGCGTCACGGATACGGGCGGCATGGGCGCGGTCCTGCACCAGATAAGGCATTTCGAAAACGCCGAATTCGGCCGCCACCGTGGTCATCACGGTGGAGGGCAGGGCGAGGTCGACAGTGCCGAGCTTCAGCTTCTTAAGCAGTTCGGTATCGCCGCCGAGCTGGCTCGAACCATAACCCGAGACATTGGCCGCGCCAGCCAGCTTGGCATTGGCGCGCTTGGCGAATTCCTGGCCGGTGGCGTCAAACAGCGAGCCGGGTTCGCCGACATGGCCGAGTTTGACTTCCATTGGCTGGGCATTGGCGGCGGTGGCGAAAAAAGCCGTGCCGAGTATCGTGCAGGCAAAGCGAAGCAGGCGTCCCATGGATTTCCTCCTTAAGGGTTTCCTCCAAAATATCGGCCGGTATGCCGACCGTGAACCTGCTGCGTTGTTCGTATTTTGATCAAATCCAGCTCGGGTGAATGAGTGTCCGTTGCCGGTTGCAAGTCCAATTTGAATTATGAATGCAAATTTTTTCGACTTTGGCAAGATAATCCTGTCCTATGGGCAGAGAGCAGTCGCTGCTGCCGCGCTCATTGCCTGAAGGAGATTTGCCCATGCCTGACTTGAGTCTCGCCGCCGCCCGCCAAATCCTCGATACCGCCCTGGCGCATGCGCGGAAACCCAATCTCAAGCCGCTGGCCATCACGGTGCTGGATGCGCGCGGTGCCGTGAAGGCTTTCGCGGCAGAGGATGGCACCAGCCTGAAGCGGGGCGAAGTGGCCCATGGCAAGGCGCATGGCGCATTGGCGCTGGGCATGGGCTCGCGTTCCATCTTCAAGCGCGCCAAGGAGCAGGATTTCTTCATCGCCGCAGTCAGTCATGTGGTGGGCGGCGCGCTGGTGCCGGTGCCGGGTGGCGTGCTGATCCGCGACAAGGGCGGCAATGTGATCGGCGCTGTCGGCATTTCCGGCGACACCTCGGATAACGATGAGGCGGCTGCCACAGCCGGCATTGCGGCTGCCGGACTGGTTGCCGATCCCGGCGCCGACTGAGTCTGGATTCCGCCCGCTGTATCGGCTTCAATCGTCTGAAGCAGGAGGCATTGCGATGGCGGGTTTGAGTCTCGAGGGCAAGCGGGTGGTGATCACCCAGGCGGATACTTTCATGGGGCCGATGCTCTGCGAGGTTTTCGCCGAACATGGCGCTGAAGTTATTGCCGATATGCGGCCGCTGGCGGCGCCGGCATTGCCAGCGCAGCTGATCGCCGCCGCCGGCCATGTCGATATCCTGGTGGCCAATCTGGCGATTCCAGCACCCGCCACACCGGCGGTGCAGGTGCAGGAAGAGGAGTGGCGCGAAGCCTTCGCCCATATGGTGGAGCCGTTGCCGCGGCTCTGTCGTGCGGTGCTGCCGCAGATGATCGCGCGGCAGGCCGGCAAGATATTGCTGATGGGCAGCGCTTCGGCCTTGCGCGGCCTGCGCAACGCCTCCACCTACAGCGCCGCGCGTGGGGCGCAATTGGCCTATATTCAGGCTTTGGGCGTGGAAGTAGCCTCAGCGCATGTGCAGGTGAACGCCATTGCGCAGAATTTCGTTGATAACCCGACCTATTTTCCGCAGGCGGTGCAGCAGAATCCGCGCTTTCAGGAAAGGCTGAAGCGCGAAGTGCCGTTGGGCCGGCTGGTAGCGCCGCGCGAGGATGCGGAATTCGCCGCCTATCTCTGCTCTGCGGCGGCGAATTGCTTTGTCGGTCAGGTTTTCCCGGTCTGTGGCGGCTGGGTGCCGCGCTAGGGAAGAGGCACTGCAGCTGCCAATAGCGGCAGCGTGCAGTGCCCTGGATGGCCCTATTTGACCACCAGATCATTCTTCACTGACTTCACGCCCTCGACATTGCGGACGATTTCCTCGGCCTTGTACTTGCTGCTTGCCGAGTCGACAAAGCCGCTTAGCTGCACCGCGTCTTTGTAGGTTTCAACGCTGATCTGCATCGATTTCAAGCCGGGTTCATTCAGGATGGCGGTTTTCACCTTGGTGGTGATCGCGGCCGAATCCACATATTCGCCGGTCGATTCCTTGCCTGGCGCGGCAGAGCAGGCCGAAAGGGCGGCGATAGCACCAGTCAGGGTGAGCAGGATGGTAAGCGTGCGGAAGGATGCACCAGTTGTCATTGAAATATTCCTTTCAAGGAATGGCTTGGGGTTTCTGGGCTAAATCCGCCCCAGGAGCAGCAAATAGAACAGGCAGAAGCGAGCCGAGACCTGCGAAATCGAGTCTCGGTAATGGCTTGATGAAATATCAGTCAAATCGGCAGAAATGCCGGAAGGCTATGCATTAGACTTGTTTTAGCGATGCCAGGGCAGTTCGCCGTCCACATCCACATGGGCCGCCACACTGGCGGAACGCAGGGAGCGCTCGGAAAAGCGCAGGCTGAGCAACCGGCCGTCATCGGTGCGCAATTGCACGTCGCGACGACCGAACAATTCGCGCAGCACTTCGGGCGCGGCGCGGATTTCGCCGCTGCTGGCCACTTGGCCCGGCTTCACCCGGTAGCCATCGAAGTCATATTCGGCACGAGCCACGGGCTTATCGCCGCATGTCAGCACACCTTCGCCGCGCAATCCGCCAAGATATTGCATAACCGCCGCCTCAGCCGAGATTCTTGAGATTATCGGCGGCCATCTTGCCGCTTTTGCGATCAGAGACCAGCTCGAAGCCGATCTTCTGGCCTTCGCGCAATTCGCCGATGCCAGCACGCTCCACGGCGCTGATATGCACGAAGGCGTCGCTGCCGCCGTCATCCGGCGCAATGAAGCCAAAACCCTTTTGGGCGTTATACCATTTCACGGTTCCCGTGGTCATAAGGAAACCCTTTCACAAACAGAGATGTGCTTGCCTGCGAAAAGCAGGCCGTCGAAGGCGCATATTTTCAGGTAAGACGATTATCAGCTTGGCGCCGAACAGATTGGCGCAAGGCCGTCATCCGGCCGTCTATCAACAATGTCTATATGGGTGTTGTTGGGGCAAAATGCAAGGATGCGACGTTTCTTTCCACCCTTAGCCCTTGCTTTCATGGGCGAATTCTGGCCGAAATCGCCCCGGCATCGCATGCCAAAATGCCGATAACGCTCGGCCGCTTGATGGATCGGAGAGTGCCATCGTCGCCCTCAGAATCCATCACAACACCACCTATCGCTATCGCTATCCTGTGGCGCTGGGTGCCCATCGCCTGATGCTGCGGCCGCGTGAGAGCCGCGATCTGCGTCTGGTCTCGATAGAGGTCATCACCGCGCCCCATGCCACGGTCACCTGGGCGCAGGATATGTTCGGCAATGCCGTGGCCACCGCCACTTTCCAGACCATGACCGATATTCTGAGTATCGGGAGTTGGGTGGAGCTGGAATTGCATGCCCTGCCTTGGCCGGTTTTTGAGGTTGCCGCCGCCGCGATCTCTTATCCTTTCCATTATGCCGCTGATGAATTGATTGATCTGGGCGCCCTCACCACGCAGCAATATGCCGATCCGGGCGGCAGATTGCGTGACTGGGCGCGGCAATTCGTGCGCGGTAACCCCACGGATACGCTGGCCCTGCTGAAAGATCTCAGTGTGGGCGTCTCGTCCTGGGTGTCGTATCAAAGCCGCGACGATGAGGGCACGCAGGCACCGCTGCATACCTTAGATCGGCGCTGGGGCTCGTGCCGTGATTTCGCCGTGCTGTTTGCCGAGGCAGCGCGCAGCCTCGGTTTCGGTGCCCGTATTGTTTCCGGTTATCTGTTCAACCCGGATCGCAGCGCCCTGGGTGATGCCGGTTCGGGCGCTACTCATGCCTGGGCTGAGGTCTATGTGCCGGGTGCCGGCTGGATCACCTTTGATCCAACCAACCGCAGCGTTGGCGGCTTCAACCTGATTCCTGTGGCCGTTGCCCGTGATATCGCCCAGGTGGTGCCGGTGGCTGGCAATTTCGTGGGCATGACCGATGCCTTCATCGGCATGCGCGTGGCGGTTAGCGTCACGGCCTGAGCGGCCCTACCAGTGGCGTTCGGGTTTCGCTTTGGCTAGCATCCAAGGCATAAGCCTGACCGGAGGAAGCCCATCATGATTCATGTCATCGCCGTCATCACCGCCAAGCCGGGCCTGAGGGCGCAGCTGCTCGATCTGTTCCGCGCCAATGTACCCAATGTACTGGCGGAAGATGGCTGCATTGAATATGGCGCCGCCATGGATATCGATGCCATTGGCAAGGCTTAGGCCCGCTATGGCGATGACAGCTTCGTGGTGATCGAGAAATGGGCCAGCATCGAGCATCTGCGCGCCCATGCGGTGGCGCCGCATATGCAGGATTATGGCGCCAAGGCGAAAGACCTGATCGCCGCCCGCGCCATCCATGTGCTTGGCCCCGCCTGATCTGCATTAGGAGCGCGGTGTGGTCAGCAGCGTGGATGTCGCGATCATCGGCGGCGGGGTGATTGGTTCGTCGGTGGCCTATCACCTCAAGACAATGCAGCCGGATTTGCGCGTTGCCGTGGTCGAGCGCGACCCGAGCTATAAGACGGCATCCTCGGCGCTCTCGGCCAGCTCGATCCGGCAGCAATTCTCCACGCCGATCAATATCGCCATTTCGCGCTTCGGTATCGATTTCCTGCGGCGCTCGGGCGAGTTGCTCAGCGTTGCGGGTGAGCAGCCGGATATTGGCCTGGTGGAGCCGGGCTATCTCTATCTCGCCACGCCGGCCGGGCAGGCGATCCTGGAAGAGAATAACGCCATCCAGCGCCAGCATGGCGCCCAGGTGGCAATGCTCACGCCGGCACAACTGGCCGAACGCTTCCCCTGGCTCAGGGTTGATGATCTGGCGCTTGGCTCGCTTGGCCTGGCCGATGAAGGCTGGTTCGATGGCTATAGCCTGCTACAGGCCTTCCGCAACAAGGCGCGCTCGCTGGGCGTGGATTACATCACCGACTCCGTGGTGGGTCTCGATCATGCTGGTGGGCGCGTCAGCGCGATTCATTTGGGCAATGGTGACCGCATCGCCTGCGGCCAGGCGGTGAATACCGCAGGCCCCCATGCCGCCGCAATCGCCAGGCTGGCGGGCCTGGATTTTCCCCTGGTGCCGGAGCGGCGCTGCGTTTTCGTGCTGGCTTGCAAGGATGCCTTGCCGGCCTGCCCGCTGGTGATTGATACCTCTGGTGTCTGGTTCCGACCGGAAGGGGCATTCTTCATCGCGGGCGCGCCGCCGCGTGAAACCGATACGCCGGAGCAGCATGCCACGCTGGAGGTTCATTACGGCCTGTTTGATGACGTGGTCTGGCCGGCGCTGGCTGCGCGCGTGCCGGCCTTTGAGGCGATCAAATATGTGAATGCCTGGGCCGGGCATTACGACATGAACCTGTTTGATCACAATGCCATTATTGGCCGCGTGCCGGGCTTTGAGAATTTCCACATGGCCAATGGCTTCAGCGGCCATGGCATGCAGCAGGCCCCGGCAGCGGGCCGCGCCATCGCCGAACTGATCCTGTTCGGCGGCTATCGCAGCCTGGATGTTGCAGCCCTGGGGCCGGAGCGGCTGCTGCGCAACGCGCCGATCATCGAACGCAACATCATCTAGGCGATCGACCAGGCCAGATTGCTCTCGGCGCCAAATACCACCAGGCGGTCGCTGCCCAAGGCGATTTCGGCGGGCACGTTTTGCGGTGCCTTGCGCAGGGTGAGCTTTTCCGTATTCACGGGCAGGCCATAGAAGCGCGGCCCGTTGAGCGACGCGAAGGCTTCCAGCTGGTCCAGCGCGCCTTCCTCATCGAACACTTGCGCATAGCATTGCATTGCCGTGGGCGCATTGAAGATGCCGGCACAGCCGCAGGCGGCTTCCTTGGTATGGGCGGCGTGCGGCGCCGTGTCGGTGCCAAGAAAGAAGCAGGCTTCACCCGACGTGGCGGCCTGGCGCAAAGCCAGGCGATGATTTTCCCGCTTGGCGATGGGCAGGCAATAGAAATGCGGCCGGATGCCGCCGGTGAAAATATCCGTGCGGTTGATCATCAGGTGATGCGGCGTGATGGTGGCCGCCAATTGCGGCGCCCGGTCGCGCACAAAGGCGGCGGCCTCGGCGGTGGTGATATGCTCCAGCACTACTTTCAATTCAGGGAAATCCAGCAGCAGGCGGGTCAGGATGCGGTCGATGAACACCTTTTCCCGGTCGAAGATGTCCACGCTATGGTCTGTCACCTCGCCATGCACCAGCAGCGGCATGCCGATCCGCTCCATCATGGCCAGCACAGGGCGGATTTTCGCCAGATCGGTCACGCCATGCTGCGAATTGGTGGTGGCGCCGGCCGGATAGAGTTTGGCCGCAACCCAGGCGCCGGTTTCATAGCCTAGCTTGATCTCGGCCGGATCGATTGCGTCGGTCAGGTAGGCGGTCATCAGCGGCTGGAACGCACTGTTTTTAGGCAAAGCCGCCAGGATGCGGTCGCGGTAGGCCAAAGCCAGTTTCGCCGTGGTAACCGGCGGCTTCAGGTTGGGCATCACAATGGCGCGGGCGAATTGCGCCGCCGTATGGGGCAGCACCACGCCCAGCACATCGCCATCACGCAAATGGGTATGCCAGTCATCCGGCTTGGTGATCACCAGGTCGTTACTGCCCATGCCGCGCGGTCTCCTGTGGGGGGCGGAAAGTTTCGAGGCGGCATATTGGCAAAAACCACCGGCACCGACTAGTGCGATGCCGCGCTGCAGCACGATGTGTATGCGGATTCCGCTGGTAAGGCGGCAAATGGGCCGATAAATTTGGCTTTATCCAGATTTTATGGATCGGCAGGGCATCAGCTCTTTTCCCGCCTGCCGACAGGCCCCGCAATACATGCCCCACAAAAAGCACAGACCAGGAGAACGGCAATGGCCAAGTTGAACGTGAATGGCAAGGTTCGCGAATTCAAGGCGGAAGAGGATACGCCGTTGCTCTGGGTGATCCGCGAGCAGCTGAAACTGACCGGCACCAAATATGGCTGTGGCGTGGCACAATGCGGCGCCTGCACGGTGCATGTGGATGGTGAGCCGGTACGCTCCTGCTCCATGCCGGCTTCGGCTTTCACCGAGGCACAGAAGATCGTCACCATCGAAGGCCTGTCGCCCAATGGCTCGCATCCGGTGCAGAAGGCCTGGGCGGCGCTGGATGTGCCGCAATGTGGCTATTGCCAATGCGGCATGATCATGGCGGCAGCAGCCCTGCTGAAGCAGAAGCCGAAGCCGACGGACGCCGATATCGACGCCGAAATTACCAATATCTGCCGTTGTGGCACCTATAACCGCGTGCGCGCCGCCATCAAGGCGGCGGCCTCCGCCACCTGACCGGAAAGGAGCACGTCATGACTTATCTCAAGCCTGTATCGCGCCGTCGCTTCATGGCCGGATCGGCCGCTGCCGCCGGTGGCCTGATGGTTGGTTTCAGCATTCCCATTGGCGATGCCGCAGCGCAGAGCGCCATGCCGCCAGAGATCAATGCCTGGGTGGTGGTGAAGCCCAATGACACCGTGGTGGTGCGCATCGCGCGCTCGGAAATGGGCCAGGGCTCGCTCACCGGCCTGGCGCAGATGGTGGCCGAGGAACTGGAATGCAACTGGTCCAAGGTGACCACGGAATATCCGACGCCGGGACAGAATCTGGCGCGCAACCGCGCCTGGGGCAATTTCTCCACCGGCGGCAGCCGTGGCATCCGCGAGTCGCATGAATATGTGCGCAAGGGCGGCGCTGCCGCGCGCATGATGCTGGTGCAGGCTGCGGCCGAGGAATGGAAGGTGCCGGTGGCCGAATGCGTGGCCGCCAACAGCATCATCACCCATAAACCCTCGGGGCGGAAGGTAAGCTACGGCAAGATGGCCGCCGCCGCGGGTAAGCTGACGCCGCCCACTGATGTGGTGCTGAAGGATCCGAAGGATTGGAAGCTCATCGGCCAGCCGGTGAAGCGGCTGGATACCGCCGATAAGCTGACCGGCAAGCAAATTTATGGCACCGATCTGCAATTGCCCGGCATGCTGAATGCGGCGATCAAGGATTGCCCGGTTTTCGGCGGCAAGGTGAAAAGCTTTGATGCCGCCAGCATTGCCCAGCGCCCCGGCGTGAAGAAGGTGGTGCAGGTGGGCGATAGCGCCGTGGCTGTGGTGGCCGATACCTGGTGGCGGGCTAAGACCGCGCTGGATGCGCTGAATATCGTGTGGGATGAAGGCCCGCATGCCAATGCCTCCTCCGCCAGCGTGGCCGAGATGCTGCGCGAGGGCCTGGACGCTAAGGAAGCGGCCGTGGGCAACAAGGTGGGCGATGCGCTCGGCGTGCTGGCCTCGGCCACCAAGCTGGTGACCGCCACCTATGCCTATCCGCACCAGAATCACGCCACCATGGAGCCGATGAACGCGACGGCAAAATGGACGCCGGAATTCTGCGAGGTGTGGACGCCGACGCAGAATGGCGAGGCGGCTTTGGCTGCCGCGTCTGAAGCCTCCGGCTTGCCGCCGGCGAAATGCGAAGTCTATAAGCTGCATCTTGGCGGTGGTTTCGGCCGGCGTGGCGCGGTGCATGATTGGGTGCGTCAGGCGGTGGCCATCGCCAAAGAGATGCCGGGTGTGCCGGTGAAGCTGCTATGGTCGCGCGAAGAAGACATGATCCATGGCCGCTATCATCCGGTCACGCAATGCAAGATGACGGCGGCTTTGGATGCCAAGGGCGATGTCACCGCCCTGCATATGCGGATTTCCGGCCAGTCGATTCTGGCCGGCATTTTCCCGCAGAATATCCGCAATGGCGTTGATCCGGTGGTGTTCCATGGCCTCAATGCCTCCGGCCCGGAAGCCTCCATCGGCTATACCTTCCCCAACCTGCTGATCGACCATGCCATGCGTAACCCGCATGTGCCGCCGGGCTTCTGGCGCGGGGTGAACCTGAACCAGAACGCCATCTATCTGGAATGCTTCATGGATGAACTGGCCAAGGAAACCGGCCAGGATCCGCTGGCCTTCCGGCGCAAGTTGATGGCCAATCACCCGAAGCATCTGGCTGTGCTGAATGCCGTGGCCGAGAAGGCTGGCTGGGGCAAACCCGCGGCGCCGGGTGTATTCCGTGGTCTGGCGCAGACCATGGGCTTTGGCTCTTACGTCGCCGCCTGTGCCGAGGTGAGCGTGGCCAAGGATGGCAAGGTGAAGGTGCATCGCATTTTTGCGGCCACTGATCCGGGCTATGTGGTGAATCCACAGCAGATCGCCGCCCAGGTGGAGGGCTCCTTCGTCTATGGCCTCACGGCAGCACTCTATGGCGAATGCACGGTGGCCAAGGGCCGTATCGAGCAGCAGAATTTCGATACCTACCCGATGATGCGGATCGACGAGATGCCGGCGGTGGAAACCATCACGGTGCCTTCGGGCGGCTTCTGGGGCGGTGTGGGCGAGCCCACCATCGCCGTGGCGGCGCCAGCGGTGCTGAATGCCATTTTCGCCGCCACTGGCAAGCGGGTGCGCAGCCTGCCGCTGAAGAACCATGACCTGAAATCGGCTTAAAGCCGGTTCCCGGTTCCGTGATGCGCTGGTTCATGGCGTTGCTGCTGGCGTTGCTTGGCAACGCCAGCATGGCCGCCGCGCAGGTGAAGCCTTTCGAGGTGGTGGGCGATGCCATTCCGCGGCCTCTGGCATCACAGCCCGGCGATGCAATGCGTGGCCGCGCTATTGTCGTCAGCCGCCAGAAGGGGCTCTGCCTGCTCTGCCATAGCGGCCCGTTCGCTGAGGAGCGCTTCCAGGGCAGTATGGCGCCAAGTCTTGCCGGCGCCGGATCGCGCTGGAATCCGGGGCAGTTGCGCCTGCGCATCGCTGATGGGCGGCGCTTGAACCCGGATGCGATCATGCCATCATACTATCGCGTGAATGATCTGGTTCAGGTTGGTGTCGCTTGGCGCGGCCAGCCGGTTCTCACCGCAGAGGAGATCGAGGATGTGGTTGCCTTTCTCGCCACCCTGCGCGACTGACGGCCTGAGCCGCCGCCGGTTGCTGACCGGTGCCGTGCTGCTGCCCACGCTGGCGCTGACTTTGCGGCCGGCGCGAGCCGAGCCTGCCGCGATGCAGGCGGCGATCCGCGATCTGGTGGGTGACGTGCTGATCCGGCAGGGCCGGGTGACGCTGGAAATCGCGCCGCTGGTGGAGAATGGCAACACCGTGCCGGTGACAGTGCAGGCCGAAAGCCCGATGACCGCCAGCGACCATGTGCGCCAGTTCGCCCTCTTCACGGAATCGAATCCACAACCTCATGTGGCGGTGTTCCATCTCGGGCCGCGCGCCGGCATCGCCAAGGTCTATACCCGCATGCGGCTCGCCACCTCGCAGAGCATCACCGCCATCGCCGTGATGAGCGATGGCAGCGTGTGGTCGGATCGGGCTGATGTGATCGTCACGCTTGCCGCCTGCGTGGAGGGCTGAGGCCATGGCGCGCGCCCTGATCAATTTTCCCCGCAATGTGAAGAAGGGCGAGATATTCGAGATCAAGACGCTGATCTCCCATGTGATGGAAACCGGCTACCGCCCCGGCCCGGATGGCAAGGTGGCGCCACGCGACCTGATCCGGCGCTTCACCTGCCGCTATGCCAGCGAGGAAATATTCCGCGCCGACCTGCATGCCGCCATCGCCGCCAACCCCTTCATCTCGTTTTCCACCATCGCCACCACCAGCGGCACGCTGAGTTTCACCTGGGAAGGCGATAACGGCTTTGCCCAAACCGAAACCGTGGCGATCATCGTTACATGAAGCGTCACGCGCTGCTGGCGCTATTGCTGAGCCTGCCGGCTGCTGCCGGTGAGATACCCTTGGCCGAACGCCGCTCCGGCTTTGCTTTCATGAGCCGCGAAACCCAGGCGATGCAGCAGGATGAAACCCTCAATCCCGGCATGCTCTGGGTGGCGGAAGGCGAGGCCTTGTGGCGCCAGGAGCCAAAACCCTGTGCCGGCTGCCATCAAGAGGCCACTGCCACCATGCGCGGCGTGGCGGCGCGCTATCCGGGCTATGATGACAAGGCGCAGCGCCCCATCGATCTGCAGCAGCGAATCAATCAATGCCGCGAGACCCGCCAGGGCCAGCCGGCCCATGCGCCCGAGAGCCGTGAGTTACTCTCCCTGAGCGCCTATATCGGTTATCAGTCGCGCGGCTTGGCCATGGCGCCGCCCGAGGATGCCCGCCTCACGCCGTTCCGCGAGCGCGGCAAGGCATTGTTCGAGCGCCGCATTGGGCAATTGAATTTCTCCTGCGCCCAATGCCACAACGATAATTGGGGCCAGAAGCTCGGCGGCAGCGCCATTCCCCAGGGCCATGCCAATGGCTATCCGATCTATCGCCTGGAATGGCAGGGCCTGGGCTCGTTGCAGCGCCGCTTGCGCAACTGCATGATCGGCGTGCGCGCCGAACCACCGGCCTATGGCGCGGCGGAGTATATCGAGCTGGAGCTTTATCTCGCCCAGCGCGCCAAGGGCATGACGGTGGAAACACCGGCTGTCAGGCCGTGATCCGGGCGGCCTTGATCTGGGAGTGGGTATGACGGCGATTGTTGAATTGGGTGCGGCGCCTTTTCTGCCCGGCTTCCGCTTGATCGATGCCGCCGTGGCGCCGGGCATCACCATCCGTGCCGCCATAGCGGGCCAGGGGCCGCCTTTGCTGCTGCTGCATGGCCATCCGCAAACCCATGTCACCTGGCATAAGATCGCGCCTCGGTTGGCCCAGCATTTCACCGTGATCGCCGCCGACCTGCGCGGTTATGGCGATGCCGCCAAGCCCGAGGGCGGTGAGCGGCAGGCCAATTACGCCAAACGCGCCATGGCCGCCGATCAGGTGGCGCTGATGCGCCTTTTGGGCCATGAACGCTTCGCTGTGGTGGGCCATGATCGCGGCGGCCGGGTGGCACACCGCATGGCGCTGGATCACAGCCAGACCGTGTCGCGCCTGGTGGTGATCGACATTGCCCCCACCGCCACCATGTATGCCCGCACGGATAAGGTTTTCGCCACGCGGTATTTCTGGTGGTTCTTTCTGATCCAGCCCACGCCGCTGCCGGAACGCATGATCGGTGCCGATCCGGAATTCTTCCTGCGCCATCATATCAACGGCCAGAGCAAGACGCCGGGTGCCACGGGGCCGGAAATCTTCGCCGAGTATTTGCGCTGCTACCGCGATCCGGCGACGATCCATGCCATCTGCGAGGATTACCGCGCTGCTGCCGGCATCGACCTGGAGCATGATGCAGTCGATGCATCGGCACGGGTGCAGGCGCCCTTGCTGGCGCTTTGGGGTGCCAAGGGTGTGGTCGGCGCGATCTACGATGTGCTGCAAACCTGGCGCGAGAAGGCTTCGCATGTGGAAGGCCGGGCGCTGGATTGCGGCCACACCTTGCAAGAAGAGGCGCCAGAGGAAACACTGGCCGAATTGCTGCGTTTCCTGAAGGCGTAACCGGATATTCGATCATGGGATGGGAATGGGTATGAAATTCTACAATCTGAAAGCCGGAATGAATCCGCGTCGGGTGCGCATTTTCATGGCCGAGAAGGGCATCCAGCTCGAAACCGTGGAGATCGACATGGAGGCGGGCGAGAATCGCACGCCGGCATTCCTGGCGAAGAATCCGCTGGGCACCCTGCCGCTGCTGGAACTGGATGATGGCACTATCCTCACCGAATCGATCGCCATCTGCCGCTATCTGGAAGAATTGCATCCCACGCCGCCGATGTTTGGCACCACCACGCTGGAGCGTGCCCAGGTGGAAATGTGGACGCGGCGGCTGGAGCACGAAATCATGATGCCGGCCACCAATGTATTCCGCCATACCCATCCCTTCTGGGTTGGCCGTGCCGAGCAATTCGGCGATTACGGCCAGTTCAGCCGGCAATACCTAGCCGCGCGCATGGCCTGGCTGGATGAGGAGCTGGCGGGCAAGGATTTCTTTGTTGGTGATGCCTACACGGTGGCCGTTATAACCGCGCAATGTGCCTTCGTGCTGGCCAAGGCCTGCAAGGTGGCGATCCCAGTTGAACTGGGCAATCTCTCAGGCTGGTTTGCCCGGGTCAGCGGCCGGCCCACGGCGCGAGCTTGAAGCAAGGGCATACTTTTCGCCAATATTACTCCGCCCCACGCGCTAATATCGGCTTCTTGAAGAGCATGAGGCTGGGTGATGGATTTCGCGGGCAAGATAGTGTTGATCAGTGGTGCCAGCTCCGGCATTGGCCAGGCCACGGCATTGGCCTTCGCCGAACGCGGCGCCAGCCTGATGCTGGGTGGCCGTGATGCAGAGCGCGGCGCGGCAGTGTGCAAGGCCTGCGCCGATAAGGGCGCCAAGGCGCAGTTCCTGGTGAACGATGTGATGGATGAAGCCGCGCCGGCGGCCCTGGTGGCTGCCGCCCTGGCGCAATTCGGTCGTTTGGATATCGCCTTCAATAATGCCGGGGCGCAGGAAAAGCGCGGCCTGCTGGCCGAGCAAGGGCTTGAGGTCTATGACCGTATCTTCCAGATCAATCTGCGCGCCGTGTTCTTGGCGATGCAGGCGCAGATCAATGCCATGCTGGCTGGCGGCCATCCGGGCGTGATCATCAACACGGCATCGGTCAGCGGTGTGCGGAATCCCAATCCGGGCCTGAGCATCTACTCCGCATCCAAGGCGGCTTTGCTTTCGCTCACCCGCGCGGCGGCGATGGAATACGCGCCCAAGGGCATCCGCATCAATGCGGTGTCGCCGGGCCGGGTAAAAACGCCGATGATGCTGGCTTCCGGCATTGCCGATATGAAGGCGGTGGCGGAAGCCTTGCCATTGCGCCGCATGGGCGAACCCGAGGAAGTGGCGGCGGCCGTCGTCTGGCTGGCCAGCGATGCCGCATCCTACATGGTGGGCCATAATCTCTGCCTGGATGGCGGCTTTCTGGCGCAGTGAGTTTTAGGCAAATTCCTTGCGGATACTTGCTGTCTGCTCGCCCAGGGCAGGCACTGGGCCGGATGCCACAGCGTCTCGGCCTGCCGGGCGTGGCAGGCTCACGCGGTTGCCGTTGGGCAAAGTCACCTCAGTGCGGCGCAGAGCCGGATGGCGGCTCAAGTCGGCGACACTGGAAACGCTGCCCCAGGCGATCTGCGCGGCTTCCAGCTTGGCGATGATTGCCTGCCGTGTCTGGCTGGCGAAAATTGGCGCGATCTCGGCATCCAGGGCGGCGCGGTTTTTCACCCGCGATGCATTATCGGCATAGCGCGGATCATTGATCAGGTCTGGCCGCTGCAAAACCTGGCTGCCTAGCCGAGCCCACTCAGCCGGATTCTGGATCGCGATGATCACCTGACCATCGCTGCAAGCGTAAGGGCAATAGGGATAGATTGAGGCATGGGCCAAGCCATGGCGATGGGTCTCGCGCCCGGCTGCTTCCAGATGCAGCAGGGGCACGCTCATCCAGTCGGCCATGGCATCAAACATCGCCACTTCGATGGCCTGGCCCTTGCCGCTGCGGCTGCGTTCGATCAGGGCTTCCAGGATCAGCGCATGGGCCTGCATGCCGGTGGCGATATCGGCCACGCTCACACCCACCTTGGACGGCACATCCGGTGTGCCGGTCACCGCGCAAAGGCCGCTTTCCGCCTGCACCAGCATGTCGTAGGCGCGCATGTCGCGATAGGCAGTGTCTTGGCCATAGCCCAGGATATCCACCAGGATCAGGCCGGGATTATGAGCGTGCAGCTCGGCTGCTGAAAGGCCGAGCCGCGCGGCGGCGCCGGGTGCCAGATTCTGCACGAACACATCGGCCTTCAGCAGCATGCGGCGCAGCAGTGCCAGATCGATGGTGGACTTCAAGTCCAGCACCGCGCTTTCCTTGCCGCGGTTGAGCCAGGCGAAATAGGCGCTGGTGCCTTGCACGGCATTATCGTAATGCCGCGCCGTCTCGCCCTCGGCGCGTTCGATCTTGATCACGCGCGCACCACCATCGGCAAGTTTTAGCGTGCAGACCGGCGCCGCCACCGCCTGCTCGATGGCCACCACCAACAGGCCATCCAAGGCGCCCATGATCAATATGACCGAGGCATGCCGAGCACATGCTCAGCCAGGAAACTCAGGATCAGATTGGTGGAGATCGGCGCCACCTGATAGAGCCGCGTCTCGCGGAATTTGCGTTCGATGTCGAATTCCTCCGCGAAGCCGAAACCGCCATGGGTCTGCACGCAGGCTTCGGCGGCAGCCCAGGAAGCTTCGGCTGCCAGCATCTTCGCCATATTGGCTTCGGCGCCACAATCTTCACCCGCCTCGAACAATTCGGCCGCCTTCTGGCACATCAGCTCGGCGGCGCGCATCTGCGCATAGGCGCGCGCGATGGGGAATTGGATGCCTTGATTCTGGCCAATCTTGCGGCCGAATACCACGCGCTCCTTGGCGTAAGCAGTGGCTTTTTCGATGAACCATTTGGCATCGCCGATGCATTCAGCGGCGATCAGGATACGCTCGGCATTCATGCCGGAAAGGATGTAGCGGAAGCCCTTGCCTTCCTCGCCAATCAGATTGGCGGCGGGCACGCGCACATTGTCGAAGAACACTTCCGTGGTGGAATGGTTCATCATGGTGCGGATCGGGCGGATGGTCAGTCCAGCCTGGCGCGCCGCCTGCATATCCAGGATGAACACCGACAAGCCCTCGGTGCGTTTGCCCACCTGATCCTTTGGCGTGGTGCGCGCCAGCAGCAGCATCAGGTCGGAATATTCCGCCCGCGAGGTCCAGATCTTCTGGCCGTTCACCACGTAATGATCGCCGTCGAGTTGTGCGAAGGTGCTGAGCGATGTGGTGTCGGTTCCGCTGGTCGGCTCGGTAACGCCGAAGGCCTGCAAGCGCAGCTTGCCGCTGGCGATCTTGGGCAGGTATTCGGCTTTCTGTGCCGCGTTGCCATGCCGCAGCAGTGCGCCCATGATATACATCTGCGCATGGCAGGCGGCGCCGTTGCAGCCTGAACGCTGAATCTCCTCCAGAATCGCGGCGGCGGCAGAAAGCGGCAGGCCGGCACCGCCATATTCTTCCGGAATCAGCGCTGCGAGATAACCGGCATCGCTCAAGGCCTGCACGAATTGCTTCGGGTAAGCCATCTCGCGATCCAGCTTGCGCCAGTATTCGCCCGGAAACTTCGCCGCCAGTTTGCGGATTTCGTCGCGCACTTCGGGGAAGGTTTCGGCGATCTGCCGCATGGCTCATTCCTTGTCTTATGACTGGATCAATAGCCGAGATATTTCGGCAGCCAGGTGATCAGCGGCGGGAAGAAGATGAGCGCCACCAGTAACACCATCATCGCCAGCACGAACCACATCACCCAGGGCATTGTCCGCTCAACGGAAATGCCGGCCAGCTTGGATGCCACCATCAGGTTCACTGCCATCGGCGGCGTGAATTGGCCAATGGCCACCATATAGGTGAGCAGCACGCCGAACCAGACCGGATCCCAGGCGAAAGCCTTCATTAGCGGCAGCAACAGGGGAATGAAAATCAGGAAGATCGACACCCCATCCAGTACCATGCCGGCAACGAGCAGGAATACCACGATGATGCTGAGCGTGGCATAAGATCCCAGGCCGCTATTGGTAACGGCGCGCGCCAGCGGATCGACAATGCCCAGCGTGCTCACCGCATAGGCGAAAATGCTGGCCAGCCCTAAGATCACCAGGATGGTGCCGGCGATCTCCGCCGCTTCCACCAGGATCGAGCCGATATCGCGGAACTTGATCGTGCGATGCACCACCATGCCGACAAAGAAGCCATAGGCCACGGCCACCACGGCGGCTTCCGTGGGCGTGAACCAGCCGGCGCGCATGCCGCCGAGGATCAGCACTGGCGCCGCCAGGCCCCAACTGGCATTGAACAGCGACGACCAGAAGGGCGGACGCGGCTCGTTCTTCTCATTGGCGCCGAAGCCATGCCGGCGTGCCAGCCAGATTGCCGGAATCATCAAGGCGAAGCCGGCAAGGATGCCAGGTACAATACCGGCGGCAAACAAAGCCGGCACTGAGGCGCCGGGCACCAGCACGGAATAGACGATGAAGGCGATGGACGGCGGAATCAGAATATCGGTGGCGGCTGCCGAGCCGATCACGCTGGCGGAATAGGCCGGTGGATAGCCGGCCCGCGCCATGGCCACCAGCATCACACCACCCACGGCGCCGGCCGTGGCGGGGCCCGAGCCTGAAATGCCGCCGAACAGCATCGCAACGCTGATCGCCACCACCGGCAGCATGCCGGGGCCGCGACCAACGATGGCGACGGCGAAATTCACCAGCCGCTGTGCCACACCGGAGCGATCAAAGATCACGCCCACCAGCACGAACATCGGCAGTGCCAGCAAAGGATATTTCGCCACGCTGGGATAGAAATTGTTGGGCAGCGACATCCAGCCAAGGCCGCCGAAGCCGATGCCGACCGCGCCGCCGAGCAGCAAGGCCACGCCGATGGGCACGCCCAGCAGCATCAGCAAGCCGAAGACGACGAAAATCGAGAGCGCGATCATGGCTGGCGCAATAGCTTGAGAAAGAGCTGCACCGCGCGCCAAGTGACGGCGAGACCAAGCAGCGGCAGCCAGATGCTGAAACCCCATTGTGGCAGGCCGATGCCCGGCGAGGTGACGTCATAGCGGAAATCGTCATAGGCAAAGCGGCAGCCGAAGCCGGTGAGCAGTGCGAAGGCCACAGCGGTGGCGCCAGCCGAGAGTAACGCCAGCAGACGGCGGCGCTGCTCTGAGCCCGCTGTGAACAGGATTTCGATGCGGATATGCCGGTCGCGCGTTACGGCGGCGGCGGCGGCGGCCAGGGTGAGTATCACCATCAGGCCGGTGGAGATTTCCTCGGTCCAGGCGAAGGATTGGTCGGTGAGATACCGCGCCAATACGTTGGCGAAGGTGATCAGCGCCAGCAAACCCATAGCGCAGGCAGCCAGCCAATCTTCCCAGCGATGCGCTGGCGCGGCGGGCGGTGGCTGTGAGTTGGAAGGCTGCGACACGGAAATATCCAGTACCAGGGTTGGAAAGCAGAGGCCGGGACATGCCCGGCCTCGCCTTCACATCAGTCTTGCGGCCGATCAGGCATTCTTGCGTGCGGCCACGGCGGCCTCGGCTTTCTTCACCAGATCGGCGCCGATTTCCTTGGTCCATTTGTCGTAAGACGGCTTCACGGCGGCCTTGAAGGCATTCTTCTCGGCTTCACTCAGCTCGGTCACGGTCACGCCGAAGCCCTTCACTTCCTGCACCAGCGACTGATCGCTGGCGGTCAGGCCTTTGCGGGCGATGGCGATTTCCTGCTTGCCGGCATCCATTGCCGCCTGGCGCACGATGTCGCGATCCTTGGCGCTCCAAGAATCGAACACATCCTTGTTGGCGGCGAAGATCAGTGGATCGGCCACATAGCCCCAGCGCGTCACAAATTTCTGCGCCAGGTTATGCAGCTTGGCGGCGGTGAAGATATGCAGCGGGTTTTCCTGGCCTTCCACGGCGCCCGAAGCCAAAGCCGGCTGGGCATCGGCCCAGCTCATCTGGGTCGGGTTGGCGCCGAGCGCGGTGAAGGTGTCGTTGAAGATCGGCGAACCGACGACGCGGAATTTCAGGCCCTTCATATCGGCAGGTGTGCGGATTTCGCGCTTGGAATTGGTCACCTCGCGGAAGCCGTTCTCGCCCCAGGCCAGCGGCACAACGCCGGCTTTTTCCACAATGCCGGTGATTTCCTTGCCCACCGGGCCCTGCACCATGGCATCGAGGCCGGCATGGTCCTGTGCCAGGAAGGGCAGGGAGAATAGGTTGAGCTGCTTGATCTGCGGTGACCAGTTGATGGTGGAGCCGATGGCGAGATCAATCACGCCCTGACGCATGGCGGTGAATTCGCGGGTCTGATCGCCGCTTACCAGCGAGGCGCCGGGATACATCTTGATATTGATGCGGCCCTCGGTGCGCTCGCGCACCAGATTGCCGAGGATTTCGCCGCCCTGGCCCCAGGGGAAGGGCAGGCCCACCACGGTGGAGAGCTTGTATTCAGCCTTATAGCCGGCCTGGGCTGCGGCGCTGCGCAGGCCGATCAGGGCGGGAGCGGCGACGAGGCCAAAACTGGCAACGCCCGCCTTGAGCAGGGTACGACGATTCATGGGTATTTCCTCCGTTTGGTCTTCTTTATGGGGACTTCCCGGTCCCCTCTTGGCAAATCCGGGTACTGATTTGGTGTAAAGCCTTGCATAGCTCATCGGGCATTTCCAGCCCTAACCGAACTCTTGTTAGGCTTTGCACAAATCGCGGGCGCGGGCGGCGATCCGCTCAGGCGTCACCCGCACTTCCGTCTCCAGCAGGGGCGCATAACCCACCGGCACACGCAGGCTGCCGAGCCGGGCAACGCGCGCATTGGTTGCCTCGGCCAGGGTGGCGGCGATCTCGGCGCCAAAGCCGGCCACCTGCACGGCTTCATGGGCGATCAGCACCCGCCCGGTCTTGGCCGCTGAGGCCAGCACCGTCTCGCGATCCCAGGGCCACAGCGTACGCAGGTCGATCACCTCGGCCTCGATGCCCTCGCGCGCCAATTCCTCGGCGGCCTGCAGCGACCAATGCACCGCCCGGCTCCAGCTCACGATGGTCAGGTCCTTGCCCGCCCGGCGGATGGCGGCGCGGCCCAATTCGGCGGGTGCGGTAGTGTTTACTTCGCCTTCCAGGCCCCAGAGTTCCTTATGCTCAAAATAGGTCACCGGGTCGCCGCAATGGATCGCGGCCTGCAGCAGTGAGTAATTGTCCTGCGGTGTGGCCGGGGCAACCACCACCAGGCCCGGCACATGGGCGAACCAGCTTTCCAGCGATTGCGAATGCTGCGCGGCCGATGCGCTCCAAATGCCGATGGGCATGCGGATCACCGCCGGCACGCGGCCCTGGCCGCCGAACATGAAGCGGTTCTTGGCTGCCTGATTCACGATTTCATCCATGGCGCAAAGCGCGAAATCCACCACGCGCATTTCCACCACCGGCTTGAGCCCGGTCAGCGCCATGCCCACGGCGGCACCAACGATGGTGGCTTCCGAGATCGGCGTATCCATCACCCGCTCAGGCCCGAATTCCTGCTGCAGGCCGCGATACTGGCCAAAAATGCCGCCACGGCCGATATCCTCGCCCAGCGTCACCACTGCCGGATCGGCGCGCATGGCATCGCCCAAGGCGGTGGCGGCGGCCATGGCATAGGTCATCACAGCCATTGCCCGGCCCCCATATCCTGAATCTGCGTATAGGCACTGCCGATTTCCGGCCAGGGCGCGGCGGCTGCGCTCTGCAAAGCCGCTGCCACTTCGTCGCGCGCTGCCTGCATGATCTGTTCGATTGCGGCATCGGCCAGGCCGCAATCCCGCAGCTGTTTCGCGGCAATACTCAAAGGATCATTGCCCAGGGCCGCCTGCAATTCCGCCGGATCGCGATAGCTTGCCGGGTCCACCGAGACATGGCCCTTGAAGCGGTAGGTGCGGGCGTGCAGCAGGCGCGGCCCCTTGCCGGCGCGCACATCAGCAATCAGCAATTTGGCGGCCTCATGCACCGCCCAGGCATCATTGCCATCCACCATCTCGGCTTTGATGCCATGGGCGCGGGCGCGCGCCGCAGCGCCTTCACCAGCTGACATGGCGCCGGTCTTGGTGGTGGCCGACCATTGGTTATCCTCGCAGACGAACAGGATCGGCAACTGGAAGCTGGCGGCCCAGTTCAGGCTTTCGGCGAAGGGGCCGCGATTGATGGCGCCATCGCCAAAGAAGGTGACGGCGATGGCGTCTGCCTTGCGGATCTTGATCGATTGCGCCGCACCCACCGCGATGGGGATGCCGGCGGCGACGACACCGTTGGCGCCGAGCATGCCAACGGAGAAATCAGCGATATGCATGGAGCCGCCACGGCCGCCGCAAAAGCCGGTGGCCTTGCCGAACAGTTCATGCATCATGCCGGCCAGATCAGCGCCCTTGGCCAGGGTATGGCCATGGCCGCGATGGGTGGAGGTAAGGTAATCGGCTGGCTTCAGATGGGCGCAAACACCCGCCGGCACCGCCTCCTGACCGGTGGAAAGATGCAGCGGGCCGCGCACCTGGGCGGTGCCGGCGGCGGCCTGGCCGAAAGCAGCCACGCCCCCCATGCTCGCTGCCTCGGCTGCGTCCTCGAAGGCGCGGATGCGGCACATGGTGCGGTATAGCGCCTGCAGGATGGGCAGCGCGATATTGCTCTGGCTGGCGTGATTCGTCTGGGGCACTGCGTCTTGCTTGGGCACTGGGCCGGTTCCCGGTTTTTGTCGCTGTTGAGGCTTTTGTCTGGCCCGTGACGGTAGCAAAGGCGAATGGTGCAGATCAATCGGCCAGCCAGGGTAATTGCCCCGGATGGATGAATTCGCCGCCGGATCAGTGTAAACACAAGGCCGATGCAGCCAAGGCTGGGAGGAAGCGTGAGCAGTTCGAAGCGGGTCGCGCGTGCGCCGAAACGGGCCGGGGGGGCGGAGCAGCCTGCCACGGTGCCGGAGGCTGCCGCCGATGGTCGCGCTCTGGCGCGGCGCCAGAAGATCATCTCGGAATCGGCCCGGCAATTCGTGCGCCAGGGCTTTGATGGCACCTCGATGCGCGATATCGCCGCGGCTTCCGGCATCATGGCCGGTTCGCTGTATTATCATTTCGCCTCCAAGGAAGAATTGTTTGTTGCGGTGCATGGCGCCGGCATGCAGTTAATTGAAAAAGCCGTGCGGCGCTCGCTTGCCGGCATCGAGGATCCCTGGCTGCGCCTGGAGGCTGCGGCCGCCGCCCATTGCGAGGCCTTGCTGCATACGGATCTTGGCGCCATTGTCTCGCCGCAATTCCCAACATCGATGGCGAAAATCCAGCCGCGCCTGATCGAGCAGCGCGATGCCTATGAGCAACTCATCAAGCGCCTGATCGATGATTTGAATCTGCCGCCCGATATGCCAGCACGGATTTTCCGCCTGCATTTCCTCGGCGCCTTGAACTGGGTGCCGACCTGGTATCGTGTCGGTGGCAGCATGAGTCCCAGCGAGATCGGTCGTCACCTAGCCCGTATGTTGCGTGGCCTGGGTAATGCCGCCCTGGTGGAGGCGCCTGTGCCGGTGCGGCCACGCCGCGCCCGGGCGCGCTGAGGCCGTTGCCCGCCATGCCCGGCAGCCGCCCCGATGCCGCCGCCTTGCTCGCCGTGCTGCGGCAATATCTGGAAACCGAGCTGCCACCCTTGTTGCCGGAGTATCATAAATTCCAGTTGCGCATTGCCGGGCGGTTGCTGGCCATGCTGGAGCGCGAATTCAAAGAGGGCGCGGCCATGGCTGCCGCCGAGCATGAGCGGCTGCGGCAATTGCTGGGGCGCGATGGTGCCTTGGCAGAGTTGCAGGCAGTGCTGGCCCAGGCGATCCGCGATGGCGCCATGGAGCTGGACGATGCGGCCCTGCAGGATTATCTGCGCCAATCGCTTGGCGATGCCCTGCGGATCAATAATCCGAAATGGCTTCAGTAAATCCGCCGGCCATCGATATTGTAGAGATGGGAATACCCGGCAACCACGCCCAGGCAATCGGCATGCCGGAAGGGCAGCATCAGATTTTCGATCAAGCCCCATTCGCGGTTCAGCACCATGCGTGGGCGGCCGCGCCGGAAGCTCGGCTGGCCGCTCTGCAGGGCTTCCAGATGGCGGTTGCCGTAATCGCTTTCGAGATGCGGCCAGACTTCATCAAGCCAGCGCCCGGTGGGATCATGGCCATAGGAGGCCACGATATCAGTGCCCACCAACCTATAGCGCAGGCGTGGCGGGGCGCCATGCACCTCAATCACCCAGAGCCGCGAGAGATGCCGCGGTAACGCGATGGGATCGAATGTGTTCCAGAACGGTGCGCCCGCTGCCCCCGCGCCCAATTCGAGCCAATAGCGATAGAGCGAAACATAATCGGCGCCATACGCCGCGAGGTCTTCGGGCTGCGCCGGATGAAAGAGAGGGATCGCCGGGAGAGTTTGCATGGCTCGGTTCAAGTCCAAGTTTATAAACAAGCGCAGGCGATGTCGAATCGATACGATCTCGGCATTGCCCGCGTCAATCCGCCACGCGGCATTATGACGTCTGGCCGAAACGGGGTTTCCGTGATGATGTGATGTGGCGGCAAGTGATGCCGCGCATTTCCCAGGGGTGGGACATGGACCTGCTATTCGATCCGCTTTTTCTGGCGCGGGTGCAATTCGCCTTCACTGTCTCATTCCATATCGTATTCCCGGCATTTACCATTGGCTTGGCGAGCTATCTCGCAGTCCTTGAAGCGCTCTGGTTGTGGACAGGGCGCGATGTCTATATCCAGGTCTTCCGCTTCTGGCTGAAGATTTTTGCCGTCAGCTTCGGCATGGGCGTCGTGTCCGGCCTGGTCATGAGTTACCAGTTCGGCACCAACTGGTCGGTGTTTTCCGACAAGGCCGGCCCGGTGATCGGCCCGCTGATGGGCTATGAGGTGATGTCGGCCTTCTTCCTTGAGGCCGGATTCCTGGGCGTCATGCTGTTTGGCATGAACCGCGTCGGCAAGGGCCTGCATTTCTTCGCCACCGCCATGGTTGCCTTCGGCACCTTCCTCTCGGCTTTCTGGATTCTGGCGGTGAATAGCTGGGTGCAGACGCCGGCCGGCTATGTCATCGCCGCCAATGGCCAGTATTTCCCCGCCGATTGGTTTGCGGTGATCTTCAATCCCTCCTTCCCCTATCGCCTGGTGCATATGGTGCTGGCGGCCTACCTCACCACCGCCTTGGTGGTTGGCGCAGTGGGTGCGTGGCATCTGCTCAAGGACAAAACCAACCCCGCCGCCCGTGTCATGTTCTCCATGGCGATGTGGATGGCGGCTATTGTCGCGCCGATCCAGATCGTGGCCGGCGATTTCCACGGCCTCAACACCTTGCAGCATCAGCCGGCCAAGGTTGCCGCCATGGAAGGGCATTACGAGGCGAGCCAGCGTGGCGCGCCGCTCTACCTGTTTGGCTGGCCCGACAATGAGGCTGGCGAGACCAAATATGCCATTGCCATCCCCAAACTCGGCAGCTTGATCCTCACCCATGAATGGGAGGGCGAGATCAAGGGGCTGAAGGCGTTTCCGCGCGAGGATTGGCCGCCGGCGCAGGTGGTGTTCTGGAGCTTCCGTGTCATGGTGGGGCTGGGCCTGCTGATGGCGTTGCTTGGCGCCGTCACGCTGCTCTGGCGCATGCTCGGCAAGCTTTATGAAGCGCCCTGGCTGCTGCGTGGCGCGCTCTGCATGGGGCCGAGCGGTTTCATCGCCGTGCTGGCTGGCTGGGTCACTACGGAAGTGGGCCGCCAGCCCTTTACCATCTATGGCCTGCTGCGCACCGCCGACTCCGCTTCGCCCATCGGCTTGCCCGGCGTGGCGGCCTCGTTGATTGCCTTCGTCATTGTCTATTTCATTGTCTTTGGCGCTGGCATTTTCTATCTGCTGCGCCTGATGGCCAAGCGGCCCGGGCCCGATGATGCCCATGCACCGCCGGTGGAGGCGCCCTTGCGTAGCGCCATTGGCGAACCGGTGGTGGATCTGCTGGCCGATGGCAAAGGAGGCGCGTCATGACTCTCGATCTGCCGCTGATCTGGGCTGGGCTGATCGCCGTGGCCATTCTCGCCTATGTCATCCTTGATGGCTTCGATCTTGGGGTCGGTATCCTGTTTCCGCTGTTCAAGCGCGAGGATGAGCGCGACCTGCTGATGAATTCGGTGGCGCCGGTCTGGGATGGCAACGAAACCTGGCTGGTACTCGGCGGCGGCGGTTTGCTGGCGGCCTTTCCACTGGCCTATGCCATTGTGCTGCCCGCACTCTATGCGCCGATCACGGTGATGCTGCTTGGCTTGATCTTCCGTGGTGTTGCCTTTGAATTCCGCTGGCGCACCACGCGCTGGAAAGGCGTGTGGGATTGGAGCTTCGCGCTGGGCTCATTGATCGCCGCCTTCATGCAGGGCGTGGCGCTGGGTGGCCTGATCCAGGGCATCAAGATTTCTGGCCGCGCCTATGCTGGTGGCTGGTGGGATTGGCTCACGCCCTTCAGCCTCGCCACCGGCTTCGCGCTGGTGGCCGGTTATGCCCTGCTCGGCGCCTGCTGGCTGATCATCAAGGCCGATGGCGCGATTCAGGAACGCTGCTATGGCTATGCACGCCAGCTTGCCGTGGTGCTGGTGGCGATGATCGGCGTGGTCAGCCTGTGGACGCCGTTCCTGGACGCTAAATTCCTCGCCCGCTGGTTCACCTGGCCGAACATGGCGCTCACCGCACCGATGCCGTTGCTGGTGCTGGCGGCGGCCTGGGCCTTGTGGCGCGGCCTGCATGATCGCCAGCGCGAGAAACAGCCTTTTCTCGCGGCCCTGGCATTGTTCGTGCTGTCCTATATCGGCTTAGGGATCAGCTTCTGGCCGCTGATGGTGCCGCCCAGCATCACCATTTGGGAGGCGGCAGCGCCCGACTCCAGCCTCGGCTTCCTGCTGGTGGGGGCAGCCATCCTGCTGCCGATGATCCTGGCTTACACGGCGTATGCTTATTGGGTTTTCCGCGGCAAGGTGGACAAGCATGCCGGATACCACTGACCCCATCGACCCAGCGTCAGGGCGGCCGCCACTGGCCAGGCGGCTGTTGTGGTTCGCCGGGCTCTGGGCGGCGGGCGTGGGCAGCGTCGCCCTGGTGGGCTTCTTGATCAAATTGGCACTAAAAGCCTGACTTGTTTGATATTTTTGGCGGAAAAGCAGACGGCTTGATAATATGATGATGATCATCATATTGTGCTGGGCAACCTCCTTAGACCGGAATGGCCATGCCCCGCAAAACCGCTGCCGCCCCTGCCCAGAGCCTGCCGAAAGCCGGTCGCAAGCAGGAAACCCATGCCAAGGTTTTGCGTGCCGCCGCCCGCGCTCTACGCCGCCAGGGTCCAACGCGCGTCGGCGTGCTGGAAATCATGCGCGAGGCCGGCCTCACCCATGGCGGTTTCTACGCCCATTTCGCCTCCAAGGATGATCTGATTGCCGAGGCCATCGGCTGGATGTTTGCCGAGACCCGCGCCCGCATCGCCGCCCGCGCCGTGGCCGATCCTGAAACCGAAAGCCTGCCAAGTCTGATCGACCGTTATGTCTCGCCAGCGCATCGCGATGATCCCGGCCATGGCTGCCCGCTCACCACGCTCACCGGCGACATGCCCCATGCCAGTGCCCCGGCGCGCGCCGCCTTCGATGCCGGCGTGGCCAGCATGGCGCAGCGTGTGGCCAAACGCGCCCCAGGCAGCAATGCCGAGGCCAAGCAGCAGCAGGCCTTGTCATTGATCGCCGAAATGGTTGGTGCCGTGGCGCTCTCCCGCGCTGTCAGCGATCCGGCCTTGTCGGATGCCATTCTGCAGGCGGCACGCAGCAGCCTGAAGGCGCGCAATGGAGATATGGTATGAACCAGATCAAGGTTGCAGCTCCCGCGCCGAGTGGCGAGAAGCTGCTGGCGGCGCCGATTCTGCCCACGTTGTTGCGGCTGACGGTACCCAACACCATCGCCATGCTGGCAACCGCGCTCGCCGCCGTGGCTGAAACCGCCTATGTCGGCATCCTCGGCGTTGAGCCTTTGGCTGCCATGGCGCTGGCTTTCCCGATGGTGATGCTGATGCAGATGATGTCGGCGGGCGCCATGGGTGGCGGTGTTTCCTCTGCTGTCAGCCGCGCCATCGGCGGCGGCGATCTGGCGCGGGCCAATGCGCTGGCCCTGCATGCCATCGCCATCGCGGTGATCGCGGCGGCCGGTTTCACGGTGTTTTTCCTGGCGCTCGGCCCGGCGATCTACAGCCTGCTCGGTGGCCGCAGTGGCACGCTGGACCAAGCTATCCTTTATTCCAACATGCTGTTCTCCGGCGCCATCGCCATCTGGCTGTTCAACACGCTGGCTTCCATCCTGCGCGGCAGCGGCAATATGGGCATGCCGTCCTTGCTCGGCTTGGTGGCGGCCGGCCTGCATGTGGTGCTTGGCGGCGCGCTGGGCCTTGGGCTTGGCCCGGTGCCGCGTCTAGGCATTATCGGCCTTGCCAGCGCCCAGGTGGCGGCCTTTGCCTTCGCTTCCCTGGTGCTGTTCTGGTACCTGCGTTCTGGCCGCGCCCGCATGGTGCTGCGCTTTCGTGGCGTGCCATTCCAGCGCGCGATGTTCTTCGACATCCTGAAGGTTGGCGCCGTGGCCTGCCTGTCGCCGCTGCAATCGGTGCTCACTGTGCTGGTTTTCACCGGCCTGGTGGCGCGCTTTGGCACCGAAGCCCTGGCTGGCTATGGCATCGGCGCGCGGCTGGAATTCCTGCTGGTGCCGATTGCCTTCTCGGTCGGTGTTGCCAGCGTGCCCATGGTGGGCATGGCGATTGGTTCCGGGGCCATTGCCCGTGCCCGCCGCGTGGCCTGGACCGCCGCCGGTGTTGCCGCCATGGCTTTGGGCATCATTGGCGCCATCGTGGTGATCGCGCCCGATAGCTGGTCCACGCTCTTCACGCGCGATGAAGCCGTATTGCAGGCGGCGCGGCAGTATCTTGTGGCTGCCGGCGTGGGTTTCCCCTTCTTCGGTGCCGGTCTCTGCCTGTATTTCGCCTCGCAAGGTGCCGGGCGCATCATTGGCCCGGTGCTGGCGGCATCCCTGCGCCTGCTGCTGGTGGTTTTGGGTGGCTGGTGGCTCACCAGCATTGGTGCGCCGGTTTGGACCTTGTTCGCGCTCGCTGGCGCCGCGATGGTGCTTTACGGCCTCGCCACCGCGGGCGCCGTCTACTTCACCTCCTGGGAGAAGCGCTAGCGCCCCTTGAAGCCCGGCTTGCGTTTCTCGCGGAAGGCGCCCACGCCTTCGTCGAAATCCTCGCTGCCAAAGGCGGCACCCTGGGCGGCGGCCTCGGCTTCGAGGAAGGCTTCCAGCGGCAAACTATAGGCGCGCTGCAACAGATTCTTCGCCAGGCCATAGGTGATGGTGGGGCCGGCGGCCAGCTCAGTGGCCAGTGTCATCGCCTCATCCATCAGCGCCTCCGGCGCCACCACGCGCGAGACCAAGCCCAAGCGCAGGGCTTCTTCGGCATCCACATCGCGGTTGGAGAACAGGATCTCCTTGGCCCGGATCATGCCCACAGCGCGCGGCAGGGTATAGGCCAGGCTGAGGTCTGGCACGGCGGCGATGCCGAAAAAGCCGGCGCGGAACTTAGCCTCAGAGGAGGCGATAACGAAATCACCGGTGAGCGCCAGGGCAAAGCCGGCGCCAGCCGCCACGCCGTTCAGTGCTGTTATCACCGGCTTGCGCGCGGTGAGCAACGGCAGCAGCCAGCGGTAGTTGCTGTGCATGCGTTGATGCGTTTGCAGCGCCCCGCGCTGGTCCATGCCTCGGATATCGCCACCGGCGCAGAAGGCGCGGCCGCTGCCGGTGATCAGGATGGCCCGGATATCGGGATTTTCCAGCAGGCCAGGCAGATGCCGGTTCAACCCGGCCTTGACCGGGCCAGACAGTGCATTCATCGATTTGGGCTCGTTCAGCCGCAGCAAAGCCACCGCACCGTGGTGTTCCAGAATGACGGCATCCTCACTGCTGGCTTGTGTTGCACCAGATTGGCCCATGGCCGGTTTCCTCCCAAAGAAACTTGCGAAGTGACGTTTCATTATGCGAAATTGCCGGGTAGCAAACAATGGGTCCTGTGGGAGGGAAAACATGCTGCGGCTTACCGCCTCGCTGCATCGGGCGGTGCAGATCAGGGCGGCGCATCCGGCGGTGATTTTCGCCGAGCGGCGCTGGACTTGGGCGCAATTCACCGAGCGCGTGGCGCGTCTGGCAGCGGTGCTGCAGGGCTTGGGGCTCAAACGCGGCGACCGCGTGGCGATGCTGGCCCATTCCAGTGACCGCTACCTGGAATTCTACTATGGCACGCTCTGGGCCGGCGGCGTGATCGTGCCGGTCTCCACCCGCTATGCCCTGCCCGAAACCGCCTTCCTGCTGGACGATAGCGGCGCCGAAATCCTGCTGGTGGATGATGAATTCGGCCCCCAGGTCGCGCCCCTGCGCCAGATGGTGCCGGGGCTGCGCCATGTGCTGTTCCTGGGTGAGGGCGCCCTGCCGGCCGGCATGATTGATTACGAAGCGGCGGTGCTTGCGGCCAGCCCGGCAGAGGATGCCGGGTGCGGTGGCGATGATCTGGCGGTGCTGTTCTATACTGGCGGCACCACCGGGCGCTCCAAGGGTGTGATGCTCAGCCACGCCAATTGCCATATCAATTCTTATAATTCGATCCTGCATACCCGACTGAATGACAGCGTGGTGGGCCTGCATGCCGGGCCGCTCTATCACGCCGCCGCTGGCAGCCGCGTGATCACCAACACCATCCTGGCCGGTACGCATGTGCTGATTCCGCGCTTCAGTGTGCAAGCGCTGCTGCAGGCGCTGGCCGAATATCGCATCACGGCGGTATCGCTGGTGCCCACGATGCTCACCATGCTGTTGAATGAGCCGTCTCTGGATAGCTATGATCTCTCGGCGCTGCAATTGATCGGTTATGGCGGCGCGCCGATGCCGGTGGCGACACTGGAGGCGCTGATGCGCCGGCTGCCGCATGTGCGCTTCTCGCAGGCCTATGGCATGACGGAACTCTCGCCGGCCTGCACCTATCTTGATCCCGATGATCACAACCTCAATCCCACCATGGCGCATAGGCTGGCCTCCGGCGGCCGCGCCGCGCTGGGGCTGGATGTACGCATCGTCGATACAGAGGATCGTGAATTGCCGCGCGGCCAGATCGGTGAGATCGCGGTGGCCGGCGCCACGGTGATGCTCGGCTATTGGCGCCAGCCGGAATTGACCGCCCAGACGATCCGCAATGGTTTCATGCATACCGGCGATCTCGGCTACATGGACAAGGACGGCTATGTCTATGTCATGGACCGGCTGAAAGACATGATCGTGAGCGGCGGCGAGAATGTCTATACGGTGGAGGTTGAGAACGCGATCCTCAACCACCCGGCTGTGCGCGAATGCGCGGTGTTCGGCATTCCCCATGATATGTGGGGCGAGGCGGTGCATGCCGCCGTGGTGCTGAAAGATGGCGCCAGCCTCACGGCAGAGGAACTGATCGCGCATTGCCGCCAGCGCATCGGCGGCTTCAAATGCCCGCGCAGCGTGGAATTCCGCAGCAGCTTCCCGCTTTCGGCGGCCAACAAGATTCTGAAATCGGAATTGCGCAAGCCCTATTGGGCTGGCCGGTCGCGAGCAGTGAATTGAAGGAGTGTCGGGCGTGCAGCATGGAATAGTCAGCGGCACGCGTTGCCGCAGCGATGCGGAAATCGAAGCCCGGGTGCAGCGCATTGCCGGCGGCCTGCGTGCCGCCGGGATCGGGCCGGGTGATTGCGTCGCCATCCTGATGCGCAACGATGTCGCCTTCCTGGAGGCAAGCTTCGGTATCATGCGCGTGGGCGGCTATGCGGTGCCGATCAACTGGCATTTCAAGCCTGAAGAAATCGCCTATGTGATGGCCGACAGCAATGCCCGTGCCCTGATCGGCCATGCCGATCTGCTGCGCCAGATGCGCGCCAGCATTCCCCAGGGTGTGCTGCTGCTCAGCGTGGTGCCGCCGCCGGAAGTCACCTCGAGCTTCGGCCTGGCGCCGGCGCTTTGCGCGCAGCCGGAAGGTATTGAGGATTTCGAATCCTGGCTGGCGCGCCAGCCGGTTTATGATGGCCCCAGCCCGCCGCAGCCGCAGAGCATGATCTATACCTCAGGCACCACCGGCTTCCCCAAGGGTGTGCGGCGCAACGCGCCAACGCCAGATGAGCAGAAGACCACCGAGGCGATGCGCGCGCTGGTCTATGGCATGAAGCCCAAAGTGCGCGCCCTGCTGCCGGGGCCGCTTTATCATTCCGCGCCCAACGCGTTTGGCATCCGCGCTGGCCGGCTTGGCGGCGTGCTGGTGCTGCAGCCACGTTTCGAGCCTGAGGAATGCCTGCAATTGATCGAGGCCGAGAAGATCGACACCATCTTCATGGTGCCAACCATGTTCGTGCGGCTGCTGAAACTGCCCGAGGCAGTGCGGCGCAAATACGATATGTCGTCGCTGAAATTCATCATCCATGCTGCCGCACCCTGCCCGCCGGATGTGAAGGCGGCGATGATCGCCTGGTGGGGTCCGATCATCCATGAATTCTATGGCGGCACCGAGAGCGGCCCGGTGACCTTTGCCACACCGGAAGACGCCCTGCGCAAGCCGGGCACCGTGGGCCGGGCCTCGCCGGGCGCGGAAATCTGCATCGTGGATGACAATGGCAACGAACTGCCCCAGGGCAGCATCGGCGAGATTTTCGCCCGCATCCAGGGTTATCCGGATTTCACCTATCATAACAAACCCGATAAGCGCGCCGAGATTGACCGCAACGGCCTGATCACCTGCGGCGATGTGGGCTATCTCGACGCGGAAGGCTATCTCTTCATCTGCGACCGCAAGCGCGACATGGTGATTTCCGGCGGCGTGAATATCTATCCGGCTGAGATCGAAGCCGTGCTGGTGGGCTTGGATGGCGTGCAGGATTGCGCTGTGTTCGGTATTCCCGATGTAGAATTCGGCGAGTCGCTGCTGGCCGTGGTGGAGCCGCGCCCCGGCGTCACGCTCGATCCGAAAGCCTTGCAGACGGAATTGGCCAAGCATCTGGCAGGCTACAAGGTGCCCCGGCGCATCGAGATCGGCGCCAATCTGCCGCGCGAGGATTCCGGCAAGATTTTCAAGCGCCGCCTGCGCGATCCCTATTGGGCAGAAGTGGGGCGGCGGATTTAGCTATCGAAAAATGAAATCGCCGGGTCAAGCCCGGCGATGACAAGAAATAACTGGTGTCATCCTCGGGCTCGACCCGAGGATCCCATTTTTTCAACCTTCATAGCGCCCGACGATGGAGATCGAGCAGACATTCTGGTGCGGGAAGCCGCCCAGATTATGGGTCAAGCCGATGCGCGGCAGTTCTTTCCGCTGGCGTTCGCCGGCGCGGCCGAGCATCTGCAGATACATCTCATAGATCATGCGCAGGCCCGAAGCGCCGATGGGATGGCCAAAGCATTTCAGGCCGCCGGCGATCTGGCACGGGATGGCGCCATCGGCATCGTAGAAGCCATCCAGCACATCGCGGATGGCGGTGCCTTCCGCCGAGATATGCAGGTCTTCCATGGTCACCAGTTCGGTGATTGAGAAGCAATCATGCACCTCGATCAGGCTCACCTCATCGCGCGGCTTCTCAATGCCGGCTTCCTGATAGGCGCGCTTGGCGGCGATCCGGGTGGTGGCGAAATAGCTGCCATCCCAGGAATTATGTTGCGCTTCGGTGCCGTTGGAGACGGAAAGCTGCAACGCCTTCACGCTCACCAGGTCCTTCTTGCCCATGGCGCGGGCGATCTCCGGCGTGGTGACGATGGCGCAGGCGGCGCCGTCTGATACGCCGCAGCAATCGAACAGGCCCAGTGGCTCGGCGATCATCGGCGCATTCAGCACGGTATCCATGGTGATCTTGTTGCGTAGATGCGCCTTGGGATTGCGCGAGCCGTTATCGTGGCTTTTCACTGAGATATGCGCCATGGCGCGCTTCATGTCTTCCGGCGTCGAGCCATGCTTGGCGCGATAGGCGGCGGCCAGCTGGGCAAAGCTGCCGGGCGCGGAAAGATTGGGCCAGGTCTGGTTGTTCAGCGTGCCGCGCCCGCGCTGCGGCAGGCCGCCATAGCCGGTGTCTTTCAGCTTTTCCACACCCAGAGCTAGCGCGATATCGGCCGCGCCCGAGGCCACGGCATAAACCGCGCCACGGAAAGCTTCAGTGCCCGAGGCACAGAAATTTTCCACGCGGGTGACCGGGATGAAGGGCAGGCGCAGGCCCACGGCCAGCGGCACGGCGGATTTGCCGACATGCTGTTCTTCAATCGCGGTGCCGAGCCAGGCGGCATCGATCTGCTTGGTCTCAATGCCGGCATCCTGCAAAGCTTCGGCATAGGCCTCCACCATGAGGTCCTGGGCTTCCATGTCCTAGCGCTCGCCGAATTTCGAGCAACCCATACCCAGAATGGCGACCTTGTCGCGAATACCCTTCGGCATGACTTGAGTCCTCTCTGCCAGGGTGGCGGATGCCACCGTTAGGAATGTACCGAGGCGGCGGGCGCCGCCTTCCAGAAATAGCGGCGGAAGCCGCGCTGCTGATCCACATCCTTGATGCGGAACATCATCCGCATCTGCTGCCCCACGGCCAGCGCACCAGCATCGATGTCAGTGAAATCCATCATCCAGCGGCCGCCTTCATCAAACTGGATCATGCCATAGCAGGCCGGCGGATCGGGCGAGTAGGTGAGGCGGTCGGCAGTGTAGGAATTGATCTTGCCGATCTTGTCAGCGAAGGGATGCGGTTGCTGGCTGTCGAAGGCGCCGCAATTAGGGTTGACGCAAACCCGGCTCATGGGGAATTGCAGCGTGCCGCAATGCTTGCATTCGCCGCCCATGAAGCTGGTGACGGCGGCGCGGTTGCGCCACAGCGAAGACAAAGCGGTCTGCTTGTCCACTTCCGAGCGCATGCCGCGCTCCATGTCCACATTGTCGTTGAAGGCGAGGAATTTGGCGTAATTGGTTTCTGGCTGGCGGCGGGCCAGATGGCCTTTCACGCCCAGCCGCTTGGGCTGCTTGGCGATGGCGGGGGTCACCTCGAATAGCAGGGCATCGGCGCCCTGGCCGAAACCCACCACCAGGATCAGGTCGCCGGCCTTGGCTTCTTCCAGGGCCGCAGCCAACAGCAGCAAGGGATGCGCGGCACCGGTCTCGCCGCAAACCGCATGCAGGTTGTCACGTACGGCTGCATCGGGGATGCCGGCGCTCTTGGCCATGGCATTGGCCAACTTGGGCAGCACGGCGGGCATGCAGAAATAGGTCACATCGGCGGGCGATTTGCCGGCCTGTTCCAGGCAGCGGGCAATCACCGGCGGCACGATCTGGGCATAGCCGGCGTCGCGGATCCAGCGCTCTTCCCAACCGTAATCACCGCCTGAATCGGCGCTGCGATAGTGATCAACAAAATCGGCGCTGCGCGTGGCGCTGCCCAAAAGCGTCGCCACCGGTTCGCCCTCGCCCACCAGAATCGCAGCGGCGCCGTCACCGGCCGCCATTTCCACCGGGCTCGCCGCCTTGGCTTTGCGCTGATCAGCCGCCAGCACCAGCACTTCGTCGCGGCCCTGCAGGGCCTGCAGCAAGGCCGTACTGCCAGCGCGTTGAGTACCGGCCACATCCTGCGAGCCAATTTCTTCAGCCAGGCTCAGGGCTTCCGCCACCACGCCGGCATTCAAGCGGTCAAGGAAGGGGAAGGTGGTGGAGGCGAAGCGCAGGGCTGTCACCTTGGCGCGGTCGCGGCCCACCAGGGCATCGCGGCCGGCTTCCACCGCCATGGTCACCGGGTCTTCATCCCAATTGCAGATGGCGCGCTCGCCCTTGCCCTGCGATTTCAGCGCCGCATTGAACCAGCTATTGGCATCGGCAATGGCTTTGCGCGACAGGCGGAGGCGCGGAATATAGGCGCCGAAGCTGAGAATGCCGTGACTCATTGGCGAGCAATCCTTTTAGATCGGGTCCCAGGAGAAGATATCGGCCGAGCGGTCGAGTGGATAGAACGAAGTCTTCAAGGCCGGCATGCCATGCTCGGCCAGGCTTTCGCAGGTCCAGCCCTCGGCGCGATGGATCGAACGCACCGGGCGCGACTGGCTCATCAGGAAGATTTCGTTCATGCGCACGGCGAATATCTGGCCGGTCACATCCTTGGCGGCGTCGCCAAGCAGATAGACGCTCAGGGGCGCAATCTTTTCCGGTCCCATGGCCTTCATGCGCGCCACGCGCAGCTTTTCGGCTTCGGTATTGGTGGGGATTTCGCCGATCAGCCGGCTCCAGGCGAAAGGCGACACGCAATTTGAGCGCACATTGAAGCGCTGCATATCCAGGGCGATGGATTTGGACAGGCCGACGACGCCGAGCTTGGCGGCGGCGTAATTCGCCTGGCCGAAATTGCCCACCAGGCCGGAGGTGGAGGTGAAATGCACAAAGCTGCCGCTATTCTGCTCCCGGAACAGCCGTGCGGCGGCATGGGCGACATAGAAGCTGCCCAAAAGGTGCACTTTGATCACGGTCTCGAAATCCGCCACGCTCATCTTGTGGAAGATCGAGTCGCGCAGGATGCCGGCATTATTCACCACGCCATCGACGCGGCCGAAGCTATCCAGGGCGGTCTTGACGATATTGTTGGCCGGGCCAGGCTCGGCCACGCTGTCAAAATTGGCGACAGCCTCGCCACCCTTGGACTTGATGATGTCCACCACTTCCTGGGCTGGCTCGCTGCTGCTGCCGCTGCCATCGCCGCCGCCGCCCAGGTCATTCACCACCACCCGGCCGCCCTCGGCCGCCGCCAGCAAGGCGATCTCGCGGCCGATGCCACGGCCTGCGCCGGTGACAATAACCACTTTGCCGTCGAGGGCTTTCCCGCTCGCCATGCCGTTTCCTCCACAAGCGCCACAATCTATCACATGTTAGATTGGCATTCCGGCGGGGTCTCGTCAAGAATTACGAAATCCTATTTCATTTGACGAAATGCCCCGGCTGGGCCAGATTGTGGCCCACAAAAAACGAGGAGACGCCCAATGGCTGCCGCAGCCGCCCAACCCGCCACAGGCCTTTCTGGCACGGGTGCTTTCAGCGAAGAGCACGAATTGTTCCGCAACACGGTGAAGCGCTTCATCGCCGCCGAAGTGGCGCCGCATCACGCGCGCTGGGAAGAGCAGGGTGTGGTGGACCGCTCGGTATGGGAGAAGGCGGCGCAAGCCGGCCTGCTGCTGACCAATATCCCCACCGAATATGGCGGCGGCGGCGCTGATTTCATCACCAGCGCCATCATGGTGGAGGAGATGGCGCGCGGCATCTATTCCGGCCCCGGCTTCCGGCTGCATTCCGATATCGTGGCGCCCTATATCCTGCATCACGGCTCGGAGGAGCTGAAGCAGAAGTGGCTGCCGCGCATGGCGCGGGCCGAGACCATCACGGCCATTGCCATGACCGAGCCGGGTGCCGGCAGTGACCTGCAGGGTATCCGCACCAGTGCCGTGCGCGACGGCGACCATTTCATCATCAATGGCCAGAAAACCTTTATCACCAATGGCCAACTGGCCGATCTGGTAATCGTGGCTTGCAAGACCGATGCGAGCGCCGGCGCCAAGGGCATCAGCCTGATCCTGGTGGAGGCCAGCAGCCCCGGCTTCCAGCGCGGCCGCAACCTGCAAAAAGTGGGCATGAAGGCGCAGGATACCTCGGAATTGTTCTTCCAGGATGTGCGCGTGCCGGTGAGCAACGTGCTGGGCCAGGAGGGCCGTGGCTTCGCGCTGCTGATGACCGAATTGCCGCAGGAGCGCCTGCTGGTGGGCATCACCGCTGTGGGCGTGATGGAAGCGGCCTATGAGATGACGCTCAGCTATACCCGCGAACGCAAGGCCTTCGGCAAGCCACTGGCGGATTTCCAGAATAGCCGTTTCAAGCTGGCCGAGATCAAGACCGAGGTGACCGTGGCCCGCGTCTTCCTCAATGACTGCATCGCCAAGCATATGCGCGGTGAGCTGGATGTGCCCACGGCGGCGATGTGCAAATGGTGGCTTTCCGAACTGGAAAACCGCGTGGTGGATGCCTGCGTGCAGCTGCATGGTGGCTATGGCTATATGTGGGAGTATCCCATCGCCCGCGCCTTCGCCGATGCCCGTGTGCATCGCATCTATGCCGGCTCGAACGAGATCATGAAAGAAATCATCGGGCGCTCGCTCTAAAGGAATCGGATTCATGGCCATCGACTATCAGAAGCTGAAGAATTGGACATTCGCCGATATCGAGCATACCTATACCGAGAAGGACACGATCCTCTACGCCCTGGGCCTGGGCTGCGGCGCCGATCCGCTGGATCTGGAGGATCTGCGCTTTGTCTATGAAGAAGGCCTGCTGGCCTTGCCGAGCATGGCCGTGGTGCTGGGCTATCCCGGCTTCTGGCTGAAAGACCCTGCCACCGGCGTTGATTGGCGCATGGTGCTGCATGGCGAGCAGGGCCTGGTGATACATCGCCCACTGCCGGCCGCCGCCACCGTGATCGGCAAGAGCCGCGTGACCGAGATCGTGGATAAGGGGCCGGGCAAAGGCGCGCTGCTGTTTTCCGACCGCGACGTGATCGACAAGGCCACCGGCGCGCTGCTCTGCACGCTCACCTCCACCACCTTCATCCGGGGCGAGGGCGGCTTTGGTGGTCCGTCTGGTCCGGCGCCTGAACCGCATAAGCTGCCTGACCGGGCGCCGGACGAGAGTCATGACATCGCCACCCTGCCGCAGGCAGCGCTGATCTATCGCCTCTCGGGCGATTTCAATCCGCTGCATGCCGATCCGCGCGTGGCCAGCGCCGTGGGTTTCCCGCGCCCGATCCTGCATGGTTTATGCAGCTTCGGCGTGGTGGTGCGCGCGCTGTTGAAGGCCTGCGGCGGCAACGATCCGGCGCGCCTGAAGGATTTGCAACTGCGTTTCACCGCGCCGGTCTTCCCCGGCGAGACCATTCGTACTGAAATCTGGCAAGACGACGCCAGCGTTTCCTTCCGTGCCCGCGTGGTGGAGCGTGACCTGGTGGTGCTGAACAATGGCCGGGCAAGCTTCACTTAAGTGTAGCTTACCCGTTGAGGCGGCTTAAGCCCGCGTTGGCGGGCGCTGCGTCGCCAGGGCCTTGGCGATACGGGCGCCGGTTTGGCGCAAGGGTCCGACAAATTGCTCGATGCCGTCATCCACGCTCACGGCCCGGCGCAGCATCATGATGTTGATCGTGGCATAGACGGTTTCACCATCCATGATCGGCGCGCCGATGGCCCACATGGCATCGTTGAACACTTCGCGGCTATAGGCATCGTCGGTGAAGGCAAAGCCCCGGTTGCGGGTCTCGTTGATGATCCGGTTCAGCTTCTTGCGGTTGCGCGCCAGATCATTCCAATGCTCAGGATTCTTCGCCAACTCGGCAATGATGGCCTCGCGCTGCTCCTCGGAGCAGAAAGCCAGATAGGCGCGGCCCAGCGAGGTCGCGAGTAACGGAAAACGGAAACCCGGCTTGCGGCTCAGGAGCATCGAGCCGGGTTCGCGCGTGGTCTGCACCACGATCATGGCATCGCGGTCGAAGATCGCCACATCCGAGGGCCAGCCGATCTGCTTGCGGAAATCCTGCAGGAAGGGGTCGGCCACGCTGCCGATCCAGAGATGCTGGTCATAGCCCTGGCTCAGCACCAGCACGCGGCCGGTGGGGGCATAGAGCGCGCGCTCGGCGTCGCGGAGCACATAGCCCTCATGCTCCAGCGTCTCCAGCATGCGCACGATGGTGGCCTTGTCCAGCCCGGTGGCCTTGTGCAGGGCACCTACGTTGGTCTGCTGTTGCTCGTTGACCACGCGCAGGATTTCCAGGCCCCGCGTCAACGCGATCACCGGCTTGAAGGATGGCATGCGGCCTGTCTCCCTGATGAGCTTCTTGAACGCTCATTTCAATATGTGAAATAGCGCATGGGGGCGTGTCGGGCAAGGGAAATCCCTTCAATTCGGCGCCGTCATGCTCTAGGAAAGGGCCAGCAAAAGCGGAGGAACCACCATGACTGCGCAAGCCACTATCCCTGAGCGCCGGCGCGCGCTGAAGCAACGCCTGCAGCGCAAAGACAAAGGCCTGCTGGTGGCGCCTGGGGTCTATGACCTGATCTCGGCCCGCATTGCCGATAGCTTCGGTTTCGAAGCGATTTACATGACCGGCTATGGCGTCTCGGCCTCTTATCTCGGTGTGCCTGATGCCGGCTTTGCCACCTATACCGATATGGAAAACCGCGTCCGCACCATTGCTGATGTGGCCGCCACGCCGCTGATCGCCGATGGCGATACCGGCTATGGCGGCGCGCTGAATGTGCAGCACACCATTCGTGGCTATGAACGCGCCGGTGCCGCCGCGATCCAGCTTGAGGATCAGGAATTCCCCAAGCGCTGTGGCCACACTCTGGGCCGCCGCGTGGTGCCGATGGAAGACATGGTGCTGAAATTGCGGGTGGCGGTGGATACGCGCAGCGATCCTAATTTTCTCATCATCGCCCGCACCGATGCACGCACCACGCTCGGCCTGGATGAAGCGCTGCGGCGGGCGGAAGCCTATGTGAAGGCTGGCGCTGATGTGCTGTTTGTGGAATCGCCTGAAAGCGAGGAAGAAATGGCGCGTATCTGCGGCCAGTTCGATGTGCCCTTGCTGGCTAATATGGTAGAAGGGGGCCGCACGCCAGTATTGAGCAAGGCGCGGCTGGAGGAACTGGGCTATGCGCTCGCCATCTTCCCCACCTCTGCCTTCCTCTCTGCTGGCGCCATGTTCCAGCGCGTCTATGGCACGCTGAAAGAGCAGGGCTCCACGGCGGGCTCAGGCATCCCGATGGAGGATTTCCAAGCCTTCAGCCGCCAGATGGGCTTTGAGCGGGTATGGGATTTCGACAAGAAATACGGCGAGAAGGCCTGACATTTCGCCCTGGTCGGGCCCTAAAGTGTATGCAATATTGGCTCTTATGGCATGCAGTCTGCCTAAAACACGGGCAGGCCAGCCTTTGCCGTAAATAAAACTATTATAAATCAATGATTTGAGTGATGGCATGGGCTTTGCTGCCTGTTTGGCTCGGCTTTATGCGGCGGGCGTTGAGGAACAGCATCCATGGCTTTCGATTTGATTCTGCGCGATCTGCGGCTGGCCAGCGATGATGCCACGCGCGTGGATATCGGCCTGAAAGACGGCCGTATCGCCGCCCTGATGCCGGAGCTGAAAGGCGATGGGCCGGCGCTGGTTTTCGGCGGCCGGCTGGCCCTGCCGGGTTTTGTTGAAACCCATATCCATCTTGATAAGGCCTGCATCCTGGATCGCTGCGCCTGCCGCAAAGGCACATTGGAAGAAGCCATCGCCGAAGTGGCTGCCGCCAAGCGGGCTTTCACGGAAGCCGATATCGAGGCGCGCGCGGCCAGTGTGTTGGACCGCGCCATCGCGCAAGGCACCAGCCATATCCGCACCCATGTGGAAGTGGATCCGCGCATTGGCTTGAAAAGCTTTGATGCGGTGATGCGGCTGCGCCGCGCCTATGCCTGGGCGCTGGATATCGAAATCTGCGTCTTCCCGCAGGAAGGCCTGCTGAACGATCCGGGCACCGAGGCCTTGCTGCGCCAGGCTTTGCACCAAGGCGCCGATCTGATCGGCGGCTGCCCCTATACCGACAGCGATCCGCTGGGCCAGATCGAGCGCATCTTTTCAATTGCGCGCGAATACGATGTGGATATCGATTTCCATCTCGATTTCGATCTCGATGCCTCGCGCAACACGATTGAGGAAGTCTGCCGCCAGACGGAAGGCCATGGCTGGGGCGGCCGCGTCGCCATCGGCCATGCCACCAAGCTCTCGGCCATGCCCGCCGCGCAGTTTGATCGCATGGCGCAGCTATTGGCCGATGCCGGCGTGGCGGTCACGGTATTGCCGGCCACCGATCTGTTTCTGATGGGGCGCGGGCAGGATCACAATGTGCCGCGCGGCGTGGCGCCGGCGCATCGCCTGCTGCGCCAGGGCGTTAATTGCTCGCTGTCAACGAACAACATGCTGAACCCGTTCACGCCATTTGGCGATGCATCCCTGGTGCGCATGGCCAATCTGTTTGCCAATGCCGCCCAGCTCGGCCGGCCCGAGGATATGGCCGATTGCTTCGATATGGTGAGCAGCCGTTCGGCGCGGCTGCTGAACTTGAGCGACTATGGCATCCAGCCTGGCGGCGCGGCGGATATCGTGGTGCTGGATTCCACCAGCCGGGCGCAAGCGGTAGCCGAATTGGCGCAGCCATTGCTTGGCTTCAAGCGCGGGCGGCAAAGTTTTGCTCGGCCCGCGCCTGAATTGTTCAAGCCCTAGTTGAAGCCCTTGCTGGCAACGGCAAGTTTCTCCAGCAGGCCTGCCGGTTTGAAATCGGCGCCGAACTTGGCTTCGAATTCCTTCAGCTTCGCCAGCACCACGCCCAGCCCGATGGAATCGGCATAGAACATCGGCCCGCCGCGATAGACCGGCCAGCCATAGCCGTTGATCCACACGATGTCGATGTCAGAGGCGCGCTGCGCCTTGCCTTCTTCCAAAATCTTGGCGCCCTCGTTGATCATTGGATAGAGGCAGCGTTCCAGGATTTCCTGATCCGAAATGCTGCGCCGGGTGATGCCCTGCTTCGCCGCCAAATCCAGGATGATCTTCTCAGTGATGGCGGAAGGCTTGGCGTTGCGGTTCTCGTCATAATCATAGAAGCCCGCGCCGGTCTTCTGCCCGCGGCGATCCATCTCGCACAGCATCTCGCGCGGCGTGGAACTCTTCGAGGTTTCGCGCGACCATCCGATATCCAGGCCGGCCAGATCGCTCATGGCGAACGGACCCATGGGCATGCCGAAATCATACAGCACGCGGTCCACATCCCAGGGCATGGCGCCTTCCAGGATCAGCTTGCCGGCCTCGCGCTGGCGCTGCGCCAGCATGCGATTGCCCACAAAGCCATGGCACACGCCCACCAGCACGCCGATCTTGCCGATCTGCTTGGCGATCTGCATGGCGGTGGCTACCACCGGCTTGGCAGTCTTGGCACCGCGCACCACTTCCAGCAGCCGCATCACATTGGCCGGCGAGAAGAAATGCAGGCCGATCACCGATTCCGGCCGGTTGGTGGCGGCTGCAATTTCATCAATATCGAGATAGGAGGTGTTGGAAGCCAGGATCGCGCCGGGCTTTACGATATTATCCAGCCGGCCGAAGACCTGCTTCTTGATCTCCATATTCTCAAACACCGCCTCGATCACCAGGTCGCAATCGCTGAGCGATGAGAGATCCAGCGAGCCACTAAGCAAGCCCATGCGCTGCTCCACGGCTTCCATGGTCAGGCGGCCCTTCTTCGCCGTGGCTTCGTAATTCTTGCGGATCACGCCCAAGCCGCGCTCCAGCGCCTCGGCCTTGGTTTCCACGATGGTGACGGCAAGACCGGCATTGACGAAATTCATCGCGATGCCGCCGCCCATGGTGCCGGCGCCGATGATGCCCACCTTCTTCACCGGCAGTTTCGGCGTGTCGTCAGGCACGTCGGCGATCTTCCACACCTGGCGTTCGGCGAAGAAAACATGGCGCTGAGAAGCCGATTGGTTGCCCTGCAGCAACTCCATGAACAATTCACGCTCGCGCGCCATGCCTTGATCGAAAGGCAGGGTTACGGCTGCCTCGATAGCCTTGATGCAATTCTCCGGCGCCTGGAAGCCGCGGAAGCGGCGCGCATTGGCCTTGCGGAAATTGGCAAAAACGTCCGCCGCGGTCTTAAGCTTGTCCGAGAGGTCGCGCACCTTTTTCAGCGGCTTGTTCTGCGCTACCACGTCCCTGGCGAAGGCCAGCGCATCGCTACGCAGGCTGTCCTCGCCCACCACAACATCGACGCAGCCCAAAGCCAGGGCCGCCTTGGCCGGAATCGGATCGCCGCCAGTAATCATCTCCAGGGCCTTCTCGGCGCCCACTAACCGCGGCAGGCGTTGCGTGCCGCCGGCGCCCGGCAGCAGGCCGAGTTTCACTTCCGGCAGGCCGACCTTGGCCGAAGGCACTGCCACGCGGTAATGGCAGGCGAGCGCCAGTTCCAGGCCGCCGCCCAAAGCCGTGCCGTGGATCGCCGCGATCACCGGCTTGGGCGCAGCCTCGATCTGGTCGATTACCTCATGCAGCGACGGGCCGCTCGGCGGCTTGCCGAATTCGCTGATATCGGCACCGGCCACAAAGGTGCGTCCGGCGCAGATCAGCAGGATGGCCTTGGCGTCCGTATCCGCCAGGGCCTGATCCATCGCCAGCTTGATGCCACTGCGCAAGGCAGAGGACAGTGCATTCACTGGTGGCGAGTTCAGCGTGATAACGGCAATCTCGCCGTCGCGGACTAGATCAACAACAGGATTCACAGCAGTCATTTTTGTTCTCTCGCTCAATCAAAAGATTTCAAACAGGCCGGCGCCGCCCATGCCGCCGCCGATGCACATGGTCACCACGCCATATTTGGCGCAGCGTCGCTTGCCCTCGATCAGCACATGGCCGGTCATGCGCGCACCAGACATGCCATAGGGATGGCCGATGGAAATGGCGCCGCCGCTGACATTCAGGCGGTCATTGGGAATGCCAAGCCGGTCGCGGCTATAGAGCACCTGGCAGGCGAAAGCCTCGTTCAATTCCCAGATGCCGATATCCTCCACCTTCAGGCCATGCTGCTTCAGCAGCTTGGGCACGGCGAAAACCGGGCCAATACCCATCTCATCGGGATCGCAGCCAGCCACCGCCATGCCGCGATAGACGCCCAGCGGTTTCAGTCCGCGCTTTTCGGCTTCCTTGGCTTCCATCAGCACACAGGCCGAGGCACCATCGGAAAGCTGCGAGGCATTGCCGGCAGTAATGAACTTGCCCAGCTTCACGCGCTGGCCATCCTTGAACACCGGCTGCAGCTTGGTCAGATCATCCAGCGTGGTCTGCGGCCGATTACCTTCATCCTGCGACAGCGTGATGGAGCGTTCCGATGTAGCGCCGGTGGCCTTGTCCACCACGGTCATGCTGGTGGTGATCGGCGCGATCTCGGCGGCGAAGCGTCCATCGCTCTGCGCCTGGGCGGTGCGTTGCTGTGATTGCAGTGAATATTCATCCTGCGCCTCGCGGCTCACGCCATAGCGTTCGGCCACGATCTCGGCGGTTTCCAGCATGGTCATGTAAAGCTGCGGCACGCTTTCCACCAAGGCCGGATCGCGGGTGCGGAAGCGGTTGGCATGGTCGTTCTGCACCAGGGAGATCGATTCAAGCCCACCGCCTACGGCCACAGTCTGGCCATCCACGATGATCTGCTTGGCTGCCGTGGCAATCGCCATCAGGCCAGACGCGCATTGCCGGTCCAGGCTCATGCCCGCCACCGTCACGGGCAGGCCGGCGCGCAAAGCCGCTTGGCGCGCCACATTGCCGCCGGTGGAGCCCTGCTGCATGGCAGCACCCATCACCACATCGCCGATCTCGGCCGGATCAATGCCGGCGCGCGCAACAGCAGCCGCGATGGCATGGCCGCCCAAGGTCTGGGCTTGTGTATTGTTGAAGGCGCCGCGAAAGGCTTTGCCGATGGGCGTGCGGGCGGTGGAAACGATAACGGCTTCGCGCATGATATTGGCTTTCTTTTATCGACGTTGAACTTTGAAGGGCAGGGTGGAGGAAAGGCCGCCATCCACGGGAATGGCCTGGCCGTTCACATAGCTGGCTTCGTCGCTGGCCAGGAACAGGGCCATGGCGGCGATCTCTTCCGGGTGGCCTGCGCGCTCGGTGGGATTCAGTTGCCCGATCTTTGCTTCCGTGCCGCGCGCCTTGGCGGAATCGAATATCGGCTTGGTCATGCCGGTTTCGATCAGGCCGGGGCAGATGGCATTCACGCGCACGCCGGTGCCGGTCAGGGCATTGGCCGTGGTCTGCACCAGGCTGATCACGCCGGCCTTGCTGGCGGAATACGGCGAGCCGGCGGCATTGGCGCGCAGCCCGGCAACCGAAGCGGTGCAGACAATGGCGCCCTTGCCCTGGGCGATCATCAGCGGTGCGCCATGCTTGATCGCCAGGAACGGGCCAATGAGGTTGATGCGCAGGGTTTCCTGCCACAGCTCGACACTCTGCTCGAACAACGGCGTGATGCCGCCGCTCACCCCGGCATTGGCATAGATGATATCGAGATGGCCGAATTCCTTTTCGGCCCGGGCGATCATCGCCATCACATCGGCCTCGCTGCCGGCATCAGCCGCCTCGGCCAGCACGCGATGGCCTTGCTGGCGCAGTTCAGCGGCCACCGCCTCTACGGCGCTGGCCTCGCGGTCCACCGCCAGCACCTTGGCGCCCTCGGCGGCGAAAAGCCGGGTTGAAGCGCGGCCGATGCCGCTGGCCGCGCCGGTCACGATCGCGGTCTTGCCCTGTAAACGTCCCATTCCGCGCAAAGCCTCCCTCTACCGCCGGGCTTGAGCCGCCCGGCTGGTTGCGTGTTGACAAGCATATAGGCTCCTTCTAGGGTCTGCAGCAAATATCGGAACCGTATTCCATCATACGGAATAAAAAATGCATAACTGGTGGAAATGCTTGGATTGGGGAGGGGATCAGCGATGACGGCCAACCGGCCATTTCTATGGGAAAAATCCTATCCCCCCGCCATGCGCTGGGATGCGCCGATCAGCCGCAGCAGCGTGGGCGCTGTGCTGCGCCGCGCGGTGGCCGAATATGCCGAGCGGCCGGTGCTGGAATATCGCGAGCAATCGATCAGTTTCACGGAACTGGGCCGCCGCGCCGATGCTTTCGCTGCCGCCCTATTGCGTGCCGGCGTGCAGAAGGGCGACACCGTGGCGCTCTATCTGCCCAACACGCCCTATCATCCCTTCGCCTTCCTCGGCACCGGCATTGCGGGTGCGCGGGTGACGCATCTTTCTCCGCTCGATGCCGAGCGTGAGCTGGCGCATAAACTCACCGATAGCGGGGCCCGAATCCTGGTGACGGTGGATTATCCCGGCATGCTGGCCATGGCGCTGAAACTGAAAGCTGCCGGCCTGGTGGATCGCCTGATCGTGGGCGAGGAAGCCGCCTGGGGCGTGCCGGCGGCGGCCCTGATGCCGATCCCCGATCAAACCGGCGTGCTGAGCTTCGCGCGTTTCGTGGCCGATACGCCGCTGCCGGCCATATGGCCGGAAGTGGGGCCTGATGATATCGCGCTGCTGCAATATACCGGCGGCACCACCGGGCGCGCCAAGGGCGCCATGCTCACCCATGGCAACCTCACTGCTGCGCTCTCAATCTATGATGAATGGTTTAAAGGCCAGGCGCAGGATGTGTCGCTTCGGCACAAGGTGATCGGCGTGCTGCCGCTTTTCCATATCTATGCGCTTACCACCATCCTGCTGCGGCAGATTGCCGCCGGTGGCGAGATTCTGTTGCGGCCGCGCTTCGAGGTGGAAACCACGTTGCATGATATTGAGGTGAAGCGCGCCACGACTTTCCCCGGCGTGCCCACCATGTGGATCGCCCTGGCCAATCATCCCGGCATCGAGACGCGGGATTTTTCGTCATTACAGAATTGCGGCTCGGGTGGCGCGCCGTTGCCGGTGGATGTGGCGGCGCGGTTCGAGAAGCTCACCGGCCAGCGGCTCGGCGGTGGCTGGGGCATGACTGAAACTTCGCCGGCCGGCACCGCGCATCTCAAGCATGGGCCGCATAAGCCGGGCTCGGTGGGCCTGCCGATGCCGGGCATCGAGATGGATGTGGTGGCGCTGGATGATCCGCGCAAACGCTTAGGGCCCAACCAGAGCGGCGAGCTGCGCATCAAGGGACAGAACGTGACGCCCGGCTACTGGAACCGCCCGGAGGAGACCGAGGCCTCCTTCGTGGATGGCTATTTCCTCACCGGCGATATCGGCCATATGGATGCCGATGGCTATTTCTATCTGGTGGACCGCAAGAAGGACATGATCATTTCCGGCGGTTTCAACGTCTATCCGCAGCTCATCGAGCAGGCGATCTACGAACATCCGGCGGTGGCGGAAGTGCTGGTGATCGGCATTCCCGATGGCTATCGCGGCGAGGCGGCCAAGGCCTTCGTCACCCTGCGACCCGGCGCGGAAGAATTCTCACTTGAAGAATTGAAGGCTTTCCTGGCCGACAAGGTGGGCCGCCATGAAATGCCCGCCGCCCTGGAATTCCGTGCCTCGCTGCCGCGTACGCCGGTGGGAAAATTGTCCAAAAAAGAATTGCGCGACGAAGAGCGCGAAAAAGCCAAAGCAAAAGCCTAGTCAAGGAGAAAAAAGAAATGGATTTACGCTTCACCCCGGAAGAGATCGCGTTTCGCGACGAAGTGCGCGCCTTTTTCAAGGAAGCTTTGCCGGACAGCATCCGCCGCAAGCTGTCGGAAGGCCGTTCGCCCTCCAAGGAAGACATGGTCACCTGGACCCGCATCCTGAACAAGAAGGGCTGGTCAGTGCCGCATTGGCCCAAGGAATGGGGCGGCACCGGCTGGAGCCCGGTGCAGCTCTATATCTTCCAGGATGAATTGCAGCAGGCGCCGGCGCCGCAGACGCTGGCCTTCGGCCATAGCATGGTTGGCCCGGTGATCATCGAATTCGGCAACGAGCAGCAGAAAAGGCATTTCCTGCCGCGCATCGCCAATCAGGATGATTGGTGGTGCCAGGGCTTCTCCGAGCCAGGCGCCGGTTCTGATCTTGCCTCGCTGAAAACCACGGCGCGGCGTGAGGGCGATTTTTATATCGTGAACGGCCAGAAGACCTGGACGACCTTGGGCCAGTATGCCGACTGGATTTTCTGCCTCTGCCGCACCGATGCCACGGTGAAAAAGCAGGTCGGCATCTCCTTCCTGCTGATCGACATGAAAACGCCGGGTATTACCGTGCGCCCGATCCAGCTGATCGATGGCGGGCGTGAAGTGAACGAAGTGTTCTTTGATGACGTAAAGGTGCCGGTCGAGAATCTCGTCGGCCAGGAGGGCCGCGGCTGGGATTATGCCAAATTCCTGCTCGGCAACGAGCGCAGCGGCATCGCCCGCATCGGCATGACCAAGGAACGCCTGCGCCGTATCCGCGAGATCGCCTCTCAGGAGCGCGATGGCGGCGTGCCGCTGAACCAGAATCGCCGCTTCATGGAAAAGCTCACCGCCGTGGAAGTGGAACTGAAGGCGCTGGAAATGACCCAGCTGCGCGTGGTGGCGGCCGAGAATAAGCGTGCCAAGGGCAAGCCCGATCCAGCCTCTTCGATACTGAAGATCAAGGGCTCGGAATTGCAGCAGGCCGCCACCGAATTGCTGCTGGAAGCCATCGGCCCCTATGCGCTGCCCTATCAGGATGGCGCGCTGGAAGGCGCCAACGAACCGCCGATCGGGCCTGATCTCGCCGGGCCGATTGCACCCGGCTATTTCAACTATCGCAAGGTCTCGATCTACGGCGGCTCAAACGAGATTCAAAAGAACATCATCGCCAAAGCAATTCTGGGGCTCTGAAGATAATGGATTTCGATCTCAACGACGAACAGCGCATGCTGAAAGACTCGGTCGACCGCCTGATGGCCGATCAATATGGCTTTGAACAGCGGAAAGTGCTGGCCAAGGGCGAGGAAGGCTTCAGCCGCAAGATGTGGCAGCAATTCGCCGCGCTTGGTTTCCTCGGCCTGCCTTTCTCCGAGGAAGATGGCGGCTTTGGCGGTACGCCAGTGGAAACCATGATCCTGATGGAAGCCTTCGGCGGCGGCCTGGTGCTGGAGCCGTTCCTGGCCTCCATCGTGCTTGGCGGTGGCCTGTTGCGCCATGGTGGCACCAAGGCGCAGAAGCAGGCGTTGCTGCCCGGCCTGATCGGTGGCGAGTTGCTGCTCGCCTTTGCCCATACCGAGCGCTTCTCGCGCTATGATCTCAGCTCTGTTGCCACCACGGCCAAGCTAGATGGCGATGGCTTCGTGCTGAACGGCGCCAAGGGCGTGGTTTTGCATGGCGACAGTGCCGACACACTGATCGTTTCGGCGCGGCTTTCCGGCAATGATCGTGACCGCGACGGCATCGGCCTGTTCCTGGTGGATGGCAAGGCGGCCGGCGTGTCGCGGCGCGGCTATGCAACGCAGGACGGCCTGCGCGCCGCCGAGATCGAGCTGAAAAACGTGCGCGTGGCCAAGGATGTCCAGCTCAAGGGCGGCATCGAACTGATCGAACGCGTGACTGATGAGGCCATCGCGGCCCTGGCGGCAGAAGCCGTGGGCGCCATGGACAAGCTACAGGGCATGACGATTGATTACCTGAAGACAAGGCAGCAATTCGGCATCACCATTGGCAGCTTCCAGGCGTTGCAGCATCGCGGCGCTGAGATGTTCATCGCGCTGGAACAGGCCCGCTCCATGGCGATCCTGGGCGCGATGTCGGTGCAGGAAGCCGACGAAGCCGAACGCCGCCGCACCATCCAGGCGGTGAAAATCCAGATCGGCCGCTCGGCGCGTTTTGTTGGCCAGCAGGCGGTGCAACTGCATGGCGGCATTGGCATCACCATGGAATATGCCGCAGGCCATTATTTCAAGCGGCTGACCATGATCGACACCCTCTTCGGCGATGCCGATCACCATCTCGGCAAGCTGGCGGAAGCCGGCGGCCTGCTCGTCGCCTAAGGAGAAGCGTATGCATATCGAAATGTCTGAACGCGCGCAGGATTTGCGCCAGCGGCTGATCGCTTTCATGGATGCCCATGTGCGTCCGGCTGAGGCCGCCTATGAGCATGAGCTGAACCAGCTGGAAAGCCGCTGGTCGGTCTCGCCGCTGATGGAGGAGCTGAAGGCCAAGGCGAAGGCTGCGGGCCTGTGGAACATGTTTCTGCCCAAGCGCGAATTTCCTGATGGCCTCACCAATTATGAATATGCCGCGCTCTGCGAGGTGATGGGGTCGTCGCCCATTGGCTCCGAGCCGTTCAATTGCTCGGCGCCCGATACTGGCAATATGGAAACGCTGGCGCTTTATGGCACGCCTGAGCAGAAGGCGGCGTGGCTCACGCCTTTGCTGGAAGGCAAAATCCGCTCCTGCTTCGCCATGACCGAGCCGGAAGTGGCCTCATCGGATGCCACCAATATCCGCACCGAGATCAAGCGCGATGGCGACCATTATGTGATCAACGGCCGCAAATGGTGGACTTCGGGCGCCATGGACCCGCGCTGCAAGATTGCGATTCTCATGGGCCAGACCGATCCTGATGGCCCGAGCCATCGCCGCCAATCCATGATCCTGGTGCCGATGGATACGCCCGGCGTGAAGGTTTTGCGCCCGCTCACGGTGTTTGGCTATGACGATGCGCCGCATGGCCATGCCGAAGTGCTGTTTGAGAATGTGCGTGTACCGACCAGCAATATCCTGCTGGGCGAGGGCCGTGGCTTCGAGATCGCGCAGGGGCGCTTAGGGCCGGGCCGCATCCACCATTGCATGCGCCAGATCGGCGTGGCCGAGCGTGCGTTGGCCACCATGTGCAAGCGCGCTTTGTCACGCACTGCCTTTGGCCGCACCATCGCCGATCATGGCGTGACACGCCATTGGATCGCCGAATCACGCATGGAGATTGATCAGGCCCGGCTGCTCACGCTGCATGCCGCGCGCATGATGGATGAAGTGGGCAACAAGCAGGCCCGCGCCGAGATCGCCATGATCAAGGTGGTGGCGCCGAATGTGACGCAGAAGGTGCTGGACCGCGCCATCCAGGTTTGTGGCGGCGCCGGCGTCAGCCAGGAATTCCACCTCGCCTATGCCTATGCCCGCAGCCGCACGCTGCGCTTGGCCGATGGCCCCGATGAAGTGCATCGCGAAACCGTGGCCAAGCTCGAACTCGGCAAATACATCGTCAAGGAAGCCAAGCGCGCATGACCCATCCCTTCGATCTCAGCGGCAAGGTTGCCATCATCACCGGTTCCTCCAAGGGCATCGGCCGCGCGGCTGCCCATGCGCTCAGCGCCGTGGGCGCCAAGGTGGTGATTTCCAGCCGCAAGGCCGAGCCCTGCGAGGCAGTGGCGGCCGAGATTCGCGCCAAGGGCGGCATCGCCCTGGTGCAGCCCTGCAACATCACGCGCAAGCCGGAAGTCGAGGCCCTGGTGGCCGAGACCGAGAAGCAGCTTGGCCCGGTGGATATCCTGGTCTGCAACGCGGCGGTCAATCCGGTTTATGGCCCCATCGGCAGTCTGAGTGATGAAGCGTTTGACAAGATCATGAACGCCAATGTGAAGAGCAATCTCTGGCTCTCCAACCTGGTGCTGCCGGGCATGGCCAAGCGCGGCGGCGGTGCCATGATCATCGTGTCATCCATCGCCGGCATCCGTGGCACGCCGGTGATCGGTGGCTATGGCATCTCCAAAGCCGCCGATTTCGCGCTGGCACGCAATCTGGCGGTGGAATGGGGGCCGCAGAATATCCGCGTCAACTGCATCGCGCCGGGCTTGGTGAAAACCGATTTCGCCCGTGCCTTGTGGGAGGATGAGGCCAACCTGAAGCAGCGCACCGCCACCACGCCGTTGCGCCGCATTGGCGAACCCGACGAAATCGGCGGCATCGTTGCCTTCCTGGCTTCGCCAGCGGCCTCCTTCATCACCGGCCAGGTGATCGTCGCCGATGGCGGCGTGACAATCGGCTGACATCATGCGCAAGCGCGACGCTGCCCCCGCCCTGGCCCTCGCATCGGATCGCGACGACGATCCGAATATGGTGACGGCACTGGCGCGCGGGCTGGATGTGCTGCGCGCTTTCCGCCGCACCGATACCCAGCTCGGCAACCAAGATCTGGCGCAGCGCACCGGCCTGCCCAAGGCCACGGTCTCGCGGCTCACCTACACGCTCAGCCGGCTCGGCTATCTGGTCTACCTGCCCGATGCCGGCAAGTATCGCCTAGGCGGCGGCGTGCTGGCCCTGGGCTTTGCCAGCCTGGGGGCTAGCGGCATCCGCGATATCGCGCGGCCGTTGATGCAGGAACTGGCGGATTATTCTGGCGTCACGGTGGCCTTGGGCCAGCGTGACGGCAATTCCATGGTCTATATCGAGGTCTGCCGTTCCAGCGGCGTGGTGCATCTCACGCTGGAGATCGGTGCCCGCATCCGCATCTCCACCTCGGCCATGGGCCGTGCCTATATCGCGGCGCTGAGCCCGGCCGAGCGCGCGCTGCTGCTGCAGGATGTGGCTACGCGCGAACCGCAGACCTGGCCCAGCGTCGAACTCGGCCTCACCCAGGCGCGGCGCGATCTGGCCGAGCGCGGCTTTGTCATGTCCATGGGCGAATGGCAGCCGGATGTGAATGCGGTGGGCGTGCCGGTGGATGGGGGCGGCGGCGCTTTGAGCTTCGCGCTCAATTGCGGCGGCCCGGCCTATCTGCTGCCGCGCAAGAAGCTGCTCGAGGATATCGGCCCCCGCCTGGTGGAGATTGGGGCCAAGCTGCGCAAGGCCGTGGGCGGGTAGGGTGCGGCGCACTCAGCCCCAGGGATTCTCCACCACGGGCCAATAGGTCGGTGCGCGTTTGGTATAGCGCAGTTCATCGCCCTCGCCGAACACCGCGCCGGGTGTTTGCACATACATCACCTCGGCAGCCAGCGGCGCGAAGCCCTTGTAGAAATGCTGGCTGGATTTCACCACGATGATGTTCATGCCACTGAGATCGATGCCTAAGCCGGTGAAGGCGTCGGGATGAAAAGTCTGGCTGCGGATGGTGGCGAGCACCAGATGCACGCCACTCACATCCAGATGCACGGCGGTGCCCAGCGCGCCGCGCTGGCCGCTCATGTCGGTCTGCTCGTAATGATCGATCACATTGCGCACAACGCCGCGCAGATCCACCGGGTCGCCGGAGGTGCGGCCAAGCTTGCCGCCGATGCGCAGGTCCAGCGTGGCGCCGATGCCGGCCTCGCGGCAGATCGCCACCGCCTGCGGGTCCCAGTAAACGCCGCTGGCTACATTGGTGATGCCGCGCTCCAGCAGCGCCTTGAGGATGAAGGTGGCATCGCCTGGTGCGCCGCCGCCGGGATTATCGGCGCTGTCGGCCAGCACCACGGGTTTGCCTGGCAGCAAGGTCATCGCGCGATCCAGCGCATCGCTCACTGAAAGGCTGGTGGGGCGCGAGGCTTCGCGCATGGCAAAAACCTCCCGCGCCAATTGCTCGGCCAGCTGCTGCGCCGCTTCCGGCTTGTTGTCGGCGATCACCCAGACCCGCGCGCCCACTTCGGCCACATCGCCGAGGCCAAAGCCATGGCCGAAATTCACGCTCAGGATGCCATCCTTGCCCTCGAAGCTCTGCAGCCGCGCCACAAAGCTTTTCGCCGGCTCGCGCGTGGTGTGGAACACACCGATCAGGCGGCAATCCACCATGGCGGTCACCGGCTTGATGCGGCCCATCGCGGCATCACGGCAGAGGCGATAGAGTTCGCCGGCGCGCTCCACGGTGTCGCTATGGGGATATTCCTTATAGGCGATCAGCGCCGTGGCGCTTTGCTGCATCAGCTCGGTGGTGTGGCAATGCAAATCCAGCTCGGCGCCGATGGCGGCACCAGGCCCGGCGATGGCGCGCACCTGCGCCAGCAGGTCGCCTTCGCAATCGTCATAGCCATCGGCCACCATGGCGCCATGCAGATTCAGCAGCACCATGTCCACCGGCAGGGCGGCGCGCAGATCGCTCAGCAACTCATCGCGCAAGGCTTCATATACCTTGCGCACGGTGCGGCCGGCCGGCTGGGCCGCGGTCATCAGGCCTTCGATGATGGTATGGCCCTCCGCCTCGCCCAGGCGGCGCCATTCATGCAGCGGCGCGGTGAAAAAGCGCGGCGGCTGCCTTGTGGCGTCGCCACGCAGGATGCCGGCTTCCTCGAAGGCGGCCTGGCCGGTGGGCAGCGGCGAGAAAGTATTGGTCTCGGTGGCAAGGCCGCCGATGAAAATGCGCATCATTTGGGCTCCAGCTGGGGAAGAGATGAAGATTTATTGGTTGAACCATGTGTCAAGACCAATCAATCGCTGACAATAACTATGCTTCTTTGTTTTCTTGTTGCCATTTTTTCAGTGCGTCATTTGCCACATTATCGTCTGGGGGCAGTTTCCAGCCATTTCGTAGCTGCGACTCGATTACAGCGCCGAAATCATTTTTATCGCTCAATATAAATGGATCTGCTTCACAATCGAATCGCCAGTACACCCAATCGACCTTAATTATTTTATCAGAATAGAAGGTGTTCCCATTTTCTGCGTCTATATCGATAGTTATGGTCATGCCGACTTGGGGCTGTATCCGCAGGTCGCATTCTGCCTCCAAAATGCAAACGTAAGAATTTCCATACTTGGTTGATGCGTTTGCCGGAAATACCTTTCTCCGAAACCGAGATTTGTAGACGTTTGCGTTTTCTAATTTTTTACTGCGACGTTCAGCTTCTTTCTCGATGTAATAAAATCCAAGCATACCAAGAGCTATCAAGATTGTCGTTCCGCGAGCGCCACTATCCCACTTCTCGGTCAACAGGCTAAGAAGATAGCCGCCGAATAAAACTATGAAGGCGAATGTGATAGTTTTTAGGTTTTTCATGGCAGGTTTTCTTTTTCTCTAGGAGTGACCTGGTTCAAGAGGAGAGTGGCGCCAAGGTTAAATGCAAGCGTAAAATTAATCGCACACACTTGCTCCAACTCCGATGGCTAGTATTTGGGATTAGCTGTTCCAAAAAGTCAGCAACAAAAACTCTGCAGCTTTTGGCTGGTTGCGCAAAACAACGCTTTGCTGAGCAGACGCAAGCCGCCGATTCTGCTATTTTTAACGCACCCGATTCGGAGTTTCCCCCAGCCCATGACAGACGCCCTCGATCAGGCGCGCGCCAAACTGAAAAGCGTGTTCGGCTTCGCCGATTTCCGCCCCGGCCAGGCCGAGGTGATCGGCGCCGTGCTGGGCGGCCGCGATGTGCTGGCAGTGATGCCCACGGGCAGCGGCAAGTCGCTCTGCTATCAGTTGCCCGCCATCATGCGGCCGGGCCTCACCTTGGTGGTTTCGCCGTTGATCGCCCTGATGCGCGATCAGGTGCGCCAGCTCAATGCCTTTGGCATCAATGCTGGCAGCCTCAATTCCGCCAACGACCCGGATGAGAATCGCCGCGTGCACCACGCCCTGCGCGAAGGCAGCCTGCGGTTGCTCTATCTGGCGCCCGAGCGCCTGGCGCGGCCGGATACTTTGGCCTTGCTGGCAAACAGTGGTGTTACCCTGCTGGCCATTGACGAAGCCCATTGCGTGTCGCAATGGGGCCATGATTTCCGGCCTGAATATCTCACGCTCGGCGCCTTGCGCGCCGAACTGGGCCATGTGCCGGCCATCGCGCTCACCGCCACCGCTGATGCGCCGACGCGCGATGATATCGTGCAGAAGCTGTTTCCGCGCGAACCGCAAAGCTTCATCCGCTCCTTTGATCGGCCGAACCTGCATCTCCTGATGCAGCCGAAGAACAATGCGTCGAAGCAGATCGCGGAATTCATCGCGGCGCGACGCGGCGCCAGCGGCATCGTCTATTGCGCCTCGCGCCGCCGCACAGAGGAACTGGCCGCTTCGCTCAGCGCGCAGGGCCATCGCACCTTGCCCTATCATGCCGGCATGGAGCAGCGCCTGCGCGATGCGAACCAAGATACCTTCCTGCGCGAGGATGGCGTGGTGATGGTGGCCACCGTGGCGTTCGGCATGGGCATCGACAAGCCCGATGTGCGTTTTGTCTGCCATGCCGATCTGCCGGCCAATGTGGAAGCCTATTACCAGGAAATCGGCCGCGCCGGCCGCGATGGTTTGCCAGCGGAAACCTTCACGCTCTATGGCCTGGACGACATGCGCCTGCGCCGCCTGCAGATCGAGCAGGGCGAGGCGCCGGAAGAACGCAAGCGCATCGAGCGCCAGCGCTTCAATGCTCTGGTGGCCCTGGCGGAATCGCCGCGCTGCCGGCGGCAGACCTTGCTGGCCTATTTCGGCGAAGCGGCGGAAGCCTGCGGCCATTGCGACCTCTGCCAGGATGGCGTGGCGGTGATCGATGGCACCATCGAGGCGCAGAAGGCGATGTCGGCCATGGCGCGCACCGGTGAGCGGTTCGGCACCGAGCATCTGGTCAATCTGCTGCTCGGCAATGCCACCGATGCTATCATCCGCTATGAGCATGATCGGCTGCCCACCTTTGGCGTTGGCAAGGATCGCAGCCAGGATGCCTGGCGCTCGATCTTCCGCCAGATCTATGCCGCCGGCCTGATCGGCCTCGATATTGTTGGCCATGGCCGCTGGGTGCTGACCGAGCAGGGCGTGCAGGTATTGCGCGGCCTGGCGCGGGTGGAATTGCGCAAGGATGCCGTGGATGGCAGCGGCGCCAGGCGCGGCCAGAAGAAGCGCCAGCCGGCGCTCGCGGAAGCCGAACTCAGCGCCAGCGATGCCCAGCTGCTGGCCGAACTGAAGGCCCTGCGGCGCACGCTTGCCACCGAGCAGAACCAGCCCGCCTATGTGGTCTTCTCTGACCGCACGCTCCTGGAACTGGCGATGCGCCGGCCCAGCAGCCTGCCGCGCATGGCCGAAATCCATGGCATTGGCGCCGCCAAGCTGGAACGCTATGGGCCGCTTTTCCTGGATGTGGTGACGCGGTATCAGGCGCTGGCGGCGTGACGGGGCGCTTTTCCGCCTTATCCATGCCACACTTGGCCGCTTAAAAGCCTCAAGGACCAACCAGAGATGAGCCCGCGCGTGACTGGCCGTTCGTTATCCATTGCTCTTCTGCTGATTGGCCTCGCCGTGTTGCCAGCCCATGCCCAGCAGGCCACCACCACCACCGAGGCCAAGCCGGAGCCGAAGGTGGAGCCAGCGCCGCCGCACAAGGCCGGCACGCTCAGCTTCGTGCTGGAAAACGATTTGTTTGTGAATGCCGACCGGCATTACACCAGCGGCGTTCATCTCTCCTGGCTCGCCGCGCCGGGGGCCGAGCCGGAATGGATCGGCGATGCTTTCCGTACATTGCCGATCTTTTCCGATACCAAGGATTTGCGGGTCGAGCTGGCTTTGGGCCAGAGCATGTATACCCCGCGCGACATCAGCCTGATCAATCCGCCAGATCGCGACCGGCCCTATGCCGGCTGGCTTTATGCTACCGCCGGCGTGATTTCAGAAACCAAGAGCCATCTCGACCAGCTCCAGTTCGGCCTGGGCATTGTCGGCCCGGCCTCGTTTGCCGAACAGTCGCAGAAGACGGTGCATGAGATCATCGGCTCGCGTGATCCCAAGGGCTGGGACAGCCAGCTCAAGACCGAGCCGACGGTGCAATTCACCTACCAGCGCAGCTGGCGCTATGTCGCGGCGCCGGATTTCTTCGGCCTCAAGCTGGACGCCACGCCCCATGCCGGCGCGGCCCTGGGCAATGCCTTCACCTATGCCAATGCCGGTATGATGCTGCGCCTGGGCCATAACACGCCCAAGGATTACGGCCCGCCCCGCGTGCAGCCCAGCCTGCCGGGATCAGGTTATTTCGAGCCGGTGGGCGATTTCGGCTTCTACTTTTTCGCCGGCGTGGATGGCCGCGCCGTGGGCCGCAACATGTTCCTGGATGGCAACCTGTTCGCCGATAGCCGCAGCGTGGATAAACGGCCCCTGGTGGGCGATCTGCAGGCCGGCCTGGCGGTGATCTGGCGGGGTGCGCGCTTCGCTTATACCCATGTGATGCGCAGCCAGGAATTTGATGGCCAGGAGCAGCCGGATCGCTTTGGCGCGTTCAGCGTCTCCTTACGCTTCTGATAAGTATATGATTTCATTATAATCAACCGCGCTTAACCGCACTTTAAGATTCACCATGCTGATAATGCTCCGGCCGTAATAATCTCATCCCGGGATTATACGGCCGGCCTGTGCCGTTGCCGGTCGTCAAAACGACGATTGAGGAGTCGGAGAACCCACGTTAAGCCCATGATGCCGCCGCGTCCGCCTTCAGCCATCAAATCAGCATTCCTGCTCTGTGCGGGCTATTTTGCTGCGGCCGGCGCGTTCAGCCTGGTCATCAATCTATTTGGCCTGGCGCAGCCGCTCTACATGATGCAGGTCTTCGATCGCGTGCTGTCCTCGGGCAGCCTGGCCACCCTGGCCATGCTCACCTTGGCGGTTTTCGTCTCCCTGGTGGTGCTGGCGCTGATCGACGATGTGCGCAGTCGGATCCTCATCGGCTGGGGTATCCGCATCGATTCTATGTTATCCGCCAAGGTCTTAGAGGTAGAGGTTGAGCGCGCTTCGCTGCGCAGCGGCAACTCCCAGGGTCAGGCTTTGCGCGATCTCGACATGGTGCGCCAGGTCATCACCGGCAGTGGCTCCCTGGCTTTCCTGGACCTGATCTGGACCCCGGTTTACCTTGGCATCTGCTTCATGTTGCACCCGCTGCTCGGCATCACCGCCTTGTCGGGTGCCGGCCTGCTGCTGCTGCTGGCCATTGGTAACCAGCTTTTCGTTACCAAGCCGATGGCGGAAGCCGCCACGCATGCGCAGAAAAGCTATCGCCTCACGGAAGGCTCGCTGCGCAATGCCGAGGCCGTGCAGGCCATGGGCATGTTGACCGGCCTGATGCGCAATTGGCGCCGCGAACGCAATGCTTTCATGCTCAGCCAGGCTACCGCCAGCCGGCGGTCTTCAGGCTTCATGGCGGCTATCCGGCTGCTGCGCGTTGGGTTGCAGATCGCCATTACGGCGGTGGGCGCCTGGCTGGCGGTGGATCAGCTGATCACCCCTGGCGCCATGTATGCCTGTATGTTGCTGGCCGGCCGTGGCGTGCAGCCGGTGGATCAGGTGGTGGGCGTCTGGAGCCAGATTGTTGGCGCTTTTGAGGCTGCCAGGCGGGTGGATGAGGCGCTGGCCCAGCCGATGCGCGAGCAGCAGATGCAGTTGCCGCAGCCCGAAGGCCATCTCTCGGTTGAAGGCATCACCTTCGCCGCGCCGAATTCCGAAATCGCCATCCTGCGTGGCGTCAGCTTTGCCTTGGCGCCGGGCGAGAGCCTGGGCGTGATCGGCCCCACAGCGGCCGGCAAATCCACCCTGGCCCGATTGCTGGTTGGCGTCTGGCGGCCCTATTCCGGCGTGGTGCGCCTGGATGGCGCCGATGCCTTTGGCTGGGAGCGTGAGGATTTCGGCCGCCATGTTGGCTATCTCCCTCAGGATATTGAGCTTTTTGCAGGTTCGGTGCGCGATAATATCGCCCGTTTCCAGGACGTTGATCCGGATGCCGTGGTGGAAGCGGCCCGCCGCGTTGGCATCCATGACATGATCCTGCGCCTGCCCAAGGGCTACGACACCGATATCGGTGATGGCGGCGCGGTGCTTTCCGGCGGCCAGCGCCAGCGCATCGGCCTGGCCCGCGCCATCTATGGCAACCCGAAATTCGTGGTGCTGGATGAGCCCAATTCCAATCTCGACGGCCAGGGCGAAGAGGCTTTGCGCCAGGTTTTGCTGCATCTGAAGCAGCAGCGCGCCACGGTGGTGATCATCGCGCACCGGCCCAGCATGCTGGTGACGGTGGACAAGATACTGGTGCTGCGTAACGGCCTGGTGGACCGCATGGGGCCAACGGCGGCGATCATGGCGCAATTCGCGCCCAATGCCGCGCCGCTGCGTGTGGTGCAGGGCGGCGCCGGCCAGCCCGCCGTGCAGGGCGGAGCTCCGGCGAAAGCCATCGACTCGGCGAGGCAGGCATGAGCAAGGCCGTTGCCCCGCGCCAGGAGACCTTGCCAGACAATGTGCAGCTGCGCCCGCGCGCGCTGAAACTGGCTGGTGGCAGCGGTCCGGGCAACCGCATCGCCGTGGAGCCGCCGCTCAACGATGGCGCCAAGGGCTCGATGTGGTTCGGTTTCATCGTGATTTTCGTGTTCATCGGCTTGTCGGGCCTGTGGCTCTACACCGCGCCGCTGGATAGCGCCGCGATCGCGCCCGGTATCGTGCGCGTGGAAGGCAATCGCAAATCCGTGCAGCATCTCGATGGCGGCATCGTGCGCGCCATCAAGGTGCGCGAGGGTGATCTGGTGCAGAAGGGTCAGGTGATGATCCAGCTCGACACCGTGCAGGCCCAGGCGGCGGTGGAGATTCTGTCCAGCCAATTCGACATTCTGCGGGCCCAGGAATCGCGGCTGCGCGCCGAGCGCGATGGCGCCCTGGTGGTGACGTTTCCCGCTGATCTGATGGCGCGCGCCGGCAATGCCTCGGTGGGCGAGGCGATCCGTGGCGAAGCGCAGCTTTTCACGGCGCGGCGCGTGGCGCAGGAAGCGCAGTTCAGCGTGCTGCGGCAGCAGATTCTGCAATTCGGCGAACAGAGCCGCGGTCTGACGGCGCAGGTGACGGCACTGGAGCGCCAGATGGCGCTGGTGAGCGAGGAATTGAAGGGCACGCGTGAGCTTTTTGAAAAGGGCTACGCGCCGAAAACCCGTGTACTGGCGCTGGAGCGCGCCATGGCGGCGATTGGCGGCCAGATTGCGGAATATCGTGGCTCGGTGGGACGTGTGCGCTTCACCGTCACCCAGGCTGAAGCCCAGATGGAACAGCTGAAGCGGGAACGGCTGTCGCAGGTGGCTGCTGAACTGAACGCGGTGCAGGGCCGCCTGGCCGATATCGGTGAGCGTCTCAATGCCGCCCGCGATGTGACCGAGCGTACCGAGATCCGAGCCCCAGAAACCGGCTATGTTGTTGGTTTAAATGCATTTACTGTCGGCGGTGTGATCAACAAGGGCGACCGCATCATGGAAATCGTGCCGGAAGGCGAGCCCATGGTGATCGAGGCGCGGCTGAAGCCGGAAGATGCCAAGGACGTGCATGAAGGCATGCGCACCGAACTGCATCTGCTGGCCTATAAGCAGAAGGGCATGCCGATCATCCATGGCACCATCAAGACCCGCTCGGCCGATCGCTTCACCGATCCGCGCACCGGCGAAGGATTCTTCACCATTCAGGTGGTGGCCGACCAAAAAGAAATGGCTGCTTTGGACGGCGTGAAGCTGACGCCGGGCATGCCGGCCGATGTTATCATCCCCACGGGCTCGCGCACGGCGCTGGAATACCTGCTCCAGCCGCTGATCCAGGCCAGCCGTAAGTCTTTCAAAGAGAAATAGGATTCGGCAAAAGATGTTCTACTCAACCCATGGTAAGGCGGGTAGTTTTCCGGTTGTGGCCGGGAAATCCGCCAGTACGAAGAGTTTTCCCCATCTTTCGCGGTGGCGTAAACGGTTCGGTAATAAAACCCTGATTGACTCCGGGATGAACCAGGAGTAGTGGTATTGCATCCTTAGGGGAAGATTAGCCGCAGTCTTGTCGGCTGCCTTTTGCCAATTGGCGGCAAATCCTCCCCTGACCAGTATCGAAAGCCGAGTCTGCTCGGCCCCAGTTTGATTACGCTTAACCGGGGAAAAACCCGGAATTTTGACGCTCCGTTAATGCCAGGCGAAGCTTGGTTGGGGGCATCTCAGAAGGAGAGGTCGCGTCATGACTATCAATATTACCCTCGGTAACGCCGACAATACCGCCACCCTTAGCGGCTTCGGCACCCTCACCACAGGCACTGGCATCGACACGATCACCGTAACTGGTGGTCTGACGAATGCGTCGGTTCAACTGGGTGATGGCGCAGACTCGCTCACCCTGGGCAACGCCGCAAACTCCCTCACCGTTAGCAACGTCGAGACCCTGGTTGGTGGCTCCGGTGCCGATACGGTGACGATCTCCGGCACCCTGGATTCTTCAGCCTCCATCAACCTGGGCGACGGCAAGGATAAGCTGACGCTGGGCAATGACGGCTACACCCTGACGATGAGCAACGTCGAGACCCTGACCGGCGGCACTGGTGCCGACGTGATCAGCTTCGACACCACGGTATCGGGTGGCAGCATCGCGCTGGGCGCTGGCAACGACTCCATCACCTTCGCCGATGCCGGCAACAGCGCGACCGTCACGGGCGCGGAAACCATCACCGGCGGCACTGGCGCGGATACCATCACGCTCGGCTCCAGCATCTCGGCTGGCACTGTCGATCTGGGCGACGGCAATGACAGCCTGACCCTGTTCAACGCCACCAACAGCTTCTCGGCTTCCAACGTTGAGACCATCACCGGCGGCACGGGCGCCGACACGGTGACCTTCGAGACCACGGTCTCCAATGGCAGCATCAATCTCGGCACCGGCAGCGACAAGCTGACCCTGGCCGATGGCGGCAACACCCTCACGGCTTCTGGCATCGAAACTCTGACCGGCGGCACGGGTGCTGACGTTGTCAGCTACAGCACCAACGTTGCCGGCGCCTCCGTCGATCTTGGTGACGGCAGCGACAGCCTGACGCTGGGCAATGGCGCCAATAGCGGCACGATCAGCAACGTCGAGACCCTGACCGGCGGCACCGGCGCTGACACGATCACGCTCGGCACCACCATTGATAGCTCGGCCCAGATCGACCTGGGCGCCGGCAACGACAAGCTGACCCTGGCGGCTGGTGGCAACACCGCCGTGCTGAGCAACGTGGAAAGCGTTGTGGGCGGCTCGGGCGCTGACGACGTGACGCTCGCCACCACCACGGCGAATGGCAATATTGACCTGGCGGCCGGCAACGACACGCTGACGCTCGCCAATGGCGGCAACACCCTCACCGCGTCCAATGCCGAAACCATCATCGGTGGTACCGGCGCGGATAGCGTGACGCTGGGTTCCACGCTGCCCTCCACCTCGAAGGTGGATCTGGGCGATGGCAACGACACCCTGACCCTGTTCAACGGCCCGAACAGCCTGACCATCACCAATGTT
>Ga0164290_1000805_pt1 | contig 78076 bp, 73 predicted proteins | sample Micstemetagenome_FD_108782 | JGI IMG/M metagenome (GOLD analysis project Ga0164290, IMG submission 108782) | Contaminated culture microbial community from soil near Moab, Utah, USA - Microcoleus steenstrupii SON62 (Illumina Assembly) | ecosystem: Environmental > Terrestrial > Soil > Soil crust... | reverse complement strand
GCGGCGCGGTTTTTGGCATATGCCAATTTTAAAAAATCTACAAAACCGAGGCCACTACTACAACTACGCCAAATTCGAAAATGACCAAAAATGAATCTATTACGTCCGCTAGTAAAGAGATACTGAAAAAAGGAAAGCGCTTTGGAGAATTCCGGATAGTGTTGCCACTACCTTCGTCCCCAAAGCGCCTCCTTCAACATGCCGTCAGGCTTTTGGCTGCTTGTCGTATTTGAGCGAGACGGGGTCGAAGATGACCACGTCTTTGGCAGCCAGCGTCTTGCCTGGAGCCCAGTTGGTGAACGCTTCCGTGGTCACGCCCCAGTTGCCGTGATGGAAACCGGTGACGTCATACGGACGCGACATGATGTAGGCCTTGCAGTTCATTGCGACCTGCCGGGCCTGACGATAGAGCTCCTTCAAATCGGCGCGCGTGGCGACCATCCCCACGGGGACTTCGTCGCTGCCGCGCTCGATTCTGTGGATGCGATAGCCCGACCAGAAGTCGAGCTTTTCCATTTGCAAGAGCGACACGTCGCCGTCTGTGACGAGCAGCAGGTTGTCCGGGATTTTCACCCCGAAGAACTTCTGCAGCCGAATCAAAGCCGTGGCTTGGTCGACCAGCATGCCGGGGTCGTCCAACTTGAAGACGAGTGTCTCGTCGTCGTTGAACCATACCCGGACGCGAGTGACGTCGTCGCGGTGGTGATATTTCTTCGGCTCGTCATAGATCTGGCGCCAGCCATTCTGCATGAAAACGGAGGCGGAAATGCCGGGACGCTCTTCCTGCAGAAGCAGTCCGAACGCCAGGTCATCTTGCCTGCGAGCTTCAATGAGAGAACGGCGGTTCTCTCCGAGAATTACATCAGACATATAGACCTCTTTCATTGGAGCTGGGCAAAACCCAGCTGGCAGGCACCGGGGGCAGTGCCTGTGTAGTGGTAGCGTCGAACCGCAATTACTTCGGGTCGACCATGGACACGGCGGCGTCGGTCAGCTGACCGTCGTCACCGTCTGCCTGCGGCGAGGAAGTCACGTTCGCCCGCTTGGCGGTGGCGAAGTGCGTTTCGGCGCGAGCGATCATCGCTTCGGCCTGTTCGGTCATCTCGTCGATGACGACGGGCAGATATGCGACCGCAGCTTCCTGGTTGATGCCGAACTGCTTCATCACCGTCTGGGCGATGGATTGCGCGGCACCGGCGAGCCGAGAAACGACTGCCTCGAGATCCTTGCGCTTGGTCGGCAGCGGGTTGGACAGCGTCTGGACATTGAAGCCCATCGACTGACACGCCGTCGAGAGAATGGCTGCAGCCTGCTTGGCCAGCGCCAGCGCAACGAGAGCTTCGCCGGCGACGACATTGTTCGTGCTCTGCACGAGCACCATGCCTTCGGAGAAGGGCTCCAGCCGGTCGGCCAGTGCCTTCAGACGAAGGAAGCGCTCGTCGAGTTTCGGTTTCAGTGACATAGTTTTACTCCCAATTTCCGGAACGCATTTGCACGCGTTCCTATTTAGCGTGGATGCCGCTGCGCCCAATGCGTCAGCGGAACAACACCGCGTGCCCGCCCCGCTTCAGCGAGACGTAGCCAACCACCGCAAACACGACGGCAATCGCTGCCGACGTGAAGAGGCGGATTTCGTCGGCAGGAACCAGCCCGGCGAACGGAGCGATCATGCAGATGAACGACGCGCAGCCGATGAAGTATGCGGCGGGCGGAGCGTAGATGTGCATGCGGGGAACGTCGCGCAGAGCCTGCGGAATGGACATCATCGTGGCCCACATGCCAGCCGTGGCGAGACCAAAGGTGGCGATGACGACGACGAGAAGTGCGATGTTGAGTTCGAAGAGCGACATGGTCGTCTCCTAAAGGTTGGAGGCATGCAGAACGCATTCCTTGCGTCTCCTGTAAGCCCCCGGGTTGCGGGTGGAGCGCACTACATGTGGTGCGTAGTGCGCTCCGTCGAGTAATGCGAATCGCTGCCGGATGGTGGGAAACCGAGCTTTACGCCTGGCTCACGATCTTCCGTGTCTTGCGGTTGAAGCGGATTCCCGTTTTCGGTTCGGGAATGTCGGCAGCCGTGGCGCTTCCGGTGGCCAGGCGAATCGCCCAGTAAGGAAGCAGGACACCGGTGAAGTGTCCCCAGTGGATGCCGCCCGCCATACGCGCATTGATTTCCAGAAGATAGCGCGTGCCGTCGTCGGCCTCGAGGAACTGCACGTTGTACAGTCCGGTGAGACCGAGCAAGTCGGTGAGCGCTTTCGATTGCGCGACCAGGTCGGGGCAATCATCGAGGAGTTCCTCGATGCCGCCCGGATACTTGACGCGCGTCACAGCTTTGACGAGCACGCCGTCTTCGGCGAGACAGTCGACACTGTATTCCGGACCGTTGAGGTACGGCATGACCATCATCTCGGGAAGAGGCGAACCTTCCCCGACAAGATAGGCTTCGGCATCCGGCATGGTGAGCGGCTTGAAGTCGCCGTTGTGCGCATGCGGATACTGGTCGCCCAGGTCGGATACGATGCGGAATCCATGCCCACCCAGCCCTTTGACAGGCTTGAAGCAGAGCGTCTGGAAGCGCTCGCGGTACTTGCGCAGCGCTTCCATCACTTGCTCGATATCGGCGGCCAGCGTGTAGGGCGGAATCTCGATGCCGAGACCGCCTGCTTCCCGCACGACATCGTACAGCTCGGATTTGCTTTTCAGCAGGCTGATGGTGGCAGCATCGCCGGCGACAAGCACCTTGCAGCCCAGGGCCGCAAAGCGATCTTGCGCGGCGGAGAGCGCGATGGTGTAGCTGTGCGGAATGAGCACATCCACTTTCTCGCGCGCTGCAAATGCCAGTGCCCACTCGACGTAGGCGGCAGCGTTTCCGGTCGGCTCCAGTTCGAAGTGGTCGGCGACCTGGGCAACTGCCGCATCGGCGTTGACATGCGTACAGATGATGCGCATCTCTTCGCCTTCGGCGAGGGATTCTCGAATCCCTTTGATCAGGTGAACCGTCTGAGACAGCCCACGGTTAAACCAGACATTTACCTTTCTCATTTTTTTTCCTTACCTACGTGGTATGCAGCGAAACGACCCCATGGTGTTCGCCCTGCGGCAGCGCTATAGGCGTCACGATGTCGCACATGCTTGGCGGAGGCGGGTTGGTTGCCGAACCGAGTTCAGTGGTTCGCCCAAAAACAACCAACCCGCTGACAGATTCAGGGCAGCTAAGAGCCGCCCTGTTCAGCCGAACGAGTTACTCGATGACGCCGTACAGTTCGGCGCGCTGCACGATCGCCTGGGCCCACTTGTTGTGGGTGGTCGGCTCGCACATGCGCCCGTTCATCTTGAACACGGCGGCGGCTTCCGGCTCGAGGATGGCCCGGGCCTCGTCGAGGTCCTTCTTCGCGACGCGGAAACCCGACTCGATGAGCGGGATCTGCGTCGGATGGATGGCAGTCTTGCCGAAGAGACCCTGCATCAGGTCGAGGCGAACCTCGGCCGCCAGCACGTCGTGGTTCTCGATGCACTCGCAAACGGGCGCGGTCAGACCGAACCCGTAAGGAATGAAGATGCCGGCGAGGCTCTTGATCACCTGACCGACCGGCGTCTCGTAGATGGTCAGCTCGGGGTCGCGGCGGACGCCGATGCACTGCAGCAGGTCGTTGCCGCCGATGCGCATGCAGAGGATGCGGTCGCGCGCGTTGGGATCCTGGAGGATCAGGTCACGCAGCTTGCCCATCTCCTTCTCGTTGTAGACCTCGCGGGTCTCCAGCGTGGGCATCAGCTTGTAGGGGTCCTTCTCGGTGAGCTGAGCCAGGTAGTAGGCGAGGTTGCCGGCGGTGATCTTCGGCAGCACGAAGCCGTCGATGACGTTGACCAGCCCCTTCATGCGCACGACCTTACCGAGGATTTCCGGGTTGCGGACGCGGACGAAGCGCATCGGTCCGACGCCGGGCTTCAGACCGGCGAGCGCCTTGGACAGATTGCTGATCGCGAAGCTGAGCTCGTCCGAGCGGACGGCGTCTTCCAGGCAGTAGATCACCGAGCGCAGCCCGGGATACTTCTTGCCGTTGCCGATGTCGATGATGTTCTGGCGGTCCTGGGTGCAGGGCACGTACATGCTGGCGCCCAGGTGAATCTGCGAGCGGTTCTGTGTCATTTTTGCGTTTCCTTTGAGAGCACTTGCGTGCGTTCCAGTTACGAGAGAGGAGCGGTACTCGGCGAGGCGTTGCGATTCGCTCACGACGCCTCACTCCCCGACGGATTTGATGATCACGGCAGCCCGATAGGGCATGTCCGGGATGCGCTCGATATGGACGCCTTTCTCATCGGAAAGGCGCAGCAGGTGCTGCACGTCGGCAGCGGTCGGATCCGCGACCAGAAGCCGGTCGGGAACGCGACGCAAAAGCGCGCGAGTGGACTCGCCGATGCCCGGCTTGACGTGGTTGCGCTCGGCGTCGTAGCGCGCCATCATGGCGGCCACGAATGCACCGGAGACCTGGCTCAGGCTGCGGCGCTTGCCGGCAGTCCAATGCGTCTGTTTGGCGAAGGCCAGGGCGGTGAACACATGCGGCGTCAGCTCGTCGACATAGAACCTCGAGAGGTCCTCGTCGCGCTTCTCGCCGTAGAACGCGCAGGCGTGGAAGTCGCCCGGCTGAACGTAGAGGCTGCTCAGCACCGTGCGGCTGACCAGACCCGAGACGGTGGCATTCAGCACCGCATTCGGTATCAGGTAGTCGTCGGCGGTGGCGGCGACGGTAGCCGAGCCGGCCAGGTCGGCAAGGACCCAGAGCGAAGGGTCGATGCGCTTGCCGCGGCTGGTGTTGTACGCCGTGACCGAGTGGTAAAGCTCGGCCGTGATCACGCCCTTGCCGGTCCAGCCGTCCACGAAGACGATGTCCGTGTCGGCATGGTTGGCGCAGATGTAGTCGAGCGCCTGCCAGTCGATTCCGCGGTCACGGATGATGGAAACGCAGTAGTGCTTGGACTTGCGCCCGAGCACATGAAGAGCCCGCTTGATGAGCACGCCGACCGGAGTGCCTGCCCGGGCGAGGCTCACTACCACCACTTCGCGACCGGGGCGGGCGGCCATGGTGACAGCCAGGTCGGCGATGTGCTGCGCCATGGTCGGCGCATTCAGCTCGAGCGCCCGGTGGAAGAGGCGGAGATAGTCGGCGGTGGGAGACTTCTCGTCGGAGAGCATCTCCGAGTAGTGCGTCCCCGCCTGGATCAGACGTTCCTTTTCGGCGACGTCGGTGGTGGCGATGTCGACCACCTTCAGGAGGAAGGTGACATCGCCCGGTTCGTAGCTACCAGAAAATTCCATCATTTGTGTCCTCCAGAGATCATGTCGATGAACGCGCGCGCGTTCTGCGTGCGGTTCGGCATGAAGATGTAGTCGCACTCAGCCATGAAGGGCGCATCGGTGAGGCTGTCGCCCATGCCGATGGTGACCGCGCCCTTGGGCACGATGTTGTCGATGAACCAGCGCGCTGCCTTCTCCTTGCCGATGTGCGGCGGATAGACAGCCAGGAAATTGCCGTTCAGATGCACCGTCCAGTCGGCCGGGACTGCGCCCAGAACGACCTTGTGCAGAACCGCCAGCTCGTCCAGATTGCGCTGGTTGTGCTTGACCGAGAGGAACATGTCGATGCCGTAGTCCTGAAGCACCGTCGCACGCACGTCGATGCCGGCAGCTTGCGCTTCCGCCTGGACGAGCGTGAGCAGTCCGGCGAGAACCGGCTGCGCCGCGGCGGCAGGGGCTTCGACGAAGTGGCGCCATTTGGTCAGCGGCTGCCCGTTGGCACCAAGGACGGTGCCGCCGAAAGCCGTGATGGCATAGCGCCGGAAGGGCAGGCGGAAACGCCGCATGGCATCAGTCGAGCGCGCCGTCGTGGGAACCACCTCGCAGCCGGCCTGGAACCAGTCGAGCATCACCTTCTGCTTGGGCGTGAGGAAACCACACACCTCGCCCTTGTTGTCCCAGGCGACCGGCTTGGCGCCAGGCACATCGGATTTGCGGCCGGTGGCGATGAGATTGTCATCGACATCGGCCAGCAGAAAGATTTGACGATTGGACTTTTTCATAGACGCATCTCCACAGTTTCGGCGCCGAGCTCACGCACGAGCGCATCGTCCACGGAGCCCTTCGGCGTCTCGTGGCAGATGAGCACCCGGTCGTAGTCGTCGCGGCGCGCGTTGTAGATGAAGTTCACAATCCCGTCGCCGTAGTTGTCCGTGTGTTCGACACGGCAGCCGATGGCGAGTTCGGGATTGACCATGATCGGCGAACGAGTCGTCGACTGATAGAGAACGTTGAAGCCGGAGAGCTCCAACGCCTCGGCGAGCAGAAAGGGCGGGTAGGCGAATTCGCCGGTGCCCAGGACGAGGAACTTCTCGCCGTGCTGCCCGTGAGCGCAGATGTTCAAGGTCGGGCAAGCGACCGACGTCACCGCATCGCCGATGCAGCGCATGGCCGCCTCGTCGACGTTGTAGAAGTCTGCCGGCAGTCCGAGCCTGCCGAAATTGCTTGGCAGAATCGCATCGCGCGCGGCGTTCGAGCCGGTCACCTTGGGCATCTCCACGAGCTTGAGCGTGGGCGCCGGGGTGAACTGGTACTCGCCGTGCAGGATGGCGATGGTCGAGGCGGGAATGGACATCGCCGCCAGGGTCTCGGCCGTGCGCTTGGGACCGCGCCAATCGGTGATCACGCCGGTGACGACGTGCTCGACTGCGGGCATGATCGAGGTCATGTTCTTGACCAGATTGACGAAGGTCTTGCCCGTCGATGCTTCATCGTCGATGAGCACCAGCGAGCGCGCGCCGTAGAACATCGCCTTGAGGGCTTCGTCTTCCGGCTCGTAGATGATGTGGTCGGCGGCGTGCGAATGCTCCTCCAGAAATTCGATCGCCACCTTCTTCTCGAGGCGGTAGCGGGTCGACTGGGTGAACATCACGTCCTTGCGTCCGGTCAGCCGGACGTATTCGTCGAACACACCGTTGCCCAGGCAGATGGCGGTTTCCGCCATGCCGATGACGACGACGGGTCCGGGCAGGTCAGCCGGAATCTGTGCGGCCAGGCGCGTGTGCACTTCGCGAACCGTAGACGGGCGCACGGGGATGTGCTTGCCGAGAACCTTGGAGACGAAGAGGAATCCGCGCTTGGGATTCTGGCGAGCCGCGAAACCGCAGATGTCGTTGAGGGGCATCACCGTGCGGAAGACCTTGATGTCGAGGCGACCGGTGGGCAGCTCGACGCTGTGCGATTCGAGGACTGGCGTATCGTTTGCGCTGACACCGGCACCCAAAGTGGTGTGACGTCCGGTATCCGTTACATGACTGGCGTTGAACATTTTGGGTTCTCCTACATGTGCGCTTGAGGCGCTTGGTTTGCGCTCAAAGCGCATTGCACGGCAGACCGGCAGGTCGGCTCTGGTAGAGCCTCCCCACCGGCTTTGCCGCAGGATTTGAACTTCACGGACGCCACAACGAGGCGCCGCGGTGACGAGTTTGTCTTTCAACTACACGTCGCTAAAAGCGGCGCTTACTGGGCGACTCTATTCGCGAAACTATCGAGGCTGACGCTGTGCCTTAGCCGGCGGCGCGTGCAGTGCGAGCGGCACGCCGGGCGCGGAACCACTGAGTGTTCTCGCGTTCGCGGCGACGCAACTCGGGCTCGAGCCAGTCGATGTAGCGCAGCATGGGCTTCCACGCCGCAAGAATCGGACCGACCATGCAGACGAAGGCCACCCCGAGGGTGAGGTAGCCGTTGTAGCCCGCTGCCTTCATGGCGTTGGCGATGGGCATCGCCAGACCGAAGAGGCCGAAGCACTCAACGCCTGCGATGAAGCCCATGAAAAGAAAGCTAAAGGTCAGGCCGAAGCCGATGTTCTTCAGAACTTTCATGTTGGTGTTCTTTCGAGTTTGTGTTCAGTCCTGGAGTGTTGTCGTTCAGGCAGAGCGTTTAGGCAGGAGAGTTTCTTCTTCGCTCTAACTGAAAAACTACACGCGATCTTTGCTGCAGTCGGAATATGTTTCACATACCGGCTGCACTAAAGATGGCGCGTAACTAAATGGGTTTCTGTCATGAGGCTTTCTTGACATCGCGCGGCAAAAAAATTCTGTCGGGTGACAAGAGAAAATGCGCAGATCGCGCGCGTTGCAACACGCGAAAAAAAATTCCACGGGCCCGACGTTTTGTAAGCGCTCCAAACTCGGCTACACCTCGTTCTCCGCGCGCTTGCGAATCTCGCTCCGGACACCTCCTCGGTGCCCTTTGCTCGAATGTCGGCATGAGAAAGCGAAACCGGACAGCGCCTTGCTTACGACAAGACGCCGCCCGGCTCGCGTGAACTTGCGCTACCATCGGCAGTGCCGACGATAGAGCTCTAACTAGCGGCGCCGGCTGGAGCCGAACAGCAGCCAGAGCACGATGAGCAGCAACAGGAAACCTGCGGCGCTGATCTTCTGCATGGTAGTGTCTCCTCCCGGCTTTATCCGGGTATTGAAGTTTCTTGGTTGAAGAAACACACGGACATGCTGCATTGCTGCAGCATGCCGTGGTCTCTGAGGAAGTGGGCTCTTAGTTCGAGCCGTTGCCTTCCTTCTTCTTCGAGAACAGGCCGACGATCAGACCGAACAGCCCGGTGATGGGCTTGATCAGCGAGTCGACGAGTTCGGCGATGTTGGCCATCACCTCACCCAGCCACTTGAAGGTGGGGCCCAGCAGGCGCTGCAGGAAGGGCACCTTGTCATAGATCATGCCGAAGGCGATGATGCCCATGATCGTGCCGAACTTCTGCATGCCGTGGAACTCGAAGTGGAAGAAGTATTCGGTCACCAGAATCACGCCGATGAAGCCGACGAGCACGTAGGCGATCTTGGCCAGGATGGGGAACTTGTCCAGCAGCTTGATGAAAGCGCCGGCAACGAACCGCATGGCCAGGATGCCGATGAACACGCCGAGCACGACCACCCACATCTTGGGCGACAGGGCGACAGCCGCAATCACGTTGTCGATGGAGAACGCGAGGTCCGCCATTTCAACGGCAGCGACAGTGGCCCAGAAGCCCGCGACCTTGGCTTGATGCGCGTTGCCTTCATCTTCTTCACCCACACCGAGGTGCGAGCACATCAGATAGATGAGGTAACCGCCGCCGACCAAGCGGACCCAGGGGTTGGCGATCAGGAAGCCGACGAACAGGAGTGCCACGCCGCGCAGGACGTAGGCGCCGATCAGACCGGCTTTGAGGGCGAGGGCCTGTTGCTTCTCGGGAAGGTGCTTGACCATGGCCGCGAGGACCAGGGCGTTGTCGACGCTGAGCAGACCTTCCAGGATGATGAGCGAGAGGATGATCGGCCCTGCGGCGATGAATTCCGCCATCGACGGAATATGGGACAGGAAACTTTCCATTGAGATGCTCCTTAGAGTTCGCAAGCTGCGAACTTTGGCCGCGCGGCACCGCACTGCTTGGCGGATGCGTTGCAGCGGTTGATGAAAGGACATGGGCGAAGGTGCCGTTGAAGGCGTCCAACACCCATCTCGGGACGAGTGGCCTATTGCTAGACCACGCAGCGGCAGAGTCCTGGACAGGGACTCTGCCGCGCAAACGCCAGCGGACACTCCGGCTAGGCCGGTGCAATCGGTCCGCGGGTCGGTTTGGGCAGCACCACTCTTGGTGGCATGATGCTGCCCAAGCCGACAGAGAAGAAGAAACGGCGCCCGGTTACCCAAGCGCCGTTTCTCCCGATTTCATCTACTCTTTTTGACCATGAGCGAGCAGCTCATTCAAACGCGTCTCATAGGAGAGGATCATGTCCTCCGCCTTCTGAAGGTCGCCGGCTTCCAGCGCCTCTTCCGCTTTCTGTGCGAAGGCGGTGAGGGCTTTGCCCGGCGTAATCGCGTTTGTCGACACGCGTGCTTGCGCATCGGTCAGACGCTTGCGCAGAGATTCCTTGGTAGGAGCCTCCGGCTGTGCAGGTTCGGCGACCGGCTCGACATGCGGCTTTGCAGCCAGTTCTGCCTGCCGGGTTTCGTAGGAGTGCACCATCCTTTCGGCACCGTCAAGGTCGTCCTTGCCGATGAGCTCTTCCGCTTTGGCAGCGAATTTGCCCAGTGCCTTGTCTTCGCCGTGACCGGCGGCGACAGCTTTTGCTTTCGCTTGCGTCAGCCGGTCATTCAGAGCGGTCTTAGGGTCGACCGCGGGGGTGGCGGGTTGAGCGGAAGCCGAGCCGGTCGCATCCTCTTTATTGGCGTTTTCCGCCGGAGCGGCAACCACCTTAGGAGGATTGACTTTGAACTCGCCCAGCTTCACTTCATAGGAATTGATGAACCCTTCGGCTTGGTCGAGTTTGCCACCTTTGATGGCATCCTCGGCGGCCTTGGCGAAATTCACCAACGACTTCTGATTGTGGAAACCGAGTGCTTCCGCTTCGTCCTTCGCCTTGTCCAGCCGGCGCTGCAGCCGGACGTCAGCGGGCGCTTGCTCCCAGGCGACGATCAGACCGGCAAGGCGAGTCTCGTAACTGGACACCGCCATCTCGGCAGCGTTCAGGTCGAGCTTCTCGGCTCGGGCTTCGTCGTACTTCTTCTGGAACGCATCGAGCGCCTTGTCGCTGTTCAGCCCCTTGTCGGCGTTCTCGCAACGCTTCTTCTGAGCTGCTTCCATGCGCGTCTTGAGGCCGTCGGCTTTCCGGAGGATTTCCTCCATCTCGCGCGCTGTCTGTTTGTACAGATCCTCCAGTCGCGTTGCCTCGCGATTCCAGCTGTCCAGACCGCTTTCCACCTCGGCGAACTTCTTGGCGCCGAGATTGGTCTTGATGATTTCCAGCTGGTCGACCAGGTCTTTGGTCTTGGGTGGTTGTTCGAGCGTCACGCCCTTCACCGCGTCGTCGACCTTCTTCTGCGCTTCCATCGCCTGGACGCGGACGATGCGCACCTGCTCGAGACGAGTGTAGGCGCGTTTGACGTCCTCACCAATGGCTTCGCGTTCGTGCTCCATTCGCTGGATGACGATGCGGGCCTTGGTGATATATCCGCCGATTTCTTCGTCGAATTTCTTCGGCTGAAGCGAGAGCGGATTGGTCAGGCGGTTGCGGTCGAAGGTGTTGAGGCGGGCTTCGATGTCGCTCAGTTCAGCAGGCTTCGGCTTGCCGATCGTATTGATGCGACCTTCCAGCTGCTCTGCTTCCGCACGGCGGCGAGTGGCCACTTCAGCGAGGTCGAGCCAGCGCTGACGCAGATTGACGAAGAACTTGTTGGCCTTGTCGTAGGCTTCGACCATCGTCTTTTTCAGGTCATCGGGAGTGGTCGTCTGCTTCTGCGTTGCAGAGCCGAGCAGACCTCTCTCGTGAGCAGGGACGGTGACGAGCGACAACTGAATCGACTGCCCCGTGAGGAGCCTGCCGATTTCATCGATCGCTTCCTGGCGACCGGACCAGCGCGGCAGGTTGTCGCGCTTCTTCTGTGCTTCTTCAACGACGTCGCGAATCAGCTTCAGGTATTCCCAGAGCTTTTCGACCGTGGTGAACGCTTCGTGACACTTGGTGTCAGTTTCGCCTGCCAGCTGATTGGCTTTAGCCGTCACATAACCGCCGCCTTCCTCGAGCGAGAGAAGATTGGCGTTGATGTTCGGCAAATCCACCTTCCAGCTGGCCAGCTTCTTATCGAGCTGATCGAGAGTCATATCATGTCCTCCAGATTTGCAAGTCCGCCCCGGTGAGGCGAGACTACAGGTAATTTTTTCGATAACCCGCAGCTCACCTGCACCAGGGGCGGTGCAAGGCCAGCCGGAGGCGTGCTCAGTTGAGAAACCGCGCGCGCCAACCGGCTACCGCTGGTTCTACAAGGAACGCAGAGCGCTCCTCTATAGAAACACCGGCACCACAGTGACGCTTAGAACAGGCGGGCGATGGCGCCGGCCAGATCCTGCACGGTGCGGCCGTCGGCGGGGTCGCCGATGGCAGCGAACTTCCATTCGCCGTTGTGGCGATACAGGCGCGACATGATCATCGCGGTGTTGGGCACCTTCGCCGACAGCTCGAAGCGGCACAGCTCCGCGCCACCCGCGCCGTTGACGATGCGCACGAAGGCGTTCTCGACGACGTCGAACTTCTGGCCGAGGAAGGAGTTGACCGTGAAGACGATGTGCTGGACGTTGGCCGGAACCTTGGTCAGGTCGACCGAGATCACCTCATCGTCGCCGTCGCCGGCGCCGGTGCGATTGTCGCCCGAGTGCACGACCGAGCCGCACTTCGACTTCAGCTGGCGGAACCAGACCTGGTCGAGCAGAGCCTTGTCGGCGCCGAGCAGAACGCAGGAAGCGTCCAGGTCGACGTCGCGCGAGCCGGTGTCCCAGCCGAGGCCCATCTTGATGACGCCGAGCGCGTTGCCGCCGTTGAGATCCTTCGAGAGGGAAACCTTCTGTCCCTTGGTGAGCTTGACTGCCATGTTGAATTCTCCTTACGCCAATTGAGGCGTGTTCTGGATGTTGGTGAAAAGGGGCTGCAGCACACCCAACCCAACTTGTGTTGGTGAGCAGCCGCAGCCCCAGTTCGATGAACGAATGAGAACTGTCGAAACGCTAGCGCCTAGGCGCCGGCGTTATCAGCCGACGTCGACGCCGAAGTTACCGCAGAGGGCAGCCAGGCCGCCGTCGTAGCCCTGACCGACCGCGTTCATCTTCCACTCGCCGTTGTGGTTGTAGACCTCGGCGAAGATCATCGCGGTGTTGGTGGAGGCGTCCTCGGACAGGTCGAAGCGGGCGATCTCGGTGCCGTCGGCTTCGTTCACGATGCGCACGAAGGCGTTGGTGATCTGGCCGAAGGACTGGCCGCGCTCGGCGGCTTCGTTGATGGTGACCGCGACCGCGACCTTCTTGACCGCCGGGTCGAGCTTGGTCAGGTCGATCTTGATCACCTCGTCGTCACCGTCGCCGGCGCCGGTCAGGTTGTCGCCCTGGTGCTCGACGGCGCCGCAGGCCGACTTCTTCTGGTTGTAGAAGATGAAGCCTTCGTCGCCCTTCACCTTGCCGGTGTCGGTGAGCAGGAAGGCGGACGCGTCGGCGTCGAACGGCTTGCCATCGGTGACGCGGGCGTCCCAGCCCAGACCGATGTGGATCTTCGCGAGACCGGCGGCGCCGGCGTTCTTGCTGAGGGAAATCTTCTCGCCTTTCTTCAGGGAAATGGCCATGGTGTGTTCTCCTTTGTGCCGCTTGGGCAATTGGGGTTTAGGAGCGATGTTGCTCCCGTACAGAAGAAGCAGGCGAGGCAGCCGGAATTGGCTACCTGCCTGCAAGAAGACGGGCTTGCGCTCGCCTATCTAACGACTGGCTCTAACGGCGCCGAAGCGCGATTAGATGTTGACGCCGTAGTTGCCGCAGAGGGCAGCCAGGCCGCCGTCGTAGCCCTGACCGACCGCGTTCATCTTCCACTCGCCGTTGTGGTTGTACACCTCGGCGAAGATCATGGCGGTGTTGGTCGAGGCGTCCTCGGACAGGTCGTAGCGCGCGATCTCGCTGCCGTCGGCCTCGTTCACGATGCGCACGTAGGCGTTGGTGATCTGACCGAAGGACTGGCGGCGCGTGTCGGCGTCGTTGATGGTGACCGCGACCGCGATCTTCTTCACGTCGGCCGGAACCTTGGTGAGGTCGATCTTGATCGTCTCGTCGTCACCGTCGCCGGCGCCGGTCAGGTTGTCGCCGCTGTGCTCGACGGAACCGCAGGGGGACTTCTTCTGGTTGTAGAAGATGAAGTTCTCGTCCGACTTGACCTTGCCGGCGTCGGTGAGCATGAACGCGGAGGCGTCGGCGTCGAACGGCTGACCGTCGGTGACGCGGGCGTCCCAACCGAGGCCGACGCGGATCTTGGTCAGACCGGCGGGACCGGCGTTCTTGGTGAGCGAAACCTTCTCGCCTTTCTTCAGGGAAACGGGCATGGTGTCTTTCTCCTTTTGTGCCTTCGGCGCTTGCGCCAGAGAGGCAAAGTTTGTGCGTTGGATGACGAGCTGAACCGCTAGCACTCGCTGCGACTCAGCTGGTGATACGAGAAAGAGGGAAGCCAAACCCTCATCGAGAGTCGGCTTCCCTCTCATGCGAACGCGGACTAGCAGCCGAGCTGCTTAGTCGTCGAGAGCCTTCTCGAGGATCTGCTTGGTGGTCAGGCCGACGCACTCGTCGACGGTCAGGCAGTTGACGCAGTCGAACTTGGCGCCCTTGGCGACGAGGCCGTTGTTGAGGCGCTCGAGGAACGCCGTGGCGCCCTTGTCCTTGCCGGTCTGGATGAACGAGAAGCCGATCTTCTCACGCCCGTAGCCGGCCGCGGCCAGGCGCACGGTGGCGTCGATGATCAGGTTCTCCAGGGCCTTCTCGCCGGCGGCGCCGTCGGAGGGCTGACCGTCGGTGATGATGACGTAGAGGCGCGGCTTGACCTTCGGGTTGGCCGGGACCGCCGGGATGTCCGGGGTGCCCTTGCTGAAGAAGCCGCCCTTGGTGCCCTTCACCGCCGGCTTGCCGAGCAGCTGGTCGAGGTAGTCGTCGACGCGCGGCTTCAGGGCCTTGGCGTGGTAGGTGCCGCCACCGTCGGCGCGAGCCGCCTTGAGGACGGTCTGGGCCTTGGCGTCGGTGGTGTTCTCGTTGACGTCATGGATGTCGGTGTCGAAGCACCAGACGGTGATGCCGTCCTCGTCGAGCTCGCCGGCTTCCTTGATGAGCAGACCGATGGTCTTCTTGCTGTCGTCCAGACGCGACAGACCCGTGGGGGTGTCCTTGGCGTCCATGGAGCCGGAGGTGTCGAGGCCGACTTCGGTGTCGTACTTGGAAAGGTCGCGCTTCTTGAGGCTGAGAGCCATGTTGCAATCTCCTTGTTTTCGCTTGTAGCGAGGGTTAGGGCCGAGGTGCGCTGACGTTGTGTCAGCACCCCCTCGGCCGAACTTGCCGGTGCGGAATTTTTTGCGGGCGCACTGCGTGCGTCCTACCTACCGGCGATTGGACGATCGATGTTCAGGCGCGCGCTGTGCGCACCTCAACCAGAATGGAAGTGAGACCGGATTACTCGATCTCGACACCGTAGCGACCGCACAGCGCAGCCAGACCACCGTCGTAGCCCTGACCGATGGCGTCGAAGCGCCATTCGCCGTCCTTGCGGTACACGGCGCCGAAGTCCAGCGCGGTGTTCGTGGAGGCCTCTTCCGAGATGTCGAAGCGGCAGAGTTCGGTGTTGTCCTCGAGGTTGACCACGCGGATGAACGCGTTGGTCACCTGCCCGAAGGACTGGCCGCGCTCCTTGGCCTCGTGGATGGTGACGGCGAAGACGATGCGCTGCACGTCGGCACCGAACTTCGTCAGGTCGAGGATGAGCGACTCGTCGTCGCCATCGCCCACGCCCGTGCGGTTGTCGCCGGTGTGCTCGATCGAGCCGTCCTTGGTGATGATCTTTCCGTCGATCTTCTTCATCCCGTAGAACACGAAGTCCTGCGTCGCATCGCGGACCTTGCTGTTCGCGCCGAGCACGAAAGCGGAGGCATCGAGGTCGAACGCAGCACCGGACGTCGCGCGAGTGTCCCAGCCCAGACCCACGCGGATCTTCTTCAGGCTCGGAGCCGCCTTCGTCAGGGAGATTTTCTCGCCCTTCTTGAGGGAAATCGGCATGTGGTTTTCTCCTTATGCGCTAGTAGCGCAGACTTGGGTTTGCGGCGTGAACCGCATTTCACAAGCGTTCACGCAGCGGTGTGCCGGAGTGAATTCACTGCGGACACGACTGGAGATAAGCGCGACTGAGCTGCGAAAGCTTGTCTCAACGTGCGTCAGCTGACACAGTTTCAACAAGTTCCGCAAGCTTCGCGCGCCCATTGCGTAAAAAACGCGAGCAACCCCAAAACCCTGGATTGCGGTCAACTTCTTCGAGTTTGACTGAACGGCTTTGCCTCACTCCTTGCGGAATGTGTTGATGGCGAAGGCATGTAGGTCAATAAGCGAAGTTGTTGGGCTTTTCCGTAATCACAGGGGGAAACGAGGTAGATCTCGATTATGCAAAGCGGCGGTGTTAAAACCTCTTACTGTCCTATGGGTTATTGCAGTTCAGACACATTTCTTTCGCTGAAATGTCAGACCTTTCTATGTCGCCGCACCCCTCTTGACTTCCGGGTTTCTTGGGCGCGATTTCTGGGGTAGCAGGCATGGCAAAATGCGCCCCTGTCTGGCGAATCGGGTAGTCAAGATAAGCTCGCTTACATATTGATTGATGCTCATAATAGGCCGATTATGTGTGCTACCTCGCGCGGGCCTGCTCTGGAGCGCTGAAACAGGTGTGAGAACTTGAGTCGCCTCTAATTATGGAAACGCTGATATTAAGTGCGTTTAAACGTTGTCAAGCAGGCTGGTGCTAGGTTTTCGAACACACCACAGGTGGTGTCATCTGCATTAAGCGAAATTCAGCTTTGCCGGGGACAAAAGAAATTGCGAAAGGTTGCAGATCTGATCTTGATTAGATGTACTTCTGATCACAATCAAATCTGATCGCTTAACACATATTCCGGTGGGACTGAGCTGTTGATGGAGAAACTTACCGGCCAGTGTGCGCGAACCAAGCTAAAGGGCCAATCAAAGCTTTCTTTTGTCCAGTTACAGATCTGATTTGGATCTCTGATCGAACTACAGCAAGGGCCCATCAAAGCTTTTGAGAGATCTGATTCAGAAGTACTCTAAGTGTTCACCTTAGCTCTCAGTAGATTAGATGTAGATCTGTTCGGCCCTGTAAAAGTCTTCACTGCAAAAAAAAACAGCGAACAGACCAATTACTTTTCGCCATTTCTCTCTCGTTACCTTTCTCTTTTTGTTTCGCTACTCTGCGCTAGATTTGTGAGTTCGTTTAACTTCTGAAACAAATCACCCTTCATTGTTTCTCAATGTTTCCGCAATGGTGTAACTGCACTTCTTTCCGGGCACCAGGGTGAAGCTAGCGCAAGTTTGTGCAAACCCTGTTGCGATGCGGTTTCTGAGCGACCACTAAAACTTCCTCTTGGCAACTAAAATCTAGTTTAGGCTGTGTGAAAAACGGCAGCAGCCGGTCTTTTGGTGAAATTCTCGAACTTCACAACAGGTCTTGATTTAGAGACTAATCGCTGCCCTGTTTTCAAATCGGGATGCCACTATATGTGGTGCGATGGGATTCTTGTTGTTGAAACCGGTTGTTGAAGAACGTAAAGCAAATCTGACGTGATTGGCGCAGGGAACAGTTTTTCATAGAATTTGATGATCATTCTCCAAGCTAGTGCGGCTCAACGCGTGTGAGCCGAAAGCCGCGGGCTTAAGCGTCTTCTGTCATGAACTCCTGAACATTTTTTCTTTTGCACCGGCTTCTGAAGTTTAACCAAGATAAGGCTCTTACCTCTCATCTCTCTCTGAAGTTTTTCTACCAAGCCTAAGGCGCATTCCTAAGTCACAAATTCGTCGCCCCACGCGCTCTTCTTTGAGAGTTGATGCAGACCGTTTCTGCTCAGAGGTCTCATCAAGCAAATCGCTAATGGAAGCTGGAAAGACGACGTTTCGCTCGTCTTGCTTCTTCATCCGCTCGCATCGAGTCACGAAAAGGCGAAAGCAAATTATGAACACAACGACAAACACGGACCCGTTTCGCTCCTTGGTGGAATCGGAGTTCGCCAAGCTCCTCAGCCGCTTGAGCCGTCGACTTTTGATCGTCGGTGACTTCGGCAAGGATCTCGACGACGAAGATACGGTTCTTTTCCTCACCGGCGAGCAGCGGCACCGCCGCCAGACTCAGCTGGAATTCTTCCACACGCCCGGTTCGCGCAAGCAGGACTTGTTCGAGCTCAAGGCTGTGATTGCGAATCTGGCGCCGCCGGTCAAGCGTGCCCAGCTCGCCAAAGGAACGTTGAAGCTGCTCGGTCAGCCCAATGTCCCCGTCGGCATCGGTACCGACTGCAAGAACAGCCCCAACGGACACGATCACGAGTTCGCCAAGGTCACCTACATGGCGGAAGTTTCCGAGTTGGAAGACGGGCGCGAACTGCTCGTCCGCACTCTGGAAGCCGCCGAGGACAACAGCATCACGCTGGTTCTCATCTCGGGCATGACCGACGTCGCGGAAATTCTGCGCAAGCATGCCGACCTGGTCAAAGCCAAAGTCGAGTCCGTGGCCATCATGGGCGGCGTGGAAATCGAGAAGGACACCAATAAGGTGGTCATCGACAAGGACGGCTACATGGTGCCCGACTCGGCAGCCAACAACAAGTTCGACATGGACTCGGCGATTTATACCTATCGCTGTCTCCAGGAGCTGGGCATTCCGCTGGTGATTCTCACCCGTGCTGCCGCCTATGCGTGCAAAGTGCCGCGCAGCTTCTACGACGAACTGTCCGCCACCGGTCATCCGGTCGGTATCAAGCTGCGCGATTCGCAGCAAGGTTCGATCGAAGCGCTCTGGCAGAAAGTGAACCTGCCGGTCGGCCACGAGGGCCGCGCCAAGATGCCGGAACGTCTCAACCGAGACTGGTTCTGCGACACCTTCTGCGCCGGAAAGGGCAAGGATCGCACCGGCGAAGACAGCATCTGGGATCTCATCCAGTCGTTCAATCTCTACGACCCGATGACTCTCATCGCTGCCGTTCCCGAGCTGCGTGAGCGCTTCTACGACCCGACGGTCGTGAAGGTCGGCGAGACCGAGCACCTGATCATCGGTGTCAGCGACGCCATCCCCGGCGTCAAGGATGCCGAGGCGCTTGCCGAATACATGCTCAAGCGTTGTCTCCTGTCGCTCACGATGAGCCTCGAGGAGCTGCCCCGCGAATTGCGCGACCAGAAGTCCGACAGCGAAGGAGAGCAGCCGCCGTGCCCTCCTCCAAAGAGCGAAGCCGGTGGTGCGGGCGACAAGGATAAGTCGTAAACTCGACTCTTCTTTGTTGCCCTCTGGGAGCAGACGGCTCGTAGCTGCTGCTCTCAAGCGGAGCTTCTCGCTCCGCATCAGGGGGGCGTGTGCTTTCGTGGCGCTCCGCTCCCGTCAAGGAGTTCATCAACTCCCCTTCTCGCGCAGATCCGAGAAAAAGGACAATCGTTATGGGTGCATTGATTTTCTGTGTCTTCTACTGCCTGGGCATGCTTTTCATGTCGGTAGTGGTGGGCATCAACTACTCAACGGCTGCAGGCATCGTCGCCTGTTTTCTGGTGACGAGTGTAGGCTTTGCCGCCACTGACCTGAGTCTCTACCTGGTTCGTGGTCCGTTCAACCGCTTCTTTCAAGCGCTGCTGCGTGCACGCGAGTTGGGAGCGCTCATCATGCTGCTGTTCATGTTCGCCGTCATCGGCAGCATCACTGGCGGTGTCATCTGGGGTTGGGCGTCGCTCGCCCCTCAGGCGTTCGGGTCGAATCCGATGGCTGTCACGGAGGCGTTCAGGCTGGGTTTCTCTGGAGCCCTGATGATCGGCTTCCTGGCTTTCGTCAACTTCCCGAACCGGTTTTCGGAATTGGCCAAATTAGCTGAGCGTTATAATCGCCGCGACTAAGGCGGTTGCGCTCTGTTGATTTGAGGTTTTGACCGGGCGGACGCTGAGGTGATTCTCTGCCATTCCGCTGTCTGCAGGAATCGTCGCTTGCTGAGGCAAGCGGCCAAACTGACTCGTCGCACCTCTAGAGAGTAATGCGACAAACCCGCCTCAGATGAGGCACAAGGAGCAAATACATGCAACGCAACAACGCTTTCGGTCTGGAACTCGTCGTCGACGGCCGTGTCCTGCCCGTCATTCAGCATGGCGGCAAGAACTACGTCGCCGCTCCCTGGGATAAGGATTTCCAGGTGCGTCTCAACGTCCCCTTCGGCGGCCGCTATCTGGCGGTGACATCGGTGGACGGACTGGACATCATGACCGGCAAGACGGCGTCCAAGGAAGCCGGCGGCTATGTCCTCTCCGGCTACTCGAACAACGACATCCCCGGTTTCCGGCTGAACAACAGCGAAGTCGCTGCGTTCCACTTCGGTGACCGCGCCGACAGCTACGCGGCGCAGCTCGACAAGCCCGCCTACGTCGGCGTCATCGCGGTGATCTTCTACGAGGAAGTCCGTCCGGTTCGACACGTCATGTCCATGAGCCCGCGCGGCGGCTGCCTCGGCGGCGGCGGCGGTCTGGAAGGCACCCGCGGCGGCACCTTCGGCGGCGGCGCCACCAAGGGCGGTCTCGGTCACGACATGGGTACCGAATTCGGCCAGCGCAAGGAGCACAAGGTCACGAACGTCGACTTCAAGCGCGGTCGCGAAGTCGCTCGTTTCGTCATCGAGTACGCGTCGCGCGAGAGCCTGATCAAGGCCGGCGTCATCACCGATGCGCCCCTGGGTGAGGTCAACCCTTTCCCGGGCGATCGGGAAACCGGCTGCAAGCCTCCGAAGGGTTGGCGCGGCTAAAGGCAGAACACCGTAAGAGCCCTGATCACTATCGGGGCGTCTATCGGTTCAACTGTCGGTAACTGAGCCCAGTAGCGGCAGGGAAGTCGGTGTCAAAACCGGCTTTCCTGTTCGCTGCTTTTATCGCGATTTCTATTAAGGCGTGTAGTAGCATGCAATTAAAGTAGTACCCCTGCATGTTCAATCATCACAAACTTTTCACGCTCCAGAAGATATAAAGATCTGACCAAGTTTTGCGACTTGACCCCCACCTCTTCGAACCTTCTTTCCGTTCTTCCCTCCTCTGGAGAAGCAGCATCGTGCCAACCGTTTCTACAAACAACACAACTGCATTTACCAAAACCGAATATCCGCCCGTGTTCGATGGCTCCAAGACAGTCCGTCCAAGACCAAAAAGAGTTACAGTTCTGCCTGCGCCCCTTACTAAAAAAGAAACCGCAGTCGCACCTGCGAATAATCTGGAATTTACTCCGCCCTTAGCCGGCTCGGCCACTTTGAAAGACTTGCTCAAGGAAGCCGGAGAGCCGTCCGATGTGGACACGATGCATGTGAACACATTTGAAAAATTGATGCGAAAGACGAATCACAATCTTCTGGCAATGCAGCCGGAATCATTGGGGAAAGAGTCAAAAAATGATTCGCCAAAAGCATCAAAAGTTAGTCCGCGCTGCAAGGCTTTTCTCGCAGTTGACCATGAGAAAAGTGTGTCATTGAGCCGTGCTGATTTCAACAAGGCTCTTCAAGCCGACGAAGTGCTTTGCTCATTGCAGGGCTTGTTCGATTTCTGGAACAAGTTCGTCCTTGGTGTAGAGAGCGGTTTGACGCTAGATACTATGCGCCGTAAATTGAAACCGCGCTTTCAGGCTTGCTGATTCAAATCGGGAAACACTGAATCAAACCCAGTCATGCTGGTGTTTTGATTGGTACTATCGCCTGTCGTAACAATTGCTCAAAAAGCAAAAGAGGCGCATCGAGTTTAGTCAATGCGCCCTTTTGCGATGTTCTTGCGATTACTTCTTGCGGCGTGTGGACGCAGGCTTTGCCGTTGCCGCGGCTCTCGCTTTTGGCTTGGCTTTCATCGTTGGCTTGGATTTCGCCTTGCCATTGCTTGCAGCCTTGCCGTCGCCATTGCCGGGCAGAGCGACTGAGAGGAGCTGCCGGAGCTGTTCCAGGCGTGACTCTTCGGTGCCGTAGGCTTCCTCGTAATCGGCCATGGAGAGACGAATTACTTCTTGCGCTTCCTTGCGACCGTAGACGGCGGCGATGTCTACCACCGGCTTTTCTCCCTTGTTCATGGGGGGGCGCTTGTAGCTGAGGAAGTAATGCTCGAGCCGTTCGATGACACCGGCGGGGACTTCGCTGATGTCTTGAATGCCACCATAGGCGATGTCGTTCTCCAGAACGGCGATGATCTTGTCATCGGCTTCGCCATGGTCGATCATGCGCAGTCCGCCGATGGGGCGAACATTGACGAAAAGGTCGCCGTGAGCGAAGTCCTTTTCGGTGAGCACGCAGATGTCCAGCGGATCGCCGTCACCCTTGATCTTGCTGCGCTTGGTTTTCTTGGCGGCGAAATTGCCGATGCGGTCACCGCAATATGTCTGGGGGACAAAGCCGTAGAGAGTCGGGCACATCGACGAGAAGCGTTGCGGCCTGTCGACATGCAGGTGACCGGTTCGCTTGTCCAGCTCGAGCTTGACGGCGCCGGTGGGGACGATTTCGATGTAGGAGAAAACCACTTCGGGCGCGTTTTCACCGGGTGAAACGCCGTGCCAGGGGTGCGATTTGAACAGAGTGGCGAGTAGTTTTTTGAACTCGCTCGATGCTTTTGTGCTCATAGAAGCTCCAGACTCAATAGCCGTGAGGCTATGTACTTACATCCAGGTAGTTTTAGTTCGTGTCAGTCTAACCGACTGGCACAGAAATGTGATGTCGATGAGCGCCAAGCGAGCAGTTCGAGTTGCGAAGAACTCGAACTGCTGTTGGTAGTTCAGCGTGATGCGTTAGTGCTGCCCGCACGGGGCAAGCTCACACGCCTTTCAGAACGCGCTTTCTGGCACTTCCGGACCGGTGTAGTTCGAAAGCGGGCGGAAGAGCTTGTTGTCCCGGAGCTGCTCGATGATGTGCTCGCCCCAACCGATGATGCGGCTGGTGCAGAACGTCGAGGAGTAGAGAGTGCGCGGAATGCCGACGTGCTCGAGAGCGACGGCGGTCCAGAATTCCACGTTGACGCGCAGGGCGCGAGCCGGCTTGCCGGTGGTGAGAGCCTTCGCCTCAGCCTTGGCCTTCAGGGCGGCGAGGATCTCTTCCTCGACCTTGAGCGCAAGGGTTATACGGGGACCGTTCTGCTTCTGGGCGACGCCACGCAAGCAAAGCGAGCGGGGGTCGTCGGTGCGATAGACGCGGTGACCGAAGCCCATGATGCGGCGACCGCTAGACAGCTCTGCCTGGACCCAGGAGGTTGCTTTGTCGGGGGCACCGATAGAATCGAGCATGTCGAGAACAGGACCCGGTGCACCGCCGTGCAGAGGTCCCGAAAGCGTGCCGACGGCCGCCGTGATGGCAGCGCCGACATCGGCGCCGGTAGACGCCGTGACACGACCGGAGAACGTGGACGCGTTCAGACCGTGGTCGATGGTGAGGATGAGGTAGGTCTCGACGGCGCTAAGGTCGTCAGCGGACGGACGCTTGCCGGTGACGCCCCAGAGGTAGCGCTCGGCATAGCCCTTGTTGTTGCGCTTGCGAACAGGAGCCTTGCCGGTGTGGATGATTTCCACAATCGACGGCGCCAGTGCCTGAAGCTGGAGGACTTCCTGTTCCACTTCGGCGACGTCGCGATTCAGCCAGGGCTTGAAGCCGCGGTGGCAGGCGATGGCGGAGATGGCGGTGCGGAAAGCGGACAGCGGTTCGGTGCCGCGGGCGTTCTTGACCAGGTTGATCTCGGCGCGCGAAAGCTTGCCCAGGGTTTCGACCTTGGTGCGGAATGCGGCGAGCTCTTCGGCGGTGGGCAGCCGGCCTTCGTGCAGAAGGAACCAGACTTCCTCGACCGTCTTCGACTCGGCGAGCTTGACGGCGTTGTGGCCCGAGAAGATGAGACGTCCAGCCGAGCCGTCCACATGGCTCAAGCGGGTCGCACAGGCAATGACACCTTCCAATCCAGGGGAGAAGGTAGTCGTCGGGTTATTCATGTTTGTGCTCCTTGGAGTTCCTCAGTGAGAAACAAAACCAGCAGGCACCGCTTTTGATTGGCAGTGTTCTACTAGTTCCGGATAAACCGTCTGCCTTCAGACGCAGCCAAACTTGCATATTCAAAACCGAGACTGCTTGAGCAGTCTTACCGATGTCTGAAAACGAAAGTCTAGATTGGGTGCGTTGGGTTGAAAAGCAGGCGGTGGGCAGAAAAAAAACATCTTTGGCTAGCACAGTCTCTTTCGTGCATTCAAGAAAAGCTCCTTAAAACCGCGGATACTAAGCTATTACTACGTTAATCAAAAGAACCAGTTATCAAGATAAAAGAGCTGCATGCTTAGTAATATCGGGCTCTTACGCACTTTTGATGATGCCAAGATAGCGCAACTGTGCGGGTGGTTCTCTGTCTTTCGTCATACCCGGGCTTCCCGCGTAGATTTTGTTTTGGGCAGATGGACGTTTCTCTGAAAAATGGCTGCCCATTACTTGTGATACTGTGCATTGTAGTAGAAAGGCGCAAAGAAATGAGACAGCGAAGATTGCCGGGGTGGGCACCTTCGCTGTCTCAATCACAGCTCAGTTGGAGCTTACGCTATGAGCGTGAGCTCGCAGACTGGCTTAAGCCGGCTGGATGTACCAGTGCAGCTTGCCTCCGTAAATCTTCTTGACCGTGACCGACCAACCCTGCTCTTCAAGGTCGGCGATCACGAGCTCACGGACTGCGGGCTCAACGTGGTCGGAGAAGATCGGCTTGTCACCCTTGTCGCCCTTCTTGCGCTTGGTGAGTTCACCGACGAGGAGTTCGAGGACCTTGTCCTTCTTTTCCTCGTTCGGGTTCTTGCTTTCGATGTCGGAGGGCGTGGGGATCTTGCTCTTGGCCATTGTTTTCGTTCCTGTTGCTACGGAGCGATTTGCTGCTGCAAACGCTCTGGGAGTGCGGAGGCTGCAAGCAAAAGATGCACCGCCTACAAGACGATGCCGGGGCGATTAGTTCGGCTGGACGCAGCGCAGACCGGCGACCAGCCGGGCGTCGTTGCGCAGTGCGATCAGAGCCGCGTGAGCGACCGCTGCTGCACCGGTCACACCGGCGGCCTTGAGCTGGCGGGCGACCTTGTTCACTTCGATCAGCTTGAAGGCGCCGGCGAGCTTGACGGACGCAGCATCGACTGCGGCGTCCTTGCCGACGATGGCCTTCACTTCATCGATGTAGCCGGCGCGAGCCTTGAGGGCCGCTGCCACATCGAACTTGGTGCGCGACGGATAGAACGGTCCGGTCGACTTCTCGTTCTCGGTCGGAGCCAGAAGCTTGAGCGCCGGCGCCAGTTCCGCGTTGCGGCTCACGGCGCTGAGGATGTTGTCGCTGACCGCGAAGTCGCGATATTCGTTGCCGTCGAAGCCGAGGGTGTCCTTGAGGACCTTCAGGTCTTCGGGTTTGATGCGGATGATGTGGGCGAACGCGCGAATGGAAAGCCGGTCGTTGGGACGGGTTTCGCTGTAGCCGGCCTCGGAGAGGTTCTCCATGTAAGCTTCGCCGTAGAATTCGAGCAGGCTGCCTTCGGCGTCGTCACCGTAGCTTTCGCGCATCTCGTTGGCGATTGCTTCGATGCCGACCATGATCGGGAGAGCCTGAGCGGCGAGCACGCTGTTTTGTCGCTTGGTCATATGATTTCCTTGTGTTGCTGAACACTTTTCACCGGGCACAAGATGCAGCCGAATGGCTGAACTGCACCGGATAGGGCGGAGCTGATTCTCGTTGCTGCCGAACGTATCCAATCGAATTGCCGCCAATCTCACATTCCGGCGTTCACCCAGCGAGTTTCCTCACAGGCTGAAGGCGGAAATGACGCGAGAAAGAAGTCGGAAGTAGCTGAATGCGTTGGAGAGGAGACGAGAAAGAGTACGAGTAACCTAAACGATTAGCGGACTCGCTTTTCTCTAGTTGTCACTAAATGGTGTCAAATATTCGAGTTTATGAGAAAAGCACACCATTGCGAACTCGCGCTAACCGCTCCGAAAGTCACGAAACAGGGCGAAGTTCTATAAACGCAGGTTAAGAATCGCAGCTCTCTGAGTCTTCCGAGCGGTAAGTCTTGGGCCTGCGCGGGGGCAATTCAGGAGCCTGTAGGGACGACGCCATGCGTCGCTCGGGAGATGCCGTGCATCGCCTCTACAGCGCCGAAAACCAGTGGCGGACTATGTTTCATAACCTGGGCTGTCCATTGTTTCTCGGCTTTTGAAACTTATTAAATAGTGTAGTAATGTGTTCTGAAAAAAAAACTGCACCGTGGATGGTGCCCAATTGCACCATCCACATTTTCCAAAAACGAGCAGGGAGAAATTCACATCTTCAGTGCAATTTCTTCCTTCTCGTTCTTACTCCCTAGACGGGGGAGTGTAGGCTTCGACCATCCGGCGAGCCTCTGCAATCAGGCTCAGACCTTCGTTGTTCCAGTTAAGAACATAGCCCGGTCCGTAAACGCGCTGTCCGCCCAGGTACGGGTAGCCGAGATGCATGGCTGCTTCAGCAACAGTCGCCGCGACCTCCGTCTTGAATTCGTCGCTGGCGCCGCTCAGCTTCTCGAAAGCGAGCTTTTGCACTGCGATCACTTCGGCACGGAGTTTGGTGTCTGCCTGTCGCGTTTCCTCGCCTACGCGGCGATTGTCCTTCGCTTGCTCTTTGATCGTGCTGAACAGCAAGACGATGCCGACCGCTCCGGCAATCGCACCGACTGCCACCTGGTTGAAGGAGATGATGGCGATGGCTGAGGCAAAGAGCAGTGCCAAGCTGATAAAGGGTTTGAACACGTAAAGTCCTTTCTGTTGGTTTTTGGTTAAGCCTGGAAAACAGGCAAAAGGCGGGGGGCAGGATGGGAAAAATGTCCCCATCCCGCTGTTTGAAGCCGAGTAAATTACATCGGCATGAGCATCACCCAGGCCACCCAGAAGAGCGCCACGGCGATGATGACAGGCAACAGCGAAGCGCCCGCCAGAAGAGAGATAGCGATGCCGGCAACAAGTGATAAGCCGCTGGCGGTGAGCAGGTTTGACTTGATCACGTAGTTCTGCCGCAGGTGCGGACGGAACTCATAGGTCATCACAACCCATACTGCTTCGAATATCACGGCGACTGCTACAACGGGCAAGAAGTAGACACCCATGAAGTAGCAGGCGATCAGTCCGCTGGTGAGACCCACCACACCGGCTTCCACCATGTGTGATTCACGGCTGCGCAGATGCAGCTTCTCCGTGAACTCTCGGTAGTCTCGATGCGAAACGAACTGCGATTGAGGTGGAACCTGGAAAAGTCGTCTCCCCAGGTAGGAGAAGAACACCACCTCTATCACGAAGGCGGTGCCAATCCAAAGGATCATTTCCATTCAAGGAAATTCCTCTCTTTTCTTGGTGTTGGCGCGGTCATTGATGACTCGCGCATGGGAGTCGCCGAACACCAATGTTTCGGCGCGTGACGAAGGCATTCGCGAAGAATGCGGATACGCACTCACATTTCTGTGAGTGCGTATCTGCAGTGGATGGTGGGCGAGCTAGGCTCGCGTGCCAGCAGTGGCTTCGATCTGGTTGACCAGAAGTTGGCGCGCCGAATTGCGGACGCGTTCGAAGTTTGACTTGGCGATGCTGAGTGCCAAGTTACGCACCTGGTCCGGCACGTCGGCGCGGTAGCTATGCACTACATCGCGTCCGAAATTGCCGTAGGCGTCGCGCAACGAACGCACGAAAGCCGACCATTCATTGACCAGCGTCTGGTGCATGAACGGATCGGCGGCAATGGTGGCATCGAGCGGCGACACGGCCGCTTCAAAGTCTCCTGCCGCCGTATTTCCTGCCACCGCGCCCTGGAACCAATTGAACAGGTCCGAGGCGCTGGAAAGAAGGAGAACGTGCGAGTCGGCGAGGTTGACTACTTTGGTCTGCTGCTGGGAAGTTGCGGTCATTTATCCATCCTTTTTGAAGTTTCTTGGGTCACTCCGAAAAATTGCAAATTTTTCGGAGTAATGTGTCTTGCGGTAACCGCGCCGCCGTGGATAGGAACGTTCATTTGCAGTGCTGCACACTGTGTTCGTTCCTGCCCGCGGCGAAGCAGTCTGTTTGGTTGGTGCACTTAATTCGGTGCGCCAGTGTGCATCGCTAAACCTCGGCGATGAAAGGGTTGCTCAGGCGAGCAGTTCGCGGGTCGTGGCACCGGCGACGGGCGCTCGGCGCACGATTTCTCGCGTGTGCACGGCGATGGTTTTGGTCGTAACTTCGTTGCCATCGTAGCGAACTTCGATGTGCGTAAGCGTTTCCGTTGTGACTGGTTTCGCGCCGAAGAGTCCGGACCAGAAGCCGACGCTGCTCGTGTGGATGCGCTAGCGCGTTAGCGCGTTTGCTGCTTGAAACAGCGGTTCCGAAGGTTTGAATGCGCACTATTTGTGGTGGCGCGCCGTTGGCATTTTGTCTTAGTTCTTGTGGACCTTGCGGCGCAAGATCGAAGGCAGAAACACGCCTCCAGCTGCCAGGATGCCAGCGGCGATGCCGAGCAGCGGATGGTAAGTCCAGCCGATGATGGTCGGTGGCAGCGCGATGGAAGCGGTGCCAAAAATGATGATGAACCAGCGAACATACTTGTTGGTCATGGTTATCCTCCTATGCGTCCTGTGACGCGCTCGATGATGCTCGGCAGGGCCTTGTCGGCACCGCTTGTGTGCACCTCTTTGAACGACCAATGAAACGGGCCGGCCGGTGTGATGTTCACCCAGATCGTCTTGACGCCCGAGTAGAAGCGCTTCTTGATGTCGACGATGCCCTTGGCCGGTTGGACCTCGAGCGTCGTTCCTACAACAATGAGCACTCCGCACTCTTTCATGAGTTTTCTGGCGGCGCAGACATTGTCGACGTTCACATTCTCACCAAAGAGAACCACGTCAGGGCGCAAGTTGTGCCCGCACAAAGTGCAGGCAGGCAGCGCGTCCTCATGTGGGTCGTAATCGGTGAAAGGAACGAGAGAGCACTTGGGATTGGTGCAGCGCGTCTTCGTGACGTTGCCGTGAAACTCGATGACGCCTGTGTTTCCGGCTCGCGTGTGCAAACCGTCCACGTTCTGAGTGACGATATTCAAGCTGTACCCCTCGGGCAGATCGGCCTCGGCCTGCGCCAGAGAAAGGTGGGCGAGAGTGGGCTCCGCGCTTACGATTTGCCTGCGCATGCCGCCCCAGTGATCCCAACTGAAACGCGGATTGGTTTTCAGCGTTTGCGCTTCGGCAGCCTTGACGATGGCTGCGTCATTCCACAATCCATCAGGACCTCTGTATGTTCTCAACCCGGCTGAGGCGGAGATGCCCGCGCCGGAGAACACAACGATTTTCTTTGCGTCCCGCATGGGAGTCTCCTTTCAATTATGTGTCCACGGCGAACTTGCGCGGCCGCGACTTAAAAAACGCCGCCGACAAGCATCGCCAGAAAGGCGACGATTCCGAGGTTGAGCAAGGCGGAGGAAATCATCGCCCGTTTCACGTTCGGCGAAAGCGCTCCGCAGAACACTGCCAGAAGGCAGGTGAAAGCGAGGCACGGCACGAAGCCGTAATAGCCGAGGAAGAAGAAGTACACTGCTATCGCCTGTAGCCAGGCGATTTTGACGACGCTTGTGAGAATAGCGCCGCCGATTAGACTCAAGCCCGGAAGGCAAATAGCGCCGACGACCCAGGCAGCCAGAAACTTGAAGAGCTTATCCGAATTCGCATTTTCCATTGCGAAAACTCCATCCATGAGGTGCGACCGACAGGCGAGCATCGGCTCGCCTGTCAGATTGGCGATATTCAGTCGGGCGTAGTAAGCCCCTGAATTTCAGTTACGCGAACTGCTTGTCCAGCTGTTCGAGTTGCAACTTGTAGTTCAAGTCGACGCCGATATGACCAGCAATGCGCTCAGCTACAAGCTCGAATCGGCGCCCGGCCTTGCCCGTTTTCTTGAGTTTGACACGCGAGGCGTCCTCATTGCGCTTCAGCTTTTCCTCGCCGATTCTTGCGCGCGCCTCGTCGATGGGTTTCCGCATCTGCTCTTGCAGACCGGGCATCGCATCGCGAAGGGCTGTCTTCGCATCGTCGACAGCCTGTTTCGCTGCAACGACTGCGTCCGAATCAGCTGCAGCGCCGGTGCCCTGCAGTACTTGCAGTGCTTGCGCCGCTGTCTGATAGGCGTCTTGGAACGGCTTGATGCCTGCGTTGTAGGTGGCGCTTGACTCTTGATTTACCTTGAGCCATTCATCAATGTCGCTGCGAATGTCCGCTACCGCCGCGTCGTATTCGACTGCGACAGCCTTCAGCTCTTCAAGGAAGATGACACGCGCAGCTTGTACCGCTTTCACGGCGGCTTCGTCACGGCCGGATTCGATAGCTGCGCTGCAAAACTGGCACTTGTCCTTCTCGACTGCACAGCTGATGCAGTGTTTGAAGGCTGTGTAAGTCTGTACCTCGCAGGTCGAGCATTTATGAGCGGTGGCAAGAAGTCCATCGCCTTTTCTTCTGCAATTCTGGCAGGTTAATTGCATTCTTGGTCCCTCTTAGGCCAAGAGCGAAAGAGCTTGTTCATTTCGCCCTTGCTTGATTCTCGGAGTTCCTAATCTCCGACTCTTCGCGTCAAACTCTCCAAAACATTGGGTCTGACGCGGTGTTTCAGCCGACGCTCAGTCTTCCCGAGTCGGCGGTGGATTGCCTGTCGGTGCAGCGACGGGCTTGGTGGCGCGCACCGTGAGCGTGACGCGCTTGGATGGGTCGGTCAAGGTGCCGACTTCGTGACCCTTGCGCAGAGCTCCGGCCACAACAGAGTCCACGACATTGCGCTTGTAGGGCGTCACGTCGAGCTGAATAGGCTCCTCGCCAGCAGCGCCGAGCAGCGCTTGCAGGGACTTGCCGAGGTAGCGCGACTGCTTGTAGTGGTCGATGAAATCATCGAGTAGCTTGGCCAGGGTCTGTCCGAACCAGGCGCCGAGGAATACGGCAGCGGCGATGGACAGTTCCTTGAGCACGAACCAAGAGTATGCACCGACAGCAGACAGTGCCAGGAAGATGACGATGTAGATGACCGCTCGCTTGGAGCGACCCCAATTCGACCTGTCCAGAAGGAGCAGGATGAATGTGAGGGCCGATGCTGCTCCGAATGCGATCAGCATGGTGATTGGATCCATGTGGTCCTCTCTGTTTTGAGTTTGGCTGATTGCGCCGGCGCTTTTGTTCAGATCGCGCATAGAAAGCGCGAGTATTCGAAGCGCGACGCCGGTATCTGCCGCGATAGGCGATACAAATCGGGTGGCACTTTATTGCCTAAGCCGCGACCGCCTTCAGCAGGCGAGCAGGATATAGACAATCATGGCGAAGGATAGCCAGAACAAGATCTGACCGGCAATTTGGTTTCGCTTCACGGGCGTTTTCCCGATTGAGCACGGTTTGTTGCCGCCGTGCTTGGGTGACTCGGTGATGGCCGGATGTCTGCGCCATGCAGAACCCGGCGAAGCGAAGAACGCAGCTGGTTTGTTCCCTGTGCGTTTGCAAACTGCTGCGGGCGACAATCGTCGCTGGTCATCGACGTTTTCGGTCGATGACGGCATTGTCCCATTGAGGCAATCCCGTCATCAACCGACTGTCGTCGGACGTTTCTTCTCTCTTCTCGCCTCAGCCGCCAGCGACGGGGAGTCGTTGGCGGCGCCGTCTTTGTTGTGGTCGAACTCAGACTGCAGTCTACTCGAAGAGTTCGTGAATGAGCTTTGGCACGTTCACAGGCGAGACACTGAATGCAAAGGCGTCTGCCACAGCAGCCACCAGCGCTTCGTGCGAGACCAGGTCGTCGGTGTGAATGGTCGCGACAATCTGCCCCGCTTCCACCTTGTCGCCGATCTTTGCCTGCACGACAATACCGACGCTGTGGTCGATAGAACCGTCTTCGAGGGTCGACAGCGACTTTGATGCCAGCGCGATTTTCATCGCGTCGACGGATTCGACATACCCGTCTTGCGGTGCTTTGACGAAGCACTGATGCCCCGATTTGGGCAGCAAATCCTCGTCATCGATGACGCCGGCATTACCTCCTTGAGCTTCGATAAGCTCGCGGAATTTTGCTAGAGCCTGCCCGTTGTCGAGCCGGCTTTCCAAAAGTGCCACTGCCTGATCGCGATTCTTGCAGCGGCCTGCCTTGACCAGGGCAAGCGAGCCGAGGAAGATGCACAGTTCGCGGAGATCCTGCGGACCCTTGCCCTTCAACGTGTCGATCGCTTCTCGCACTTCCAGGCTGTGACCGACAGCGAAGCCGAGTGGCTGGTCCATGTTCGAAACTACTGCGACAGTCGGCTTGCCGAGCCGCTTGCCGATCTCGACCATGGTCTGCGCGATGTTGCCAGCACGCTCTTCGGTGTCCATGAAGGCGCCCCGCCCGGTTTTCACGTCGAGGACGATCAGATTGGCACCGGCAGCAAGTTTCTTGCACATCACCGAGGCCGAGCCCAGACCATTGTGGTCGACCGTGGCAGTTTCGTTGCGCAACTTGTAGAGCTTGCCGTCGGCAGGCGCGAAGTCTGCAGTGGTACTACCGATGGCGGCACCGATTTTCTTCACCTGAGCGACGAACTCAGCTTGCGACAGGTTGACGTTGAAGCCGGGAATGGATTCCAGCTTGTCCAATGTGCCGCCCGTGTGTTCCAGCCCGCGTCCGGAGAGTTTGGCCATGGGCAGACCCGCAGAAGCCAAAAGCGGCACCAGAACCAGCGTAGTCTTGTCGCCGACACCGCCGGTGCTGTGCTTGTCGCAGACCACGTCGCCGATTTCGCTTAGATCAAGAACATTTCCCGAGCGGGTCATGCAGTCCGTTAACGCAGTCGTTTCGTCGATGTCCAGCCCCTTGAGATACGCAGCCATCAGCCACGCGGTCAGCTGGTAGTCCTTGATCGAGCCGTTCATGAGACCTTGGATGATCCTGCCGATGTCGTCGGCGGAATGCGCTTTGCCGTTGCGTTTAGCGGCTATCAAGTCAGTTATCTTGTCCATAGTTTTTCCTTCCGAACTATGAAATCAGATGCGTTTCATACGACTCAGCTCGTCGACACTTCAAGGACGACGGCTGACACTGGAATTTATCATGCTCAAGCTGGTTTGCTTAAGTGAAACTCACCAGGCTCGAGCGTGACAATGTCCAGAAAGTGCTTCTGGAAAGCGTCTCTTCATGCCCAAACCTCAAGACGCGCTTCACCCAGCGGCTAGAGGCCGCGATCGAAATCTCGAAGAAAAACCAAATGCGCGTATTCGGTTGGTGTGAAGAAGGACTAGGGAAGTTATTTGATACCTTCGGGATAACACACGAAATGAGAGCCTAAATAGTAAAGTGTCGCTTTACAACATTGCTTTACTTCGCTTAAAACCAATGCGCGCGCGAGGTTTTGAGATCCGTGTCCATCTTCTTCCTACTTGCGCATGAGGCCAGCCCGCTCGGGAAAGCTCCCATTTCAAGCTTCAGTTACAAACGAGCATCTTCGTCTCATTCGAGCGTTTTGCTAGATGCGCTACATTAGCCAATTCTTCAGAAGAGATAAGCCAGAGTGCCAGGTTTGTCAGGCTCATATTGGTTTTTCTGAAAGTAGGGAAAGTGGACTAGTTTACCCGCTTTGCGATGCCTAATTCTTGCTCTCTTTTCAGTAAGAGTCCGTTCAAAAATGCGCGAACGGTCTGCACAAGCTCTTCTTGAATGGTGAGCCAGTCGAGCAGATCCGGCTCGCCAAACGGTTGAGAGCCTCTTTCTGAAGCTGTGACGAGCAACAGGGATATCTTTTCGATCTTCATCAACGCTTAGTTCAGTGTGAAAAAAATGCCGCCATCATGAAGCGCCTTGTGATCTGACCAGCTAGTAATTCTGGAGGCGAAAGAAGGAGAGTTCGCGAAGCCGCATGAACCTTCTTTCGGGGCAAGGCGAAAGCGTTTTCCTCAGGTTCTTTCTCAGTAAACTTGCCGGTCGGATGTGTTTGGTTCTTCGATCAGCCGGCCCGCTTGGCTTCGAAGTTTCGAAAGCCTCATAGGCTCTGTGATGTAACTGGTTGTAAAGGGGTTGTGTAAAGCATGAGTTTATATGTTCCAGAGAAAGGTTTTGATAGCAAAAAGTATCTTCTATCGCACACTTCTTTCTTCAACCATAATAACCACCTAAACCCAATATTCAGTTGCTTCTTTGAGCCTCTGATGCACAGCGCGAGCTGTGTGGGTTGAGTGTGTGTTGTTCCGGATTGACAGGATGGTTTGCGCGATGTGTGGTCACCTGGCGAAAATGGTTTTGCCGGGTGGATATGTCAAAAACTCTGAAATGGAGAAAGACACTATGACGGTTTCCATTGTAGTTCCTACGTCGAGCGTGATTGCTGTTTCGCCGGTTGACCCGTACCAAGTGTGCGTCATCGAGCAGAACGGCAAGCACAAAGGCAGGCTGACGCTGGTCGGCGGCAAGGTGATCATGCCCGAGCAAACGCACGAACAGTGCGCCCTCGAGGAATGGGACCAGGAAGCCGGCGGCAAGAGCGCCAAGCTCGTCGATGTTTCATTGTGGGCGATCAAGACTGACGCGCACTCTGACGTTCGCTCCGCCACTCTCGGCAAGCTCACCCATGACCGCTGCCCCGAGGAGCTCCGCTCCACCGTGGTGACCGGCCATTACGGCTGCCCCGACTATCTCTACCTGGCGAAGGTGGAGGGCGAGCCCTTCCCGTTCGACGGCGAAGCCAAGTCGTGCAAGTTCATCGACGTGCGCGACGTTGCCTGGACCGCGACTGAGGCCGAGAGCCGCTACGGCGCTCAACACGACCTCATCCTCATGGTCTATCGCCTCTGGCTTTCGGGCCGTCCTGTGGACCTCAGCGACTTCGCGGACTTCCGTGCCCTGCGCGCCAAGCTTCGCGATCTGCTCGCCGACGTCAAGGACTGACCGGCGGTCTTGCCACTAAAACTGGTGCCGCATTTTTGCCGGCGCTGCCCATAACCATGCACGCAGTCGAAACCGAAAGGAGCTGTCTGCTTGCGATAAGAAACTGAATCGGAGTTAGTATGTCCAAACTTTTGGATACGGCTCACGCGACGAGGCTGGATGCCCACCTGGATCGCGTGATGCACAGTGCGCAGCATCTTCAGCGCGTACTGAGCACATTGAAGGGCATTGGGCCACAGGGCACTTTCCTGGGCTCACGCAAACTCGGGCCTGAGTCGCTCGAGTATCGTTGGTTGGCTGAAGCTTCCAAGCTTGTGGCTGAGACCGGCATCGCTTTGAAAACAGGCGGCGGACCGGGTCTCATGGAAGCGCCTCACAAAGGCTGTTTCGATGCCAATCGTCTCGACCGAGCCATCGCCGTTTGCGCGGACTTCCTGGCTACGGAAGAAGACATCAACCCGTACGTGGTCAAAGGTGGTCACGTGTTCAAGATGCCGGATTTCAATTCCCGGCATGATGGACTCTTCTTCGGCTCGATGTTCCACGGCGTCCTGTGGGGACGCCTGGGCACCATTCACGAGCTGTACGACCTTCTCAACCGGCTCAAGCACGGGCTTCTGTCTGGTGCACCTGTCTACTTCCTGGAACGCGACGGCTACTGGTCGCAGAAGAAAGACTTCCTGACGCAGTCTCTGGGCGACGACCTGGGACCGCGCATCAGCCCGGAAGACTACGACACCACGAAGATCGTGAACATCACGGAGCAGACGCCCGAGCAATTCGTGCGTATGCTGCTTCGCGACATCGGCTTTTGACAGCCGAGAATGCGTTTGCATGACTGAGTACCGGCTGTTCGCAAAAACCGAATACGCCCCTGCCTTCGGAGGTCACCCGGCGAGAAATCTCTCGCTGGGTGGATGGGTTCTATTCCCATCAGGGGCGCCGCCGGGTGTCGAAACTTGAAAAATCGGGGCGGGCAGCCGCTCTTCTCCCGATTTTTCTTTTGGGGCTTATTTTACTATTGCATATCATAAAATTGCGATTTTTGAATTGAACTTTTTTCTCGCTGCTTACGTACTAACTACTAAGAGGCTGGGGCGCACTTTGAAATTCCTACCTGGCGTGGCTTTGGCTTCTTTTTGTCCTTTCAAAATTACTCCGAAAAATTTCAAATTTTTCGGAAAAAATCCATGACTCAGGAGGTGGAGCATGAGTGTTTATAGTCGATGTCGAAAGTACGTTAATGAGCTGCCCGCTGGGCAGTGCTTTGCCACAAGAGAACTTTTGACATATGGTCATCGCGATGCGGTGGATAAGTGCACGCAAGCAATGGTAGGCAGTGGTTTCGTTCTAAGAATGGCTAGGGGAGTGTTTGTACGCAACGATCTTGGGTTGAAGTTGCCGACGATAGAAGAAATTGCTGAAACTAAAGCGAGAGCATTTTCTAAGCACATGCTTCCCTCGAAAGTCGCTCAAGCTGGAGTTTTTGGATTGGAAAAACCATTCAAGCCTAGAAAGAAGAATAGTAAGACACTTCCCAAGAAGGTGTTTCCTCCAGCGACAGCTACGTTTTCTGTATTGGGCACAACGAGCATGTTTCTAACTGTTCATGGATACGTGAAACTGGAACACATATCGGCACGTAAGTTTTTTGTGGCGCAGCATGATTTGGGCAAGATGTTGACAGGGATTTGGCATGCGAGCAAAGATGCAAATATCAATTTTGAGATGCTTTTGTGGAAGGCCAATTTCGCAGTTACAGAGAATAGGAAGTTTCGGCAATTGGCTGCGTGGGTGCCTGAATGGGTTCATGAGCACTTTCGCTCACCGCATGAGTCCTTGCTGGTGCATGTTCCTTGGAGGCTTTATCCGTTCGTTGAAGTTCCGTTTCCGGAAGTCCTCAGCAAGATGAAACCTTTCGGTGTGCAAGAAGGCAAGGAGATATATCGGTTTGATACCGGTTGTGGTGCCTCGGAGCTGTTGCTGGGCAGTAGTCAGGATGAGGCAGTTTCGCCACGTTTGCGAGGTCTGCTAGTTGCGTGTTTGTGGGGTGAGCACAAATTCAACATGGTCCGCGATCACTTTTCATCATCATGAATTCTCGTGTGTGAGGAAGAAACGGGCGCTTTGCAAGCTGGGCGTGCTTTTCATCGTCCTCTTTATGTGAGGGGCGCTGAAATCTTATTTTCAAGCTCTCTTCTCTCTTTCTTATTCAAATCCTAAACCAAATCCCAAAAGAGCCCAAGCTCATGTTTCCTGCAACTAATTAGCTTCTAAAAGCTAATCGGCGGGGACTACGGTCTCACGTCGTGGTGGAAAAGCACCATTCATGCATTTTTTGCAGGTGGCGCTGTTGGGCATTTCTAAAAATCTCTCGCAACGAACTTCTCGGCAATCACGCCAGAAGAGACTTTTGGAGACTGTCATGAAAAGAAAATCGAATTTGCCCTCCGGCGCTAGGCCGGTTGGCAACGATAAAGCGCGCATAAACTCGCTGCGCGGTGAATCTCCTTTCGTCATCAAACCGCTGTTGCAATTCGCTCCTGAAGCGGAAAGCGATGGCGCGGTGGCTATCGAGCTTGTCTGGATTGCTCACGTCAAACGCAGCCTCTGGAAGGTGGAGTACCTCGCAGAAGGTGCCGTCTCTTGGATTGTTTGCGACGTTGAGAAAGTCGACAGCGTTACTATCAAAGACAACGAGTTCAAACGCTTTCGGGCTCTGCTGAAAGGCTTGAAGCCTGGTTCCGCATTTGAATATCGTGTTTCCATTGCTGGTCAGCAAGTCTTTGCCGCATCGGCGAAGACCCCACCGGGTTCTGGTTGTAAGACCACGGTTGCCCTCTTCGGCGATTTCGCAGATGGAGATCCTGAAGCGACCAAAGTTGCAAAAGGTGCATACAAAGCCAATGCGGATATGGTCATTCTGGTAGGCGATGTGGTCTACAACAACGGTCTTTACGGTGAATACCGTAAGCACTTCGATCCCGTCTACAACGGTGATGGCGAAAGAGGCGCTCCCATAGGGCGTTCCGTCGTAACGGCTGCCGTTCCGGGCAATCATGATGTTCGTGTTCCGGATCGCTTCGACTTCATCCAGCACGCCTCGGATGCTGACTTGTTCGCATTCTTCCGCATTTTCCGGCATCCGAACAATGGTCCCAATCTGGATGCTGATGTGCTCAGCAAGATGGTGGAGCGCGAGCGTGATGGGCAAAAACTCTTGAAGCTCTACGGTCCGGACTTCATCAAGCTGTCCAATTACTACTTTCGCCAGGGAGACAGCTTCTGGGTCATGCTCGATGCCAACGAGTACCTGGACTGGCGCAATCCGGATTTGCAGAAGTGGCTTGAGAAGGCGCTTGCCAAAGGCGCCGACTGCACGTGGAAGTTCGTTTGCTTCCATCAGCCTGGCTTTAACAGCGACGCGAAGTACAAGACGGATACGCGTATGCGTGTGCTTTCTCCGATCTTCGAAGCCTCCGGCGTCGACATCGTTTTCAGTGGTCACTGCCACTTCTACGAGAGGAGCTACCCGCTCAAATACAAGATCAAGTCTGGCAAGGCGGGGCGCAAACTCAACCCTGAAGGCACTATGGTGCTGGACAAGGTGTTCGACGGCGACAAGAACAACAAGCCTCAGGGGGTGATTTACATCGTCTCTGGAGCCGGCGGACTGCTGGTCACGAAAGGCATGCGTCCATCGTCGCACGGGAAAGTCGAGTCCAGCTTTAAGATCGGGGATCGAAAGAACTCCTTCACTGTGTTGTCGTTGGATGGCAAAGTCCTGACTCTGCGCCAGGTCGATACAGCCGGTGGCGAAGTGGATAAGTTCCTCATCGACAAAAACTGAGTCTTCATGCGTGTTGCAGCACCTCCCCTGCAACACGCATTTTTTCGTCATCTGTATATTATATTGCTTAGTAAATTACTCCGAAAAATTTCAAATTTTTCGGAGCAATTCACTAAGCTCATTTGGGGGACCCCATAGCTCCAAACTACGATGTTTGGCTGCTTAGCGGGATCGTGAATGAAAAGGTACTGCCTTGATTTTCCACACTAGTAGCAGCAATTTCGCCGCCGTGTAATTCGACCAATGCTTTGCAAATCGACAGTCCCAGACCGGAGCCGCCCTTGAGCCGCGAGTCGGAAGACTTCACTTGCGTAAATCGATCGAAGATTGTCGGCAAAACATCTTCGGGAATTCCGCGCCCCTTGTCCTTCACAGAGACCTTTGCAAAACTTCCTTCCACCTCTGCGATTACTGAAATTGCTGTTTTGGGGGGAGAGAATTTCAGTGCATTGGCGACTAGGTTGGTAATGACTCTGATTAGTCTCTCTTCGTCTGCTATAACGGAGGCGGGTTCACACTTCAATTCAAGGGTTATTTGTCTTTCGTCGGCTGCTGGTTTGAGAGCCGCACAGGCAGATTCAAGTAAATCGCTCAATTCCACATCGCTAAGGGTCAGTTCCAACATACCTGCTTTGATTTTTTCGATGTCCAGCAAGTCGTTGATAAGTGAAAGCATTTGCGCGGTGCTGGTGTCAGCTACTTTAAGCATGTTCTTGCCACGTGCATCTAATTGCCCAAACATATCGGCTTGCAGCATTTCCAATACGTTTCTCAGCGTGGCTACAGGTGTCCGCAGATCGTGCGTGATCATCGCAACGACTTCCTGTTTCATTCTTTCTGCTTGTTTGCGTTCACTGTCATTGTGAATGACGCAAAATAGTGTTTTGTCTAGTTTTGACCAGTAGGCTGTCCAAAGGGTGTCGATAGTTTCACCATTGGTGTGAAGCATGCGCACTTCAAAAGGCTGCACCTCTTTCTCATTGGTTATCTCTTCAATGGTGGCTAGCAGCCGGTGCACATCGTCTTTTTGAATCAGCGAGATGTACCGCATTCCCAGGATGTCTTCGGATTTAATTCCTAGCACACGATTGGAGGCGGCATTGCACGCGACAAATTTGCCGTCTTGATCAATTGAGCAGATCATGTCTTGTGCGTTCTCGACGATTGCTCGCTCTTTTCGCGCGGATTCACCAATTGCCGATGCCATAGCGCGGAAGACGCCGTCCAAAGCACTGATTTCATCGGCTCCTTTAAGAGCCTCGCGCAGAGGTTTTCCCGCTGCCAGCCTGCGTGAGTTGTCGGCGACGACGTTCAGTCTGCCTGATATTTCGCGGACAAAAATGGCAGCGCAAACGAGAGATATTGCTACGTTCAAAAAAACACCAAGCAGAAGAACGGTCTTTTCTTTCGCTTGTATTGCCTCTTGTTTTGCCGGACTGCGTTCAACTATGTCTTTGGCTCGCGCATTGATGTCGAGCAACTCCTGAGATCTTACTTGTGCTGCAATTGCTCCTAAGTGATTCAGCCAGTATTGCCTGGTTGCCTCCACTTCCAGGACGCGCGAATGTGCCTGTAGGCTTATTAGTTTGTTGAATGCTTCTTTGATCGCGCTGTGCGAGAGCTCGACGGCTCTCTCGTCTTTCTGGTTGCCCTTGACCGCTTCGCCCAGCGCGTCGTAATAAGTGCGCCATCTCTCAACCGCCGTCAGATTCAAGCTTCTAATGAATTCCGGAGTAAAAGTCCTCATGGTCATCATGACGTCAAGTTCGGAAAGTTCGGCCAGAATGACAGTGACGATGTCACTTACGCGCTTAGCCGCGTTCACTCTTTTGATTTCTTCCTGGTACTCTTCTCGGCAATAATTGAGAGAGCCCAAAAGCAATAATTGAAGCGCCAGGATGAAAGCGAGAATGGCGACAAGCTTATTTGCTAATGTGAGGCGAACCTTCATGAAAAACGCTTTCTTGGAGCAGGTCTACAGAATTGTAGCTGTTTCAATTCGGTCGATTGTCATTGGTTGTGCCAATTTTGGGAAATTCTTTTTGCAAGCGAGCCACGTCTTCCTTGGACCATGCTTTGAATTTGATTCCAAATTCTCTCAGTTTAGGCAGCTTGAGGATTGTTTTGGAAACGGCACTGTAACTGAGATTAGAATCCAGCGCGGTGAAATTTTCCAGGTTTCTGAGATTGCAAATCCAATTTGTGTCAGTGTCGCTCAGTTTCGCTTTATCGATCCACACCTTGCGCAAGTTTTTGAAAGTTCCGACGATACTGAGATCCTGCGGTGACAGATCTTCGGCGCTCATTCTCAGTTCTTCAAGAGCCGTTGAGCCTCTGAGTTTCCTCAGTACATCAGACTGATTTGGCAGTGCCGAGATATTGAGTATCTTCAACTGGTTCAATCGTTTTAAGCCCAGCAATCCTTTGCCTGTCATATTGGTTCTGCCAACTCTCAGACCGTCCAGTTTGGGCAATTTGTTCAAAGTTTCAACTAACTGATCGTCGACTTCGCATCCTGTCACATCCAGAAATTTCAAATTTTTCTGACGATCTAGATATCTGAAGGTTGAATCGCCAACGCCGAAATTGAACCGAAAACGCATCCCGGCAAATTCATTGGCATTGAAACGCAGTAGAAACTTAGGATTGGTGACAATTACCTTGTCTTCGACATCCATCCGTAAGGGCTGTTCGATTGGAAAAGACAGCACTCCTTTAGCAGGATAGGTTTTGCCTGTGTCCATCGCATAAATGTATCCCATGCCGAAATTCTTCGTGGAGCCGAAATCGAATACACGAATGGAGCGCCCATTCTTATCAACCGAAATCGTGCTAATCGGTCCTCCGTTAGCATTTTCGATTACCTCCGCCGGTATGCCTTCAGAGCGCTTTAAACTTTGTGCTTCGTCGAAGCCGGCTTGATAAGACGAGGCCAATTGTTGGTTCATGAAGTAATAGACCGCTAACCCGGCAACCAAAGCCCCAAGGGCTGCTGCTGAAAGCGTCTGTGCAATGTGCCGAGTGTGATTGCGGGCAACAATTTCGGCTTTTGTCGGTGTGAGAACTTGCGGGTGGTGCGAAACACCTTGCTGCAAAAGGCTGAGATCGCGAGCGATTGATTTCATGTCCTGATAGCGAGACTCCGGATTTTTCTCCAGCATGAGTCGCAAAATCTTTTCGATTGCCGGCGGAAACTCTTTTCCTAAAGTCGCTTCTTTCAAAGTCGGAACGTCGGACGACTGATGCTGCATCATAGTCGATAGCGCTGTATTGCCCATGAAAGGAGGCACGCCAGCCAGGCACTCAAACATGACACAGCCCAGCGAATAGATGTCACTTCTATGATCGACTGGTTTTCCAAGACATTGTTCGGGGCTCATATAGAGAGGGCTGCCGAAGATTTCACCTGTGCGTGTAAGAGCTTGAGTTGGCTGTATTTCCTCGTCAGTAAGTTTGGCGATTCCAAAATCGACGACGCGTACACTCAGACCGCTGCTGTCTGACTGCGGCGGTACCAGCATGATATTGCTGGGTTTCAAGTCTCTGTGAATGACGCCCATTCCATGCGCATAGGCCAGTGCAAAACAGACCTGGATGAAAATGGTAAGAGTTTCTTCTATGCTGAGAGTATTCTTGTCTTTGATAAGTTTTGCCAGCGTCGTGCCTTCAATGTAATCCATCACGAAAAATGGAATGTCGCCATTGATCAACCCGCAGTCATGTACTGTGATCAAATTGGGATGATCGAGCATCGCCGCCGTTTTGGCCTCGACCTGAAAACGCCGCCAGGTGACGTCCGACACTTCTCGAGTGTTCAAAGTTTTCATGGCCAGAATGCGACCGAGCGTGATTTGTTCGACGCGATAAACGACACCCATGCCGCCGCGACCCAGCTCGTCCAAAACTTTGTACTTTTCGGACACTATTTGTCCGGGAGACAGTTCAGCCGCAGGTCCGTAAGTCAGACCCAGAGTTCTGTCATTAACGTCAAATACACTGCCTTTGGCTGCATCGGCGTGTATCTCTGCCTGGGATTCTGCTCCCAAGCTCTCCTGTTTATTCGCTTCGTTCATCCAAGGACTCCCACGCGCCCCTCTTTGGGATATACCTCGGTACGGCCGCGTTTCGACAAAATTGGCAGATAAATTCGCTGAAAAACCCAGGAAATCAGGGTCAAGCTAAGCCGCTTAACATATTGGCTGGAGGCAGTTGTTCTGCCTTCGATGCTCGGCACTTGTCTCTAATGAACCGAGGCAGACTGAAGCTCGTCGAGGGACTTTCCTCAACCAACTATCAGCCTGCCTTCAGCCTTTGCAATTTGAGCAGGGATGCGGTCAGTAGCGTGGCTAGCGCGAGGGTTGATGCGGGGAAGGGTTTCGCAACTAAACCGCTACTTTTTCTACAGCCATCGATAGAATCGATAGCTGGCAGACTACTGAATCTTCATAGTCCTCATCGTCTTCGTCTTCTTCATCTTCTTCCTCAGGATCAAGAATAAGAGCAGGTTGCGCAAACATACCGGGCTGAATGTCAGCAAAAACTTTTTTGACTGATACATTGGGATGCTCATCGGCATACATGACCGCCGCAAACAAGCGACCTTCATACTGAACACTCCATTGATCTTGATCTTCGTGATCGATCAATTCACGTCTTAAATTGTTTGCAAAACCTACCTCGACTATTTCCAATTCAGCGGTCGGCTCGCTCTCTTCATCTCCCAGGTCTTCTGCCAGCACAACATAAATACCTTGGGTTTCTTCAACAACTTCCGGGTGCGAAAACGGTCCACTAAACGAATAATCACCAATCACTACAGCCATTTGTTGTTCTCCTATATGTGTGCCGAAGCCTTATGCTCAGCTTGTTTTTGTAGAAACGGTTCTTTGTCGTGATTGCATTTTGCTTGCGTCCATTCTTGACCGCACAGACTAAGGCGAGGTTAAGAACGCAGCCGATCGAAAAATAAAAGTTTTTGCTTGAAGTCAAGGCGCGATGCGGTTTTATGTCGCTTTCGATATTGATCGCTTATACCCTTAACCCGTTGTTAACCGATCGGCGCTTAGCCGGCTGGTGATACTGCATATGGTGGCGCCCGGAAAGCGTAAAGAACTCGCAATGTGCTCTAGTCATATGCCGTAACAATCTAAGCCTGGAGATAGCCGCGCGAACGTAGCGCCGAAAGGATCTTTCCCTTACGGTTATAAAAGCACACAGGTGAGCAATTTCCAGGTTTCCCGTGCAGTCGGTAGGCTAGGACGTTAGCGCTAAGAGTTTATTAGAACCTGTTCATAGCTTGTTTTTAAACTCATGAACTATGTACTTGTGTGCACAAAAAAGGGTTGGCTGAAATTCTACTTCCACCTTCTTCATGTCTCTGTATTCACACAAATCCCGGTCGCTTTCAACACCAGATTCGCCTTTTCCCTTCGCCGCAAGCGATGGTTATGGCACGTGTGCTCACAGCAGGCATCGAAGTGTCTTTGCAATGGAATCGCTATGCAGAAAATCAAAGTTCTAAACACGCTCACAGGCAAAAAAGAAGTCTTCGTTCCCCTTACCGGCAACAAGGTTTCTCTCTACGCCTGCGGACCGACTGTATACGATTCCAGCCACCTCGGTCATGCTCGCATGGCCATTGTCTGGGACGTAGTACAGCGTTATCTGCGTTTCGCCGGATATGACGTCACTTTCGTGCGCAACATCACGGATGTCGACGACAAGATCATCAACAAGGCAAACGCGCTGGGAGTTCGCCCGGAGCAAGTCGCTCGTCATTATCTCTTCGAGTTCTGGCGCGACATGCAGGCGCTCAATGTGGCACCACCGGATGTGGAGCCGCGCGCCACCGAGTTTCTCCAGCAAATGATCGAGTTCATCCAGGGCTTGATCGCCAAAAACCACGCTTACGCGGTGGACGGTGACGTCTACTTCGATGAAGCGTCGTTTGCCACCTACGGTCGCCTGGCGAAAAAGCAGCTCGATGAGCTGCGCACCGGGCATCGTGAGCAAGTTCGTTCGCAAGGCGAGCTGGCGAAACGCAAGCGCAACCCCGCCGATTTCGCGCTCTGGAAGGGCGTGAAGGCTGGCGAAACCGGTTGGCAGAGCCCCTGGGGCATGGGCCGACCTGGTTGGCACATCGAGTGCTCCACGATGATCAAAGCGGTGCTCGGTGAGACGATCGACATTCACGCGGGCGGCGAAGACCTGGTCTTCCCGCATCACGAGAACGAAATCGCTCAATCCGAAGCACTGCACGACAAGCCTCTGGCGCGCTACTGGCTGCACAACAGCTTCGTCAACGTCAACAAGGAGAAGATGGCCAAGTCCCTCGGCAACTTCAAGACCATCGCCGAGATGCTTGCTGTTTACTCCGGCGACACCATTCGCCTAATGATGTTGCAAACGCACTACCGCAAGCCCATCGACTTCAGTGCCGACGCGCTCGCTAGCGCTTCGGTTGCCCTGATGCGCTTGGTGCGTGCGGCTGCGTTCTCCATTCCGGTTGCGGACTCGCAGTTCGCGCCCTACCGGTTCAACGAAGCTGAAGCTGTCCTTTTCGCCGACGACGAAGTTATCGCCGCTTTCCACGACTCGTTCGTGAAAGCGATGAACAACGACTTCAACGCCGCCGAAGCGGTCGCTCACTTGTTCGCTCTGGCGGACAAGATCATGGCATCGAATGATGTCATCCGGCGAGCCGCCTGGTCAGACGCTCTGCGTGAATACGCTGGGCTGCTCGGGCTCACGCTTGCCGACACTCGCCAGGTCATCGATGCGCAAACGGCGTCACGCGTCTTGGATGCAGTCGTTGCCATCCGTCAAGACGCGCGCGGCAGGAAGGACTTCGCTTTGTCCGACTTGATTCGCGACAAGCTGGCAGCTGCCGGCGTCAACGTCAACGACACCAAGAGCGGTGCCACCTGGGAGAAGAAATAGCTCCCGGCACTGCAAGTTTCAACCCCAAACCAGAGAGGTTCAGAATGTCCAGAACATCAGAAACCCCCGCTTCCGATTCCCCCGATCTGCGCTGCCAGTGCGGCAAATGTCTCGCCAAGGACGGCAACATCAAGTGCTCTCGCTGCGATGTTGTCACCGATGTGCGCCCTCGCCTGCTCGACGATGCTCGTCACACCGCCTTCTATCTTTCGGCGATGGCCGCGACGTCTCACCTGCTGGGCTCCAACGAGTCGCCGGTGAAGATCACCATCGTGCCGGGCAACCAGCACAATGGCTACGTCTCGTTCCAGCCGCGCGAAGAGCCGGTATCACGAGTGGAAGACATGAAGCGGCAGCTCGTCATTCTTTTGACCGGGCGCGCTGCTGAGAATGCTTTGGGCAGCCCGACCACCGGCTCCGCCCAGACGATGCGGCAGGCCCTCGACCTGGCTCGTCGCATTGTCTCCTGCGGCATGGTGGAAGGCTGGGACAAAAATCCCGACCAGGCCGCTCTTCGCCTGCTCGACTCGGCGTGGAAAGAGGCAGAGGCTTTCGTCGCTGCCAACCGTGCCGCCATCGAGAACGTGGCTGCAATGCTGCTCTTCAAAGGTGAGCTGACCGGCGACGATGTCGCCCGTCTGAGCGCCGTCGGGAGACCGACCGACAACGGTGCGTCGAAGGAGTAGTCGCTGTTCCGCAACGCAGACCCCAACAAAAAGGAGGTCACCATGACGCGATTATAAGTAGAGGAATGTCTTTGAAAACGCCGGCAGTGTTCTGTTTCGCCAGCGTTCGATAAGCCGTCCTCTGCCCAACAATGGAGGACTACACATGATCAATCGCAAGCGGCATACGCCGTTCCACGCGCGCTCCAGCAAGGCGCGCAAGCTCGCTTACATCCGTACCAAGAACAACATCCGTCGCGCCGCGTCCGTTCTCGGTGGGCTCTTCTACACCCACGACTACGTGCACGGTCAGAACGGTTGGGTCGACATCTACTTCCTCGGCAAGGAGAAGGGCGTTTTCTACAACGTCACCCTCCAGACCGCTCGCTACGAGTACAAGGAAGAGGTGAGCCACGCCGCCTGGGAAGCCGCTGACGCTCTCGTCCCTCATCGCTTCAACCTCTTCGAGGACGCGAAGAAGGACCCCGTCACTGGTCACTGGGTGTCCAATCCCAAGCCCGAAGGCGCGCTCGACGCGTTCGGCGGTAAGACCCGTTGGGACTGGATCCACGAGAAGGAGAAGGAAATCGCCGATGCGCGCACCCACAAGGTGCACGCGCGTGTGGAACTCGATCGTGACTATGCGCACGGCATCGGTCTCCACGCCACCATCGACGTGCCCTTCCTCACCGTGGAAGCCATCAACGCCTTCATCTGCGATTTCCTCGCCCGTGGCGAAAAGCCCTGGCGCGACGAAAACGCGCTCAGCTTTACCAACGAGGAAGTCGGCTACTGGGGCCTCGAGAGCAACGCTCTCGTCGAGCCCTGGGATGTTGCCGATGCCCTCGCCAAGGCTGCTGAGGACGGCGAAAAGGCTGGTGAGTGAGCCCAGCCGGGTTAGTTGGAAGCAATTTCACTAATCCGGCAATCGACCGCAAGGTCACTGTGAAAGCGTCGGGAGCGGCTCAAGCAATTGAGGCGTCTTCCGGCGTTTTCCTTTTGTTGACGATGCTATTAGATAGAGTAGTGGAAGGCTGGATAAGCAGAACCCGCCCGGTTTCGGAAGTATTAAATTCCTTGCCTGGCAGATGTCAGCAAAATTGGGCATCCTAATTTACTCCGAAAAATTTGAAATTTTTCGGAGTAAAACTCTTTAGGGAAAATCGCATTGGTCTCGGAGCTGCAACGTTCTTCAGCGCTTGAAAAGCGACAATTCTCTGACCCACTTAAGGGGGGTTACGGCAATTGCGATGCGTTGACCTCGCTCCGATTTTTTGCCGCCCTTAGCGTTTTCCTGCTGCACGCTCAAGTTCATGAGTTGATTGTTCTTTCGGCTGAAGTTCGCACCTGGTACTCCCTTATTCAGGGAGTTTCTTTCTTCTTTGTTTTGTCAGGATTCGTGCTCACCTTGCGTTATGAGTTCCTGAGCAGCTGGAAGGATACGGCGCTCTTCTACTGCAACCGCTTTGCTCGTATAGCACCTTTGTATTACCTGAGCGCTATCCCGTTTCTCGTATTGCCGGTCTTGCAGCACTTCGGCGCACAGCCATGGAAAGAGGTGCTCGCCTATTGCTTTGCTCTACAAGATTGGAGCAGCACTCAACCAGGACAAACTCCAATCAACCCGCCAGCCCACAGTATTTCTTCAGAGGCATTTTTCTATCTGCTCTTTCCTCTCTTTATGCTTGCGGGTAAGCGTTGGTTGAAGATTGCAGTATGCGCGTCGGTGGTTCTTGCTGTCGCTGCGTGGAACTACTTTCGGGCTACCGGAAGCACAGCATTAACACCTGTTGCCGGATTATTGTTCTTCGTTGCCGGTATTCTTGCTTGCCTTATATTCAAACGATCTGCATCCAAGACCTCAGAGGCCCCGTCCGGCAAAGAACTGTTTCTCGCCACCACCGCGGAAATTGTTGGCTTGATTGCAGTGGTTCCGCTGGCAATTAAATCCACATATCCGCTTGCGGACGACATGGTGTTTCCAATCATGGGTAAAAGCATTGACTGTTCTGCCGTTTATCCTGCTGCGCTGGCTGTCGCTTTCTCGTTTGTCCTCTACAATTTTGCTCGCGAGCGTGGTCTACTTAGCCGCTTGCTCAAACACCCCCTTTTCGTGCATTTGGGAGAGGCAAGCTTTGCTTTCTTCCTTGTGCATTATGCGGTGATTACAGTTTGTCGAAGTGTAATAAATATGCTGCCATCGAATATGGTGCCAGTTCTATTTTTGCTTTCGTTCGTGGTGTCGCTGGCAATAGCGTTTATCCTTTATCGGTTTGTCGAGACACCGGCAAGAAGGATGATTGCGCAGAAGGCTCGCCTGATGTTTGTAGAGAGCGAAAAAGATTAGAGCAGGGCTTTGCGCCTCGTTTTCCTAAATTGCTGTATCGGTTCACTGATGCAGGGCGACGCCATGAGTCACCCGACAGTAAAACCCGGGTGAGAACACCCGAGGAACACAAAGCAGCACGGTTTGCTGAGGTCATACTCATTGCTTGAAGTAAAACTATAACAAGTAATAGAAAGCTGAAAAAAAGAAAGCGACTGCCTTTGTAGGGCAGCCGCTTCTTGCTTCTCAGAACCTTTGCCTCACTTCGACCGCTTCACGAGCCGGACGAAGTAGTTGAGGTGCGGGAATCGGATTCTTGACACCATGAGGAAAGATGCCGCCACCGTAAAGCCGAGGATGGCATATGCGGCAACTGTGGACGAAAACAGTCCGAGTGCGAAGACACCCAGGGCTACTACAGTCGCGGCTCCGGTGGAGGGCAGACCGCTAAACCACAGGTGCGCATCTTCTGAATGATCGCCCGTCTCCACGTTGAAGCGTGCCAGCCGGTAGACGGCACAGCCCACGTAGATGACACCGGCGACCCAGAGCAGAGGTGTGAGAACCGCACCGTTCAGCAATTGGAAAAGCACCACAGCCGGTGCGATGCCGAAGCTGATCGCGTCGCACAGAGAGTCCAGGTTCGCACCCAGGTCGCTGGTGACGCCGATGGTACGGGCGACCCGACCGTCGAATGCGTCGAAGACCATGGCCAGGAAGATCAAGCTAGCGCTGACGCTGAGCAGGTACGGCTGCGTCGTGCTGAGAATCGCGCAGATGATAGCTGAGAAGCCGCAGGCGGCGTTGCCCAGCGTGAACAGGTTGGGAATACTGCGTTTGACCTTGGCGCGTTTTTGCCCAGGCATATTGCATTCTCCTAGTATTGAACGAGCGAAGGCAGGCCTTGAACCTGCCTTCGCCGTTCGGTTCATCCCTTCAGGATGTCGTTACTTCTCTTCCGGCACTCTCTGCGCTGCGTCCTTCTCTTCACCGAGCTTCTTTTCGAAGCGGGCGAAGATGAAGGCTGCGGCGATCGAGACGACGCCGGCCACGATGAAGATGATCACGCGCACGTACTGTTCGGCACCGCGCAGGTCCCAGAGTACGAGTTTGGCGAGCATCAGTGCGAACACTGCATGCGCGCTGTAGCGGAACACCTTGTCGTTGAGTTTGACGCCAATCGTGAGCAGAACAATCGCTTCCAGCGACCAGGCTACCGCCAGCCACTGCCAGGCAAGCAGGTTGTAGCAGGCGAAGGTCGTGAGCACCGTTGCCGCCACCGCCGATACTAGCTGAACGATTTCAACTTCCCTGTTGCCGAGCGAGATGGTGTCCAGCAGACCTTGCGGTCTGGCTGCATTTGCCGCAGGCAGGAGCCGATAGACGAAAGTGAGCGCGTAGAGACCTGCCACCACAGGCAGTGTGGTCATCCAGGTCCAGGCGGTGACGCTGAGAAATAGCGCCGCACCCGCGCCCAGCAAGCCCAACGAGCCGAGCTGCCGGATGACGCCGTCCTTGAGCAGGAAGCCTGCTGCAACGACGAGCGCGCTTTCCACCGAGAGGAGCACAGCCAGGTTGGCAGCATTGCCCATGTGAAGCGCCGTCAGCGCCCACATGATACCAATCGCCGCCACGCTGTACGCGTGATGGAAATTGATGTTCAAGACCTGACCTGCGTTGCTGCTCGTGCTGCGCCACTTGTAGAGCGCGCTGGCAGCGAAGAAGACAGCCGCATTCGCGACTGTCGCGATGGTGCCGACTGACTGGTAATTGATCAGCAGTGCCGCACCGCTGGTTGCCAGCATCGCACCAGCAACCAGTTCGCCGATGCGATCTTTGAACACATAAGCGTGCGCCAGGAAAGCAGCGCCCGCCAGTGCCCACCAGAGACCCTGCGTAGAGCTTGCAGCCAGGGTGAGCGGCATCCACCAGGCGACCATAGCTGCCGCACCCAGATAGAAGTAGCGACCGAACTGAGATTCGATCGGATGTTGCGCGCCTTCGAACGCCTTGAGGCGATAAGCAATTTCGCTCACCACAAAGGCGAAGACCGCAGTCAAGCCGCTGACGAGCGGGAAGCCGACGCCGAAGAGATCGCCGGAGAAAAGGCGCGCCGCCGACAGAAGAGCGACGACAACCGCAAAGCCGCGGAACTCGATCACGCGGAAGCGCAGTCCGGCGATGACCAGAACCGGCACCTCCAGGAGCCACACTGCAGTGACGGCATTCGGGCTGAGCCAGAGAGGGACAGCCGCAGTGGCAGCGCCGAGCGCAATCAGAGTGAAGAGCGTCCCACTGAACGCCATGCTTCGCTTGCGCGCTATGTAAGCATACGTGCCGTACGCAGCGCCGACGAAGAGCAGGAAGGCATAACGCCAGTCTGCGAATTCCGCACCCATCGCCAGCAGGTTCAGAGTGACGAAAGCGCCGGCGTTGAGCAGCGTTGCCGTGACAGTGAAGCGGCGAGTGGCGTCGGATTCTTCAGGTTCGCGCACGAGGAAATGCACCACGCTGTAGACCAGCCAGTGCGCTGCCAGGAACGCGCCCGAAAGCAGGAGTCCTTGCAACCCTGCCACGCTGCCGGTTATCTGCGGTTGCGTGAAGAGCACGAAAGTGACGTAGGAGCCGATCACGCCTCCCAGGTAGACCATGAACCAGCGCATGCGCACGACCACGACTGCTAAACCGATCGCCATCAGAGCGGACGCCACCACCGTGAAGGAGGTGACTGCGCTCAAAGATAGCGTCACGAACGCCAGCAGCGCCGAGAGCAGTGCCACCGTTTCCGAGCGCCTGTAAAGCGAATGCAGCATGCAGACTGTGGCCATGGCGAGCAGCAGGCATGAGTCGAGCACGACATTGTCGATGAGCTTCACCGAAGCGATGTTCTGCATCGCGTAAATCGTGAAGTAGCCGACTGCGTAGCCGCCCGCCACGAGCGCCAAGCCGAAGGGCTTGAAGTTCATGCGCCTGTAGGCATATTCACCTCCCGCAACAAGCGCGGCCGCGCCTGTGAACCAGGAGAAGATTTTGACCAGTGGACCGACATGCTCGTATGCGAGCATCAGCCCGTAGCCGAGACCGACCACCAGCAACACGACACCGGTCCACAAGTACCAGTAGCGGCCGATGGACTGTTCGAGGTCCGATTTGACCCGGGGGACCTTCGTTTGTGAGGTACCTCCGGTGGCGCTGGTCGCTGCGCCCTCCTTGCTCTTGGCAGTGCCTCCGAACAAGTTGTGGATGATGAACCCGGAGACGACCGCTAAGCCGGCGCCGAGAAGGAAAGATCCGCTGAACCACCAGGCGATGGCGCCCAGAACGAAAGCGATCCAGAGCGGCGCACCGCCCGAATCTTGGTCTTCGCGCTTGCGCTGCTGCGGAATGTTTTCGCCCGGGCGCTGACCATTGTCCGTCTGTGCGGCGACAGGGACAGGGGCCGGCTGCGTGGCTGCGACCGCAGGCTGTCCCACAGTCGTCGGGTAGGCAGGCGCCGGAGCATCAGCTGCACCGACCGTTCCACCCGGTTGGGTTTGCGTCTGAGCCGCGGTCTGAGCGACTGCCGTGCGACCGGCTTTGAGCTCTTCCACCGCTTGCTCGAGTGCCCTGAGGCGCTCATCGTAGCGCTTCAGAGTTTCTGGGACGTCGTCATTGACACGAGAAGAAGGATCTTCCACGGTCTGACCTCCAAAAGAGAAAACTGAAATCTTGCCGTCGATACTCTGACGGCAGCGTGCGTCCTTTCACTCAGGACTGATACGGGGATGTGTGAAATCACCCCGCCGGTGGGTCTTCTCAGAGGCGTGCATAGACGCGCGTGAGCTTGGTTTTGCGATTTTCCTCTGGGAAGATAGAACAGGTAACGGGAGCCTAGATGCTTATGAAAAACGCTGGTCATTTGACAGGGCTTGTAACAAGCGTCTTGATGAAACAGTTTGAGGTTTCAGTTTGTTCAGGCATTCGGAAACATCTTTCCTTATGAGCCGAAACATGCTGTTTGGCATATGTTTCGCTGGTTTTTCGGGGTACCTAGAACGCATTTTGTACTTGGATACTCCAAACCGCAGGCTTACTGAATTCTCAGCAGTAGGGCGTTGCGCGAGGTTCGCGCACCTCACGCAAGAGTGTCCTGATAGACGTCGTCCCCTGTGATCTCGGCAGGCGATCAAACTGAGCAAAGGCACAAAAGAAGGTGGCGAAGACGCTCTGGTGCGAACTTGAACCTCAACACGAAGGCACACGCAACCGAAAACCAAATGTGTAACTATTGCATATAATATAAGTTTCGCCAAGAAAGAGGCAAGCGGAGGGGGCATTTGCGCCCCCTCCCTTCTGCCTCAAAGCAGTCCTCCACTCCGCTGTGAGCAGAGCAGAGTCTGTTGCAGACTCTGGACCGGCTGGGTCCTATCTGTCTACTCAGTCCACATAAGTCCCGCGCGGGGGCTCCTGAGCACCCATGGCGCCGAACCAGCGGTCGTAGATACGCCGCCAGCTGCCGTCCGCCTTCATCTGCACGAGCACCGCGTTGACGAAGCGAACGAGGTCCGCCTGGTCACGCGAGATGCCGATGCCGTAAGGCTCGGCCGTGAAGGACGTGCCGACGACACGCGCGAAAGGATCCTGACGAGCGAGACCAGCCAGAATCACGTCGTCCGTGCTGATGGCGTCCACCTGCCGCATCTGGAAGAGCACCAGGCAGTCGGTGAACTCGGTGGTTTCGACCAGAATCGCCTGCGGGTTTGCCGTGACGATGTTCTTGGCGCTGGTCGAACCGCGCGGCGCGCAGACGCGACGTCCGGAGAGGTCGGCGATGGACCGGGCCGTCGAGTCTCGGTGCACGAGAATCTTCTGGCCGGCCATGTAATAGACCTCGCTGAAGTGGATGTCGTTCTTGCGCTGGGCGTTGATGGTGAAGGTCGAGATGACCATGTCCACCCGCCCTTGCTGGATCAGCGGAATACGGTCGGCCGACGCCACGGCGACGAACTGGATGCGGCGCTCGTCACCGAAGATCGCGCGGGCCATGGCCTTGGCGATGTCGATGTCGAAGCCTTCCAGCTCGTTGGTGAGCGGGTTGAGGTAGCCGATGCCGTACTTGTCCTGCGAGACGCCGACGATCAGTCGACCGCGCTCTTGAATGCGCCGCATGGTGCTGCCGTCGGGCATGGCACCGGGACGCGGCAGGCTGGCCATGGGGCGCAGGCTGGCGGTCACGTCGGGAGCAGCGGACGCCGTGGGAGAAACGGCGAGGAAGGCTGTGAGCGCGATGACGCCCAGCGCCTTGAACATGTTGTTGATGGCTCTCATCTGTGTTCTCCAGCGGTTAAACGCGGTATTCATTGATGCGGGGCGTCAGACCGAAGTAGGTGAGCGCCGCGACCAGAAGCGAGATGATGACGAACGCCCAGTCGAGGAAACGCAGGTTGCCTTCGGCGCTCTCAATCGACGCGTCGAAGTTGGCTTGCGCGCGGCTCAGGTTGGCGGTCAACACTTCGGTGAAGTTGTCGAACGCCTGCTGAGCCTCGGTGGTGCCGTTGCCGAGGGCGAGATTGACCGCTTCCTGGCGACGACCGCCCTTGTCGAAAGCGCGGATGCGAGCATCCTGCTCCAGGTAAGCGCGCAGTGCCGTCAGTGCCGCCACCACCTGCTGGCGCTCCTGCGAACCGGCGGGAGCAGCGGTCAGTTCGTCGGCGAAGAGACCGGTGAAGCGCATGTTGCCACGCGCCGCCTGGTCGATCATCTCTTGCGTGAGATCGGCCGGCGCAAGCCGTCCCACCTTCTCCTTCATGCTCGTCTCGTAACGGGCGCCGGCGCCAAGCGCGATCAGATAGAGGCTCTGGTCGGTCTTGGTATCATAGGCGGTGCCGCGTGCCGTTAGCCAGTTGTAGGCCGAAGCGAAGGACTGCTCGCGTGCGGAGGCGAGGCTGCTGCCCACCGAGAGCATGCTCACCACGCTGTAGCCGGTGACGGCGACAACCAGGGCCGATGCCGCGATGAGAGGCATGTTGAAAGTGCGGCGCATGCGGCGGCTCAGAAACACCTGCATGTACCCGAGCAGGATGAGCAGCGCCAGACCACCCCCGCCGATCATGGCGAAACGCATCATCGTGCCGCTATTGAAGGAAGCGTATTCGCTCTCCAGCTGGCGGACGTTGAGCTGGTCGATCGACTGCGTGAGCGGCAGCATGGTGTCATGCAGCATGCCTGACGCCATGCGCAGGTAGGCGGCGCCCACCGGGTAGCCCATGCGGTTGTTGGTGCGTGCCGATTCCACCATGCCGGTGTAGACCTGCACTTGGTTGGTCAGCCGCTCGATGGCGGACTGCTCGTCGCGGCCGAAACTGATGTTCATGGCGGCTGAGGTGAGCTGTTCGGCCAGTTCGCGGCGAACTTGCTCATAGCGCTGGCGCGCTTGCGCACCGGAGTCGGCGCCGCCAGCCAGGAATTCCTGCGTGGCGAGTGCGTCCATCTCCAGGAGCTTGACGCGTACGGTCTGAGCCGTGACGATGCTGGGCACCGCGTCACGCGCGATCGTGTTGAGAGACGAGCGCGCCGCAGTGACGCCGAAGTAGCCGGCAATCGCAAAGCCGATGGCCAGCAGGAAGACGAGCCCCATGCCCAGGCGGAGCTGGCCCGGCGTGGTGGCGGTCAGCCCGCGGATGCCACTTGCTGTGTTGGGAGTGGTTGGCATTCTGTATCCCTTCTCACGGTCAGAGATTGATTGAGGAGATGATGACGACGGTGAATTCGCCGATGCGAATCTTGTCGCCAGCAGCCAGTTCGCGCTCTTCACCAGGCGCAACCTTGGTGACGACGTTGTCGCGTTCCACCTCGGTGCCGTTGGCAGAGTCGAGGTCGCGCACCGTCACCTTGTCGGCATGCCTGGTGATGATCATCTGGCGGCGCGAGATGCCCTCGTCGCCGTCGATGGTCAGGCTCAGCACGGCCTTGTTGTTGGGGCGACCGATCAGCGACTCCTCGTCGAACAAGGAATGCTTGCGCGGGCGCCCGCCGTTGACGATCACTTCCACATCGATGCGCGCGTTGCCGGCTGGCACCGCAGACGGTGGCGCAACCGGGGCTGCGGCGGTCGTCGTCGGGGCGGCAACGACAGGGTCGGCCGGCGGCACTTCGCCGCCCGTCTTGTTGACGAAGTCGTAGCCGCAGACACCGCAGAACTGCGCGGCGCCGTCGCGGTGCTCGTCGCACTTCGGGCACTGCTCGCCGGGGGCGGAAACGCCATTGGCAGCCGGGTCCGCTTGGCTGGTCGAGGCGGACGCAGCGGCAGCAATCTGAGAACCGCAGTCGGAGCAGAAGTCGGCATCCGCCGACTCATGTCCTTGCGGGCACTTATGAGTTGCAGTCATGTTGATGACCTTTCCAGTTAGATTTAACTCGATTGCTCGGGCGCTTACTTCACGCGCCGCGTGCGGGTGCTCGCCGTGTCGAGGTTGACGACGTCACCCTTGTCGGCGCCCTTGATGATCTTCACGGTGCCCTTGTCGGGATCGACCTTGACGATCTTGTCGATGCGCCGCGTCGCTTCCTCGTTGCCGGTGGCGACAGCCAGCTCACGCGCCTTGCCGAGTGCCTTGGTGGCCTTGTCTTCGTCGCCCGCCTGCAGCGCCGCCACACCTTCCTGGATGTTGCGGGCCAGTTCGGCCTGCCCGGTGTAGTTGGCGACCTTGGGATTGATCACCGTCGACTTCTTGTCGTCGGCGGTCCACTCGGCCGTGATCTGACCGCCCTCGTTGAGCTTGGTCTCGACCTCGGCGCCGTTCTGGTTCTCGACCAGCGACAGGCGCGCGACGAGCTTGGCCGGACCGTCGACCTGACCGACCGCTTCCGGAGCCAGGTCCACGACCACCATGTAGTCACGGGCCTCTTCGCCCCAGGCGCCGGTGTCGATGCGCGACAGGCGCGGATTCGGACCCGGCTGCAGCTTGGCGGTGAGGTCGAGCAGCTGCGGGGTCATCTGCTTGATGGAGGTGACCTTGGCGCCGACCGGCGTCCAGATCTGCAGCATGACATTGCTGCGCGACAGACCCTTGGTGCGCTCGACCACGTCCTTGAAGCTGGCGATCAGGTCCTGCGGGTCCTGCGAGCCGTCCACAGAGCCGCCCAGGGCGTTCTGAATCTGGCGCAGCTCTTCGGGCTTGTAGTCGGAGCCGACACCGCGGCACTCGACCTCGAACTTGCCGGCGCAGGTCTTCAGCTCGTTGGCCAGCTCGTTGCCCTTCTCGCCTTCGTTCTTGCCGTCGGTGAGGAAGGTGAGGATGTTGATGGCGGCCCCGACTGCGGCGAACTGTTCGCGCGCCGTCTTCAGCCAGCGCGAGAAGTAGGTGCCGCCATTGTCGGACATGTCGGCCAGGATCTTGAGCGCGGTCGCCTTGTTGGCGGCCGTGGCGAGCTGGGCCTTGACGGTCTGCTCACCCTGCTCGCCGCCGCGCACGACGAAGAAGTAGGTGTTGCCGTCTTCCGGAATCATGCGCACGGCGTTCATCACCGCGTCCTTGGCGAAACGCCACTTGGCGCCGGACATGGAGCCGGAGCCGTCGATGACGAAGCCGAGCGTGCGCTTCTGCGCGGTCACTGCCGCACCGCCGGCGCCGGGCGAATTGGACTTGATGGAAACGACCGCGACGACGGACGTGGCGCCCGAGGTCAGGTAGCGGTTGTGGGAGATGCTGCCTTCGAAGCTGGACTGGGACATTTGACTTCCTTTCGAGGAGTTCAGTGGTTGCACTGGAGAGTTGAAGGGATGAACATCAAGGCGCGTCACTGCAGGTACGCAACGACGGCGGTGATGTTGTCGTGACCGCCAGCTTCGCGCGCGAACGTGACCAGCTTTCGAGCTGCCGTCAGAGCGTCCGCCTGAGCCGTCTGGGCGACGAGAGATCTGAGGTGTTCCTCATCCTTGAGGTAATTCCACAGACCGTCAGAGCACACCACCAGCGTGCCTTTGCCGGAGATGTTGAGCGTGCGGATATCGGGCGCTTCCATGCCCGGATCGGTGCCGTCTTCTGCCGCACCGAGAGAACGCGTGACCGCGTGAGAAAGCTTGTCCTTCTCCGCGTCTTCACGAGACATTCCCCCGGCAATCGCTTCGTTGAGCCACGAATGATCGTGGGTCAACTGCTGGCAGCCGCTGTCCGAAATCCAGTAGGCTCGGCTGTCGCCGATCCAACCGACCGTGACTCGTCTGCCCTGCACGAGCGCCGCCACAAAAGTGGATTGAGCAGGAATGATCATCCGTCCTTCTCTGTCGACGTTGTTGACGTCGAAGGGGATTTTGCAGATAGCTTCCTGGCAAGCATCGGCGACCTCCTTGAAGAGGGCGTCGACATCGCTTCTGGCCAGTCCGCTGACGAGCATGTCGCGCGCCAGTTCGGCGGCGGCTTTCGAGCCCCTCATCGGATTTTGCGAATTGGACATGCCGTCGCAGACCACCAGGGCCAGGTTGCCCGACTTCTCGCCGAGCGCCATGTAGTCCTGGTTTTCCTTGTACTTCATGCCGATATCGCTGACGCCTGCCACCTTGGCCGAGAGAGCCTGGTGGAAGTGGTCGCGCGGCGCCATCTTGCGCTTGGTCCCGCAATTGGTGCAGTGACCTTCCGTATCGATGCACCCCGGGCCGGCGTGGCAGCCGGGGCATTCGATCATTGGGTCGACCGCCTTGGCGGTGCCACCGGATGCGGTATCGCTGTTGGAATGCTTCGCAGCTTCCGTCAATGGCGTTCCACATCCTTCGCAATAGGACGCATCGTCGTCGTTCGGTTCATTGCAAACAGAACATTGCACGATATTTCTCCGTCAGTAGTTGTGCGTCTTTGGATTCAGCTCTGTGCGCGAACGCATCAGAACGTTGTCCTCGGTCGTTCTGAATTGAGTGTGACCTCGCATCAGAACGTTGTCCTCGGTCGTTCTGAATTGAGTGCGACCTCGTATCAGAACGTCGTCCTCGGTCGTTCTGAATTGAGTGCGACCTCGCATCAGAACGTCGTCCTCGGTCGCACTTGATTGGCCAGATCGACAAGCCGGATCCGCTCCGCCTCGTCATGTGCAAGACGCGCCAGGTCGCGGTAAGCCGCTTCCAGGCGGGCACGCACGTCACGCTCCTTCACCTCCTCGTTGAGCAGCTTGAGCGAGCCGCTCTTGCCGGTGAGGACGAAAGCCAGGGCTGCCGTGAACAGCTCCTTGGCCATGTGCACCTTCTCGGCACCGGTCAAGACCAGCGCTTCGATGGTTTGCGCGGCGCGGTTCAGTTGATCCGCACCGGACGGCTGACCGTTGTTGTCGATCAGCACCTTCGCCAGCGTTTTCTGCGCATCGAAGTAGAGGCTGCTCGTCTGCGGCACCAGGGACAGTGCAGCGACAGCTTCGTCGATCTTTCCCTGGGCGGCCAGCAGGCGCGCTTGAGCGAAGATGGCGGTCGTATAGCCGCTGTCGACGCGAGACACCGCCTGGTAGTAGTGCACGGCGTCGTCGGCGTCCTTCTTCAGGTCGCTGACGATGGCGATGGCCAGACGCGGTGCCAGTTCACCCGGCACTTCGTCGAAGCAAGTCTCGAAGGCACTCTGAGCGCTGTCGTACTGCCCCTGAGCCATGAAGGACATGCCCCGGTACCAGATGACGCGCCAGTCGAAGCCGTCTTGTGCCTCGACTTCCTTGAGCATCGCCTCGGCGTCGCCGTATTGACCCTGTTCGATCAGGTTTTTCGCCAGAGCCAGCCGCGCCTCTTGTGAGTCGGGATACTGCTCGAGCGTGCGGCGGATGACGCCTTCCTGACGCTTCAGATCATTTGTCCCGGCGACGCCCATGCCGTTCAGGATGACCACCGCCGCCGGATCCTGCGTGTCCATGCGCAGGCGCGGCAGGCTGTAGATGTCGACCACCTGCTGCTTGGACTGGTCGCGCTCGACCATGGTGTCGGCGCTGAAACGGTTGCTCGTGCCCGGACATGGGCTGCCCGAGTCGATCGCTACCGCGTCGCGCATGACGCCGAGCAGCTGTTCGTCCATCTCCTCGCAGTTCTGGAAACGCATGTTCGGGTTCTGGTGCGTCGCCTTGAGCAGGAAGCGGTAGAACGAATCGTACTTCGCGTACACCGGCTCCTCATCCGGCGTGCGCAGCTGGTGCTCGTGGCTGGTCTGGAAGCCGCGGAATTCCGTGCACAGAACAGCCATCGTCCGCGCCAGGGTGTAGATGTCGGACGCCGGCGACGGACCCTTGGTGGCCAGCTCCGGCGCGGCGTAGCCGACCGTGCTGTAGATGTCGCCGTCGGTCGCGGTGAACCGGGTGACGCCGCCCAGGTCGATGACCTTGATGTCGTCGACTTCGAGCATCACGTTGTCCGGCTTGAAGTCGTTGTAGATGAGACCGTTGCGGTGCATGTAACTGAAGGCCCCCAGCACGCAGTGCATGTAGGCGAGTACTTCCGCTACGGGCAACGGCCCACGCTCCTTGCGCAGGCTCTTGAGGGTCCGTCCTCCCACGTATTCCATCACCGTGTACGCTGCCGAGCCGCGGGAGTTCGCGTGCTGCACGCAGGTGTAGACGCCGACGATGTTGGCGTGCTTCACTTCGGCGAGGAATTGCCGTTCCGCCACCGCCGCTTCCGCCAGTGCCTTGTCGTCCTGGTTGACCAGACCCTTGAGCACCACGTAACGCTGCAAGGTGACATCCTTGGCCAGATAGATCCAGCCCATGCCACCAAATGCGATGCAGCCCAGCACCTCGTACTGGCCGGCGACGAGTTCACCCGTTTCCAGCCCGGGGATGAAGTTGTACTTGGTCTGGCACTTCGGGCAGAAACCCTTCTCGCGCTTGTCGAGAACGTTTCCGCACGGGTCGCCCGACTTGAGGTAGCCTGCGCAGATGCGCTTGGCGGCGGGAACCTTGGCCTCGGCCATCAGCGCCTTGAGCGGATCGCTCTTTGGCACTTCCGGAACTGTGACCAGCCCCAGCCCCAGCTGCCGATGCGCCGCAGTCACGCGCGTGCCGCGCGAAACGCGACTGGTCGTTGGCGATGCACTGCCGGTCAGAGCCGTGCCCGACGTCTTCGCCGTGTCGCGGCGACCGGAGCGGCTGCGATGCGAGTTGCCGTTCGGGGTCGCACCACTGCTTGGTGCCGAGCTGATGGCGTTGCCGCACGTGTTGCAGTAGCCGTCTTCGTAGAGACCCGGGCAGTTGGTGTCGCTGCACTTCGGACCGGACGTTGCACCGGCAAGCTGCGTACCGGCCGCAGCCGGCGTGGCAGCCTTGGGTGCCGGCGCAGCCTGTGGAGCGGTTCCGCAGGTGTCGCAGAAACCATCCTGGATCGCCCCTCCGCAGGAGGGTGCTTTGCACTTGAGTTCGCTCATCTGAAACCTTTCAGGAGTTCAGGTTGTTTCACGATTGGTGACGATTACGCGGCTCGGTCAGCCCAGGACCTTGTCCTGATACTGCTTCACCAGCGACCGCGCTTGCGCCATGGGCGTCGGGCGCGCGTACAAAAGCCGGGTGGCCTCGGCGAAAAGCCGCGACACATCCGGGTCTTCAGCCAGCCCTTCCGCTACGGCTCGGACCTTCAAAGCCTCCATCAGACCGCGCATGTCGCGGCGTTCCCGCACCAGCGCTTCGTTGGCCTGGAAGGCCGACTCAGCAGATGAGGTGCGATTGAGCGCCTGCGCATGCCAATTGGAGAGACCGACGGCGGCAGCCTGATACTTGCCGTCGGAGATTGTCGTCTTCAGCCTTCCCAGCCACACCTCGAGCTGTGGGATGACCTTGTCGTCGAGCGGCATGGTCAGCTGGTCTTCGTGCTCGACTGAAACCTTCTCCTTGCGCTCGTTGACCGCCTGCACCGATTTCTCGTGCGTGGTCTTCAAGTGTGCAAGGGCTTGTTCAGCCTCCGCCATCTGGTTGCCGACCTGCAGCTTGAGCGCCTTGAGTTGCCCCAGCCGCGTGCGGGTTGACTCGATGACAGGGGCGACGCTGACCTCGAAATCGTCGGCTGCCGCGAGCGGATCGCTCAAGACATTGCCGGCGACAGTGTTGAGCGAAGTCTCGGCCTGAGCGAGTTCCGAAACCGGAACACCGAGGTCTTCGGCTTCCGTCTTCAAGCCGTTCAGCTCCCCGCGCAGCTTGTTGACGCGCTCGTTGAGCGGTCCCCAGGTGTTCCTGATCTTGAAGACCAGTGCGCGGGCGTCGTCGAACGCCTTCGTCATCGCGTCGATGAGACGCTCCGGCGTTACAGACTCAGTCACCTCCGCCGCCGAGAGCAATCCGCGCTTCTCGAGCGGGACGGTTACTGGCGGCAGTTTCACGGCGTCGAGAAGAGCCGTCACTTCAGCGAGCTTCGTATCGCGACCAAGACGCGGAAGATTGGCGAGAATCGCTTTTGCTTCCGAGACCTGATCGCTCATCAGCTTGAGCATGCTGAAAAGCTCTTCGAAAGGCGGCAGAACCGCCTCGCACTGCTTCTTGGTCGTGCCCTTCAACGCGTCGAAGGTGGGACTGCCGAGCAGCTTGTATGTGCTCACTTCGGTCAGCTCCAGCATGTTTCGCGTGCAGGTAGCGATTAGACCTTCGAGCTTCTTCACTTTCGCATCCGCCGCATCGGCGGTGAGCGGAGTAGTTGAGGTTTGGGTCAATTGGACCTCCGTAGTGTTTACGCAGGAGATGCCTTTTGGGCATTCAATATGTAGCTTCCGATCTGCTGGTCCAGTTTTGGCAAAAACCACCGGTCCAGTTTTAGCGAAAGCTGCATGGTTAGACACTTCGCAACAATGCTCAAAAAGGACTGGTCCAGTTTGCGAAAAAAGGAGCGGTCCAGTTGGAGCAAAAGCTGCATGGATAGTGGCTCGCGCGCGCTATGCAAGCGCTGCAAGCGTTCACGATCTCTTCACTCTCTTACACGTGTTGTGAGCCCCCACAGCCGCGTGGCTGCAGTATTGAGCATGAGCTTAGTCTGGGTGAAGTTAAGAGCTTCTGAACACGGGTCGAGAGAAAATGGAAGTTAGTCCTTATTAGTAGCCCAAGAGAGCCTTGATAGGCATCTCAATTATTGTTGAGAACGCCTTTTTTACAACCACTTACATTCTTCTGTCATGAGCTTTTCTAGACTTGAACATTTGAATTTCTAATTGCATTTATCGCGCTAGCTTTTGCAAGGACAACCCGCGCGCGAATGTTTTCAAAATACCTTCAAAAACTGCTTTCCACTTTCTCTTTGTATTTGAGCGCTTCATCACGTTTTCCAATTCGCTCTGCACATTCAGCCAGACGCTTGTACAGATATTTTTCTGTCTGCGGTTGAATGCCGATGATTGCGCCGATAGCGACGGAGTTTGCCTTGTGAAGCGCTTCTTCCGATTGCTTGAGAATGTCATACGCTCTGTCAAACTGCGAGCGGCGCATCAAAATCTCACCCATGTTATTGAGCATGCTCACCTTTGAGTAATTGTCGACGCTGCGCATGGAGCTGCAGAGTTCGATCGCTCGTGCATAACTCTTTTCTGCATCAACTAGCTTGCGATTGGTAGCTTGAAAGTCGCCCAGCGTCACTTCCAGTGTGGCGGCAAAAGCATTATGCTCGGTTCTTTCCCAGATGGCGCTGGCTCGCCCCGCCAGCTTGTTTATAGTGTTGGCGTTTGCTTCGGTGTAAGGCAATTTCATCAATAATCGCGCTTTCCAGTACAGCGCTTCGGTCAAGTCTTGATCTCTTTTCGGCAACAGTTTTTCTTGCTCATCGAGTTGCGTATTCAATATCGCCAAAGCTGGCTCTATTTGACCGTTTTCCAGCATGATTTCAGCGCGCGTCAATTGACAGCGCAAAGTGTTGGAAGGATGTTTTTCTCCGAATTCAAACGCTTGTTCTGCCCTTGCCAGCGAACTAGCCGCTTCCGACGGTTGACGCAGCCGGGCCTGGCATTCTGCTAGACGCAAAAAGGCTTGACCTGTACTGATGCCTGAAAGGGCGTTTTCATAGCGATAGATCTCGATCGCTTCATTTAACGGGGGAATGCCATTTTCAGGGTGTGATGCGACGAGATAGGCGCGACCAAGGTCAGACAAAAAGCGAGCTTTGGCTAGTGGGGGAATGGCTGTTTCCTTGAGGATGCGATAGCTCTTGGTCATGTAGATAAACGATCTTTGCGGATCGGTGTTGATGAACATCGCTACCAGGTTGATGAGAGTACGTGGTATCACCGGATCATTTTCCGGAATGAAATCGCTTGTTTTGTCGTAAATTGCTTGCAGAAGGTCGCTGGCTTCAAGCAGGTGACCGTCTTGAATGAGGACTTCTGAGGCATCGTTGGCGCCGTTCAAAATGAAAACAGCATCGCGGGTGGTGTTCTGCTGCTGTTTTACATCGTCTGAATGCTTCAGCTTTTTTGCTGATTGCATAAGCTCGACAATTGAAACAGGCAATTTGCCTCTCTGATAATTTGCATTGTCCAAATCAAGGAGGCGCGCCTTCAGCCTTTTCTTTTGCTCTGCATTCTTCGTTGCAAAGGCTAAATCAAGTTGTCCTAAAAGTCCTTCTTTGATCCTTACTTCTCCTTTCGATACGGGTAAGGATTCGGCGAGTTGCAAGGCTGCAGCATATTGTTTGGCGGCCGTTTCCAAATCGCCACTATCAAAAGCGCGTTGCGCTTTCAAATCGGTGTCTGCCCAGTATTTGTCAGTGAAGTCTGTGACGAGTTGCGGCCTCAACATCACTGCGATGGGCAACAGTGCAATCAGGATCAAAATAACTGCGGCTGTGCGGGAATGTTTTCCCAAGCGGCTTTTCATTCTGCGACCGAGCGCTCCCAGTGTCGCAAGAGCTCCACTGCGCGCTTGTTTCTCGAGTGCATTCAATTCTTGCTCGAGGCGTTCTGCGTCCTGATACCGGTCCGCCGGGTTTTTTGCCAAGCATTTGAAAACAACCTTTTCGATATCCGCAGCGTTCGGCGCCGACTTTAATTTGGCGGCAAACGGCTTCGGTTGTTCTTCTAGATGCAAGCGAAATGTTTCCAGCATGGAGGCGCCTTCGAAAGGCACGTGGCCGTTCAGGCATTCATACATTACGCATCCGAGCGAGTAGATGTCCGAGCGCGCATCAACCCTTTCTCCACGGCACTGCTCAGGGCTCATGTAGTGCGGGCTTCCGAAAATGGTGCCGGTCAGAGTCAAGCCTTTGCCTGCCTCTTCCTCAGGGCGAGCCAAGCCGAAATCTACTACTTTTGCGACGCTCTCGCCGCTCGCGTTCTGCACGATTACTATATTGCTTGACTTGACGTCACGATGAACAATGCCGTGTTTATGCGCATAAGAGAGCGCTTGAACAACTTGCTTCATCCACGATATGAACTCGCTTAGTGTAAGTGAACCCTTTTCCTTGACGATTTCGGAAAGCGATTTCCCTTGCAAGTATTCCATCACCAGAAAAGGCTCGTCGTTTTCAGTTGAATTGAACTCGAAGATTCTTACAATATGCGGATGGTCTAAAGCACCGATGGCTCGTCCTTCGCGCTGGAAACGCAGCCTCTCCTCGTCGGAAAAGTAAGCGCCGGAAAGCAATAGTTTGACGGCTACTTTTCGGTTCAATGCCACGTCGGTCGCCAGATAAACTGCGCTCGAACCGCCACTTCCAATCCGTGCTTCCAGTTGGTAATGACCACCAACTGTGGTGCCCAAGGCGCGTCCTTGCGGTTTTATTTTGTTGGCGGATTGCTGGTCTTCATCAGCGTCTTTCAAAATGACAGTCGTGTCTTCACCCAAATGACCCGGTGGATCAGTTTCGAATGCGCGCTCATTCTGTTTTGAATTGTCGGACTTTTTTTCAGTCATACGACACGCTGCTTGCCCCTATAGTTCATCTTAGACTATTGAGAACGATTACTTGTATCGACTCATTGATGTAAACCCAGGTGGGTACCCGAGGAGCGCGAAACATCACGTTTTTAGTGATGTTGTCCGAATACCCGGAGAAAAACTAAAAGATATAGTAAAAATCTGGAGAACTAGAATACCGGCGGAATAGAGAGGTTGAGGCTGGCGCGCAGGGTGGATACAAACCCACCGTTGCGCGCCAACGTCTCAACGATTCATTTCGAAGATGTGCTCCGCCTTAGCTGAGCCGAGCGATATTGCCCGAAATCTCATTGATGGCGCTTTCTTTCCAGGCGACCATCATCGGATCGCAGCCAACGTCGGCTGCTTTGAGCTTCGCCAGTCCTGCGGCCATCACTTCCAGCCCCTTGTCCTTGTTGCCGGACTCAGCCAGGCATTCGCCGAAATTGGCTTGCGCCACGGCGACCTGATGGCTATCGGCAGCGTGGTGCGAGCGGGCGACGGCATAGGCCGCTCGGCTGTGGCGTAGAGCGGCTTTGAGCTGTCCGCGCTTCTGGGCAATTGCCGATCGCGCGAGATAGTAATTGGTGGGCAAGCGGTCTTTCAAACCACTCATGTCGTAGAGCTTGCTGGCTGCCGCCAGGTGAACTTCTGCCGCGTCGAGGCGGTCGCTGCTCACCCACATGCAGGCGAGGTTTACCTTCGCATCTGCTTGAGACGCGAACAATTCCTCGTTTGTTGGCTCGCGATGGCAGTCGCAGCCCTCGTGATGCTCCTTGTCGGACATCCTTGTACTCCTGGTTTCCTGCATTACCGTGCAGGACATCGGGGGGAGCGCAATCCTTGCGCTCCCTTTTTCGCAGACTCGCGTAAGCGAGTTGTTTCGATGGTGTGCCGATTACTTCAGGAAATGAATGATCCCGCCGTAGCGATGCGCCACGCCGGGGTTGTTCGCCACTTTGATCATGGCGATGATGGGAGAGACGAAGCTCCAGATGGCGACGACGATCAGCGTGATGTAGCCGATCAAAACCAGGCAAAGCGCCAGTGAGACGAGCGCGTAGATCAGCATTGACAGCTGGAAGTTGATTGCTTCACGCGCGTTCTGCTTGACGGTTTCGTTGTCGGCAATCGCCAGAATGGCAATGGGACCGATGATCGAAACGAAAAGAGAGCTGAAGAGGGCGCAGGCATGAGCCAGCACTGAGAGAATTGTGCTTTCGCCCGAAGTGGAAGTATGAGGCATGTTTCTGTCCTCTGGTGAATAGTTTCAGCATCGTCAGGGGCGGCATAAGCCGTGCCGCCCCATGATTTTGGGATTTGCTGCTCCGAAAAAAATCAAATTTTTCGGAGTCTTTTGTAAGTCGGACCTTAGCGATCCATGAACGCGTCGAATTTCTCGCTGTGCACGAAGCCGCGCTTGAGGAGCTCTTCGCGTAGCTGTTGCGGCTCGAGCGACGAGGCGAAGGTGCACGAAGAGGACTCGCCGCAATCATCCGGCAAGTGGCTGCCGATGAGGTGCGACACTTCCTGGTCGTACTGGCACTCGACCCGATCGAAGTACGCGACCGGGGTGAGAACGAACCAGTACGGTGCGTCTCCTGCGAATTCGTCCGGCTTGTCCGAGACATAGAAGTAGAAGTCGGCCGGCTCGAAAAGATTCTGGTGCTTCTCGTAGAAGGCGTAGCTTTCGTTGCTCCACAGGTTGTCGGCGAGCTCCTGGTCGGCTTGCGACTCGTCGTTCAAATCGAAAAGTCCAAGCCCCTTGATCGTCGTTTTGACGATGGCGCCGCTTTCTTCGACGACGATTGCCTTCAGAGGCAAGGTGCGGTGGTAGAAGAGCCGAACGATCGGCTCTCCCTTCTTGCCTTTCTTCGAAACCCGCTTGAAGTCTTCCGCGCCTTCGCCGAACTCGGCAGGCCAGGAGGCGATGATTGCGCGTTTGCAGTCCTCGGTTGAGATGGACATGCGGATTCTTTCTGCTCTGAGCGTTGTACTGAAACTGTGGGCGGACTGCGCTAAGCCGACCAGCCACAATTCCAGAAAGCGACGATGCCTTTGCGGGAGAGCAAGGCGATAACCTCGTCGCGGGTTGCTTCATGTACTGCGCAACGCTGACTGGGGAATGCCTCGTAGTCTTCGATGACATTCTTCGTCTGGTGGTTGCGGCAGCGCGGAGGCACGTAGTTGACGGCGATGCCCGCACCGGAGGTGAAGGAGCCGCCATCTTCGCCGATGAATGCGACATAGTCGCTGCACAGGCGAGTCCAGAGTTCCTTCGCTTCCTTGAGAGCCGCTTGGAACTCAACGCCGGCGATGTCTTTGTCCTTGTAGGACGGACGTTCGCCGTACTTGGTGTTCATGTGCGGGAAAACAACGACACGCACAGAAACAGACTGGAACGTTGGCTTCACCGCCTTGGCGGTAGCTTCGTCTTCAGCGAAAACGATCAATTCGCGCACGCCTACGCGCACATCGTATTTTTGCTTGTAAGCCCATGGCGTCTCGCCCGGGCAAAGCTTCTTGTAGAGTGCATTGCGTTTGGCGTTCAATTCTTCGAACTCTTTTTGAGAGCCCGGTTTGATAGTCGTTTTTGTAGTCGACATGCTCGTCTCCATGAGTTTCTTCGGGCGTCACACGCAAATGTTTTGCATCATCCTTGAGTTCGCGCCTCCAGTATTTGTCGATTTTGTCGATACTCGCCTGGCTTACTTGCGCCAGCCGGCGTACTTCTCGGAAGTTTTGGCGGCGTAGCGCTCGATGTCAGCGCGGTTGATCACCGAGACTGTCACCGTGCTGCCGTACTGCCCGCCGGTGTGATGCGTGCCGACGTCGTGACCGATCTCGTTGATGTGCTTGCGCATGAACCGGAGAAGCTCCTGCGCTTCAGAGCTCTTGAAGTTCTTCTGCAGCAGCGCGCGGTCGATGTCCTTCAGCGAGATGATCTGATCGTCATCGTAGTCGATCTCGTCGAAATTCTTCAGAGCGAAGGGCACCACGCGCGTCGAGATCTCGACGTATTGGTGCATCCGCCCCGGTGCCGTGTATGCGACGCCGAATGCCGTGCCGGCCACGCCGAGAGAAAAGATGCCGGCAATGCCGAGCCACGAAGTCCACTGCTGGACGTTGCTGTAGACGTCCCAGCCCCAGATCAGTCCGGGGACAGCGACAGCCGCCAGAGCGATGGTCAGCGCGATGCTGACCTGACGAGTCAAGGCGAAGCGCCCTTGATGCTCGAACATCAGGATCAATGCCGATCCGATGATCGCGCCGACGCCTGCGGCGAATGCCGCAAGAAGCAATGAGAAGCCGATTTCCATCATGCTCTCCTAGTGTGAGTTTCGTTCGCTTTGCGTATGAGCAAAACAGTGGAGGTGGCGCCTCGCTTTTTCGCGCGGCGCCGTTTTTGTCTTGGACGTTCGAACTACTGCCGCCAGGCGGCGTACTTCGCACGCTCGCGCTCTGCGAAACCGTCCAGGTCGCGCCGGCTGATCACCGACACTGTCTTCGATGAAGTGGTCTTGGTGGCAGCGTTGTAAGTCGAATACGACCCCACGCCGTGCCCGATCGTGCTCAAGTTGTTGCGAATGAAATCGAGCAGCTTGAGGTCGTTTTCACCAGTGAACTTCTCTCGCGCGTGCGAGAGGTCGCCGCTGGAAAGCACGCCATCTTCGTCACCATCGAGGACCTCGAAATTCTTGATGACGAACGGCTTAACCAGCTCGATCATCTCGAGGTACTCTTTGATGCGGTCCGGTGCCGAGCGCCAGATACACAGCGCTGTCAGCGCCATGGCGAGCGCGCCGCTGGAGAAGAGCGCGATGTTCATTGCGCCGTCCCAGCGATTCAAGTACACGTCCGTGCCCCAAATCAAGACCGGAAGTACTGGCACGAACAGGGCGACAACGATAGCCGAGAGGGAGTGCCTGAAGAGCGAGCGAGGACCGTTCGGCTCGAATGGTGCGACAAAGAGCGCACCGAACAGGCCTCCGAGCATCATTGACGCCAGGCACATCAGACCAATCATAACGATGTCCATTGAAGAACTCCGTTTGTTTGCATGAATGGAGCGGGCTTAGACCTTGTCGTTGCCCGCCTGTTGCGATTTCTTTGCGTCTCCGCAAAGAGCGAAGATTACGCCTGACGTAAACGACAGGAGCGCAATCGAGATCATGGCGGCGATCCACTTCGAGCCGATCAGGAGCGCAAGCACGCCCGCCAACCAGTTCGAAGCGATTGAGCCGAAAAGTATCGCCACAATCAACAGTCCGTAAGCATAAGGCTTGGCCTTCGGCGCCCACGAATATCGATGCAGTCGTACTCCGGCGAACATGCCGCCAATCAATGCTGTTGCTGCCAAAACGAGAGGCAGCAGTTGATACTGCTCCATGGAGCTAGTTCCTAGTTTCGTTTCGTTTGAACTCTGCGCGGAACCTTCCCTGCGGTAGGAGGAAGCGCACAGTAGATTCGGGTCATGAACAGGATGCCGACAAAGAAGATTACCCCGAGAAGCGATGCGCCCCTCATGTGGTAAATCTTCCTGCCGGCAACCAAACCTCCGACCGGAGCGGTGAGCCCAAGGACGAGGTGAATTGACGGCCTTACACGGCGGGTGGTAGCCCGGTGCGAACGCGGCCCGTAAGGACGTTGTACGCGATTGTCACTGCCGAGGCGGCAGCGAAACTGACAAACATCCAGCCCGAGATTTCGAACGCCGTCCCATCCATGCCGACCTTACCGACCAGCATGTCGGCAAACCAGGCAGAGGTGAGCGGGCTGAAATACATGAAGACGAAGTAGAACGCCACCGTGATGGCGGCGATCACCTGTCCCAGGGGCAGCATGTGTGCAACGACGATGCCCAATCCTATGGCGAATAGGATGCAGGCGTAAGAGAGAGCCTCGATGTTTTCCATCTGAGTCCCCGCAAAAGAGAGTTTCTGTCTCGGCTGGTCGATTTTGCGACCAGGGTGGACGGGTCGAATGGAACTGAGAGCTTGCGCTCCTCAGCCCCATCCGTCCCCCGTAGGCTCTTAGTCGCCAGAGCCGTAGCCGGCGAACGACCAGGCTTCGCGAGCTTTAGCCAGCGAAGCCCTTTGCGCTGTAAGCGCTATCGACGATCTTCTGCGCGTCGACTTTGGCAGGCAGAGTGCCGAAGGCATAGCCACCCGCATTGGTCAGCCGCGATGCGACAAAAGCATTGGCCGCCTCTTCGCAAGCGTCACGCAGCATCAGCGAAGCCTGAAGCGCTAGCGCCAGGCGTTCTACGAAGCGGCGAGCGCTCTTCTCGCGAGAGGCTGCAGCAGCCTTCGTGGCGGGAGCCGTCTTAAGCGCCTTGATGTCGTGTTTGACCGAAGCTACGAACATGTCGTAACGCCGATTGCGACCCAGGGCGCTGTCCAGCTCATCAACGACAGCATCGAGCGTGTTCGGATTGGTCGAAACCGCCCGCAACACATCCAGGCAAATGACGTTGCCCGAACCTTCCCAGATGCCCAGAAGCGGGCTTTCCCGGAAAAGACGGGGCATCGGACCTTCCTCGACGTAGCCGTTGCCGCCGAAGCACTCCAGTGCTTCTGCCACCGCCATTGGTGCACGCTTGCAGACCCAGTATTTGGCGATCGCGCTAACGATACGCTTGAACTGAGCCTCCTTGGTGGACGTTTCCGCTTTGTCGTACGAACGCGCGACACGCATCATCAGGCGCGTGGCTGCTTCCGACTCCAGAGCCAGGTCCGCCAGGACGTTGAGCATCAGCGGCTGCTCACTGAGCAGCTTGCCGAATGCAGCGCGATGATGGCAGTGATGCATCGCCTGCAGAAGCGACTGCCGCATCAAGGCTGCCGAGCCGATGATGCAGTCGAGCCGCGTGTGGTTGACCATCTCGATGATCGTGGGCACTCCGCGCCCTTCGTCGCCGATTAACAATCCGAGCGCGTTGTCCAGCTCGATCTCGCTGGACGCATTGGACTTGTTGCCCAACTTGTCTTTGAGTCGCTGGATGAAGATGGCGTTCTTTTCCCCGGTCGGCTTGAAGCGCGGGACCAAGAAACAGGACGGACCCTTCTGCGTTTGCGCGAGAATCAAGAACGCGTCCGACATGGGCGCCGAGCAGAACCACTTGTGACCGGTCAGGAAGTATTCCTTCCCCGGTCCAGCAGCGCCTGAAGGCACCGCCTTTGTGGTGTTGGCACGCACGTCCGATCCGCCTTGCTTCTCCGTCATCCCCATACCGATGGTCACACCGGTTTTCTGGAAGTACGGTATGAAGCGCGAATCGTACGCGTTCGAAGTGATCAGCGGTTCCCAGACAGCGGCAATCTCCGGCTGCTTGCGCAGCGCAGGAATCGCCGAGTAAGTCATGGAGACCGGGCAGCAGTGTCCCGCCTCGTTCTGAAACGCCATGTACAAAAGAGCTGCACGCGCCACATGTGCACCTTCGCGGGGGTCCGTCCAGGGCAGGCTGTGGGCGCCGGCTTCGATCGAAGCAGTCATGAGATGGTGATAGCTGGGATGGAAATCGACCTGGTCGATGCGCTCACCAAATCGCGAGTGCGTTTTCAGCACAGGCGGGAAGGTGTTCGCCTCGATGGCGGTTCCAATGCCAAAGGCGCTGCCGGCAAACAAGCCGAAGCCCTTGAGCCTATCCTCAGCCCAGTCAGCGCCGTAGCGCTTGATCAGGTCTTGCAGCAAAGCATCACTCTCGAACATGTTGTAGTCCAGGAGCGGCTTTGCTTGGTTGAAGACAGCATGAGTTGCCATTTTATGTGGGTACCCTCATAGACTATTTTTCATCCGCAAGAAAACTTGCAAAATCCTTCCACGTCTCACTTCGCGCACATCTCCAGTTCATCCGTGCAGATCTCTGACACCGGAGTGCCTTGGATACGCGTCTGAATTAGCGTGATGACGCTATTTTTCTGGAGATGATTGTTGGGAAGAAAGTGGGGATGGATAGGCTTATTACATAGCTGAAAAGAGGAAGAAACATCTATGAAGAGGTGTAACGAGGAGCTTCGTAATAGATCTCAATTAGAGAAATCACGGTTTTGAAAACGTTTAGCACATGCGCGTTTTCAACGTTCTGCTTAGGTAAATTCGAATACTATGCAGCCTGTTTGCCGCAGTTTCTTTGTCGCAGTTTATCTATCCTGCATCGTGCTAGCTCCGCCCCGCAAGCGCCCGGACTGATGTCAAGCGGCAAAGGACAGGTGCCAGTTCGCGAGCCTTATGTTGAGTTTTTTCGCTACTGTTGCGCGCCTGCTGAAAGCAGCTCAATAACGAGCTTGAAATAGGCTTCTAAGTCGTTTCGAGAGATTGAATCTAACATCGATTCTTCGCCCTCATCAAAAGAGTCTGCTATTGCCTCACGATTATCCAGCAAGAACTGGATGAAGCTCTTCTCTTTCGCATCTCGTCCAGGGGTTGTTAGAGCATCCTCGAGTTCGGTGTATTCCAGATAGCCATTTCCATTGCGATCGAGGGTGTCGAATGTTTTGTAGGCAAACTCTTTGATCCGTGTGAGTTCGTATGTCATCGAGCCGGAGCTGTTGCTGCCGAACCATGCGTTGTTTTGATTGTCCGCCATGGAGAACCCCCGCGCGACCTCTAATTAACAGACCATAATCATACAGAGCTTTTATTCACTTGGCTCGTCTATTTGTTGTACTAGGGATCGTAGTAGTATTGACTGTTTCGGGAATGACTTCAGTAGACCGTGATGCTTTGTTATGTAACGCTATCGCCCGTGGTATCACGCGCACTGTTCCAGCTCGTTTTTGAAAAAGCGCGCGCTCTCTCTAGACAAACATTCGATTTAACACTCATGAAAATGAATCTCTCTCATGGGTACATCTATGAGAGTAGACCGGCATTCGTGTGACGGTTCCGGAGTTCAGTCGTGCGGTTCGGTAAGAACAATCAAGGTGTGGGCAAAGCGCTTGTTTTGGCGCTTTTGCTCGCTTTTTCCTCGACCACCGCTCATGCTCAAGTGCAAGACCTGATTCGCCGCGGTATCCAGGCCTACAATGCTCGCCAATATGCCTCAGCCGTCAATAATCTGCAAGCAGCCGTTGCTCGCGATCCTGAGAATGACACTGCCCACTATTACCTCGGCAATGCTTTGATGGCCTGCGGCAATAAGCAACACGCATTGCAAGAATATTCACGCGCGTTTCAATATTCGATGGATGGCGAGATGTTGGACAATTGCGCGCGTGTTTTAGAAGCTTATCGGCAGCCTCTGCCACATCGCACCCCCAGAGCGCGCCGGAGCGCGGCTGGTTTGAACCCGTACACGACCGGTTCCGTTCAGGAAATGAATCGCCTTGCCGAGACGCGTGTATCTCAGGCACGCCGCGCCATGGAAAGCCATTCCAGTTCGCTCGATGTATTCAAAACAGCGCCCGAGAATAAGGACGGCATGAATAGAGCCTGGGACGACTGGATTCTCAAGTATCGATACGCGTTCAACAATGTTTTGAAAACCTATACGGGTGGGCGGCGGCGCTCAGGCAAAACACGAATGGTGTTTAGTGTGACAAATGGTGGGCGTTTGCGCGGTCGTATCGTCGATACTGATGCGCCTATGTTCTTGACCGACGCAATGTTGGCCACGACACGCAAACTAGACGGGGATCCCGGATTGGGATTTCCACCCGGTTCCCAAATCCCCGGTTTCAATTTCACAATGACATACGACTACGGTGCACCCGAGCCTGAGCCGACAACAACCGCCGCACTGCGCACCACAAACACGAGCGCTGCATTGAGAACCCCTGCCGGACAGGGCGCTGTGGCCGGAAAACTCACAGGCAGTCAAGTCAGTTCCAATCTGACTTCGACGAACACCTCCGCTACTCTTTCTAACAAGTCGACGAATGCCGGACTGAAATTGCCGCAAGCAGAGCGTGCCACGGCATCCGGAACGCTGTCAGGCACAAACGTTTCCGGCAAACTTGGTGCTGGCTCGACCGGCGCTGGAATGGCAGCGGAAATGGCTGATGGATTGGCTGCAGGCAGTGACGGTGCGCTGCCGAGCGTGAGCACGGATGTTTCCGGCTTGCTCCTGCCCAAGCCCAAGATGGAGGAGCTTAAAGCTGCTCCTGCCAAGCTTTTGCAAGGTAAAGGCTCGTCTGGTAGAGTCATTCCGAAAGGCAAAAGTGCAAAGAGGAAATAGGAAGTCGGAAGCCGGGTTTCAAAGCAAGCAGTCAGAGGCGCATGGATCTCTCCTTTCTCAAACAAACTGAAGGACGCAGCGGCGGATCGCGAGGGCTTAGTGCTGCGATCGCCAGGGCGATTGATGAAGGAAGGCTTGTAATCGGCGATCGTATGCCGTCTTCGCGTGACCTGTCGCTTTTTCTTGGTATCGCCCGTGCTACCGTTGTCACTGCTTATGACGAACTGATTGCCAGTGGGTATTTAAATGCTGAGCGCGGTTCTGGAACATTTGTTGCCGGAGGCAAGGCCCTGAAGTCGAGTCAACAATCAGCCGCTATTGCCAGTGCAAATAGATTTGATTGGAGCACGATAGGCAGTGATAACGCGGAACGCTTAAGAGCCTTGCCCTCGCAATTGGAAGTCTTAGGTGACTGGGATCCTCTCAATCACGGGGCTTCGCCGCCGGACCTCTTGCCGCTCAGGCAATGGCGCAAGGTGATTATCAATCAGTTTATGGAAGAGTCTAGTGCGATGCCTCACCATGCCATCGACATGTTGGGTTATCCTCCTTTGCGAGAAGCAATCGCTGAATTCCTCAGGCGCACGCAGGGAATTGTGTGCGATCCTGAGCAGATTGTGATCTTCTCGAGCAATCAAAGTGCGCTCAATCACCTGTTTTCGCTGCTGGTTTCGCCCGGTGATCTCGCCGTGTGTGAGGAACCTTGCTATGCCGGAGTTCGCGAACAATTCCGTCTTAAAGGTGCGCAAGTGGAGACTGTTCCCGTAGACGAAGACGGCATAATTCCTGAACGTTTGCCGAGAGAAAGACAGGCGCGTTTTCTCTATTTGACCCCTGCCCATCAGGATCCTACCGGTGCGACACTTTCTGCTTCACGGCGCGAACAAGTACTCAGATGGGCGTATGAGAATAATGCCTGCATCATCGAAGATGCCTGGGACACTGACTTTCACTATGCCGGTGCGCCTGCACCGACGCTGTTTTCTCTGGACAAAAGAGAGTGCGTGATCTACCTCTATACGTTTTGGAAAACCTTATTTCCTCTCGTTGCCACAGGTTTTCTCGTCCTGCCGAAAGGATTGGTTCCACTCTTCAGAACGGCTAAGTATATGTTCGACGTGCCTATTCCACTAATCGAGCACATGGCGCTTGCAGAGCTGATTTCAGAAGGTGAATTGGAAAGGCATATTCGAAAAGTCTGGAAGATTTTGCGGCGCCGGCGTCAGTCGTTCATCCACGAGATGACTCTCCGTTTCGGCGGTTCCGTTATTTTTATGGCTGAAGGCGCGGGGCTGCATTTGGTGGCACGCTTCTCCGACAAGTGGACGCCCGAAGCAATTGCATCCTCTGCAAAAGAAGCGGGTATCCCGCTGACTCCAACCACCGAATGTTATGACGGTGAAGCTGCTGTTAACGAATACATGATCTACTTCGCTGGAATACCTGAAGAAGAGACGCTCGAGAGAGTAGAAAAATTCAGCAAAAACATGACTCAGGTTCTGCAGTCTTAGCGAAATTGTGGGGGCGCATTGCATGCGCCCGCTCCGAAAGGGCGCATGCAATGCGCCCCCACGATCACTGAGAAAGTCCTAATTCTTGTCCTACTTCTCGTTCAAGAAGTCGGCGAAGTCTTTCGATTCGACGCCCTTATTGAGCACGTCGGCTTGGCTCGTGACTCTTTGAAATCCTTTTGGCGCAATGAATTCACTGCCATCTGACTGTTTGTTCTCGAATCCGTAGAGAGATATCTCCTTGAGTATTTCTCCGTCATATTTGGAAAACTCCATGGCGACCGGGATTCCTGGACCTTGTGGAATCGCAAGTAGGTTTGCCACCATTTGATAGCATTGACGTGGAAACCCGGCCTGGGGATAGAGCCAGATGCGTCCGTCTTTAGGCATCAGTCTCTTCCACGTTTTGTCTGTGCCTCGACTTGCCTCTCTGGTTTCCATTTGATGGACTTCGCATGGGAGGCCTTTTAAAGTCGTTTTCTTTGACGTGGTCAACCGAAGGCTGGTCGGAGAGCTTGGTCGGAACATTGCAGAAAACACAGCCGGACCAACTTTCCATTGATCAGGCTTGCACTGATAGTAACGTTTGGTCTGCATGTTCGCGTAAATCACATCCCAGTTGGGTGCGCCCATAATGAGAGCCATACCGGATTTGCGGAAGTACACGTTGACCCCTGTTCGCCCGACCAAGACATCGACATCTCCCTGCATGTCCGAGTGCTCTTTGAGGAGAACGGCAGCCTGAGTTGGTTTTGCCTCGCTTGAAATGATGCAACCGAAGGCTGCTGCGTTCAATAGAATGCAAGCCGATAGCAGTTTCCCGAAGTTGTTTTTGTGATTCAAAACGAATGCCAAGCCGTTCTTTTGCTCTAGGTCTTTCTTATATGGACTATTAAAACCGCTTGGCGAAGCAATTTCTACAAAGCAAGCAGTCGACATATAGCAGGTTCGACTTTGGAGCTGAGAAATCAAATACGAGTCATCCGTTAGTATTCGGCCTACACGGGTGTTCAATCCAGAAGCCTGTAGGGGCGACGCTATGCGTCGCCCGGGCGATGCATGGCATCGCCCCTTTTACAACGCCGAAAAAGCAGTTGCAGACTATATTTCATAACCTGGGCTGGCGGAATCGATACAGTCATCCCGGTCGTACTAAAAAGGATAGTAAAATATGGAGGAAAAAGAAGAGCGGCACTGGGCATGCAGGTTTACACCGCTTGCACCAGGCCGCTCTAGTTGAGTCTAGGCGATCACTTCGTCAGAAGTCGTTAGCTCGTCTTCGCTCTCGATTTACGCCAGCTTTCGCTTGGCTGACCGGGACGGTTGGACCGAGGCCGGAAGGCGAGGATGCCGAAGATGACGACAGCGACGACGACTACGCAGACAACCATGCCTGCTAAGACGCCGAAGATGCCGCCGAGAAAACCGGTAACGACTGAGCCGACTGCTCCGCCGACCAGACCTGAGAAGCCTGCGATGAGGCAGGTTCCACGCGTCTGGTAGAAGAGGTAGGCAAGACCGGTCGCGGCTGCTGCGGTGAAGACCGCGAACAGATACGGGTTCTGGAAGAAAGCTGCCAGCCCGTACGCGATGCCGCTGACGACGGCGATGGCGCCAAAGACGACCAACGCGAGAATAGCGAAACCCTTGGCGAGACCTGAGGTGTGTCCCATGTTGTAGTTGTTCTTTTCCGGACCTCTATGTACTACAGAATCCGAAGGCGAGGCCAGACTTTCGGCCTGTAAGCCGCGTTTGAAAACGCAGCATAGTCACGTCATCTAGTGGGTGGCGAAAACCACCAGCACGATTGCCAGGATGACGAGAGCGAAGCCGGCGCTGCCTTGGTCGAGAGCATTCGTCGCATCCTTCTGCGCCCGATAGCGGCTGGAGCGACGGAATGCGAAGAACGCTGATATTGCTGAGACGACGGCGAAGACTGCGTACACGATTGCTTCCACGCTCATGGATAGCTCCCTTTATAGTGCGTGGCATTTAAAGGACAAAAGGCGTCCGGAACCAGTTCAACTTGCGTTGAAGCTGGCTCCGGAGCCTTTGCCCTTGTGGGACAGGTGTTGGCATCAACGCCTTGCGGCTAATCGATGCCACCCACGCTTACGAGCTTAGGACAGATCGGCCGGAGCCTTACTTGCCCTGGGTGCGGCCCTTGATGATGGAGCCGAGACCCTGAGCGCGCTTGGCGGCCTCGAAGTCGCGCTGAGCCTGCGGGCCCTGGGCGTCTTCGAGCTGAGCCTTGGCCT
>Ga0164290_1000804_pt1 | contig 78091 bp, 64 predicted proteins | sample Micstemetagenome_FD_108782 | JGI IMG/M metagenome (GOLD analysis project Ga0164290, IMG submission 108782) | Contaminated culture microbial community from soil near Moab, Utah, USA - Microcoleus steenstrupii SON62 (Illumina Assembly) | ecosystem: Environmental > Terrestrial > Soil > Soil crust... | reverse complement strand
GCGTGGTCTGGGCGGCAACGATATCCTGATCGGGGGAGCAGGGGCGGACTTCCTTGACGGCGGGGCCGGCGACGACACCCTGGTCGGCGGCATCGGAGCCGACACCCTTGTCGGCGGCGACGGCGTCGACACGGTCGACTATTCCTCCGCGCCCGACCGCATCTCCGTCTATCTGACCGAAGGCCTGGCCTTCGGAGGCGTCGACGCCCAGGGCGACACCTTGTCCGGCATTGAGAACGTGATCGGCACCAACAGCATCCACACCGACTTCCTGACCGGAAACTCGGGCGCCAACAGGCTGAGCGGTCTCGCCGGGGATGATGAGCTGCGTGGACTGGACGGCGACGACGTCCTGGTCGGCGGGGCCGGCAACGACCTGATCCAGGGGGGCGCAGGTAACGACACGGCCGTCTATTCCGGCAATCGTTCCGCCTACACGGTTTCGGTGCTGAACGGCGTGACGACCGTTAGCGGGCCGGACGGTGTAGACACCGTGACGGGGGTGGAATGGCTGCAGTTCGCGGACATGCTCACCGACGCCGCGGGCGCTCCGATGGCCATACCGGCGTCCGGGGCGGAAGCGCCCTGGGTGTCACCCGCCCTGGCTGACGACAAGACCGGCGGCGGCCTGGAGATCCTTCCCACCGCACCCGCCGACATGGCCAAGGACAGCGGGCCTGAGGTTCTTCCCGCGGCGCCCGATAGTATCGTCAAGGAGAGCGGTCCCCAGGTCCTGCCCGGGGCGGAACAAACCTGGACTCCCGGACGGGGCGGGACGAGCGCACTCGACCAGCCTCTGCGGGACGGGGACATCGCGGTCACCATCTCCCGGTTCGACGACAGCGCCCTCGACAACGACGCCCTGTACGTCCCCGCGGTGGATGGAGACGCCCCCGAGGTCTTGCCTGTCATGGACGATGATTTCGTGCTTACGGGCAAGTTCGACGGTCCGCCCGTCATGCCGACCCTTGAGACCGATTTCGACGGAACCCGCTTCGTCAGGGACATGGACCTCGTCCGCGACCTTCTGTTCGCCGGCAATGATGGCCGGACAGGCGTTCTGGACCTTCAGGTCCACCCCGACGACGCGACACCGTACGACGGCTGGTCCGGTCTGCTTTCCTCGACCCGGAACGACTTCCTCGGCTGACGACGAGCACGTTCATTGGGCGGTGCGGGCCATGCGTCCGCGCCGTCCCGGGCGTCCAGCGGGACCAGTGTCGCCGGTTGCCCTTGCGGGGGTGGCCGGATAGACCTCGGGAGGGGACCCGAACATGAGCATCTATCCCGTAATTCTCTGCGGCGGCGCGGGAACACGGCTCTGGCCGGCGTCGCGTCCCGCGCGGCCGAAGCAGTTCATCGACCTGATTGCGGACCTGTCGCTGTTTCAACAGACGGTCAGGCGGGTTGCGCCGCTGGCCGAGGACGGACGGGTCGTCGTCGTCGCAGGCCGGGATCACCTCGCCTATATCGAAGCACAGCTGTCTGCGCTGGGTATTGAGGGAGAGGTGATCCTGGAGCCTCTGGGCCGGGATTCCGCGCCCGCCATGGCCGCGGCGGCGCTCTGGATCGAAAGGGTCGATCCATCGGGCACGGCGGTCTTCGTCGCCTCGGATCACTACATTCCCGACGGGCCGGGTTTCCGGGCCGCCGTCATGGAAGCCGCCGCCGCCGCGGCCCATGGGCGGATCATCACCATGGGCATGGTCCCGACGACTCCGTCCTCGGCCTATGGCTATATCCAGCCGCGTAACCCGGGCCTTTCGCAGGTCGGGCGGTTCGTTGAAAAACCGAAGCCTGTCGAGGCCGCGCGCTATCTTGCTGAAGGCTATCTGTGGAACAGCGGTAATTTCGTCTGCCCGGTGCGCACCCTGCTCGATGAACTCGAGACCTTCACCCCGGAGTTGGTCGCCGCCGTCCGATCGTCCCTCCCTCCGCGCGGGTCCGGCCCGATCCATGCCCTGGGGTCGGACTTCTCGGCGGCGACCAGGATATCCATCGACTATGCCGTCATGGAGAAGAGCGACAAGGTCTGGGTCCTGCCGGCCGCTTTCGAATGGTCTGATCTCGGCGCCTGGGACGCCGTGGCCGCAACCGGCAGCGGGGAGCGCGGGGAGTGGGTCGGCCATGCGAGCGACGGCTGCTTCGTGCGGGCCGCGCCGGGGATGGTGGTGGCCACCCTGGGCGTGTCTGACCTGGCGATCATCGCAGAGCCCGATGCGGTGCTGGTCTGCGACCTCGCGCGTGCGCAGGACGTCAAGGCGCTGGTCGAGGAGTTGGCCCGGCGGCAGACCGCCCCTTCATCCATCCCGACGCCGTCCCTCGCTGCTCTCTCGGACCGGCTGGGCAGATGGCTGAGGCTGAGCGCCCTGCCGCTGTGGGCCACGCTCGGCGTCGACGCCGACGGCGCCTTCGCCGAAGCGCTGGATGCCGAGGGCGTCAAGGTCGGCGACTTCCGTCGCGCCCGGGTCCAGGCCCGGCAGGCCTATGTCTACAGTCTGGCCTCCGCCTGGGGGTGGGGCGACGGCTACGCCGCCCTCGTCGGACAGGGCCTGGCGCGGTTCGAGGCCACGAACCGGAGGGAAGACGGTCTCTACAGAACCCGCGTGTCGCGTGCAGGAGCCATCCTCGACGATACGGCGTCGCTCTACGACCAGGCGTTCGTCCTGCTCGCCATGGCCACCGCCGTCGAGGCGGGGCTGGAAGTCGAGCGCGCACGACGAACGGCGGCCTCGGTCCAGGGATCGCTCGCCGCCCTCGCCCTTCCGCAGGGCGGCTGGCGCGAGCCGGCGGGATCCGCCTTCCAGGCCAATGCGCACATGCATCTGCTCGAGGCGGCCCTGGCCTGGGAGCCGCTCGACCCGCAGGGACCGTGGGCGGCGATGGCGGACGAGATCACAGATCTCGCGCGGGCGCATTTCATCGACAATGACGGCGGCTTCCTGAGGGAGTTCTTCGGGCCGGACTGGCGACCAGCGGAAGGCGAGGCCGGTCGGCTGGTTGAACCGGGACATCAGTTCGAATGGGCGTGGCTGTTGACACGGTGGGGACGGACGCGGGGGCAGTCCTGGGCGCTGGAGGCCGCCCGCCGGCTGTTCGCTGCGGGAGAGCACGGGCTGGACCGGGCGCGGGGGGTGGCGATCGACGAGCTGGATGACGCCCTCAGGCCGCGATCGCCCCGCGCACGGCTGTGGCCCCAGACCGAATGGCTGAAGGCCGCGCTGATCATGGCGGAGGAGGCGGAGGGGACAGAGCGTGAGCGGTTGCTGGAAAGCGCCGCTGCGGCGTCGCGCGGCCTGTGGCTCTACCTCCAGCCTGCCGGCCTGTGGCGCGACAAACTGGGCCCGGCTGGTGAATTCGATCCAGAGCCGTCGCCAGCGAGCTCGCTTTATCACATCGTGGCGGCCTATCGGCAGCTCCGGGACACCGCGGGGCTGCTGTCCGCGGAGCCGGCGCCGCCGGCGGGCGAGGTCACTCCGCCGGGCCAGTCCTGAGGCTGGACCTGCGCGGCCGCGCCGGCGATCCTGCATCATCCGCCGGAAGTCGCAACGGCCCGAGCTCGCCATAAAGGCCGACGCGCCGGGACGCGGCTGGCCAGCGGTCGCCGGGCCCTGGTTGAGACGCCTGATTTTCCGCCATGTCACCCCCCGACAGTCGCGATCTTGCCCTTCTTGCGCCTTGGCGCGGCTGGTATAGCAAACGACGCCCCGGGCCGGCGGTTCCTGTCGCGCCTGTCGACGCCCGTTCTGTTCAGAGACCTGATGCTTTCAAGACTGTTCCGATCCCGCGCCCCGGCCGCTCCGCGTGCTGAGCCGGCCGTTCCCCAAGGCTCTATCGTCTGGGCGATCGGCGACATCCACGGGAGGCTTGATCTGCTGCAGCCGCTGGTGGAGGCGATCGTCGCCGACCTTCGCGTGAGCGCCGCCAGCCGCAAGGTCGTGGTCTTCCTCGGAGACTACATCGATCGCGGGCCGGACTCCCGCGGCGTGATTCAGTTGCTGGCAGGGCTGCGACTCGTAGAGGGCATCGAGTGGCGGTTCCTCAAGGGGAACCATGAGCAGGCGATGCTGGGCTTCCTCGAGGATCCGTCCGCCGGACCAAGATGGTGCGAATACGGGGGCGACAGCGCCTTGCGCTCCTGGGGGCTGAGGATGCCTGAACTGGTCCATCGGACCGAGGCCTGGGCGAGGGTGGCGGCGGACCTGCGTCACAAACTGTCCGCCCCCGAACTGGCCTTCCTTGAGGGGCTGGAACTCAGCACCAGCGTTGGAGACTACTTCTTCAGCCATGCCGGCGCGCGGCCGGGCGTGCCGCTGGAACGGCAGTCCGCTGAAGACCTGATGTGGATCCGCCGCCAGTTCCTGGATAGCCCGGTCGGGTTCGGGCAGGTGATCGTCCACGGCCACACGCCGACGACCGAGGTGCACGCTGATCACCGACGCATCGGGATCGACACCAAGGCCTATGACTCCGGAACGTTGAGCGCCCTGAGGCTGGAAGGAACGACCCGGCGTCTGTTGCAGGCCGTTGGTCGCCGCCGACCATCCGGCAGCCGGTCCGAAGACGTTATTCCTCCGGAGTGCGGAGAGGTCGTCGTGCGGACGGGGCCATTGACCGTGGGCGCCGCCGGGGCGGAGGCTGTGGCCTAGAGCCTGTTCGGTTCGGTTCCCGCGCCTCGTCCCACTCCTGGGCGTATCGCCTGTTCAAGCAGGCCACAACAGACGGCCAGCACGACCGCCAGCGTTACCGTCCGAAGGGGGTAGTCGACAATGGAATGCGCCAACAGGACGCCTATGCCGATACTGGCCGCCCGCTGAAGATCCCCCTCCCGGGACGGGGGGGCTTGCCAGGCGGCCCATGAGCGCCGGGCGAACCAGACGAAGAAGGCCAGTATCAGGCCTGTCCCCAGCCAGCCGGCTTCGAGCCACGTTTCCAGATAGTCGTTGTGCGCCTGGTTGAAGTAGGTGCTGTCGAGCTCCTGAAGCGGCTCAACCGACCGGTAGACGGGATCAAAACTGCCGATGCCGGAGCCGAGAGGAAGGTAGGTCTGGGCCGTCTCCGCCACGAGCGGCCAGCGGTCAAAACGAGCCTCGGACGCCGCGCCGGCCTCAAAACGCGCGAGGATGGGCGGAAGAGCCAGCACCGCGACCACCGTAAGGGCTGCGCCGATCGAGCCGCCCAGCGCGAGCAATCCGGGACCCGGGCGTCCGCGGCCCGCGGCGATCCACGCGGCCAGCAGGCTGACCAGCATGACCGGCGCAAACAGGGTGATGCCGGCACGCGAGCGAATTGCAGCAAGGGCGACTATGACCATCCCCGCAAACACGGCGCCGAACCAGAGGGCCGCAGGTTTGCTGTTGCGCCGCCGGAGCGTGGCCGCACCCAGGATGGTGGCGAACGGCAGCGCCACCAGGATCAGGGACGCAAGGTGATTGCTGTTGGCGAACATGCCCGAGACCGAGCCGGCCCTCGTCCAGTCCCAGAGGTAGAGCCCGTCTCCACCGCTCGCCAGCTGGGCCGCGCCAAGGAGAATGCCGACGACCGCAGCGCCGGTGCAGACAGAGACCATCCGCGCGCGCTGGGGCGGGGACAGGGACAGCATGGCAAGGAACATCGCCGCCGGAGGGATGAGCGCCAGGGCTGATCGCCAGGTGTGATCGGGGTTCAGGCTCAGGGGAGCCCAGCCCGGCGCCATGCCGGCCAGTTCGAGGGCCAGAACCATCTGATCCCGGCCAGGAAGTCCGGTCCAGATCGCGGGGGGAAGCGGGACAAGCTGCAGGAGGGGAAGTGCAACGACGCCGCCCAGCAGCCCCAGGGCGAGCCGGTGTTCACGCCAGCCGCCACTCTGGAGCAAACGGCCTGCGGCCAGCACGAGAAGGGGGAGCGCGGCGAGCTCCACGAGGGCCAGACGCAGCGCATGCTCGCGAGAGGCCCCGCCCAGCACAAACGAAAGGGCCAGCAGGACCGCCGCCGCAATAGCGACAGCATCCCACTGGCCCCTGAAATCCTTGGTTCGCACCCGCTACGTCAATCAATCAACGTAGTGCGCGCGTGCTCGGATTAGTTGCTTTCCGAGTCGTCGTCCGTGGCGACCACGATGGTCGTGACCAGAACGGCGGCGCCGATCAGGAGCACGAAGACCGGAACACCGGCGAACTCAGAGCTGGCGTCAGCGCGAGCGCCCACGCGATCGCCGACGCGGGCGACAGCAGAGTTGTTGGCGGCGGCGGCTTGGCCGGCGACGAGCAGCAGGCCCGCCGTTACGGCGGCGATGGTCTTACGCATGCTTTGATCCCCATAATCAGGTGTGTTGAACGGGCTGGCCCGCGACTTATCGAGAATGTTCTTAGGCGGCGAACGTTTCGATGGCAACAAAATTCTCTTTCAGATCGGGCCCGACTTGTCTTTCAGCCCCCCGCACGAACCGGGGTGACGGTGATCTGGTCGAACCACACGGCCATGGGCGAACGGCGGTCCAGCGGCACGCCGCGGAGATCCAGCCACTGGCTGGCGCAGCCCTGGGGCACGGTGAATTCGGCTCCGGCGGCGGTCCAGGCGCGCGGGGCGGCGCCCGAAGCCGGCACCGCGGCGGTGGAGAAGAGGGACTGCCCGCCGGGATCGCAGGCAAGGATCCACGCGATCCGGCCCGCGGGCTGACCCGACTCGCTGCGCGATGCCGCCCTGAACCGGTACCGGCCGGGAGCCATGAACAGGCGCTGGCGGGCGAGGGTGGCTGGCGTATAGCCGTCGTACTCGACCCGCAAGGCCGTGTTGGACGGATCGATATCGTCGCTTATCGCTTCGGCCGCCGCGCCGGCGGTCTGGGTCAGCGACCACTGGAAAGGTTCGGGGGCGGAGGGATCGTTGAAATCGCCGTTGCTGACCACGACCCCGGAGGCGGGGCGGTTCAACCGGGCCCTGACGGCGGCAAGGACGGGAATCTGCCCTTTCTGGGCGAGGTTGAGATAGAAGTCCTGCAGTTCCGGGCTCGTCAGCGGCCGGCGGCTTGACTGCAGCATTACTGCAAGGCTGGCTGCGGCCTGGAGGCCCTCGTTGGAGCCGTATAGGCTGTTGAGATAGGCGGACCGCCACGGAGGCTCGGCCGCCAGCAGGTTCGTGATCACCGGCAGGACGCGTTGGGGATCGGCCGCCGCCGCCGTTGTGAAGAGGTTGAAGACCTGCGGCTGGATGTCTTCCCGCCGCCTCACCAGCGTATCGGCATGTGCGAAAGCAGAGGCGTAGTCGCCGCGCCGCAGCCGGTGTTCCACCAGCCAGGCATGGGCCGGGTCGTCGCGCAGGCTCCAGTTTCCGGCGAGAGTCAGGATCTCGTCGGCCTGATCCGAACGGCCGGCGCGAGCCTCCGTCAGGCCGACAACCCGAAGCGCCCGAACATCGAAGGGGGATCGGCCCAGGGCGTCCCTTGCGAGAGCCGCGGCGTTGTCCGGACGAGCCGCGGCGAGCTCCGCCTCGGCGGCCCGGCGCAGAACAAGGGGCGACCCGGGCGCGATCCGGACAGCCAGCGAGACCGGCGCCCGTTGTGCGATGGGCTGGATAGCGATCTGCCAGGCGAGCAGGACCGCGCCGACGACAAGGACGTAAGGAAGGACGTCGGCGCGCCGCGGCGGAGGGGTCATGTCCGCCTCGCGCCTCAAACCCGTTTGGCCTTGCTGTCGGACTTCCGGCCGACCTTCGCGCCCGTGTCCGCGGGCTCGGCGCCGTAGTGGTAGTCGTACGCATAGTCGTAGCCGCCGTACGACGTGGTCTTGGCGCTGAATTTCGTCAGGACCGCGCCGAGCAGATTGGCGCGCCCGACCTTGAGCCGTCGCAGGGCGCCCCGGGCCTGACCGCGGCGCGTTCCGCGCGACTCCACCACGAAGACCACGCCCCCGACAGCGGCGGCCAGGAGAGGCGAGTCCGCAAACCCGAGTACGGGCGGGCCGTCGATGACCACATGATCGAAGCTGTTGCGAGCCTCCGCCAGAACCTGCCGCAGCCGATCACCGCCCCACAGTTCCGCCGGGTTGGGCGGCAGGGGACCGCACGGAATGAACAGCAGGTTCTCAAGGCTGGTCCGCTGGACGACAGAGGCGATGTCCGCCGAGCCCGAGAGCAGATTGCTCATGCCCCGTTCGTTCTCGACGCCGACGACGCGGTGCATCGACGGATTGCGCAGGTCGCCGTCGATCAGAAGCACCCTGCGGCCCACACGGGCGAGGCTCAGCGCGATGGCATAGGCCGTGGTTGACTTGCCTTCCGCCGGCCGGGCGCTGGTGATCAGCAGACTGCCGGGCGCGCCGTCGGGTGTCGAGAATTGCAGCGCCGTTCGCAGGGAGTAATAGGCCTCGGAGAAGCCTGATCGGACATCCGCCAGCGCCTGGGCCGTGGTCTGCCCCTTCTCCAGCAGCGGAACGACACCCAGAACCGGCACCCCGAGCTTGCTCTCGGCGTCGTCAGGCGTCGCAAGGGTCTCGTCCAGCGCTTCCAGAACAAAGGCCGCGACCACCCCGAGCCCCAGTCCGACCAGGGCCGCCAGGGCGATGTTCAGCAGGAGATTCGGCTTGGACGGCTTCTCGGGCGGGGAGGCCCTGTCGACGATGGAAATGTTGTTCGCCGTGATGTTGCCGGTGACGCCGACTTCCTTGTAGCGCTGCAGCAGGCCCTCGTAGAGGGTCCGGGTCGTATCCAGTTCCCGCTGCAGGATGTTGTACTGGATCGAGCGGTCGCGGAGATCGAGGACGTCCCCGGTCAGGCCGGTCACCTGGGCCTGGAGCGAGCGCTCCTCATTGGCGGCGATCTCATACTGGCTCTGGATCGAGCGGCGGATATTGCCGGCGATCGTCTGGATCTGGCCCTCGGCCTCCTCGATCTGCGCCCTCAGCTGCACCATTTCCGGATAGTCCGGCTGATAGATGCTGAGCTTCTGCTGATAGGACGCGTCGAGCACCGCCCGCTGTTCCGACAGCCGCTGGATCGTGGGGTTCTGCAGCACCTCGGGCAGGGTCATCAGGGGCGCGGTGCGGGCCGAGCGCCACCGCTCTTCCGCCGCCACCCGCGCCGCCCGAGCTTCCCCGAGCGCCGTGTTCAGGGAGACCAGATTGTTCGACGTCAGGGATTGGGTTGCGCCGGAACCGTCTCCGCCTTCGCCAGGCTCGCTGATGTTGATGATCTGCTGGTTGGCGGCGTAGGCGACCAGTTGTCGTTCGGCCGACTCCAGCCGGTCCTTTGTCTGTGCGATGCGCTCTTCCAGGAAGGTCCGCGCATAGGAAGAGCTCTCGAACTTCCGGTCCAGATTGGCCTGGATGAAATTCTCGGCGAAGCCGTTGGCGATTCTGGCCGCCACCGCAGGATCAGGGTTGTCGTAGCCGACGGCCACAAGCCTGGATCCCCGGATGGGAGAGACGCTGAGATTCTCCTGAACGGCCTCGAGGGCGGCCGCTCGGCGGCGCGCGGCGCGCGTCGCCGCAGAGCCGGTCGACGGCGGCGCCTCGACGCCTATAGCCTCCAACGTCTGGTCCGAGCTCGCGAGGCCCAGGCTTTCGATCACCCGCTCGGCGAGCGACCGGCTGCGAAGCAAGCCATACTGCGTCTGGAAGAACTCCTCGCCCTGGACGAGGCTTTCGCTCGGCGTCACGGATTCAGAGTCGAAAACCCGCGCCGCCTCCCGGTCGATCTGCAAGGTCGCCTTTGCCGTATAGATCGGCGTCATCAGCAGAGTCAGCGCCGCCCCGACAGCGACGGCCCCGAGAAAGCAGGCGAGAATCAGGATGCGATGCTTGAGCGCCAGACGCCAGTAGACCGCCAGATCGAGGCCGTCCGCGCCTTCCCGCTCGTCGGCCCAGCCGCGGGGCTCGCCCATGGCTGACGCATCGGAGAATCCCCCGGTTCCCGGTCTTGGCCGGGGGTTGCGTTCGTCAGCCAAGGAATGGTCGCCCAGCATCATGCTATCCATCACGCTTTGCGGCGCCGCCGCACTGAGATAAATTCGGGCTGATATCGCAAAGCCCGTCTGTACGCACCCGGAATCTCCAGAATCTCATGATCTTGCCGGGCGTTGAAGGCGATCGCGGTGAGCCTGCGTTCGCGCGGTGTCCGTCGTCAGTAAGGCCGGAAAATCGCCAGGGCGGGTATCACGCCGACCAGGTTGCGCAGGGTGGCGCTGAGACGCGATGTGTCCACCACGATAACATCGTCGCCGTACACCTCGGGATCGGAGGCGCGACCCTGGCGAATGGCCGCCAGATCAAATACGGCGACTGAACGCTGGCCGTCGATGGTGCGGAACACGGCGACCTGGGTCAGGTCCGCGACCCCGGTGGGCCCTTCGGCCATCGCCACCGCCTGGAGCAAGGAGGTCGAACCGCGCATCTCGTAGACGCCGGGCTTGGTCACCGCGCCGTCGACGGTGACCTTCTGGCTCGCCGCCTCCTTCACGGTCACGGTGACCTGCGGATCGCGCAGGTACCGCTCCGCCAGACGCCCGGCGATGTCGCCCGACATTTCACCGGCGGTGCGGCCGGCGCCGCGGACGGCGCCGATCAGGGGCATGTTGATGTTCCCGGAGGTGTCCACGACCAACTCCTCGAAAGACAGATCCTCGACCTGGAAGACCCGGACGTCGAGCTTGTCGCCGACCCCGATCCGGTATTCGGACGGCGTCGCGACCACCGTCCCGGAAGACTGCAGATCCACCGGCCGGGCCGCGGTCATCTGGGAGATATCCATGCGCGGGCCGCCGCAACCGGCGAGCAAGACAAACGCGAGGGCAGATAGAAGCGAAAGGGTGCGCATCAGGGCTTCAATACCTTGGTAAACTGACAGAGCCTAGGCCGGACAAACGGCGCGGGCGCCGCTTCATGCCTGTGAGCGACCCTGCTGCACCCCGCCCGCATCATCGGCCTTGTCCAGCATCAGGCGACGCCGGTCAACATGGTTGTCCCGCTCACGGCCGACGAGATGGATCAACCGCACCTGGCGCGGGCGCCCGGCGGGCCAGGCGCGGCGCCGGCCCTGTCTTCGGCTCTCTCAGCGTCGCCAGAAGCGCGAAAATCAGCTCCCGCACCCTTGCGTCCTCGCCCTTGCGGGCCGCCGCTTCCAGCTGACCCAGGTCGGCGTCGGACAGGTGCACGCCCGTATTGTCGTCGATGACCTCGAAGACGCCCGGGTCGCACTGCCGGGCGGTTTCGGTCGTGTCAAACAGCGCCTCGCTCATCTTCTCGCCGGGGCGCAGGCCCGTCACCTGGATCTCGATGTCGACGCCCGGCGTCTTCCCGTGCAGCTCGATCAGGCGGCGGGCGAGTTCGACGATCTTCACCGGCTTGCCCATGTCCAGGACCAGCACACCCTCCACATCGTCGAACGCCGACTTGGCCGTCGCATGGAGCACCAGCTGAACCGCTTCCGGAATGGTCATGAAGTACCGCTCGATGTCCGGATGGGTCAGGGTCACAGGCCCGCCGCGCGCGATCTGCGCCAGGAAGGTGGGCACCACCGACCCTGCAGACCCCAGCACATTGCCGAACCGAACGACGTTGAAACGGGGGCCGTCGCCGCGCCGCCGCTGGCAGACCACGCGCTCGGCCAGGCGTTTGGTCGCGCCCATGACGTTCGGCGGATCCACCGCCTTGTCGGTCGAGATGAAGACGAAATTCGCCACGCCGGCGACAACGGCCGCATCGGCGACGTTGGCGCTGCCGATCACATTGGTGAGCGCGCTGTCGGCCGGGTGGGCTTCCATCAGCGGAACGTGTTTCAGGGCGGCGGCGTGGAAGATGATTTCCGGACGTTCGGCGAGGATGATATCCCGCACACGAGCCGCGTCGCGAACGTCACACAGCCTGGCCGAGCGGGACAGGGTCGGGAAGGCGTCGCCGATCTCCTGATCGATCCTGAACAGCGAATATTCAGAGTGATCCACCATGACCACATGGGCGCACATCAGGCGCGCCGCCTGCCGGCAAATCTCTGATCCGATGCTGCCTCCGGCGCCGGTGACCAGCACCCTTTTGCCGGTGATCAGGCGGCGGACCCGGTCATAGTCCAGATGGACAGGCGGGCGCGCGAGCAGCTCGTTGAAGTCGAGTTCGCGCAGGCTGGGGCCGCCGGCGTCGCCCTCAAGATCCATGACGGGGTTCAGGCGGAGCAGATGAACGCCGCGGGCGCGGAGCCGGGCGAGGACATCCCCTTCGATGTCGGCGGGAACCACGGTTTCGTCGAGGAACAGGACCGACAGATCTCCGGGCTCCTCCACAGCCTCGCTCAGGATCTCGGCGGCGTGTTCGGCGCCACCGAGAGCCCGGACGCCCCTGACTTCGTGACGCGCGTCCGCCAGGGTCGGGGTGATCAGGCCTATCGGGCGGTAGGCCGGTTCGACGTCCCGCCCCAGGCGCCGCAGATAGGCGTCGGCGGACTCCAGGGCGCCGACCAGGATAAGGCGTCGTTCGATCTTCGGGCTGCGTGTGAAGATCGGCGCCAGTGCCGCTCCCAGGGTCCGTTCGTAAATTGCCCGTCGCAACAGAAGCAGTCCGGCGAAGGCCGAAATATCCAGCACCCAGGTCATGAACAATGACGACCGTGGGAGGGCGTCGGCACGATCGAAGATGAATACGGCGGCCAGCAGGACAAGGATCGTGACCGTCGAGTTCCGGGCCAGGACGATCACGTCGGGAAGGGAGGTGAAACGCCACGACTTTCGCCATTGACGTTGCGACAGGTCGATAAGGGCGCCGACGCCCGCGAACAGCAGGATGTAGGGACTGATGTCCTCCAGGGACCTGAACAGCGATTGCAGACTGGCGTCGCGATAGGCCGTGAAACTGTAGGCGAGCAGCAGGGCCGCCACCCGGACGAGGGTGCGGAGAGCCATTTTCGAGAAACTGAGCGGAAACTGCTGAGTGCCTGTTCTGCCGAGTGCCACCGTCGCCCCTATCAATCCGTGTCTCGTTCGCGCACGCCGACCCGGCCGCAACCGGCGGATCGCAAACGCGGCGTGTAATGCGTCACGCGCGGTGCTTGGGCAACCGTGATGCATGGCATTTCACGCTATTGCGAAACCCCTCCCTTCCAATTCGGTCATTGCTTGATAAGGGAGCCGCATTCAGCAAGGGACCATCATGGCCGATCTCCACCGCGACCTTATTGCAAAGTTGAACGATCGGAGCGCGGTGATCGGCATTGTCGGCCTCGGCTACGTCGGCCTGCCTCTGGCCATTCGTTTCGCCGAGGTCGGGTACCGGGTTCTCGGCTTCGACATTGCTGCAGAGAAGGTCGCCAAGCTTAACGCGGGCGAAAGCCTGATCGAGCATATCTCCGATGCGGCGGTGCGCAAAATGCGTGACGCCGGCTTCGAGGCGACCTGCGATTTTTCGCGCACCCCCGAGGCAGACGCCCTGATCCTTTGCGTGCCGACCCCTCTGAACAAATATCGCGAGCCCGATCTCAGCTTCGTTCTCGACACCGTGGAGAACCTGGCCCCGCACATGCGGAGCGGCCAGGTGATGTCGCTGGAAAGCACCACCTACCCGGGCACGACCGACGAGGAGCTCGCTCCCCGGCTTGAGGCTCGCGGCTTCACCATCGGCGAGACCGCTTTTCTCGTCTATTCCCCCGAACGCGAGGATCCCGGCAACGCGAACTTCTCGACCCATTCGATCCCCAAGGTGTGCGGAGGGGTGACCCCCGCGTGCCTTGAAGTCGGGATGGCCCTTTACGGCCAGGTCATCGACACCGTGGTCCCGGTTTCCTCCTGCCGCACCGCCGAGCTGACCAAACTGCTCGAAAACATCCATCGCGCGGTGAACATCGGCCTGGTCAACGAGATGAAGATCGTCGCCGACCGCATGGGCATCGACATCCATGAAGTGATCGCCGCAGCCGCGACCAAACCGTTCGGCTTCGTGCCCTATTGGCCGGGGCCCGGTCTGGGAGGGCACTGCATCCCGATCGATCCCTTCTATCTGACATGGAAAGCACGCGAGTACGGCGTTCACACGCGTTTCATCGAACTCGCAGGCGAAGTGAATTCCGCCATGCCCGATTTTGTCATCGGCAAGCTCACGCAAGCCCTCAATCAACGGGAAAAGTCGGTCAAGGGAAGTCGCGTGCTTGTCCTGGGCATCGCCTACAAGAAGAACGTCGACGACATGCGTGAGAGCCCTTCGGTGATCCTGATGGAGAAGCTTCGTGATCTGGGCGCGGTCGTCGACTACAGCGACCCCCACATCGCCCGCTTCCCGAAAATGCGTGAGCATCACTTTGATCTTGGCAGCGTGCCGCTGACGGCTGAAAACATTGCGGGCTACGACTGCGTGCTTCTCGCGACCGATCATGACCGCTTCGACTACGACTTGATCTCCTCCCACGCGACGCTGATCATCGATACACGCGGCAAGCTGCCGGCGTCGGACACCGTGGTAAAGGCCTGAGCCGACGCCCTCGGCGGGAAGTCCAACGCGGGCTTTCCGCGCCCTGAAATGCGCACTGGTGAAGGCGCGGAGATCGGAAGTGCCAAATGCCGGCGAAACTGCGGTGATGGACGCCCGCGCTGGTTCTCGCGGCAAGAACGCCTGCGCGCCTGTCCGCCATCCGACGACGGCGGTTCATGCCTAGGCGGCTTGTTCAACACGGCGTCGCGCTGTCCCGCTCGCCGTTCGGGCGCAGCGTCTCCTCGCTGATGTTCCTGACCGCGCTGGGTCAGGGTCTTTACGTCGCGGCGGCCCCTGTTTTGGGCAGGCTTTACACTCCGGAGGAGTTCGGCCTCTACGGACTCTTCTATCTGTTCATCACCACTTCGGTGATGTTCATCTGCCTGAACTACGACATGGCGATCCCCGCCGCCGTCAATGAGGCTGACGCCAACGACCTGGCTGAGGCCTCCATCCGGCTTTCTGTGGTCGTCTGCGCCGTGATTGGAGCCCTGCTGACCGGCGCCATCGCCCTGGACTTCATGGGGTTCGGCGCTCTGCCGTGGTGGGCGGGCCCCCTGGCCTTCGCCGTGCTTCTCTTGCAAGCCCTGATCCAGGTATTCCAGGCCTGGTATGTGAGGGCGCAGACCGCTGTGACAATCGGACGGGCGGGTGTGACCCTCAATGCGGTCCGCGGCGGTGTCCAGATCGGACTGGGAACGATCGGCGGCGCTTGGTGGGGCCTGGGCCTGGGGGAGGTGCTGGGCCGCATCGGCGCCCTCATCCATTCCATGGGCGCCCGTGGCGCCTGGCGTCCGCGCGGGTCGCTGTGGTCGCTGGGCCTGCCTCTTGCGACGCTTCGGCGCTACCGGCAATTTCCGCTGGTCTTCCTCAGCAACACGGCCGTCGAGGCCGTTGTCCTGTTCGCGCAGATCGCCGCGCTCAGCGCCATGTTCGGTCCGGCCGGACTGGGCCAATATTTCATGATGCGCCGGACTCTCGACCTGCCCGTCGGGTTCGCGTCCCGGAGCCTCTCCGACATATTCTACGGTCGCATGGCGGCTGACTGCCGGGAGGCTCCCCATCGGGTGAAGCCATTCTACATCCGAAGTTTTATGATCCTCGCGGGCATCGGAATTGTCGGCGCGGCGCCCCTGATGCTCTTCGGCGAAGTGGCCTTCGAGTTCATTCTGGGGCCTTTCTGGGGTGAGGCGGGGCGGCTTGCCGCGGTCATGGCGCCTTCCGCCGTGTTGAATCTCGCAGCGGCCCCTGCGTCGCGGATATTTGGTCTCAGCAAACGACCATGGCTAAGGTCGGTCTATACCGCGGTGAATGCGGTCTCGACAGCCATCGTGCTGTTCCTCGCCACCACCCAGGGCTGGAGTCTTTTCGTCACGACGGCCGGGCTTTCGATCGCGACATGCATCGTCTATCTCAGCTATTTCGTGGCGGGCCTGTTTGCTGCAGACCGCTTGATTTCGCCGGACCAGGCCGAAGGCACGGACAAGGCGACGCCTGGTTGATCCTCATTCGTCCGATCGATGCCCGGACCCGCCCGGTGCGGCGTGGCGCCGGCTGAGGCGCTTGTTCCCGCTGCACATATTGGATAAGCCAAGGCCGTCCGCCGACGCACCGGAGTCCAGGCTATAACCCACTCTTTTCAGACGCGGCCCCAGCCCCGGTACATGAGCGCGGGGACTACCGTGGCGAGGACGGTCAGGCGGTCGGTTGGCGATAGCAGACCCCTCCACGCCGTGCTGGGACTCGCCTATCTGCTATCGTACTGGAACGTTTACGTCGGCTACATAAGTGTTCGGTGGTCCTATATGGGCTTCCCGTATCACCCAATGGCGGTCTGGCAGATCGCCTTCGCGGCGCTGGGTGTGATGGCGGTCGCTTTCTCCCTTCCGACGCGGTTGCGCGCCCCGTCGGCGATCTTCCTGTGGCTGCTCTTCGCTTTTGTCTATGTGCCCACGATGGCGCAGACCTATATGCTGGGCGAGCGCGAGGCGAGCGCCTACACCACAGCCTTGGCGGCCCTGACCGGGGTCATGATCTGGCTGTGCTGGATATGCCGGCGGGAGCCTCCCGTACAGGCGGCCAAACCCGCGCCGATCCAGATCATCCCGCACCATATTCTGGCCTACGGATGCCTGGCGGTTGCTCTGGTGATGACCGCCATCCTGATTTTCTACTACAGCAGCATTCTGACGTTCGCGGATATCACCAGCAGTCGTGACGTCTACGCCCTGCGCTTCGCCGCCGGCGACATGACCGGAGGCATCATCGCCTATGTCCGGACCTACTATACGTACGTGTTCGGACCCACGGTCTTCGTCTTCGCGCTGATGTCACGCCGATACAGATGGTTCGCCGTCCCGGGGCTCGTATGCTTTGTGATCAGCTACATGATCGACGGCTCGAAGATATCGTTGCTCATTCCGCTGGCCATGATGGCGGCCTATGCGGTCATGCGCTGGGTGCGATCCAGCGTGCTGTTCATGACCGCCGGCCTTGGGGCGCTTTCCCTCGTCAGTGGCCTGTTGACCGGACATTCGTCTGTCCTCCGCTGGATCGCCGACCTCATCCTCGTGCGGTCGATCGCGATCCCGGGCCAGCAATTCGCCCTCTACTACGACCTGTTCGGATCCCGGGGCTACACTTGGTGGAGCAATGTCCGCGGCATCAGCATGTTCGTGCCTCCCCCTGCCGCTTTCGCCGGCGATCCGCGCTGGCCGATGCTGGGCAAGATCGTGGGCGAGGAGTACGGCGGAATCGCCAGTCAGAACAATTCGAACGCCAACCTCTTCGCCGGCGAAGGGGTCGCCGCGGCAGGGACCCTGGGGGTGATTGTCATCGGTCTCGTGCTGGCGCTGTACCTGCGCGTTCTCGACCGGGCGTCCGTCGGATTGCATCGGGCGTTTGTGCTGGTGCTCATGGTTCCGGCAGGTCTCGCGCTGACCAACATCCACCTGTCGACCATGCTGCTGTCCTTCGGCGGAGCCTTCTTCGTCGCCGTGTTCTTTGCAATGACGCGACCCGGGCGGGTCACGGGCCAGGGGTATCGTCAACCAGGCTACTGATCCGCCTCACACCGCGACGCCGCACGCTGTCCAGGAGCGGCGTTCCGACCCGCAAGATCGATCAGCGCCTTTCAGCCTTGGGGCGTCATCCCGGCGACCCGCGCGCGCTGGTCCGCAAGAACGGCCGCGATCGTCTGGTCGAAGCTCCGTGCAGGCTCCCAGCCGAACGTTTCCCGAAACCGATCGAAGACTCCCTGGGCGACGGCCACGTCCACAGGACGCGTCCGCGAACTGTCGGTGACAGGATCGATCGGAACCCGGGCCAGACCTGTCAGAACCTCCAGGATCGACCGAATGGATCGCGGTTGGCCCGAGCCGACGTTGAAGACGGAGAAGCCTCCGAGCGGCGCCTCATGCCGCATCACGGAGAGATAGGCGTCGATGATGTCGTCGACATCGGAGAAGTCACGGCTGGCGTCCAGATTTCCGACCTTGACGGATCCGCCGGCGCTGCTTTGTTCGAGCCGCGCAACCTGCGCCGCGAAACTCGGAACCACGAAGCGCTCGTCCTGTCCGGGCCCGGAATGGTTGAAAAGTCTGAGGGCGACGACGGAGAGTTTTTCGCCAGCCAGGTCTCTCAGCAGATATTCACATGCGGCCTTGGTGCGGGCGTAGGGCGATGCAGGCGCCAGCGGTGCGTCCTCGTCACACGGGCCATGATTGAATTGGCGACCGTAGACCTCGCTGCTCGAGGCGAAGATGAAGCCCACCGTCGTCTCAAGCGACAGCGCCGCCGTGGCGAGCGCCCTTGTCCCGTCGAAATTCGAGCCCCAGATCTCGAGCGGATCGGCGGGGGTCGTTCCCACGGAGGAAAGCGCCGCAAGGTGAACGATGGTCGTCGGGCGAACCTCCTGAACCAGGCGCCGGCAGGCGTCGGCGTCCCGCAGGTCCAGGGACAAGGACCCGCTCACGGGCTGGGGTCCGTGGACGGGAATGACGCTCGCGCCCGGGATCGAGCCGGCCAGCCGACCGACGAGTTTTCGCCCCACGAACCCTGAGGCTCCCGTCACCAGTATTCGCGATCGTGCCCCGGTGAATTGCGAAGTCAAGCTTCAGTCCCTGGATTGACGATGCCTGTGAAGATCAGCGTCGACCATCTCCCGGATCATCTCTTCCATGGAGATAGCGGCTTCCCAGCCCAGAACGGATTTCGCCTTTGTCGGGTCGCCAAGCAGGACTTCAACTTCAGCCGGCCGGAAGAATGCAGGATCAACCGTTACGTACTGGTCGGGCGAAAGGCCGACATGCGCGAAGGCGACCTCAATCATCTCGCGAACCGTGACAGTGCGACCAGTCGCCACGACGAAGTCGTCCGGCGTATCCTGCTGCAGCATGAGCCACATGGCGCGGACATAGTCCTTCGCGTGCCCCCAGTCGCGCTTGGCGTCCATATTGCCTATGCGCAGCTCCGACGCCTTGCCCAGGGCGATCCGCGCAACAGCGTCGGTGACCTTGCGGGTGACGAACTCGAGACCCCTGAGCGGGGATTCGTGATTGAACAGGATCCCCGAGCACCCGAACATGCCGAAGCTTTCGCGATAGTTCACGGTCATCCAGTGCCCCATGAGTTTTGCAACCGCATAAGGCGAACGCGGGTAGAAGGGCGTCGTTTCGTCCTGTTCCGGTTTCTGGATGAGGCCGTACATCTCGGAAGATGACGCCTGATAGAAGCGGCTCCCCGGCGCCTCAAGGCGCGTCGCCTCCAGCACATTGACCACGCCGACGCCGGTCACCTGGGCGGTCAGGCTGGGCTGCGCCCAGGAGGTCTTCACAAAGGACTGCGCCGCGAGATTGTAGATTTCGTCCGGTTTCGTCTCGCGAACGATGCGGCACAGTCCCCCAAGGTCTTGCAGGTCCCCGTCCAGCAGTTCGACCCTGTCCGTAATGCCGAGCCAGTCGAGCCGGTGGGTGGCGACGCCGAAATGGCTGGAGCGCCGCACCATGCCCGTCACGCGGTAGTTTTTTTCCAGCAGGAGGGCAGCCAGGTAGGCGCCATCCTGGCCCGTGACGCCGGTAATCAGTGCGCGCTTCTGGGCCATCGTGTGCGGTACCGCCATTTACGTGAGGAGACCCGTCCCTAGAGTGTCAGCCACGGCCTTTCAACCCGCAAGAACGGTTGTCCTCAAGCGACCGGCCGCGGGTGCAACGCCGCCTTCCCGGGCAGGGCGAACGCGCCGTGGGTCAGCGCGCCCAGCCCGGCGGCGTCATCTGCCCCGTCGGGCTATCGATAGATCCGCGCGGCCAGTTTCCGGTAGTCGAGAAGATCGTAGGCTACCTCGTAGGACGCCTCGCGCATCGGCGGCAACAGGTCGGGATCAAGGACGATCTCCGTCATCCGCCGGGTCATGTCAGCTTCCGTTTCGACGAAATACCCATTGCCCCGAAGGAACGGGCCATAGCTCGGATGGGGATAGGTAAGGACAGGCAGGCCGCAGCAGATCGCGTGTTGAAGGGATGCGGACTGGCCCCCCGGCTGCACGTAGACGTCCGCCGTACACATGATCGCGTTGAGGCCGTCGCGGTCCATCCATCCCAGATTCATGACGCGACTGTCGGCGGCGATGGCCTCGCCCAAGGCGTCGCGGACATCGTCTTCCATGCTGCCGACGATCAGTAGCCTCGCGTTCGGGGACCGGACTGAGCGGAACGCTGCAAGGAGCTCGGCTGTACGCTTCTTCGCGTCGAGCTTGCCGCTGTGAAAGAACACAATATCCGTGTCGCTCAGTACGAGGGCGGCCCGCCGGTCTTTTCTGATCCGGCGTCGCTCCTCATCAGGTACGACAATGCCCCCCAGAGGATAATATTCGAGGACCGAGTCCGGCAGATCCAGAACGTCCCGCAAGAAGTCTCTTGTTTCCAGCGAGATATAGAGAATCTTTTCTATGTATGGCAGCGCCCGCCAGATGAAGGAGCGGAACAGCAGTCGGTACTGGACCCGATGGGACAGCCAGGTGGTCGCGGAGTTGTGACGATCTTCGTGCGAGTCAACATAGATGCGAACGTCCGGGTTTCCTCGCTTGTACTTTCCCAGCGAGAGCAACTCCCATCCTATGACGCCATGGTAGAGAATGACATCAGGCCGGAATTCCTCAAGCAGCGGGATCAGTCGACGGCACCGCTTGATCTTGTTCGTCAGCCATCCCGGGCCCATCCAGTCGAAGGGCAACCGGACCAGACGGGCGCCGTTCTCGGTGAAATATTCTTCTGGAGCGGTCTCGACAATTTGCCCGCCCTCGAACCTTCGGCAGTCCGAGACGATGAGCACCTCGTGGCCGTCCCGGCGGTTGATATCCACCAGCATATTGTCCTGGTAGCTCATTCCCTCGGTGTATGCGCCGGCCAGACAGACGTGGGCGATCCTCACGAAGCGGTTCCATCCGGCAGCGACAGATGGCAGCGATCGAGGCGATCGCGGAACAGCGCGGATATCCGGGCGAGGGCCTGTTCTGGCGGGACCGTGAGCAGGCCGGCGTACTCTGCGTTCCAGGGAAATACGCGATCCCTGTCCGGCTTGAGCGCGTAGCCTTCGGCGTAGGCCCGCGCGATTTCCTCGTCGGAAACCTGTGCGCCCGGCGATCTCACCAAAAGCAGATTGTTGTAGTGCAACTCGCTGATCGCGTAGCCGAAGCGATGACACAGCGCCTTGGCGGCCTGGATGCTGAAGCCCTGGAAGCGGTCGCCCGACCACATGATGTCCGGCCTGTACTCAACCTTGAAATCGATCGGCGGCGGAATCATTTCGTTTATTTCGACACAGATTACTGACGGCTCAAAGTCTTCGAGGACCGCCTCAAGGACGTAATAGTCAAAGGAGTCGATATCGAGACTGAGAAATCCGAACTGACGGGGCGCCCCGTCCCGCCTCAGCATTTCCGCCACGCCGCCGGGGGTGACGAGTTCCCGCCGGATCTTGATCTCGGGCATGGCCGCGTAGCGAACCGTCATTCCTTCGAACAGGGCGGCGTCAGCTTCATAGTTGACGCCGCGCCAGCCACGCTTCGCGAGAGCCAGCGTCTGTGAACCCAGCACACCGTCCTGGGCGCCGATGTCCACGAAGAAGGGTGTGATCCCGGGCCGCCCGTCCACGTGGCGCAGAATGGTCGGTTCGTCGAAAGAATACGGTCCGGCGCCATTGAACGCCGCCTCGCGTTGCATCTCCTTCAACCGCCGCCAAAGGGGGGCCGGAATGCTTTTTTGTATCAACTGCTTAAGGCTTGCGGGAAGGGGTAGTTGGTACATCAGCCGGCGGTCTCGACTTGAACGGGGAGGGGTTATACATAGCCACGAATGGGGACCGGCGATACACGCATCCGCGCGCTGCCGCCATGGTCCCGGCGCCTTAGTTGCAGCAAGGAATTCTGTTGTCCGTTGTCATCATAGACCCCGCCACCGGCGGCGTGGCCGGCCTCTATCTCGACGCATACAAGTCTGTCGCCCGGAAGCACGGCGCTACGCTGATTGGCGCCTACTCGTCGATTTCAGCCGAAGGCAAGAGGTATTTCTACCCCTTCACCGACCTGGCGGCCGGGGGGAAGAAGCGATTTGGACGGCTTCGTCTGCCGCTGCGATATGTGGAGTTGCTGGCGGGATTAATGCGCTCGTTTCTGCTGATCTTGAGGAAGCGGCCAAAGGCGGTCTTCTACGCGTTGAGCACCAATCTGACGGAAGAGCTTGTCTTCATAATTCTTGTTCGAATGATCGGCATCCCTGTTTACGTGATATGTCATGACGTCGTGCCTTTTGTCTCCGTCCAGGAAAACAGGGCGCTGAAGGACTTTCAACGGCGCCAGTTTTACCGATTTGCAAGCAAGTTGATCTGCCACAACAGTCGATCGGTCTTTGAACTTACGGAGCACTACGCAATTGATCCGGAGAAGATTGAATACGTTCCTTTCCCGATAAGCGACCTTCGGGTGTTTCCTGCCGAGGCAGGTCTCGCTACGGACGATGAGTCTGACCCGGCGGGCGCCGGCCCCCGGTTTCTGTTCGTAGGCCACCTCAGAGCCGAAAAGGGTGCGGATCTGCTGGTGAGGGCATGGCGACACGCCTACCCTTCCATTCCCGGGGCCAGCCTGATGGTCGCGGGCCTGGCGCCGCCCGGGGTGGAGGCGCCGATCGCCGACCGCGCTGCGGGCCTGGAAGTGATCAACGGCTACATCGACCAGGCCTTGTACGTCCGCCTGATCAGTGAGGCCGATTGTGTGGTCCTGCCCTATGTGGCGGGGACCAACAGCGCGATCCTGTCGAATGTGGTCTCGCTCGGAAAGCCGTCCATCGTCTCCGACATTGAAATGTTCCGCGAGTGCGGCCTGGTCGGGGAGGACTCGATGTTCCGCTCGGAGGACGAGGAGGCTCTGGCGGCGAAGCTTGTCGACTATGCCGGCCTGTCGCCGGCCGAACGAAAATCGCGCTCCGCGGGCGTTGAGCGCATTCGCGACAGTCGGACCCGGGAATTCGACGAGGCGCTTGATGGCCTTCTCTCGCGTCTCTCTGCGGGCTAGACGGACCGGTCGCCAGGCGCGTCCGTGGGCGCTGGCCGGTGCGAACCCTTCCTGTGGCGGACCGTGGGGGAGCGGTCGGCCAGCGCCGGCGGCAGGATCAGCCGCGCCCGCCTCCGCGGTCCAGGTCCTGATGAAGGGCTTGGACTGCGACAGGATCGACGCTATGCCCTCGCGGTCCCCGTCATCCGAGAATGATCACCATAACTGATATGCAGCCAGCCAAGCGCGCCTACCAGATCTGCAGCAACTGCATCATGGACACCTCCGATTCAGGCATCGTCTTCGACGAGCGGGGCTGGTGCGACTATTGCAACAACTACCATTCGACGATCCTGCCTCACTGGCACACCGACGAGCGCGGCGAGCGCGAGATTATGGCGCAGGTCGACAGGATCAAGGCCGACGGCGTGGGCAAGGATCATGACTGTCTCATCGGCCTGTCCGGCGGCGTTGACAGTTCCTACGTCGTCCATCTGGCCAAGGAGAAGTTCGGTCTGCGGCCTCTCCTCTACCACGTCGACGCGGGCTGGAATTCGCAGCAGGCCGTGAACAACATCGAAAAGCTGGTCGACGGCCTCGGTCTGGATCTGTTCACCGAGGTGGTGAACTGGCCGGAAATGCGCGATCTCCAGCTGTCCTATTTCAAGGCCGGCGTTCCGCACCTCGATACGCCGCAGGACCACGCCTTCTTTGCCGGGCTGTACAACTACGCCGCCCGGACCGGCTCGAAATACATCCTGACGGGCGCGAACTATTCGACGGAGTGTGTGCGCGAGCCGCTCGAATGGCACTACCACGCCTCGGACCTGCGCAACCTCAAGGACATTCACGCGAAGTTCGGGACGCGCCCGCTCAAGAGCTTCCCGACCGCCGACATCTTCAAATTCAAGCTCTACTATCGCTACGTGAAGGGGGTTCAGGTCGTGAAGCCCCTCAACTACGTTCCGTACATCAAGGAAGAGGCGATGGACGAGCTGGTCGAGCGGTACGGCTGGCAAAAATACGCCCACAAGCATCACGAGAGCCGCTTCACCCGCTTCTACGAAGGCTACTGGCTGCCGACGAAATTCGGGTACGACAAGCGCCGGGCCCACTTCTCCAGCCTGATCCTGACGGAGCAGTTGAGCCGCGAAGACGCTCTCGAGAAAATCGCCCAGCCGGCCTATCCCGTCGAGGAGATGAAGCAGGACTTCGAATACATCGCCAACAAGCTGGGCATCACCGTGGAGGAGCTGGAAGGGTATCGCGACGCTCCGAACAGGACGTACCGCGACTACAAGAACGCCATGACCTTCATTGACATCGGCACCTGGGGCATGCGGGCCCTGGGCATGCAGAGGGCGATCATCCGGTGATCACCATCGTCGACTACGGTCTCGGCAACGTCGGCGCCTTCGCCAATACCTACAAGCGGATGGGCCTGCCCGTACGCCTCGCCCGGACTGCAGAAGACCTGGCGACCGCGGAGCGCATCATTCTGCCCGGCGTCGGCGCGTTCGACCGCGCCATGGACCTGCTCGACGCCTCGGGAATGCGAGACACGCTCGAGGACCTGGTGGTGAACAAGAAGCGGCCGGTCGCAGGCGTGTGCGTTGGGATGCAGATGCTGGGCGAAGGCAGCGATGAAGGCGTCCGTGCAGGATTGGGCTGGATTCCCGGTCGGGTGCGCCACTTCTCCCACGCTCCCTCGAACGCCGACCTGCCGATGCCGCATATGGGCTGGAACGATGTGAAACCCGTGGCCGGCGAGCGGCTGTTCAGCGGGCTGGAGACGGACGCGAAATTCTACTTCCTGCACTCCTTCTATTTCGAGGCCGCCGACGCCGCCGATGTGGCGGCCTATACATCCTATGGACTGGAGTTCGCCTGCGCGGTGCGGCGCGGCCATGTTCACGGCGTTCAGTTTCATCCGGAGAAGAGCCATCACTACGGCTCCGCCCTGCTCAAGAATTTCGCGGAGACCTGATCATGCTCCGCCCGCGGATCATCCCCTTCCTGCTGGTGCACGAAGGCGGGCTGGTGAAGACGACCGGGTTCAAGGATCCGAAATACGTCGGCGACCCGATCAACGCCGTGAAGATCTTCAACGAGAAGGAAGCCGACGAACTTTGCATCGTGGACATGGATGCGACAGTCGACGGCGTCGAGCCGGACTACCGGACCATCGAGCATATGGCGCTCGAGTGCCGGATGCCGCTCTGCTACGGCGGCGGCGTCAGGTCGGTGGAACAGGCGAGGCGCATCATCGGCCTGGGCGTCGAAAAGGTGTCGATCAGCGCCGCCGCCGTCGCCCGGCCTGAACTGGTGTCCGAGATCGCAGAGGAGGTCGGCCGTCAGTCCGTGGTGGTCGTCATCGACGCCCGGAAGAAGATGCTGGGACGCGGCTGGGACGTCGTCACACACAACGCCGCCCGCAGCGCGAAGATCGATGCGCTCGATTTCGCCGCCCGCGTCGCCGAACTGGGCGCCGGCGAGATCGTGATGAATTCCGTCGACCTGGACGGGAAGATGACCGGCTATGACCTGGACCTCGCGCGCCGCCTGCGCGAACGGGTGAGTGTTCCGATGACCATGCTGGGCGGCGCGGGCAAGCTCGAGCACCTGTCCGAACTGTTCTCGACCTGCGGCGTGGTGGGCGCCGCCGCCGGCAGTCTGTTCGTTTTCAAGGGCCAGTACCGCGCTGTGCTGATCAACTATCCTCAACCCGCCGAGAAGGAGCCCCTTTTCGCGGCTGCCCGTTGAGGGCGAACCGCGGAGAGGAGGGCTGAAGGGCCATGTTCAAAGACAAGACCTTGCTTATCACCGGCGGAACCGGCTCGTTCGGAAACGCCGTGCTGCGCCGGTTCCTCGCCTCCGACATGGCCGAGATCCGCATCTTCAGTCGTGACGAGAAGAAGCAGGACGACATGCGCAAGACCTATGCGCATCCCCGACTGAAATTCCATCTGGGCGACGTGCGCGATCGCACGAGCGTGGCCGCCGCCATGCACGGGGTCGACTACGTGTTCCACGCCGCCGCCCTGAAACAGGTGCCGAGCTGCGAATTCTATCCGATGCAGGCGGTGCAGACGAACGTCATCGGCACCGAGAATGTGCTGAACTGCGCGCGCGACGCCCGGGTGTCGCGCGTGATCTGCCTGTCGACCGACAAGGCCGTCTATCCGATCAACGCCATGGGCATATCAAAGGCGATGATGGAAAAGGTGATGGTGGCCACCTCGCGCACCTTCGAGGGCACGGGGACGGTCGCCTGCGGCACCCGCTACGGCAACGTCATGGCGTCGCGCGGCTCTGTCATCCCGCTGTTCGTGAACCAGATTCTGGCCGGCAAGCCGATCACCGTCACGGATCCGCAGATGACGCGGTTCATGATGACGCTGGACGACGCGGTCGAGCTGGTCCTGTTCGCCTTCGCCCGCGGCAAGAACGGCGACATGTTCGTGCAGAAGTCGCCCGCCGCCACCATCGAAGTCCTGATCAGGGCGATCCTGGAACTCATGGATCGTCCGGACCATCCGGTGAAGACCATCGGCACCCGCCACGGCGAGAAGCTGTACGAGTCCCTGCTCGGTCGCGAGGAGCGCGCCCAGGCGGACGATCTCGGCGACTATTTCCGCGTCCAGCCCGACGCCCGGGACCTGAACTACGACAAGTTCGTCGACGAGGGCGATCCCGGGGCCGCCGGCGGCGAGGAATACAACAGCCACAACACCGAGCGGCTCGACGTCGAGGGAATGAAAGCCCTGCTGCTCAAGCTGGACTTCGTGCGCCGCATCGTCGCCGGCGAACGTGTCGTGGCGGAGGACTGACCGTGGCCGTCGTCGTCACCGGCGCAAAGGGCTTCATCGGGCAGAATCTCATGGTCCGTCTCGCTGAACGCGGGATCGAGGCTGCGGGGTTCGGCAGGGGCGACGATCCCTCCGACCTGTGGGCGGCGGTGCGCGGCGCCGATTTCGTTTTCCATCTCGCCGGCGTCAATCGTCCGAAGACGGAAGATGAGTTCGATGTCGGCAACGCCGGGCTCACGGGCGAGGTTTGCCGGCGTCTGGCGGAGGCGGGAAACCGCGCCCCCCTCGTCATCACCTCATCGACCCAGGCCGAGCGCGACAACCCCTACGGACGTTCCAAACTGGCGGCGGAACAGGCGGTGCTCGCCCATGGCGAGGCGACAGGCGCCCCGGTTCATGTCTTTCGCCTGACCAATGTCTTCGGCAAATGGGCGCGGCCCAACTACAATTCCGCGGTGGCCACCTTCTGCCACAACACCGCCCAGGGCCTGCCGATCGCCGTCAACGACCCCTCCGCGCCCTTGAAGCTGGTCTATATAGACGACGTCTGCGACGCCCTCATGCGAGTCCTCGACGATCCGGCGGCCGCCCACGGCGACACCCCCGGCTTCGCCCACGCGGGCCCGGAGTACGACACGACGGTAGGCGCCGTGGCCGAGATCATCCGCCGCTTTCCCGAGAGCCGCTCCACCCTGGTTTCGGACCGGGTCGGCACGGGACTGGTTCGCGCCCTCCATGCCACCTATCTGAGCTATCTGAAGCCCGCTCAGTTCGCCTATGACGTGCCGCGCCACAGCGACCCGCGCGGGGTGTTCGTCGAGATGCTGAAGACCCCCGAGTGCGGCCAGTTCAGCTATTTCACCGCCGGACCCGGCATTACGCGCGGCCAGCACTATCACCACACCAAGACCGAAAAATTCCTCGTCCTGACCGGTCGCGCCCGTTTCGGCTTTCGCCATATTGTAACCGGTGAAACCTTCCATCTGGAGACTGAAGGCGGCCAAGGCCGGATCGTGGAGACGATCCCTGGCTGGACCCACGACATCACCAACGTCGGCGACCAGGAAATGGTCGTCATGCTTTGGGCCAATGAAATTTTCGACCGGTCACGCCCGGATACGATTGCTATGAAGGTTTGTCCGGACTGACCGCCGGCATTCTGCGAGGAGAGATCATGCTCTACAGGACCCTCGGGCGGACCGGGCTTTCAGTCTCGGAGATCGGGCTCGGATGCTCCGGCTTCTGGGGCGACAAGCATTTCGCGGAAGACAAGGCAGCCAGCATCGTAAGCGCCGCCTGGGACTGCGGGATCACTTTCTTCGACACGGGCAGCAACTATTCGAACTTCAACGCCGAACCGCGTCTCGGAAGGTCGCTGAAGCCGCTCCTCGCCGCCGGGCACAGGGACAGGATCGTGATCTCGACCAAGGCGGGCAGCACGGTGGGCTATGCCCCCCATGTCGAGGACAATGACCTGGCCTCAACGGACTTCAGCGCAGAGGCCATTGAAGCCTCGTGCCTGAGGTCGATCCGGAATCTCGGATGTGACTGGATCGACGTCTTTCAGCTTCATGGTCTCAACAAGGACGCGTTCGGCAATGAGCTGTTCGACTGCCTGCTCTCGCTCAAAGAGCGCGGGCTGATCCGCCACATAGGGATCAATACCCATTTTCATGAGGAGTTTCTGGAGGTTCTGAAGTACCCCGAGATTTTCGAAATGGTGCTTCTGGATTGCAACGTCCTGCAACTCGACCGCTATGAAGACATCGCCCGTCTGCAGGACCTGAGCATGGGCGTAGCGGTGGGATGCGTCCTCGGCCAGGGGCATCTGGTCCGAAAGGCGAAGATCGGTTCCTTCCGCGACGGGTCGTTTTTCTGGTACCTGCTGCGTACGATCATCAAGCCGACCACTCGCGCGTTCCAGAACAATGCGGGGCGGATGCGGGAGGTCCTGACCTCCATTCCTGAAATGACTGCCGCCCAGGCGGCGTTCGCCTATCTTCTCGAGAACCCCCACATCGCCTCGTGCATGTTCGGCACGACCAACGTGAAGAATCTGCAGGAGGTCGCGCAGGCGTCGGGCAAGACCCTGTCCGATGAAAGCCGCGGTCGCATCCGCGCCGCTTACGAGGCCGGCCCCTCACTGAGCCGATAACCATGAAGGTCTCCGACGCCGTGCCTGAACTCAAAAAACTGAAAGTCATGACGGTCGTGGGCACGCGTCCGGAAATCATCCGCCTGTCGCGGGTGCTGGCGCGACTGGATGAGACCACCGATCATGTGCTCGTCCACACCGGCCAGAACTATGACTACGAGTTGAACCAGGTCTTTTTCGACGATCTCGGGCTGCGCAAGCCGGACCATTTCCTGAACGCCGCCGCCGGGGGCGCCGCCCAGACCATCGGGGCGATCATTTCAGCCATGGACGGCGTGCTGGAGACGGAAGCGCCCGACGCCCTGCTCGTCCTGGGCGACACCAACTCCTGCCTTTCGGTGATTCCGGCCAAGCGCCGCAAGGTGCCGATCTTTCACATGGAGGCCGGAAACCGCTGCTTCGACCAGCGGGTGCCGGAAGAAACCAACCGCCGCATTGTCGATCATGTCGCCGATGTGAATCTCACCTATTCCGACATCGCGCGCGAATACCTGCTGGCCGAGAACCTGCCGCCCGATCGCGTGATCAAGACCGGCAGCCCGATGTTCGAGGTCCTGACGCACTATGCCGGACGGATCGACGCGTCCGACGTGCTGGACCGGCTGGAGCTGGATGCGCAGGAGTATTTCGTCGTCAGCGCCCATCGCGAGGAGAACATCGACGACGCCCGCGCCTTCCCGCGTCTGGTCGAGGTGCTGAACCGGGTCGCCCAGACGTATGATCGGCCTGTCATCGTTTCCACCCACCCCCGGACGCAGAAGCGGATCGACGCGGCCGGCGCCGCCTTCCACCCGCAGGTCCGGCTCCTCAAGCCGCTGGGTTTTCACGACTACGTCCGTCTGCAGAAGTCGGCGCGCGCGGTCCTGTCGGACTCCGGCACGATCACCGAGGAAAGCTCGATCCTGAACTTCCCCGCCCTGAACATCCGCGAGGCGCACGAGCGGCCGGAAGGCATGGAGGAGGCGTCAGTGATGATGGTGGGTCTGAACCCGGACCGGGTCATGCAGGCGCTTGCGTTGATCGAGTCCCAGGGCCGCGGCGCCGTGCGGGATTTCCGTCCCGTCGCCGACTATTCGATGCCCAATGTGTCGGACAAGGTCGTGCGGATAATTCACAGCTACGTGGACTATATCCAGCGCGTCGTCTGGCGCCGCTACGACTGATGCGTCTTCTGGTCGTCAGCCAGTATTTCTGGCCCGAGGATTTTCGCGTCAACGATTTTGTCGTCGGCATGCGCGAGCGGGGCCATGAGGTCACCGTGCTCACCGGCCTGCCCAATTATCCGGACGGGAAGGTGTTCGAAGCCTTCCGCCGGAACCCGCACGACTTCGACCGCTTCCATGACGGAGTCGAAGTCATCCGCGTGCCGATGCTTCCGCGCGGCGACACCAGGGTCGGCCTGGTTTTGAACTACCTCAGCTTCGCCCTGGCCGGCATCATACTGGGCCCCTGGAAGCTGCGCGGCCGGGCCTTCGACGCGATCTTCACCTTCCAGGGCTCTCCGGTCACCTCGGCCTTGCCTGCGGTCCTGCTTCGCTGGCTCAAGCGGGCGCCGCATCTGATGTGGATTCTGGACGTATGGCCCGACAGCCTGTCGGCGGTGGGCGTCACCAGGTCGCCGCGTATCCTGTCGATGGTCGGTCGCCTGGTCCGCTTCATCTACCGCAACTGCGACCGGATCCTCGTCCAGTCCCGCGCCTTCTGGAGCCCGGTCCTGCGCGACGGCGGCACGGAGCGCCAGCTCGCCTATTTTCCGAACTGGATCGAGCCCACGTTTCAGCAGGGCCTCGACGGCGTGGAGCCGGCGCCCGAGACCACGGCGTTCGCGGACCATTTCACAATCATGTTTGCGGGCAATATCGGAGACTCGCAGGACATGCCGTCGGTGCTGGAGGCCGCTGAGGCCGTGCGCGACCTGGACGGAGTGAGGTGGCTGATCGTCGGGGACGGCCGCGCTGCCGACGCCCTGCGCGACGGCATCGTCCGCCGGGGCCTTCAGGAGCGGATTCACCTGCTGGGCCGGCATCCCACCGACCGCATGCCGGCCTTCTTCGCCGGTGCCGACGCCTTGCTGGTCAGCCTGCGGGCGGAGCCGATCTTCGCCATGACCATACCGGGGAAGGTGCAGAGCTATCTCGCCGCGGGCCGCCCCGTTCTCGGCATGATCGACGGAGAGGGCCGTCGGGTGATCGAGGAATCGGGCGGCGGCCTGAGCGTCCCGGCCGGGGAGGGCGCCGCGCTTGCCGATGCAGTGCGTCGTCTGGCGGCCCTCTCCGCGGCGGAGCGTGCCGACATGGGGCGTCGCGGCAGGGCCTATGCGCTCAGGGAGTTCGACCGCGAGGCGCTGTTCGCCCAGTTCGAGACCTGGGCCGGGGATGCGCAGTCGGAGATGGCGGGCCGGGGCGGTCCCCGGGGGCGGTAGCCAGCCCCGCGCGGGGGCGGAGCCGTCGACTTTGATCCGCGCCCGCCCCGGGCGTGTCTCCCGACCGGATCAAGGCGCCGCCGGCCCCGCCGGCGTCGGTTGCGCCAGATCGGCGAGTATGCTTCTACAGGCCCTGATTGGAGGGTCGGCGGGGTCTGTGTTTCAGATCGGCGGCGCCCGATTTGCACGTCTCGGGGAACGATTTGGCCGACACCAGACTGAGCCTGATCGTTGTCGCCCACCCGGATGACGAGGTCCTGGGGTTTGGCGGCGTCGGCGCCCGACTGGTCAGCCGCGGCGAGATCGTGCAGCCCATCATCCTGTGCGGAAACGTTGACGCCAGGACCCTCAGGCCGACCGACGAACAGCTGTTCGCCGACATGACGGCGGCCAACGCGACGCTGGGCTTCGCGCAGCCTGTTCTGGGCAGTTTTCCGAACATACGGATGAACACCGTACCGCACCTCGAAGTCGTCCAGTTCATCGAGGCCCAGATCGCGCGATTCCATCCGACGCGCATATTCACGCATCACCCCTCCGATCTGAACAACGATCACACCCAGATCGCCCATGCCTGCCTGGCCGCGTCGCGCCTGTTCCAGCGTCGATCGGACGTGCCGGCGCTCCGGGCCCTGCACCTCGGCGAAATCCCGTCCTCGACGGACTGGGCGTTCGGCGGCGTCCGGCAGCAGTTCACGCCGAACACCTATGTCGAGATCGGAGACTATCTGGATCGCAAGATCGCCGCGCTGGCCTGCTATTCCAATGTCATGCGGGACTTCCCGCATCCCCGCAGTCCCGAGATCCTGCGCGGGCTTGCAGCGGTGAGGGGCGGAGAGTCGGGCCTCCACTATGCGGAGGCGTTCCAGACGGTCTTCAGCACCGAACTCGGCTGAGCGGAGATGTACCGGCGCTGGCTCAAACGATGGCTGGACGTCGCCCTTGCGGCGACCGGCCTGATCGTGCTCTCGCCGCTTCTGCTGCTTGTCGCCGCAGCCATCAAGGCGACGGATCCCGGGCCGATCATATTCGTGCAGCGCCGGGTCGGGGTCGACGGGCGCGTCTTTTCCTTCTTCAAGTTCAGAAGCATGCCCTGGGGCACGCCCGAGATGACGTCCGATCAGGTCGCCGAACTGAAACTGTCCGCCGTCGGACGACTGATCCGCCGAACCAGCATTGATGAGCTTCCGCAGCTGGTGAACGTCCTGCGCGGAGACATGTCACTGGTCGGCCCGCGCCCGCCGATCGAAAGTCAGGCCGAACTCATCGCGCTGCGTCGGCAGTCCGGGGCCCTGGCCTGCCGTCCGGGCCTGTCCGGCCTGGCGCAGGTCAATTCTTTCGACAATATGACGGTGGCCGAGAAGGCCGCCTTCGACGGAGAGTACGCACGGCGACTGTCGTTCGGCCTCGACGCCTCCATCCTGCTTCGCACGGTCTCCTACCTGTTCAAACCGCCTCCGAAATACTGATGTCAGACATGCGCTTTGGATTCGTCACCTGCGTTCAGCTGGGCCTTTCGTGCATGGAAGCCATCTATGACGTCGGCGGCAGACTCGATCTGGCGATGACGCTCAACGACGAACAGGCGGTCTCAAAGGTCGGGCGGGTCTATCTGGATGACTTCTGCACCCGGAACGACATCCCCCTGATCAAGTCCCGGAATGTGAACGACGCCGCGGTCGTCGAGGCGGTGAAGGCGGCGGGCATCGACTGGCTGTTCATCATCGGCTGGTCACAGATCGCGCACGAGGAAATTCTGGCTGCGCCGACGCGCGGCGTGCTCGGAATGCACCCCTCGTTGCTGCCCGTCGGACGGGGGCGCGCGGCGATCCCGTGGGCGATCCTGAAAGGGCTGGAGCAGACCGGCGTCACCCTGTTCAAGCTGGGCGAAGGCGTGGATACGGGGGATATCGTCGCGCAGCAGGTCATTCCGATCGACCGGACGACAGACGCGGGCGCGCTCTATCAGGCGGTTGACCGGGCGCACGTCAGTCTGATGAGAACGGCGTTTCCGGATCTGGCGGCAGGACGGCTTGCCGCCCGGCCGCAGGATGACCGGCTCGCGACCTACTGGCCCAAACGAACGGCCGAGGACGGCGCCATTGATCTCCAGGGTTCGGTGCAGGAGGCCGAGCGCCTCGTCCGGGCCGTGACCAGGCCCTATCCGGGCGCCTTCTATTTCGACGGGGAGGGGCGCAAGGTGACCGTCTGGAAAGCGGGGATCGAAGCCGGCGGCGATGAGGGCCTTCCCGGCCCACGCCTTGTTTTCCGCGATGGCGTGCTGAGGATACTGGAGCGGGACTGATCCCCCCTACGGGCGACCGGGAACTGGACCTTCCTCGGGAGCGCCGCTAATAGCTCGTCTTCCTCGGCGGGGCCGGGTCCCAGTCTCAGTCAAAGCCTCAATATGTCCCAACTGCCTGATCCCGCGCTCCGCGCACCCCGGGTCGCTCTGCTCGGTTGCGGCCGCTGGGGCCGCAATATCGCCCGCGTGCTGGCGCGTCTGGGGGCGCTTGAGGTGATCGTCGATCCGGCCGCCGACGCCCTGGCGGGCTATGCGACGGAACTGGGCGTCCGCGTGACTCCCGACTTCGAGGACGCGTTCACCAACGGCATCGACGCCGTCGCCATCGCTGTGCCGGCCGCAGACCACGCGCGTGTGGTGCTGCGGGCGCTCGATGCGGGCAAGCATGTGTATGTCGAGAAGCCGCTGGCGCTTGAACTGGAGGACGCCGAAGAGTGCGCGGCCCGGGCCGCCGCTGCCGGCAAGACCCTGATGATCGGGCACCTGCTTCAATATCACCCGGCCTTCCTGACGCTGAAGGAGGCGGTAGCGCGCGGCGACATCGGCGAGCTTCGGCACATTACGTCAAACCGGCTCAACCCCGGCGCCATCCGAACCGAGGAGACCGCGCTGTGGAGCATGGCTCCGCATGACTTCTCCATGATCCTGGGGCTGACAGGCGTCGCGCCGGAGAGCGTCGAGTCGCTGCCTGTCCAGATCATCCCGGGCGACATCCCCGATCAGTATCACGTTCAGATGCGGTTCCCCGGAGGGGTCACCTCCCATGTTTCCGTGTCATGGATTTCCCCGTTCAAGGAACACAAGCTCGTGGTCCTGGGGACGACGGGGGCTCTCGTGTTCGAGGACACCCAGCCTGCGCGCGAGCGCAAGCTTGTCCTCTACAGGGACTATATCGACCGCAGCACTGGCGCCGCCCGGTTCGTCAAGGGGGAGGGCGAGCCTGTCGCCCTTCCGGAGGGCGAACCGCTGGAGAGCGAGATGCGGACCTTCCTGCACTGCGCGTCGACAGGCGAGACGCCGCCGACCGGCGCCCATGAGGCAATACCTGTCCTGCGCCTCCTTCGGCAGGCCTCCTGAAACCCACTGACGCCGTCAGACCCCAGGGACATTCCATGAAGCTCGGCCTGATCACCTATGAGACCTTCCACCTGAAGACCGAGCAGGTTGCGCTCGGCCTCGCCCTGCAGGATCGGTACGAGTTGAGCTTTTTCGGCCTTCCGTTTGTCCAGCGGGCGAGCCGGGAAATCCTGTTCGCGCACCGTCCCGACATGGCCACGGGCGCCCATTCCCGCGCCGTCGCCAACGCCCTGGGTGCGCCCTTCACATCCTGCGCATCTCCGGACGATATTCCTGCGGACGGCGCCGATGTCTTTCTTATCGTCGGCGCGGGACTGCTGCCGCCTTCATTCGTCTCGGCCACGCGTGGAAGAGTGCTCAACTCCCATCCTGGCATCATTCCGCTGGTCCGTGGCCTCGACGCATTCAAATGGGCGGTGCTGGACGGGATGCCGATCGGCAATTCGATCCACTACATCGACGAAGAGGCGGACGCCGGCGAAGTCATCGCGGTGCGTCCGACGCCCGTATTCGAAAGCGACACGCTCGAACAGTTCGCCCGCCGGCACTATGAGCTCGAGATCGACATGATGATCGACTTCGAGCACCTGCTCGCCGTCGGCGGCGGCGTCTCCCAGCATGAGGAACGCCCCGCACGGATGCGGATGCCGGCCGCCCGGCAGCAGGAGCTGTTCGCGGCTTTCGAGGCCTACAAGTCCACCTTCGCCGTCAAATCCTGACGGCCTGGTCCGATGGCCCACGGCATGGACCTGACCAGCGCGGCGGCGGCCGGCGACGTGCAGGCGCTTCGTGACGCGCTCGAAGGCGGGGCAAACGCCGACCAGCGGGGCGTGAACGGCTGGACGCCGCTTATCGCGGCTGCGCGCAACGGCCACGTCGAGTGTATGCGTGTGCTGATCGCCGGCGGCGCCGATCCCAACCTGGCCAGCCCGCGCGGCACCACGCCGCTGATGTATGCGAAGACCCATGCCTTTGCGTCGGGAGACCTGACGCTGATGGAAGGACTCCTGGCCGCAGGATCAGAGATCAATGCGCGCGACGCGGCGGGTCTGACGGTGCTTGACTACGTCGAGACGAGGTCGGCCGTCCTCGTTGAATGGCTGCGGGCTCGCGGCGCCGAGCGAACAGGCTAGCCGGGCCGGCGACTGCTCACGAGATCGGCGACCACCCCCGGATCCGCCAGCGTTGAGGTATCCCCCAGGCTGTCCACCTCGCCTTCGGCGATCTTGCGCAATATGCGCCGCATGATCTTGCCTGACCGCGTCTTCGGCAGGCCCGGCGCCCAGTGGATCACGTCGGGCGCGGCGATCGGGCCGATCTCCTTGCGCACGTGCGCGACCAGGGCCCGCTTCAGATCGTCGTGCGGTTCAATGCCGGCGTTCAGCGTCACATAGGCGTATACGCCCTGACCCTTGATGTCGTGGGGGAAGCCGACCACGGCGGCTTCGGCCACGTCATCGTGCAGGACGAGGGCGCTCTCGACCTCGGCCGTGCCCATGCGGTGGCCGGAGACATTGATGACGTCGTCCACCCGTCCGGTGATCCAGTAGTAGCCGTCCTCGTCGCGGCGGCAGCCGTCGCCGGTGAAATACTTGCCGGGCCAGGCGCTGAAATAGGTCTCGAAGAAGCGCTGGTGGTCGCCCCAGACGGTGCGCATCTGGCCCGGCCAGCTGTCGGTGATGACGAGGTTGCCCGAGGCCGCGCCCTCCAGCACCGCGCCGTCGGCGTCGACCAGCTGCAGCTCGACCCCCGGCAAGGGCAGCGTCGCCGAGCCCGGCTTCAGGTCCGTGGCGCCGGGCAGGGGCGACACCAGAATGCCGCCGGTCTCGGTCTGCCACCAGGTGTCGACGATCGGGCACCGGCCCTCGCCGACGACCTCGTGATACCAGCGCCAGGCCTCCGGATTGATCGGCTCGCCGACGCTGCCGAGCAGGCGCAGGGATTTGCGGCTGGTCGCCTTCACCGGATCGTCGCCCTCGCGCATCAGGGCCCGCAGGGCGGTGGGGGCGGTGTAGAAGATCTCGACCTGGTGCTTGTCGATGACCCGCCAGAAGCGGCTGTAGTCGGGATAGTTGGGCACGCCCTCGAACATCAGGGTGGTCGCGCCATTGGCCAGCGGGCCATAGACACAGTAGCTGTGGCCGGTCACCCAACCCACGTCGGCGGTGCACCAGAAGACCTCGCCGGGGCGGTAGTCGAACACCAGTTCGTGCGTCCAGGCGGCCCAGAACAGATAGCCGCCGGTGGTGTGCAGCACGCCCTTGGGCTTTCCCGTGGAGCCCGAGGTGTAGAGGATGAACAGCGGGTCCTCGGCGTTCATCGGCTCGCACGGACAGGCGTCGCTGACGCCGTGTTTGGCCTCGCCGTAGCGGACGTCGCGGCCGGCCACGATCGGGATGTCGGCATTGGTGTGGGAGACGATCAGCACCGTCTCCACAATCGACGCCCCCGGCCGCTCCAGGGCGGCGTCGACATTGGCCTTCAGCGGCACCCGCTTGCCGCCGCGCAGGCCCTCGTCGGCGGTGATGACGATTTTCGAGCCGCAATCCTCGATCCGGCCGGCCAGGCTGTCGGGCGAGAAGCCGCCGAAGACGACGGAGTGGACCGCGCCGATCCGGGCGCAGGCCAGCATGGCGACAGCCGCTGCGGGTATCATCGGCATATAAAGGGTGACGCGGTCGCCCTTCACAACGCCGAGACCCTTCAGAACATTGGCCATGCGGCAGACTTCGGCGTGCAGCTCGCGGTACGTCAGGCCGCCGGACTGCGTCGGCTCGTCGCCCTCCCAGATGATGGCCGTCTCGTCGCCACGGGTTTCGAGGTGCCGGTCCAGGCAGTTGTACGCGACGTTCAGTACGCCGTCCTCGAACCATCTGATGCGGAAATCGGCCTTGTCGAACGACACGTCCTTGATCCGCGTCGGCGGCGTCATCCAGGTCAGTCGGCGAGCCTGCTCGGCCCAGAAGGCGTTCGGCGTCTCCCGGGCGGCGGTGCGGGCTGTCTCATAGGCGGGGCCGTTCATCCGGGCGCGCTGCGACCACTCGGAAGGGACGGGGTAGGTCCGGGGCTCGCTCACGACAGGATCTCGTTGCATTTGCACACGCTGGTCTGAACGAGCTGCCGGATCATTCGTCTTCGTCGTCGGTCTAAGCGGGTCCATTATAGGCGTCGTTGTTGGGATTCAGCTGGTTGCTGTGATTGTCCAGACTGTCCCGATACGCATCGTTATTGGGGTTCATGCTGTCGCTCCGGTCGTCGTTGGGAGTTCTGCTCATGTCGTCCTCCAGGGCTGGGCCGATGCGGGCGCGTCGCGCTCGGGAGCGAACCCGCCCTGGCTCAGGGTGAACCAATGGCGCCGGGCAGTCGAGCATGGAGTGCGTCGCTTGAGCAGATGGCGCCGACCAGCCGCTTGTGGACACTCGCGGCGGGTTTGAAGGCGTGCAGGAGCTGAACCGGACGCGCGGCATCAATCGGTTCAGCCTGTTCCGGACAAGCAAAAGCCCTCGCCGCTTTCGCAACGAGGGCTCGCCTGCCTTCAAGGAAGGCTTGTAGGTTTAGTTGCTCTCGCTGTCGTCGTCGGTGGCGACGACAACCACCGTGATCAGCGCAGCGGCGCCGAGCAGCAGGATGGGGAGCGGCACGCCGGCGAAGTCGCTCGACTCGCTGGCTTCAGCGCCGACACGGTCGCCGACGCGGGCAGTGGCGGTGCTGTTCTGGGCGACGGCCTGGCCTGCGACGAGCAGGAGGCCGGCTGTGATAGCGGCAACGGTTTTCTTCATCAGTCAGTCTCCGGATGGGTGGGCGGCAAGGCAAGCTAGCCGAAGTTGCACACAGAATCGTGAACGGCCAAGCCTGTTTCGCGAAAAAACGATGATGTCCGGAACAGTGGCGCCAATGACGCACTCAAGCATGCGGGGGCGGAGGCCCGGGCTGCGCTCCGGCCAATCCGGATTTTGCAACCGGGGATCATGCGGGCTACCGGATGGCCGCGGCCCCGCGCCCGTCCGCGAGCGCCCGCACTTCAGCGAGGGACGTCATGGCGTTGTCGCCGGGGGTGGTCATGGCCAGGGCGCCATGGGCGGCCCCGCAGTCGACAGCGACCTGCGCGCCGAGGCCGTTCAGGAAGGCCCAGGCCATGCCCGAGACGAAGCCGTCCCCCCCGCCGACGCGGTCGAGCACGGCGATTTCACGAACCGGAGCCGCATGGCGCCGGCCATCGGCCCAGAGCACGGCGCCCCAGCGGTTGACCGAAGCCGAGACCGGATCGCGCAGGGTGGCGGCGAACACCCGGACGTTTGGCAGGTCTTTGGCGGCGCGGGCGGCGAGGGCGTCGAACGGCCCGGAGTCGGCCGGATCCGAGCGGGCGGCGTGGCCGGCGACGCCGAGGCATGACTCGTACGCGTATTCGTCGCCGACCAGCACGTCGACCAGACCCGCGATCTCGCGGTTGATGCGGCGGGCCGCGTCCGGGTCGGGGTGGCTGGACCAGAGGCTGGCGCGGTAGTTCAGATCATAGCTGACCACCACGCCGTGACGCTTCGCCGCCCGGATCGCGGCCAGCGTCGTCCGGGCCGTGTTTTCGGACAGGGCCGCGAAGATGCCGCCGGTGTGGAGCCAGCGGACGCCCTCGCCCCCGAACAGGGCGTCCCAGTCGACCTCGTCGGGCCGCATCTGCGAGGCGGCGGAATTGGCCCGGTCGGAGGCGCCCAGGGCGCCGCGCACGCCGAAGCCGCGCTCGGTGAAATTCAGGCCCATCCGGGTGTTGCGGCCGACGCCGTCAGCGTCCCGCCACAGGATGTGGCTTGTGTCGACCCCGCCCTGGAGGATCAGGTCCTCGGCCAGGGCGCCCATCTCGTTGCGGGGCAGGGCGGTGACGACGGAGGCGCGCATCCCGAACGTCTTGCGCAGGCCGCGCGCAACATTGTACTCGCCGCCGCCCTCCCAGACCTGGAAGCTGCGGGCCGTACGGATGCGGCCCTCGCCCGGATCGAGGCGCAGCATGACCTCGCCCAGGGCGACGCAGTCCCAGCGGCAGTCTTCGGCGCTTCGAAGCGCCAGCAGGTCGGTCATTTCATCAGCGAGGGCAGCCACAGCGAAAGCGCCGGGATGAAGGTGACCAGCATCAGGACGCCGGCGCAAGCCAGCCAGAACGGCCAGATGGTCTTCAGCGCCCGGGTCATGGGGATGCCGGCGATGGCGCTGCCGACGAACAGGACCGAACCAACGGGCGGGGTGATCAGTCCGATGCCGCAGTTGAGCAGCAGGATCACCCCGAACTGCACCGGGTCGACATCGAAGGCCTTGGCCACCGGCAGGAAGATCGGCGTGCAGATGATGATCAGCGGCGCCATGTCCATGAAGGTGCCGAGGATCAGCAGGATGACGTTGATCAGCAGCAGGATCAGGATCGGGTTGTCGGTCAGGGTCTGCAGCAGGTCGACCATCATGGTCGGCACCTGCATATAGGCCATCAGCCAGCCGAAGGCGCCGGCGCAGCCGATGATGAACAGGACCATGCCCGAGGTCCGCGCGGCGCCGAGGCAGGCGGCCTTGAAGGCGCTCCAGGTCATGTGGCGGTAGATCAGGCCGGTCACCACCGTGGCGTAGACCACGGCGATCGAGGCGCTCTCGACCGCGGTGAACACGCCCATGCGGATGCCGGTGAAGATGATGCCGACCAGCAGCAGGCCCGGAATGGCCGCCACCAGACGGACCGCTATGGCGCGGAAGCCGGGGAAGGCCTCGGCGGCATAGCCGCGCCGGCGGGCCACGACGTAAGACGTCACCATAAGGGTCGCCGCCAGCAGCAGGGCGGGGATGATGCCCGCCGCGAACAGGTCCGAGATCGACACCCCGCCGCCGGCCGCGGCCGAATACAGGATCATGTTGTGCGAAGGCGGCACCAGCAGGGCGACCAGCGCCGCTGAAATGGTGACGTTGACGGCGTAGTCGGCGTCATAGCCGCGCTTCTGCATCTGCGGGATCATGGTGCCGCCGATGGCCGAGACGTCGGCGATGGCGCTGCCCGAGACGCCGCCGAACAGGGTCGAGCCGACCACGGTGACCTGCCCCAGACCGCCGCGCACATGGCCGACCATCGAGGAGGCGAGGGCGATCATCCGGTCGGACAGGCCGCCCTTCATCATCAGCTCGCCGGTGAAGATGAACAGCGGGATGGCCAGCAGGGCGACCGAGGTGATGTCGGATCCCATCTGCTGGAACACCACGATCGGCGGCAGGGCGAGGTAGAGGACGGTGGCCAGGGTTGCGGCCAGCAGGGAGAAGGCGACCGGCACGCCGATGGCCAGGAGGATGGCCAGAAGGCCGAAGAGGATGATGTATTCCATGCTCAGTCCTCCGCCGCTTCGGCGACTTCGGGCGCGCAATAGTCGCCGGTCAGCAGCCGCTCGATCGAAAACAGCAGGATCAGGGCTCCGCCGACGCACAGGCCCGCGAATTTCAGGCCGGAGGGCAGGGGGGCGCCCGCCATGGCCACCGGCCATTCGTCGATCATCAGCGTCCCGCCGAGAACCATGAGCCCGGCCCCCGCGGCGGCGGCGATCAGTCGTGAGATCGACTTCAGCGCCGTGCGGACCGGACCGGGCGCAGCGTCCCGGAAGGACTGGAAGGCGAAATGGGTCTCGCGCCGCACCGCGACCGCGGCGCCGAACATCACCGCGAAACTCATCAGCAGGAGCGCCAGAGGCTCGGTCCAGCCGGGACTGGCGTTCATCACATAGCGGGCGAAGACCTGCCACGCCTGCACCAGGGCCATGGCGACCAGCGCAGCGCCGGCCAGAGCCATGGCGAGGGCGGCAAGTCCGTCGAGCGCGCGGACGGAGCCGCGTCGAGGTTCAGACATCTTCGGGCCCTCCCTGAGCGCCGATGGTTTGCGCGGCCGTTCAGGCGACCGCTGCGATCCGTTCGTGGAGCGCGCGCAGGCGCGGCTCGGCTAGATATTTGTCCAGGACGGGCCGGACGGCGGCGGCGAAGGCGGCCTTGTCGACCTGGGCCACCTGGACGCCCGCGGCGATGACGGTGGCGCGGGCCGTGGCCTCCCGCTCGTCCCACAGGGCCCGCATCATCGGCACGGAGCGGCGCGCGACGTCGCGGACCAGCTCGCGGTCGGCGGGCGTCAGGGCGTCGAAGCTGGCCTTCGACATCAGCAGGGCGTCGGGCGAGAAGGAATGTTCCGTCTGGCTCCAGTATTGCGCGACCTCGAACTGGCGGCTGGACTGGTAGGCGGGCCAGTTGTTCTCGGCACCGTCGATCAGATGGGTCTGCAGCGAGGAGAAGACGGCGCCGAAGGTCAGGGGCGTCGGATTGGCTCCCATGGCCCGGATGGAGTCCAGGAAGATGTCGGACTGGGGGGCGCGCATCTTCAGGCCGCGCAGCTGGCCCGGCTCGGTGACCGGATGGCGGACATTGTAGAAGCAACGCGGCGCGGCGTCGTAATAGGCGAGGCCGACGAGGCCGCGATGCTCGAACACGTTCAGCAGTTCGGTGCCGATGTCGCCATCCACCACGGCCCGCACATGGGCGACCGAGCGATAGACATAGGGCAGGGCCAGAAGCCGGGTCTCGGGGAAGGCGTTGTTCAGCGCCGCCACAGCGACGCGGCAGATGTCCACGGCGCGGAATCGGGCCAGGCCTATGGAGTCGTCCTCATTGCCCAGCTGACCGGACGGAAACTGGCGGACGCCCAGCCGCCCGTCCGTCAGCCGGCCCAGCTCCTCGCCCATCCATTTGACGGCGGCGACGGTGGGGAAATCACCGGGGTGGACGTCGACGGCGTTGAAAATGGTCCGGCCATCGGCGGCCGGCCGCGGCGCGCAGGACGCCAGACCCAGTCCGGAGATGCCTGCAAGGGCGAGGGAGCGGCGGGTCAGGGTCATGCAATGGCTCCTGTCGCCGGGACCGCCAGGCAGTCGATGCGGCCGTCGGGTCCGAAGTCAGCGGAGGCGGACTGGCCCGCTTCGATATCGTGCACCCCTGTGGCGGCTCCGGTCGAGACCAGCTGCCCGGTCTCCAGCCGCCGTCCGCGCCGGTGCAGAAGGTTCAGCAGGAAGGCGAGGGAGTCCAGCGGACCGCCGGGAATGGACGCTGCGCCGCCGCGACCGACGACGGCCTCATTGATGGTCATGGTGCAGGTCAGGCCGGCGAGCCGGTCGCGCCAGCCGGCGACCTCGCCCCCGAGAATCAGGCCGGCGTTGTTGCCGAAATCCGACGCGGTCACCGCAGGGCCGTGGTCGTTGATGCCGGCGAAGGGGCTGCCGGCGATCTCCACCCCGACGAAGATCCGCGTCACCAGGGCGGCGGCCGTGGCCGCCGTCCAGCCGTCACGATCCGGAGCGGTCTGGCCCAGTTCCAGCACATACTCGGCCTCGACCGCCGCAAAGCCGCCCCCGATGACGCCGAAGCGGGTCGGCGTGTGGCCGGCGGTCCAGACGTTGCGGGAAAAGATCGGGCCCGCCAGTCGCCCGGCGCCGAAGCGGGCGTCATGCGGCGCGTTGATCCGGCCCAGTTTCCAGCCTGCGATCCGGTCCGGCCAGGCGGCGATCGCCTCGTCCTGGATCGCGTAGGCGGCGTCGAGCGATTCGGGCTGAAGGCCGGGATAGCCGGCCAGCGCATGGCCACCGCGGCGCGCGTCCACGAAGGCGCGCGCGACCGGCGAAATGCTTGAATTGTCGTGTGCGTGGCTCACGCCGCCTCCCTGTTGCGGCAGACATTGCGCAGGAAGGAAACCGGTGTCAATTTGAATCCGGCGAAGCTGTTCCGACGGCGTCTCCGCCTCAAGGTCGCGGCTGCAGGCGACCATGCTACAGGATGGAAACATGACCCTGATCCGCCTCGCCGCCCTGGCGGCCGCCCTCGTCTTCTCCCCGGTTCTCGCGACCCCGACGCTCGCCCAGGCTCCTGCGCCCGTCGTCGCCGGCGCGAACCTGCCCGCCTTTCCGGGGGCGCTCGGCTGGGCCGCGCAGACGCCGGGCGGGCGGGGCGGCCAGATCATTCGGGTCACCAATCTGGACGCGTCGGGCCCCGGCTCGCTGCGCGCCGCCATCGAGGCCGAGGGGCCCCGGATCGTGGTGTTCGAGGTCGGGGGCGTCATCGATCTGGGCAAACAGACCCTGCGTCTGCGCAACCCCTTCATCACCATCGCCGGCCAGACGGCGCCGTCGCCGGGCATCACCCTGATCCGCGGCGGCATGGACATCACCGCCCACGACGTCGTCGTCCAGCACATCCGCATCCGGCCCGGCTCGGCCGGCGGCGAGTGGATGAGCGGCTGGGACGAGGACGGCATCTCCACCATTGGAGCGTACAACGTCATCATCGACCACTGCAGCCTGACATGGGCGACGGATGAGAACCTGTCGGCCTCGGGCCCGCGTTTCACCGGTTCGACGCCCGAGGAATGGCGCCGCGGCACCAGCCACAACATCACCTTCTCGAACAATCTGAACGGCGAGAGCCTGGCCTATTCGACCCACTCCAAGGGCGAGCATTCCAAGGGGTCGCTGATCCACGACAACGTCACCGGCCTGCTGATCGTCGGCAATCTGTACGCCCACAACTACGAGCGCAGCCCCCTGTTCAAGGGCGGGGTGCACGGCATCATCGCCAACAATCTGATCTACAATCCGGGGCCCCGCGCCATCCATTACAACCTGGCCCCGGAAGAGTGGGGGACGGTCCCGTTCGAGGTCGGCAAGATGACGGTGGTGGGCAATGTCCTGCGCGCCGGGCCCTCGACCCCCACCGACCATCTCGCCTTCATGATGATCGGCGGAGCCGGCGACGTGGAGTATTATGGCCGCGACAACATCGCCGTGGACCAGGTCGGCGATCCGATCCGGATGTTCGGCCGCTACACCACCAGCCCCGCCCGGATCATCGAGGTGCGCCGTCCGCCGGTGTGGTGGGAAGGCCTGGCCCCGATCGCCGCCGTGGACGTGCAGCGGACGGTGCTGGCCAATGTCGGCGCCCGGCCCTGGGACCGCGACATGCGCGATGTGCTGCTGATCGCCGAGGTCGCCGAGGGCCGCGGCGAGATCATCGATCACGAGCGCGAGGTCGGCGGCTATCCGGCCATCGTCGAGGCGACCCGCAAGCCGTTCAACCCGGACGACTGGGACCTGCGCTTCATGACGCCGCTGCGTGACGAGGTGCTCGACCGGCCGGCGACCCGGCGCGGGACGTGACCGCTGACAGGGCGCGCGGCAACGTCTAAGGACAGCGTTCGGCCGGAGAGAATCCCTCAGTGAACGAAGCCCGACGGAGCGGCGGCAAACCCGCCACCATCAACGACATCGCCCGCCTGGCCGAGGTGTCGAAGAAGACCGTCTCGCGCGTCATCAACAACTCGCCCTTCGTCAAGGAAGAGACGCGCAAGCGGGTCGAGGCGGTGATCGCCGAGCACGGCTTCTCGCCGGATCCGCAGGCGCGCGGCCTGGCCTTCCGCCGCTCGTTCCTGGTCGGGATGATCTACGACAATCCCAGCCCGAACTATGTCGTCAACATGCAGCAGGGCGTGCTGGACGCGGTGCGGGGCTCTGGTCTGGAGCTGGTCGTCCACCCCTGCAATCGGGCGTCGGACGCCTTCCTGGGCGACGTGCGCAATTTCATTGTGCGGCAGAAGCTCTTCGGCGTCGTCATGCCGCCTTCCGTGTCCGAGGACGACCGCGTGGTGGCGATCCTGAAGGAGGCGCAGTGCCCCTATGTGCGGATCGCCTCGGTCTCGCTGGACGAGCCTGCCTGCATGGTCGTCACCCACGACAGCCGCGGCGCGGCCCAGGCGGCGCGGCACCTGGCCGAACTGGGGCACCGGCGCGTGGCCTTCATCTCGGGGCCCGAGAGCTTCCGATCCTCGCATGAGCGGGGCCGCGGATTTTGCGAGGGACTGGCGGAGCACGGGGTCACGCTGGACGCCGCCCTTGTGCGTCAGGGAGCCTATACGTTCGAGTCGGGCGTGGAGGCGGCCCGGGATCTGCTGGCCCTGCCGAGCCCGCCGACCGCCATCTTCGCCGGCAATGACGAGATGGCCATCGGGGTCATGAAGGCCGCCCGCGACGCCGGTCTGGACGTGCCGCGCGACCTGTCGATCGTGGGCTTCGACGATCTGCCGATGGCGTCGCGCGTCTGGCCGAACCTCACCACCGTCCGCCTGCCGATCCGCGACATGGGCCGGATGGCGGCGGAGAAGCTGACCGCCGGCCTGCGCGGACTGGATCCGGCGACCCTGGTCCAGCCCGAGGTCGATCCGTCTCTGATCGTCAGGGAATCGACCACGGGGCCAGGGGCGTAGTTCGGCGCCCCCGTCGCATCGCCGACCCGGTCCGCGTCGGGTTCAGACGAGGCCCTTGATGTAGTCGCGGATGCCCTCGTCCGTGGCGTTGGCGAAGAAATATTCCTGGAATTTCTCGCCGGCGACGGCGGCCTTCAGCAGGTCCTGGTCGACCGTCTTCAGGACGGTCAGCATGTCGTGGCAGGTGACCGCCTTCAGGTCCTTCAGGACGCCGCGGTTCTTGCGCATGATCTCGGCGCGCTCCTTCGGGTAGCCCAGACCGCGCTCGCCCTCGAACAGCTTGCGATAGACGTCCTGCAGGTTCAGTTCGGCCGCCCAGCCGAAGCCCTTGGCGTAGGGCATGGCGATGGCGTTGCCGTCGTTGATCTGGCCGAACAGGAAGGCGTCGGTGGGGTCGACGATCAGACCGCAGAAGACGCCGGGCATGGCGTTGCAGGCGAGCATGGAGCCGGTGCCGGTGCCGCAGCCCGTGACCACGAAATCCGCCGCACCCGAATTGATCAGGATCCCGGTGAGCAGGCCGTTCATGACATAGGTCAGCGACGCCTTATCCTCGGCGGCGTACATGCCGTAGTGGAAAACTTCATGGCCGAGGGGCCCGGCCACCGCCGACAGGGCGGAATGAACCGTCTCGCTCTTCGCGGCCTGGCTGTTCTCGATGATCAGGGCGATTTTCATGATCTTCCTTTGGGCATGAGGACCGGTCGAACGGAAGCGGGCCGTTCCTTGAGGTCATTTGCATCGGGTTATGACACCGGTTACCTAGGGAGACAATCCGCGCCGGACAAGCCGGGGAGGGAGGGATGTCGGTATTGACGCATCCGCGCAAAATCCTCCCGACCGGCGACGCTCGCCAATCACGAGGCACGCTGCCATGACACCCTTCGATCTCAATGGCCGCACGGCCCTCGTCACCGGCGCCAACACCGGGCTGGGTCAGGCTATCGCCGTAGGGCTGGCGCAGGCCGGGGCCGATATCGTGGCCGTCGGCCGCTCGGAGCCGACGGAAACGGCGGCCATGGTCGAAGCGGCGGGCCGCATCCTGCACGCCGTCCCCGCCGACCTGTCGTCGATTGCGCCGATCGCCGAGGTCGTCGCGCGGGCGGTCTCCGCCGCAGGCGCCGTCGACATCCTGGTGAACAACGCCGGCATCATTCGCCGCAACGACAGCCTCGACTTCACCGAGGAGGACTGGGACGCCGTCATCGACACCAATCTGAAGACCGCCTTCTTCCTCAGCCAGGCGGTGGCCCGCACTTGGGCGGAGACGGCCCGGGGGGGCAAGATCATCAACATCTGTTCGATGCTGTCCTTCCAGGGCGGGATTCGGGTCCCCTCCTATACGGCGTCCAAGAGCGGTCTGGCCGGGCTGACCCGGCTGCTCGCCTGCGAATGGGCGAGCAAGGGCATCAACGTCAACGCCATCGCGCCGGGCTATTTCTCGACCAACAACACCGAGGCCCTGCGCGCCGACGAGACGCGCAATCGTGACATTCTGGCGCGGATTCCCGCGGGCCGCTGGGGCGAACCGTCAGACATCAGCGGCGCGGCCGTCTTCCTCGCCTCGGACGCGGCCGCCTATGTCCACGGCACGGTGCTGGCCGTCGACGGGGGCTGGCTGGCGCGCTGATCAGAGACTGTTCAGCCAGTCCTCCAGCCGGGTGAAGCCGTCGCCGTCCGGGTCGGCCAGGCCATCGGCCGCATTCGCCGGATCGAGCCCGCGGGCGGCCTCCCAGTCGTCAGGCATGCCGTCGCCGTCCCGGTCGATCCACGGCGTTCCCGGGTCCAGCCCCGGCCAGCCGCCGACCTCCGACTGGCTGTCGATCAGGCGCCCTGTGCGACCGCGCACGCCTTCGACGATCCGGGCGTCGACGGCGTCGCGAACGGGGCCGGCCCCGGCATGCGCGAGGACGAGGGCCTGCGCCTCCAGCGCCGCCGCGCTGGCCGCGTCGGCCCAGTCCGGTCGATCCGCCAGCCGGTAGCCGGGGCGGTCCGAGTCCTTGACCAGGCTCCACGGGTCGGCCGGGACGACGCCGTCCATGGCGTTGCCCTCGAACCAGGCGCGGGCCAGCGGATTCGACTCCTCGAACGCCCGGCGGCCCGTCGAGTCCGGCCCCGGAATGTAGGCGTTGCCGATGAAGGCGTAGGCCGACAGGCTTTCGGTGTCGGCGTTGTAGCCGGCGTGCCCGCCGCCCCAGTCGTAGAAGACGTTGGAGCGGAACTCGAGGCGCGGTCCAAGGGGATCGACGGACGGCGGATTGTAGTTGCCCGGCCGGGGCATGCGCGCCCGATGCGCCGCCCAAAGATTGTGGTGGAAGGTCATTCGTGCGCCATGCCCGCCGCGGACCAGCGAGCCGTAGCCGTGGTCGCCCTTGGCGTGGCCGGACGCGTTCAGCGACTCAGCGATCAGCGACCACTGCACCGTCACGTCATAGACGCCCCGTTCGGGCGGATCGTAGCGGCTGCCGACCGAGAGGGTCTCATCGACCGACCAGGAGGCGGAGATGTGGTCGAGGATGATGCGGCGGCCGCGCTGGATCGAGACCGCGTCGGCCTCGACCCCACTCTCGTCCCCCAGCCGCGAGCGGATGTGGCGGATCACGACGTCGTCCGCGGCCACCACCAGGGGATGGTCGCGCAGGGTGATACCGCCGCCCGGCGCGGTCTGGCCGGCGATCGTGATGCGTCCGCGCCGGACCGTGAGGGGCGAGCCGAGGCGGATTGTCCCGCCGACGTCGAAAATGACGGTGCGCGCGCCCTCCGCCTCGACCGCCGCCCTCAGGCTTCCGGGGCCGGCGTCGCCGAGGTGGGTGACGCGCAGGACACGGCCCCCGCGGCCGCCCAAGGCGTATCGGCCCGCGCCTTCGGCTCCGGGGAAGGCGAGCGTCTGGCCTCCGGTCTGCGCATGGGCCCGGTGTGCTCCCGACGACACGCATACCGCCGTTACAGCAGCGCTTGCGAGCAGGAGGCGAACAACCGGGGTTGCGAAAGCGAGGATCATCGGGTTACGCTCATGATTGCTACCGGTGTCAGAACGCATTCGACGCGAAGATGACACCGGTGTCAAACGATTGGGCCAAAGACGCCGGGTCGCAAAAACACATAGACCGGGGCCACCCCGGCGTTCTGTATGCCCATTGGGAGGGAGCATATGTTGCAAGCCATTCAGCCGGGGATGACCCGCACTCTTCGCCGCAGCCTGTTCGCCGGGGCCTCGGGCGTCGCCCTCGCCCTGTCCTTGGGCGTCACGCTGGGCGCCGGCGCGGCCGCGGCCCAGACGGCGCCGCAGGAGGAAGCCACCGAGATCGATGAGGTCATCGTCACCGGCTTCCGCGCCAGCCTGACCGCCGGTCTCGACGCCAAGCGGCGGGACGCCAATGTGATCGACGTCATCGTCGCCGAGGACATCGCGGACTTTCCCGATCTGAACCTGGCTGAGTCGATCCAGCGCGTGCCCGGCGTGGCCATCGATCGCGACGCAGGCGAGGGCCGCTCGATCACTGTCCGCGGCCTGGGCTCCGACTTCACCCGCACCCGCATCAACGGCATGGAGGCCCAAGCCACCGCCGGAGGCACCGACTCCTCGGGCGGCGCCAACCGCGGCCGGGGCTTTGACTTCAACGTCTTCGCCTCCGAGCTCTTCAGCCGCATCACGGTGCGCAAGACGGCCGCGGCCGAGACCGAAGAGGGTTCCCTCGGCGCCACGGTCGACCTGCAGGCGACCCGTCCGTTCGACTACGACGGCTTCACCCTGGCCACCTCGGTCCAGGGCGGGTACAATGACCTGTCGGAAACCTGGAGCCCGCGGACGGCCTTCCTGATCAGCGACAGGTTCGGCGCGAACGACGAATTCGGGGCCCTGTTCTCGGTCGCCTACAGCGAGCGTGACTCGCTGGAAGAAGGCTTCAGCTCCGTGCGCTGGGCCCCGGCCGCCGCGCCGGGCGCCACCAACAGCGGCGGCTTCTGCTCCCCGGTCGGCGTCGCGCCCCAGAATCCCGGCAACAGCGGCGCCAACGGGTCGAACGCCGCGAACTGCGCCACCGGAGTCGCGCGCCCGACGAACACGGCCGCGAACGTCGCCGCCTACAACACCGCGAACCAGGCCAATGTCTTCATCCCGCGCCTGCCTCGCTACGGTCGCCTGAGCCACACCCAGGAGCGTCTGGGCGTCACCGGCGCCCTGCAGTGGCGGCCGGCCGAGAGCACCCTGTTCTCGCTGGACGTCCTGTATTCCAAGCTGGACGCGACGCGTCAGGAGGACTTCCTCGAGGCCCTGTCGTTCAGCCGCAATGCGGCGGCCGGCGGCCAGACCCAGATCCACGTGCGGGAGGCGGTGGTCGAGAACGGCATGCTGGTCTACGGCCTGTTCGACAACGTCGACGTCCGTTCGGAGAGCCGCTTCGACGTTCTCTCGACCGAGTTCCTGCAGTGGAGCCTCACCGCCGAGCACGACTTCAGCGACCGCGTCCGCGGCCGCTGGTACTATGGCCAGGCGGAGTCGAATTTCGACAACCCGATCCAGACCACCGTCACCCTCGACCGCTCCAACATCGCCGGTTATTCCTGGGACTTCCGCGGCAATCCGGACGCGCCGGTCATCAACTACGGCTTTGATGTCGCAAACCCCGCAAACTGGCAGTGGCGCCCCTCGACCAACGCCGTGCCGCGCTCCGAAATCCGACTGAGGCCGAACACCGTCGACACCCTGTTCGAGTCGATGCAGGCGGACATCGAGTATGACATCCAGGACTGGCTGACCTTCAAGGCCGGCATCAACTGGAAGAGCTATGACTCGCGGTCGACGGAGATGCGGCGCGCCGATGAGACCGTGGTGCCCGTCCTGCCGGGCGGCTCCACGGTCGCCGACATCTCGAACGTGCTGACCGGATTCGGCGTCAATCTGGTTCCGGCCGGAACGGCCACCAGCTGGGTGCGCCCGGATCTGGACGCCATCGCCGCGCTGTTCAACATCTACTGCAACTGCGACACCGGCGTTCCGGGGGGCGATTTCCGGCTCACGGGCGTCACCAACGGCAACGCCCGGGGCAGCAACCGCGTCGTCAACGAGGAAGACTTCGCCGCCTACATCCAGGCGGACTTCAACACCCTGCTGTGGGACATGCCGTTCCGCGGCAACGTCGGCGTGCGGCAGGTCCAGACCATTCTGAACGCCGAGGGCTACAGCTCGATCGGCGGCGGCACCCTGGTGACCGGCGAAAACGAGTACACGGACACCCTGCCGTCGATGAACCTGGCCCTCGAGCCGGTTCAGGACCTGATCCTGCGCTTCGGCGCGGCCAAGGTCATGGCCCGGCCGCAGATCGGCAACACCTTCGCCGGCACGAACTATCTGGTGCCCGTGACGTCCCTGGCGGCGACCGGCCCGAACTTCACGGCCACCATCGGCAATGTGAAGCTGGAGCCGTTCCGGGCCTCGACCTACGACTTCAGCGTCGAATGGTATTTCGCGCCGGAAAGCCTGCTGTCCTTCTCGTACTTCTACAAGGACATCGACACCTACATCCAGATCCTGCGCCAGGAGCTGCCCTATTCGGACCTGACCCTGCTGAATCCCTCGGCGTTCGCGCCCGGGCTCTGCACCGGGGCTTGCACCCCTTCGACCCTCTTCCAGCTGACCGCGGCGGTGAACACCGAGGGCGGCCCGCTGAGCGGCTTCGAGATCAGCTACCAGCAACCCTTCCGCTTCCTGCCGGGCCTGCTGGCCAACACGGGCGTGCAGCTGAACTACACCCACGTCGAATCCGAGATCGACTATTGCTCGAACACGGACTGCACGGCCTTCCAGACCGAGGATCTGGTCAATCTGTCGCCGGTCTCATGGAACGCCACCCTCTACTATGAGGATGATCGCTTCTCGGCGCGCGTCTCGGCCGCCGCCCGGGACGGCTACACCCAGAACGTGCCAGGCCGGAACGGGAACGCGATCGAAGGCAAGATGGAGACGCTCAACATCGACGCCTCCGCCTCGTACCAGATCAACGACCAGATCGAGGTGACGTTCGAAGCCCTCAACCTGACCGACGAGTTCAATCACCAGTTCGTCGGCGACGGTCTCGAGCGCCAGAGCACGTCCGTCTATCACCACACCGGCCGGCAGTATTTCATCGGCGCCCGCTACCGCTTCTGATCGTCTCCTGATCAAGGCGACTTCAGCGCCGCCGGTTCTCTCGAACCGGCGGCGTCTTCTTTGGTCAGGACCCGGCCAGATCGCCGAGGTCGGCCCAGACGCTTTCCGCGGTCGGCGTGCGCCCGGCGCCTCGCCCCCGCGCGCTGAAGACCCGCCCGTCCGCAAGGGTGACGCGGAGCGCGTTCCATTCGTCGGGAAGATCGGCGAACAGGGCGTCACCGTCGACGCAACGCAGGCTCACGGCGGCCTCGCCGGTGCGGACGTCGAGGCGCGCCAGCTGCCGGACCGTGCCGGGCGGTCGCTCGCGCTCCGGGCCCAGCGGCTCGCACGCGATGTCATCGAGGGTCAGGGGCGGGTGTGACGCCTCATGGCCGAGGATGACCAGTTTGGCGGCGGCGTCCCGCCCGCTCAGGTCGGCCGAGGAGTCCGCTTCCGCGAAGCCCGCTTCGCGCGCCGCAGCCAGCGCCGCCTCGAACGGATCGCCGGCCGCGAGACGGTTGAGGATGAAGTTGCAGGTGCCGTTCAGCACCGCCTCGATCCGCACCACGGGTCCATGAGCCCGGGCTCGCCGCACGGTCTCGATCAGGGGCGCCCCGCCGCCGACGCTGGCGGAATAGAGGAGGCGTGAGCCGCCGGCCGACGCGAGACCGGCCAGACCGGGCAGATCGGCGCCCACGGCCTGTTTGTTGGCGCTGACCACGTCCAGCCCGCGCGACAGTGCAGCCCGGATCAGGGCGAGCCCTGTCGAGGGGTCGGAAATCGCCTCGACCAGAATGTCTGGTTCTCGCGCCAGCAGAGCGCCGGGGTCGGATACCGCCAGCCCCTCCGGAATGCTGACGTCGCGTGGCTTGTCGGTCCGGCGCACCAGCACGCCGACGACCTCGAAGCGCGGGTCTGCCAGAAGGCGGGGAAGCACCCCTCCGCCGACCACGCCGCAACCGGCGAGGGCGACGCGCCGGGCGCGGGTCGGCGCGATCAACGGCCGGGCGGGCGCGGACTCCGGACCCGCAACTATCGTCACGCCCCCGCCGATCAGCGCTTCGCCCGGGGCGGGCAGGAGCGCGGGGAGGCCGATCGCATCCAGCTGTCGCCCCAGACGCGCCACAGCCTGCTGATCGCCGCAGACGACGGCGACGACGCAGCGCCCGAGTCGCACCGCGCGATAAACCGCGGACGCGGCCCGGACGGAATCGGCCCCGTCCAGCTGAAGCAGGGCGACAGGTTCGCCGGTATGCGCCCCGACGAACTGCTGGGGCGGGAGCCGGGCGGGAAGCGGAAGGGGCAGGGCGGTCATGGCCAGCTCCTCACGCGGCTTCGGCGCTGAGCGGCGCCGGCACGGCGCAAAGCGCCGCGGCGAGGTCAGCGAGCAGATCATCGGCGTGCTCAAGCCCGATCGACAGGCGCAACAGGCCGTCGGTGATGCCGGCGGTCACGCGGGCGTCGGGCGTCATGGCGGCGTGGGTCATCAGGGCCGGATGGGCGATCAGGCTCTCAACGCCGCCAAGGGACTCGGCCAGGGTGAAGATCCCGAGCTCATCGACGAAGGCGCGGACGGCGGCGATATCGTGCAGTTCGAAACTCAGCATGGCGCCGAAGCCCGCCTGCTGCCGGGCCGCGACCGCATGGCCCGGGTGGCTCTTGAGGCCCGGATAGTGGACCGCCCGCACGGCCGGCTGCGCCGCCAGCCATTCGGCGACGCGGCCGGCCGTCGCCTGCTGCCGCTCAATCCGGGCGAACAGGGTGCGCACGCCGCGCAGGGTCAGATACGCATCGAACGGCGAGCCGGTGACGCCCAGACAGTTGGCCCACCAGGTGAGTTGCTGCAGATCGGCCGGGTCCCCGGCCACCACGCAGCCGCCGACCACATCGGAATGGCCGTTGATGTATTTGGTGGTCGAATGGATGACCAAATCGGCGCCGAGGGCGAGGGGCTGCTGCAGGGCCGGCGAGAGGAAGGTGTTGTCCACCGCCGCCTTGCAGCCGACGGCGTGGGCCCGGGCGCACAGGTCGGCCACGTCGACCACCCGCATCAGCGGGTTGGACGGCGTCTCGATCAGGATCAGTTTCGGCTTCAGGGCGAAGGCGGCGTCCAGCGCTTCGCGATCGTTCTGGTCGACGAACCGCACGTCGAAATGGCCGCGCTTCGCCCGGGCGCACAGCAGTCGGTGAGTGCCGCCATACAGGTCATGCGGCGCGACCAGCAGGTCGCCCGGCTCCAGCGAGAACAGGGCCAGATCGACCGCCGCCATGCCGGTGGCGGTGACCACGGCGCCGCAGCCGCCCTCCAGCTTGGCCAGCGTCTCGCCCAGCACGTCGCGGGTCGGATTGCCCGACCGCGTATAGTCGTAGCGCCGTTTTCCATCCAGGCCGTCGAAACTGTAGTTCGATGACAGATACAGCGGCGGCATCACCGCGCCGTGCGCCGGGTCGCTGTTCACGCCGTGACGGGCGGCGGTCGTACACGGGTGGGCCTGGGCAGGGGCGGTCATGCGGCGATCTCGCGGGTCTGGAGGGCGGTGAGGGGATTCAGGACGTCGTGCAGGGCGCGGCCGATCAGCTCGCGTTCCTTCAGGAAGGCGTCGTGGCCGAAGATCGAGGGAGCCTCGATCAGGCGGCGCAGGTCGGGCGCGCGCGCGGCCAGTTCGCGGCTGTCGGCGATCGGAACCAGCGTGTCCGAGCTGAAGCCGATGACGGTCAGGGGGCAGCGCACTGCCGCCGGATCGACGCAGTGGCGGTCCAGCGAGTCCGAAAGGCTGATCCAGCGGGCGGCGCTGGTCGTATCGGCGTAGGCCTCGCCCCTGCCGATCAGATAGTCGCAGACGGGATAGGGCCCGCCGGCCTGCGCGGGCGGCGTAGGGCCGAAGCGAAGCGCGAACTCGTCCGCGGTGCGATAGGTGGTCATGGCCAGCTGGCGGGCGAGGGCGACTCCCTCCGCTTCGCGGCCGCAGTCCCGGGCGAACGTCAGCAGGCGGCGCTGCACGCCCCGGACGGCCGTCGCCGCCGGGTGCGCGCGGTGGGCGGCCGAGATCACCGCCAACTCGCCGATCCGTTCAGGGAAGGCAGCGGCGAAGGCCAGGCCGATGCAGCCGCCGTAGGAGGCCCCGACGAAGGCGTCGATGCGCGGCTCGCCCAGCGCCTCGAGCAGCAGCGCCAGCAACCGCGCCTGGTCGGTTGTGGTGATGGTGACGCCGGGTTCGCCGCGTCCGGGCGGCAGGTCGAAGGCCAGCACGCGGATGCGGTTCAGGTCCACCGGTCCGCCCGCCTTCACCGCCCAGGGCCACCAGCGGGTGGCGAACCGGCCGCTGGAGATGCCGCCCGCGACCACGACCAGCGGCGCCTTGTCGGGACCGAGCAGCCGGCCGACGATCTCGGTCGCGGTCAGCCGCTGGCCGGACTCCAGCCGGAAATCGTCGGGGATGGACGCCCGGACATCGCGTCCGGAGGTCTGGTCTGGGGTTTCGATGGACGCCACGGTCCGCTCCGGTCTCGCTCAGCGAAACCGATGGGGCGAACCAATTCCTTGCGTGACAGACCCGTGAAGTCAGTCGGTCCCAGGACGCGAGGGGGCCGTCGCTTCACTCATCTCTCGCGGCTTCCGGGGAGGCCTCGCAGGAGTTGGCACCATCTCCGGGACTGGGTAGTCCCGGAAGGTTGCCCCGGCGTCAAAGGGCCTATCCCTCAGCCGGTCTTGATGAGTGACATTACGGTGGCGAAGCGGGACGGAGGCGTCAACCCCCTTTGTTGCGGTGCGAAACCGCGCCCGTCAGCTCTCGCTCCAGCCCCCCGCCAGCGCCTTGAACACGGTGATCTGGTAGGTGGTCACCAAGGCGTCCGAGGTCGCCAGCTGGGCGTCGGCCGAGGCCAGGGTCCGCTCCGCGTCCAGCACCGTCAGGAAGCTGTCCGCCCCGGCGTCGAAGCGCAGGCGCGACAGCCGCGCGGCGTTGGCGGCCTGATCCCGCGCCGCCTGCAGGGCGGCCCGCCGGTCCAGCTCGTTGGCGTAGTCGGCCAGGGCCGTCTCGGTCTCCTGCAGAGCGACCAGCACCGTCTGGTCGAAGGTCGCCAGGGCGGCGTCCGAGCCGGCGGATGCCTGTTCGATCCGGGCGCGCGCGGCGAAGACGTTGGGGAAGGACCAGCTGATCAGCGGCCCGACGCTGAATCGGAAGCTTGAATCGTTGGTCAGGTCGCCGGCGTCGAGCGCTGTCGATCCAATGGACCCGCCGAGCGAGATCCGCGGGTAGAGATCGGCCGTGGCGACATTCACCCGGGCGGCGGCGGCGGCGAGATTGCGCTCGGCCCGGCGCACGTCGGGACGGCGCGCCAGCAACCGGGCGCCGTCGCCGATCGGGATCGGCTGCGACAACTGGGGCGGACGTTGGCAGGCGCGCGCGGCTTCGCTGGCCTCGGCGGGCGTGCGCCCGGTCAGGGTGGCCAGACGGAACAGGGCGCCGTCGCGCAGGGCCCGGAGAGGCGGCAGGGCGGCGCGGCTGGTCTCGAGGGCCGAGCGGGCGCGCGCGGTGTCGAGGCCGTTGCCGGATCCGGCGTCCAGCAGGCGTTGGGTCAGGCCGACCGTGTCGGATTGCAGCTGGATGGTGCGCTCGGCGACCGCGATGCGGGCATTGGCGGAACAGGCGTCCGCATAGGCCCGGGCCGTCTCGGCCGCCACGGTGACGCGCATTACGTCCACGGCGGCGGCGGCGGCGTCCGCGTCGGCGCGGGCGGCGCGGATGCTCGAGCCGACGCGGCCGAACAGGTCGATCTCATAGGCGACGTCGAGGCCCACATCGTAGGTCTCGCCCTCATCCAGCGGCTGACCGCCGTTGCCGCCGGGCGCCGTGGCGGCCGAGGCGCGTCCGTACTGGCCGGTGGCGCCGGTCGTGGTCGAGGGCAGCCGGCCGGTGCGCGCCTCGCCGAGGGCGGCGCGAACGCGGCGCAGGTTGGCGGCCGCGGCCTCCAGCTCGTTGTTCTCCGCAAGCGCCTGGCCCACCAGGCCGTCGAGGACCGGATCGTCGTACAGCCGCCACCAGTCGTCGCGGGCGGCTTCCGCGCTCATGGAGGGCGTGGCGCCGATGAAGGCGCCCGACGCGGAGGGGGGGAGGGTCGCGTCAGGCGCCTTCGGCCCGACCGCGCACGACGCGAGCGCAAGGCTGGCGAAGGCTGTTGCGGTCAGGATCCGGGGGTTGTGGAGGAAGGTCATCAGGCGTCTCCCAGACGCGGGCTGGCCGGAGCCGCCTCGATCCGGTCGTGGGGCGGCAGGCCGCCGGTGGTGGGGATGGCGGGCTCCTTCTTCGGCGCCCCCGGAAGTCTGGCGGCGACGCCCCGCATCAGGACGTAGAAGACCGGCGTGAAGATCAGGCCGAAGAAGGTCACGCCGAGCATGCCGGAGAAGACTGCGGTGCCCAGCGACTGGCGCATTTCCGCCCCCGCCCCCGTAGCCAGCATCAGCGGCACAACGCCGAAGATGAAGGCGAAGGAGGTCATCAGGATCGGCCGCAGGCGGGTGCGCGCGGCGCGGACGGCGGCGTCCCAGCGGTTCAGACCCTCGTCCTCGGCCTGTTTGGCGAACTCGACGATGAGGATGGCGTTCTTGGCCGCGAGCGCGATCAGCACCACCAGCCCGACCTGGACGAGGATGTTGTTGTCCAGGCCGCGGATGTTGATCCCGATCATCGCCGCCAGAATGCACATGGGCACGATGAGGACGACGGCGAGGGGCAGGGTGAAGGCCTCGTACTGGGCCGCGAGCACCAGGAAGACGAGCACCACGGCCATGATGAAGACCACGGTCGCGCCGCCGGACGACTGCTTCTCCTGCAGCGCCAGCCCCGTCCACTCATACGAGAAGCCGGGCGGCAGGGTCGCTTGCGCCAGCTGTTCCATGCTGGCGATCGCCTGACCCGAGGAGACTCCCGCGGCGGCCTGCCCCTGCAACTCCGCAGCCGGGAACAGGTTGTAGCGCACGATCCGGGCGGGGCCGGAATCCTCGCGCAGGGTGGCGACCGAGCCGATCGGCACCATGGCGCCCGAGGCCGAGCGGGTCTGCAGATTGGCGATGTCGGCGATGTCGTCGCGAGACGCCGGCTCCGCCTGCGCCGTGACCCGGAAGGTGCGGCCCAGGAAGTTGAAGTCGTTGACGTAGGACGAGCCGAGATAGACGCCGAGGGTGTTGAAGACGTCGGATGGCTGGACGCCCATCATCAGGGCCCTGTCCCGGTCGACGTCGGCGGCGATGCGCGGGGAGCCGGTGTTGTAGGTCGAGAAGACCTGCTGCACCTGGTCCGGCGCGCCGGCAGCGGCGCCCATCATGGCGAAGGTCGCGCCCTCAAGGGGCCTGTAGCCGGCGCCGGAACGGTCCTGCACCATCATCTGGAAGCCGTTGCCGTTGCCCAGCCCCTGAACCGCGGGCGGGGCGATGACGAAGATGTTGGCGTCCTCGATCCCCATGGTCGCGCCGGTGATGGCGCCGGCGAGGGAGGCCGCAGCCTGCTCGGCCGACTTCCGTTCCTCGAAGGCGTCGAGGCGAACGAAGATGGTCGCGGCGTTTGAGCCGAACGAGAAGCTGGACCCGTCCAGGCCGGCGAAGGCGACCATGCCCTCGACGCCGTCGGTGCCCTTGATGATCTCCGAGGCGCGCGTCATCACCGCTTCAGTCCGCTCCAGCGAGGCGCCCGGAGGTAGCTGGATGACGCCGATGAGGAAGCCCTGGTCCTGTTCGGGGATGAAGCCGGACGGGGTGTCCATGAGACGCCAGCCGGTGAGGCCCAGCAGGCCGACATAGACGATCAGCACGATGCCGATGGTCCGCACCAGCCGGGCCGTCAGGCGGCCGTACTTGTCCGACAGCCAGTCGAAGCCCTCGTTGAACTTCCGCCCTGCGTAGCCGCCGTACCAGACGGCGGAGCCCCACAGGCCCGGCTTGCGGTGCGTGTCATGCTCCTTGTGCGGCTTCAGCAGCAGGGCGGCCATGGCCGGCGACAGGGTCAGGGACACCAGCAGCGACACGACCGACGCCGTGGTGATGACGATGGCGAACTCGCGATAGAAGATGCCCGGAATGCCGGGCACGAACATGGTCGGCACGAACACCGAGACCAGCACCAGACCGATCGAGATCAGGGCGCCGGAGACCTCCTGCATGGACCGGTAGGCGGCCTCCTTGGGGGTCAGCCCCTCCCGGATGTAGCGCTCGACGTTCTCGACCACGACGATGGCGTCATCGACCACGATGCCGACCGCCAGCACGAGGGCGAACAGGCTCAGCGAGTTGATGGAGTAGCCCAGCGCCAGCTGCACCGCGAACGTCGCCACCAGGGCCACCGGAATGGCGACGATCGGAATGATCGCTGCGCGCCAGGTCTGCAGGAAGACGATGACGACCAGGACCACCAGCAGGACCGCCTCGATGAGGGTGTGCTGCACGGATTCGACGGATGCGGCGACGAACTCGGTGGGATTGTAGGCGATGGACACAGCCATGCCCTGGGGCAGGTCCGCGCGGATCGCCTCAACCTCGGCCATGACGCGTTCAGCCGTGCCCAGCGCATTGGCGCCCGGCTGCTGGATGATGGCCACGCCGACCCCGCGCTCGCCGTCGAAGAAGCCGCGGATGCCGTAGTCCTGTGCGCCGAGCTCCACGCGGGCGATGTCGCGCACCCGGGTCACCCGCCCCTGCGCATCCGTCTTGATGACGATGTTCGAGAACTGGTCCGGGTCGGAGAGACGGCCCTGCACCTGCACCGGCAGCTGGAAGGCGGCGGCGTTGGTCGCGAAGGGCGGCTGGCCGATGGCGCCGGCGGCGGCCTGGACGTTCTGGGCGCGCAGGGCGGCGACGATGTCAGGCCCGGTCAGGTCGCGCGCGGCGGCCTTGGCCGGGTCGATCCAGACGCGCATCGAATAGTTGCCGCCTCCGAAAATCTGGACGGCGCCGACGCCTTCAAGGCGCAGCAAGCGGTCGCGCAGGGTCGAGTTGGCGTAGTTGCCGACGTAGTCGTTATCCAGCGACTTGTCCGGGGAGGTCATCCCCAGGATCATCAGGAAGCCGCTCTCCTGCTTGTTCACCGTCACGCCGATCTGGCGGACCTGTTCGGGCAGGCGGGGTTCGGCCAGGGCGACCCGGTTCTGGACCAGCACCTGGGCCGCATCCAGATCGGTGCCCGGTTGGAAGGTCACGGTGACCGACACCGCCCCGTCGGAGGTGGAGGACGAGGAGACATAGAGCATGCCCTCGACGCCGTTGACCTCCTGCTCGATCGGCGCGGCGACGGTTTCCGCCACCGTCTCGGCCGAGGCGCCGGGATAGGCGGTGTTGATGGTGATCGTCGGCGGCGCGATCTCCGGATACTGCGACAGCGGAAGCAGCGGGTAGGCGAACACCCCCATGAGGGTGACGAAGACAGCGATCACGGCCGCGAAGATCGGCCGGTCGATGAAGAAGCGTGAGATGTTCATGACGGGCTCAGTCGCCCGACGACAGGCTGTTGGCGAAGGTGGCGCTGGAGGCGGGCGCGATCGTGGTCACCGGCGCGGCCTGGGTGCGGGCCACGGGGCGGATCTGGCCGTTGGTCGCGGTGACCTTCATGCCCGACGCCTGGATGCGCTGCACGCCGTTGATGATGACGCGATCAGTCCGCTGCAGGCCCGACCGGATGACCCGCAGGCCGTCGACCAGCGGGCCCAGTTGCACCGGCTTGGGCGCGACCGAGCCGTCGGCGGCGACAACATAGACGATGCGGCGCGCCTGATCCGTCGCAATGGCGGCGTCGGGCACCAGCATGGCGTTGTAGCTGCCGGCGCCGGCGAGCCGGGCCTGGCCGAACATGCCCGGCTTGAGGAAGCCGTCCGCATTGGGGATCACCGCGCGCAGCCGGATGACGCCCGAGGCCGTGTCCACGGCGTTGTCGGTGAAATCGAGCGTGCCCGAGCGGGTGAAGTCGCCTTCGTCCTGCAGCCGCACCTGGATCGGCGCCGCACCATTGCGAGCCTGGCGCTGGTATTTCAGCAGCACGGCTTCCGAGCCGTCGAAGACGAAATGGATGGGGGCGCTGGAGACGACGGTGGTCAGGACGTCGGCGGCCGACGAACCGCCGGCGACCAGATTGCCTGCGTCGACCCGGCGGTCGGACACCCGGCCGGAGATGGGGGCCGTGACGCGGGTGAACTCAAGATCCAGCTGCCGGGCCCGCACATTGGCGTTGGCGGCGGCGATGGCGGCCTGGGCCGTCTGCAGGGATCCCCGGCGGGTATCGACCTCCGCCTGCGACACAGCCTGGGATTCCAGCAGGGTTTCGGAGCGGGTCAGCTCGCTCTGCGCCAGAGCCAGCTGGGCCTGCGCCTGCGCCAGCTGGGCGCGAGCCGCCGCCAGGGCGGCCTGGGCCGGCCGCGGGTCGAGCGAGAACAGCAGCTGTCCGCGACGGACGTAGTCGCCGTCGCGGAAATGCACGCCGGAGACATAGCCGCCGACGCGCGCGCGCACCTCGACCGACTGGGTCGCCTCGAAGCGGCCGGTGAACTCGTCCCAGTCCTGCACGGCCTGCACCAGCGGAACCGCCACCGTGACGGACGGCGCGGGCGGGGCCTGGGCCTCGCTCGGCTGGGAGCAGCCATAGAGCGCGACCGTCATCAGAACGGACGCGGCCACGATTTTCGCGGTGCGCATGGAAGGTAGGTCCCTGTCTTCTGTTGACCCGGCGCGAGGGGGAGGAGGCCGGTAGTCAACGCCCGGTGACTTAATGGTGATCGCGCTTTGGCTTGTCAACGGGTGATGACAAAGCCATATGGTTGATGGGGCTATTCGGAGATCACAAATTGTTTTGCCATGTCGCGCCCCGGCCCAGGAACGCCGAGGCGACCCGCGCCGCCATCCTGTCCGCCGCCCGGGAGCGTTTCTCGCGCGAGAGCTATGACGACGTCGGCATGCGTGACATCGCCGGAGACGTCGGCGTCGATGCGGCGCTCGTCTCCCGTTATTTCGGATCCAAGGAGGATCTGTTCCTGACGGTCCTGGAGAGCTGCTCCGACGGGCGCGACCTGATGGAAGGCGGCCGGGCCGATTTCGGCCAACGCGTCGCCCGGGACGTCATTTTCGAGGGCAGGAACGAGGGCAAGCTCAAGAAGCTGCTGATCATGCTGCGCTCCATAGGCTCGGCCAAGGCCATGGATCTGGTTCAGCGCACCGGCAGCGAGAGCTTCTTCGATCCGTTCTCCGCCTGGATCGGGGGCGAGGACGCCGCGGTTCGGGCGCGTCTGGCGGCCGCAACCATCATGGGGATGGCGGTGAGCCGCGAGATCACCGGCGGCTTCGGCCTGACCCCCGCGGAATGTGAAAAGCTGGCCCAGAGGATGGGTGCGATCCTGCAGGACATCATCGACGGCTGAGGGCTCAGTCCCGAGGCGTGAATTTCCGGATCACCCCCGAGAAGGTCATCAGAATGCGCTCGCCGGCGTTGATCTGGCCGCGGACGAAGATCAGGCTTTTGCCGGCGCGCACCACCTCGCCCGTCGCCTCGACCAGTTCGCCCACCCAGGCGCCGTCGATGAAGGTCGAGTCGAGCGACACGGTCACGCCGGACGCGCCCTCCATCTCCTGATAGGCGGTCTGGAACAGGGCGATGTCGGCGAAGGTCATCAGGCAGCCGCCGTGCATCCGGTGGCCCGCGTTCATGTGCTTGGGCTCGGCCCGGAAGGCGCATCGCATCCGCCCGTCGGGATCAGGCCTGAAGTAGAACGGCCCGACGACCTGGTCGAAGGTGCCGTGCAGATCGTACATCTGCCAGCCCGCGAACTCGCCCTCCGTCATCGTCACCTTCGCGACCATCTCTAACTCCGCCTTCTTATTGCTCCCGCAATGCACCATACAGGCGCGATGAGCGACCCCATCGAAACCGCCATCTTCGAAAAACTGGCGAAGGCCGACCCCAAGGGCGTCGGCGGCAAGAGCATCGAGCCGGCCGAGGTGGCCAAGGAAATGCAGCCCGAACAATGGCAGCGGATGCTGCCCAAGGTGCGCGCCTGCGCATTGGGGTTGATGCGGCAGGGCAAGCTGACCATCACCAAGAAGGGCAAACCGGTCGACCCGAACGCCTTCAAGGGCGTGATCCGTCTGCGCCTGCCGACCGAGGCCGAAACGGCTGCGGCGCTGGCGGCCCTGCCGCCTGCGACCGAGGATGATGAGCACTAGGGTCCCGATACTCCGCTCATCCCCGCGGAAGCGGGGACCCAGTCCTGTCCAGCATGACGCCGGCGTTTCAGGACTGGCGTTCGAACCGGATCGGATCGACCTGTCGCCCAAAGCACTGGGTCCCCGCTTTCGCGGGGATGAGCGGTGGTGGGGGTGAGCCTTCACCAGATCCTGGACGACATCCGCGCCTGCCGGGCCTGCCTCGGCCAACTTCCGCATACGCCGCGCCCCGTGGTCCGCGTCTTTCCCGAGACGCGGCTGCTGATCTGCGGTCAGGCCCCCGGACGGCGCGTGCATGAGAGCGGGCTGCCGTTCACCGATCCGTCCGGCGATCGCCTGCGCCAGTGGCTGGGCGTCGACTACGAGACCTTCTACGCCGACCGCCGCATCGGCGTGGCGGCTCAGGCCTTCTGCTATCCCGGCACGGCGCCGAAGGGCGGCGACTACCCGCCTCCGCGCCGCTGCGCCGAGCTGTGGCGGCCGCAATTGCTCGCCGAACTGACCGGCGTCGAACTGACCCTGCTGGTCGGCGGCTACGCCCAGGTCTGGGCGCTGGGCGAGCGGGCGGGGACGAACATGACAGAGACCGTGCGGGCGTGGCGGGACTACGCCCCTTCAATCCTGCCGCTGCCGCACCCCTCCTGGCGAAACACGGCGTGGCTGCGAAAGAACCCCTGGTTCGAGCAAGAGGTGCTGCCCTACCTGCGGGAGCGGGTGCGTGGCATTCTGGGCGTATGATCCGCGTCGGCGCCGCCCTGTCCCTGATGATGACGCTCGCCGCCTGCGCCACGCCCGCCATCCAGCCGCCGATGACGCCGGCAGCCGATTTCGCCGGCGCGGCGCTGGAGGCCCGGGCCCTGCTGATGGACGATGGGGCCCGTCTGCCCCTGGCCCGTTGGAGCCCGGAGAGCGGCGAGCCCTGGGCTGTCATCGTCGCCCTGCACGGCATGAACGACAGCCGCGCCTCCTTCCGCCTGGCGGGTCCGTGGTGGGCGGAGCGGGGCATCGAGACCTGGGCCGTCGACCAGCGCGGGTTCGGCGAGTCGCCGGGCCGCGGCGTCTGGGCCGGCGAGGCGCGCATGGCCGAGGACGTTCGCACCGCCGTCGATCTCGCCCGGGCGCGTCACCCGCGTGCGCTGATCGCCGTCGCGGGCGAGAGTATGGGCGGCGCGGTCGCCATCGCCGCGTTCGGCTCGGATCGGCCGCCGAACGCAGACCGGGTCATCCTGCTGGCCCCCGCCGTGTGGGGCTGGTCGGCTCAGGGGCCCGTCAACTCCGCCGGCCTGTGGATCGCCGCCCGGGCCATGGGCGCCCGCGCGGTCGACGCTCCGGAATGGGCGGTCAGGAACCTGCCGGCGTCGGACAACCGGATGGAGCTGATCCGCAACTACCGGGACCCGAACAGCCTGATCTCGACCCGGTTCGACACCCTGTATGGTCTCGTCGACCTGATGGAGGGGGCGTCGCTCGGCCTCGGCGACATCCGCGCGCCGACGCTGCTGCTGTACGGGGCCAACGACAACGTCATCCGGCCGGACCCGATGCGAAGGGCTCTGGAGCGGGCGGGAGACCGGCCGAACCTTCGCTCCGGTTTCTATCCCGACGGCTGGCATATCCTGAACCGGGATCTTCAGGCCGAGACCGTTTATGGGGACGTGGAGGCCTGGCTTCGCGACCCCGCCGCGCCCTTGCCGTCAGGTGCAGGCCCCGTACTGCCGGCGCTGAGGCACGGCGCCCGCCCACGGTGACGTGAAACCGCCGTGCTTGCGGTGTCACCCCCCGGGGGGTATGTGCGCGCCAACAAAAAAACACCCCGGGAGACGCTTAAGTGAGCACGACGCTGTTTGATTCCCCGTCCTTCGCGAACCACGAGGGCGTTCATGCGGTCTTTGATGAAAAGACCGGTCTGCGCGCCATTATCGCTGTTCACTCAACCGCGCGCGGCCCGGCCGTGGGCGGCACCCGGATGTGGAACTACGCGTCCAGCGCCGAGGCGCTGGAGGATGTCCTGCGTCTCTCGCGCGGCATGAGCTACAAGAACGCCGTGGCGGACCTCGAGATGGGCGGCGGCAAGTCGGTCATCATCGGCGACAGCCGCACCCAGAAGACCCCCGAGTTGTTCCGCGCCTTTGGTCGCGCCGTCGACACCCTGGGCGGCGTCTATTACGCGGCCGAGGACGTCGGCGTGTCGGTCGCCGACATCGCCGAGGCCCGCAAGGTCACCCCCTATGTGCTGGGCCTCAACGACGGTCCGGAAGCGTCGGGCGATCCCAGCCCCGTCACCGCCGAGGGCGTCTTCCGCTCCACCCTTCTGGCCGCGCGCCGGCTGTGGAAGCAGGACGACCTGACCGGCCTGACCATCGCCCTGCAGGGCATCGGCCACGTGGGCGGCTACCTCGCCGACAAGCTGCACGCCGCCGGCGCGAAACTGGTCATGACCGACGTAAACACCGCCCTGCTGTCGGAAGTCGCCGCGCGCACCGGCGCGGAGATCGTGGCTCCGGACGCCATCTATGACGTCAAGGCCGACATCTACGCCCCCTGCGCGCTCGGCGCGACGCTGAACCCGCAGACCTTGGACCGGCTGACGGTCAAGGCGGTGGTCGGCGCCGCCAACAACCAGCTGGCCACGCCCGACATCGGCCAGATGCTGTTCGAGCGCGGCGTGCTCTACGCCCCGGACTATGTCGTCAACGGCGGCGGCATCATCAACGTCGCCTCCGAGCTCAAGGCGCGCCAGACGGGCGGCGCCTACGACGCCGCCTGGGTCGAGACCAAGCTGTCGCGTCTGATGGACACCCTTGAAGAGGTGCTGGAGCGTTCGGAAGCCGAGAAGCGCCCGACCCACGAGATCGCCGACGCCATCGCCGAGGCCCGCATCAATGCGGCCCGCGACGCCAAGGCGGAGCAGCGCAAGGCCGCCTGACGGCGGATTCGCGCGCCGGGCGCATACGGAACACTATGGCGCCTGCTTCCCGTGCTGATTCGGGCCGAGGCGCCATGACCGCAACCGCCGTGACATCGACCAAGAGCCGTTCCGTCGACCCGCTGCTGATCGTCATGGCGGTCGGTTTCGTGGTCGCGGTCGGGGCCCTGGCCTATCCGGCGTTCCGCGCCGATCCGACCAGCGCGCCCGGGCTGGTGCTGATCTTCACCGTCGGCGCCCTGGCCCTGATCGGCCTGTTCGCCTTCGCCCGCGGCGAGACCCGCAGGCCCATCGGCGACGCCACGGTCGATCTGCTCGACGCAATGTCCGAACCCGCGGCTCTGGTCTGGTCGACGGGGCAGGTGCTGGCCTTCAACGCCGCCTGGGCGGAAGCCAACGGCGCCGCCGTCGCCCTGCCCAAAGGCAAGTCCGCCTCGGCCCTCTACATGGCCTTCGCCCAGGCCCGCGCAGGCGAGCAGGGCCGCGCGATCGTCGTCATCGGCGACCGCGAACAGGAGGTCCTGATTGGTCAGGCCGGCGAGGGCCGCTTCCTCGTCCGCGCCGCGCCCGAAGCCGTGCTGCCGGTGGGCGCGCCCGCCCCCGCCCGTCACGCCGCCGCCTCCAGCGCGGTCGAGAGCCGCGCCATGGCCGCCGGCGCCCCCTTCGGCTCGGCCGTGATCGCCGCCGAGGACCTGTTCTCGGGCAAGATCGAGGAGCCCAACGCCGCCCTGTCGGTGCTGACGGGGCCGGCCGCCGCCCGCGACGCCGCCTTCGGCCATCTGTTCGACCCCGCCGGCGTCGCCGAGGCCCGACTGAAGCTGGAAGGCGGGTCGTCGGGCCCGATCGAGCTGGTCGCCCGCGCCTTCCCCGACAAGATGCTGCACCTGTACGTCGCTCCGGAAGGCGACCGCCGCCGCATCTGGCTGTTCGACGTCTCGGCCCAGAAGTCGATGGAGCTGCAGCTGTCGCAGGCCCAGAAGATGCAGGCCGTGGGCCAGCTGGCGGGGGGCGTGGCCCACGACTTCAACAACCTGCTGACCGCCATCCAGCTGCAGTTGTCCGGCCTGCTGGAGCGCCATCCGGTCGGCGACCCCTCTTACGAGGGCCTCAACGAAATCCGCCAGACCGCCATCCGCGCGGCCGATCTGGTCCGCAAGCTGCTGGCCTTCTCGCGCAAGTCGACGGTGCGGCGCGAGCGGCTGGATCTGGGCGAGCTGGTCGGCGAATTCGCCGTGCTGCTGCGCCGCCTGCTGCGCGAGGACGTGCGGCTGGAGACGGACTACGGCCGCGACCTGCCGGTGGTGCTGGCCGACAAGAGCCAGCTCGAGACGGCGGTGATGAACCTGGCCGTCAACGCGCGCGACGCCATGCGCGGCGTGGTCGAGCCGGGGGCGGGCGTGGTCACCATCCGCACCGCGCGGCTCACCGCGGGGGAAGCCCGCGTGCTGGGCTGGAGCGCCGCTCCGACCGCGGCCGTGGCTCTGATCGAGGTCAGCGATTCCGGTCCCGGCGTGCCCCCCGAACTGGTCGACAAGATCTTCGAGCCCTTCTTCACCACCAAGGCGGTGAACGAGGGGACCGGCATGGGGCTGGCCACCGTCTACGGAATCGTCGAACAGGCCGGCGGCCATATCAATGTGTCGAATGCGCCCGGCGGCGGGGCCGTCTTCCGCATCTTCCTGCCCGAGGCGGCCGAGGCCGATCTGGCCGAGACGCCGGTGGTCGAGAAGGTCGCCAAGGCGCCGCGCGACCTGTCGGGCGCCGGCCGCATCCTGTTCGTCGAGGACGAGGCCGCCGTGCGCGGCATCGCGGCGCGTCTGCTGCGCCAGCGGGGCTATGAAGTCATCGAGGCCGAGGACGGCGAGCAGGCGCTGGAGCTGGCGGAACTGCATGCCGGGACCATCGACATGATGATCTCGGACGTCATCATGCCCGGCCTCGATGGTCCGGCCCTGTTGAAGAAGGCGCGGCCCTACCTCGGCGACGCGCCGGTCCTGTTCATCTCGGGCTATGCCGAAAGCGACTTCTCGGATCTGCTGCAGGACGAGGCCGGCGTCTCCTTCCTGCCCAAGCCGCTGGACATCAAGACCCTGGCCGAACGGGTGAAGCAGGAACTGCACGCCGGCTGAATCATCGGTAACTTGCCAATCGCCGCCCGGCGCCATCCTGTGGCGCCCTCGCGCCACGGGAGCTGAAGCCATGATCGATCGCCGCCGCCTGATGTTCACCGCCGCCGCCGGCGCCGGGCTCGCCGCCTGCGGGCAGGCGCTGGCGCAGACGCCCGCCGCAGCGGCTTCGGCCTCTGCCGCCCTGACCGCACTGATGGACGCGATCGTCCAGAGCTTCCTGCTGGAGTCGCCCGAGACCCTGACCTCGCTGGGCATGGACAAGGGCCCGATGGCGGCGATGAAGTCGCGACTGGATGACCGGTCCCAGGCCAAGATCGACGCCGACCGGGTGGTGTTCCGGCGCCAGATGGACCAGCTGCGCGGCATCGATCGGGCGTCGTTGCCGGCGACCGAAGGCGTCTATCACGACACCCTGACCTTCTTCGGCGAGACCCAGATGATGGGCGATCGCTTCCCCTATGGCGGCGGCGGCTTCGGCCCCGCGCCGTACACCATCTCCCAGTTGACCGGCTCCTACCAGAATCTGCCGGACTTCCTCGACACCCAGCACGCGATCGAAACGGCCGACGACGCCGAGGCCTATCTGGCCCGCGTCGCCGCCTTCCCCACGGCCCTGGACCAGGAAACCGCGCGGATGGAGGCCGATTTCGCCGCCGGCGCGGCGCCGCCCGACTTCATCATCGACAAGACCCTGCTCCAGCTGGCCAACCTGTATGAGACGCCGGCCGGGGAGTCGGTCCTCACCACCTCTGTGGTGCGTCGTGCGGGCGAGAAGAATCTGGCCGGCGACTGGGGCGGGCGCGCCCGGCGCATCGTCGAGGGCGAAGTCTATCCGGCGCTGCGACGTCAGGCCGAAGCGATGCGGGCGCGCCGGGCCGGCGCCACGCACGACGCCGGCGTCTGGCGCCTCCCCGACGGCGAGGCCTATTACGACTGGGGCATCCGCAGCTACACCACCTCGACCCTGTCCGGCGCCGAGATCCACGCCCTGGGGCTGGAACAGGTGGCCGAGCTCTCGGCCCGCGCCGACGTGCTGCTGAAGGCGCAGGGTCTGACCCAGGGCACTGTAGGCGAGCGCATCTCCTCCCTGGGCAAGGACCCGGCCCAGCTTTACCCCAATACGGACGCCGGCAAGGAGCAGTTGCTGGCCGATCTGAACGCCCAGATGGCGGAGATGGCGACCCGCCTGCCGCAGTATTTCGGACGGATTCCGGCCGCGCCGGTCGAAATCCGTCGCGTGCCGACCTTCATCGAGGCCGGCGCTCCGGGCGGCTATTACAACTCGCCGGCGCTGGATGGCTCGCGGCCCGGCGCCTATTACATCAACCTGCGCGACACGGCCGAATGGCCGCGCATGCAGCTGCCGACCCTGACCTATCACGAGGCCTCGCCCGGCCATCACCACCAGATCGCCCTGCAGCAGGAACAGGCGGACCGGCCCCTGTTGATGAAGGTCCTGGGCTTCTCGGCCTATTCCGAGGGCTGGGCGCTGTATTCCGAGCAGCTGGCCGACGAGATGGGCGTCTACGAGAATAACCCGATCGGCCAGATCGGCTATCTGCAGTCCCTGCTGTTCCGGGCCACCCGGCTGGTGGCCGACTCGGGCCTGCACCACAAGCGCTGGAGCCGTGAGCAGACCATCCGCTACATGGTCGATACCCTGGGCGACGCCGAATCCGCCGTCACCACCGAGGTCGAACGCTACTGCGTCTGGCCGGGTCAGGCCTCCAGCTACAAGGTCGGCCACAACAAGTGGGTGGAACTGCGCACCCGGGCCCAGGCCGCCCTGGGCGACCGCTTCGACATCAAGGCGTTCCATGACACGGGCATGAATGCGGGCGGCGTGCCGCTGACCGTGCTGGACAAGATCATGAACGACTGGATCGCTTCGCAGCGGGCCTGAGCCCGATCCTGCCGCCCCGGTCCTGCATGCGTGGGACCGGGCCCGGACATCGCAGACAGAAGGTTTCTCCATGATCGACCGGCGCCGCCTGATGCTGTCTTCCGCGGGCCTCGGCCTCGTTGCAGCGCTGCCCGTCCTGGCGCAGACCTCCGGCTTGTCGCCGGCCGACGCCCGGCTCGACGCCATGTTGACGCGGTGGTTCGACGAAAACGTCGATCTGTCGCCGGAGTATGCGACCAATCTCGGTCTCGACCGGGGTGAGCGCGCGGCCTTGTCCGGTCAGCTGCGTCAGGCCGGCGTCGCCGACGCCGAGGCGGACCGCGCGCGGGCGCGCGCGCGATGGGCGGAGATCCGGAGCGTGCCGGAAGACGACCTTTCGGATCAGGCCAGGGTCTCGCTGGCCGTCTATCGCTTCACCGCCGAGGGTGCGGCCCGCGCGGCGGACATCCCCTACGGAAGCGGCGTCAGCCCCTATATTGTGACCCAAAGATCCGGCGCCTATTTCTCCGTGCCCGACTTCATGGCCAATCAGCACCGGCTTGAAACCGAAGCCGACGCGGCGGGCTTCATTTCCCGGCTCTCGGCTTTCGCCCGGCTGCTGGACCAGGAGAGCGAGCGGATCACCGCGGACGCCGCGCTGGGCGTCATGCTGCCGTCCTTCCTGATGGACAAGACCCTGACCCAGCTGCGGACGCTGCGGGACACCCCGGCCTATGAGATGGCCATGCTGCAGGCCCTGATCCGCAAGACCGACGAGCGCAACCTGATGGGCGACTGGGGCGCCCAGGCCGCCGATGTGATCGATACGCAGATCAAGCCGGCGCTCGGCCGGCAGATCGCGGTGTTCGAGGCCCAGCGGCCGAACGCCACCGACGATGCGGGGGCGTGGAAGCTCCCCGAGGGCGACACACTTTACGCCATGGCGCTGCGCAACTTCACGACGACGGACTACAGCGCCCAGGATATCCACGACATCGGCCTGGAGCAGGTGGCCGCCATCCAGGGCGAGATCGACACGATCCTGAAAGGCATGGGCATGGCCGACGGATCGGTCGGCGCCCGGATCAAGATCCTAAGCGAGGATCCGCAGCATCTGTGGCCCGATACCGACGAGGCCAAGGTCGAGCTGATCGAATCCCTGAATCGGCAGATGGCCGCGCTGGAGCCCTTGCTGCCGCGGGTGTTCAACACCCTGCCGGGCGCCCGGGTCGAAATCCGGCGGGTGCCGCCGTCGATCGAGCTCGGGGCGCCGGGCGGCTACTATCAGGCGGCCTCGCTGGATGGGACGCGGCCGGGCGCCTACTACATCAACCTGTCGAACACCGCGAACTGGCCCAAATGGGGGCTGCCGACCCTGACCTATCACGAGGCATCGCCCGGCCACCATTTCCAGATCACGGTCGCGCGCGAGGCCGGCAGCCTGCCGATCTACCGCCGGGTCGCCGGCAACTCCGCCTACAACGAAGGCTGGGCTCTCTACGCCGAGCGCGTCGCAGCCGACGACCTGGATGTCTACGCCGACAACCCGCTGGGCCGGATCGGCTACCTGCAGTCCTACCTGTTCCGCGCCGTGCGTCTGGTGGTCGACACCGGCCTGCATCACAAGCGCTGGAGCCGTGACCAGGCCATCCGCTACATGATCGAGGAGTGCGGCGAGCCGCCGGAGTCGGCGGAGAAGGAGATCGACCGCTACTGCGTCTCCATCGGTCAGGCCTGCTCCTACAAGCTGGGCCAGACGGTGATCGCCCGGCTGAGGGCGGAAGCTGAGGCGAGGCCGGGCTTCGACCTCAAGGCCTTCCACGACCGGGTGCTGTTGAACGGCTCCGTGCCGCTGGCGGTGCTGGAAGGGCTCATGCGGGCCTAGGGAGCGGGCGCTTCGGCGGGTTCCGGCCCGCTTGCCGGATTGAACAGCCACAGGGCGGCGGCCGGGAACTGGTCATGCCACATGACCGGACTATGGCCTGCCACGCGGCTGTGGAAGGCGACCCGATCGGCGCGGGACTGCAGGACCTGCGCCGCCTGACGCGTCACATTGTTGAACAAGACTTGCCGCACACGCCGACAACATGGCCGGAGTGCGACGCGGCGTCAGCCGATCTGGCGCGCCTCGATGATGGTCGGGTCGGCGTCGGCCTGGGCCATGAGCCAGTCCCGGAAGCGGGCGATCTTGGGCGAGCGGCGGCGACCTTCGGGCCAGACCAGATAGTAGCCGCTGTGGAAAGACACGGCCTGGGCGAAGGGGCGGACCAGCAAGCCGTTGCGAAGCTCGCGCGCGAACAGGATGGGCGAGGCCAGGGCCACGCCCTGATCGCCCAGGGCGGCCGCGACCTCAAGCACCTGATAGTCGGCGGTCAGACGGGTCATGGGCTGGGCGCTTCCGCTGACCCCGGCGGCGGCGAACCAGGCGGCCCATTCCTTCTCCATGCCGATCCGCGGCGCCTGCAGCAGGTCGGCGGGCCGGGTCAGTTTGAGCCGCTCGGCCATGGCCGGACTGCAGACCGGCGTGAAGACGCTGGGCATCAGCAACTGGCTTTCCATGCCCGGCCAGTCGCCGTGGCCGGAGCGGATGCCGACGTCAAAGCCTTCGCGCGACAGGTCCAACAGGATGGGATTGGTGTCCAGCCGCACCGCCAGGCCGGGATTGGCGACCTGGAAGGCGCCCAGCCGCGGGGCCAGCCACTGGGCCGCCAGGGAGGCGAGGGTGGTGATCGACAAGATGTGCTCGTCGGCCTCGGTCAGGTCGCTGACGGCGCGGCGCAGCAGCGTCATGGCTTCGGTGGCCGCGCGGGACAGCCGTTCGCCGCCTTCGGTGGGCTGAACCTCCCGGGGCAGGCGGCGGAACAGGCTCTGGCCCAGTCGGCCCTCCAGCGCCTTGATCTGCCAGCTGACCGCGGCCTGGGTCATGCCCAGCTCCTCGGCGGCGCGGGTGAAGCTCTTCAGACGGGCGGCGGCCTCGAAGACGCGGATCGAGGCGAGAGGGATTCCAGCGAGGGGATCAGCCATAAGGTAGCCTTGTGATTATCGTCTATCATCTGGTTTGTGGGCAGGAACCGTCAAGCCTAGATTTCAGTCATCGCAGTCACAGCAAAGGAGGCGGTAATGGAAGACGCCCACCATACGCATAAGGAACATATCTCTGGCTGGCTTCGCGCCGCAATCGATCGCGCCACCCGCTTCAGGCGCGGCGCCGGCGCAGAATCCCGTGGACTGGTGGTCACGCCCTGGAGCGGGCGGTCGCCCCGCGGCTGGTCCGCCTGACGCTTCATCAATCCTGAACGGGAGGAGGGCCGGATGGAGGATGCACGGCTTTGTCGTACGGGCGCCGCCCCGACCTGGGCGGCCGTCCTGGCCGATTGGCGCCGCAGCCGCGCCCGTCAACGCCTGCGAACGCTCGCGGCCCCCGTCGCGCCCGCTCCTGAGTGAAATCCGGTCCGCCGCAGGAGAATTCCCTTCCCCCGCCTGTGACCGTCGGCCCGCAAGGGTCGTGGCCCGGACCCCGGAGTCTCCTGCTCCCGGGGTCCGGGTCGAGCCTTGTGAAGCCTCCCGGCCCCCAGGGATCTGACGTCATTGGGGCGGCTTGTCAGGCGCCGCCGGGCGGGCGAGGGTGCACGGGCCAGTCCAGGGGAAAAGCTCGTGATCAACCGTCGCCGCCTGCTGACCTCCGCCGCCGCCGGAGCCGGCCTGCTGGCGCTTCCGGCCGTCGCCCGCGCCGCGGTTCCCGGGCTACAGGGAAGCGCCCGATCGATCGCCCGCGCCCGGTATGACGCGATCTTCGAAGGCGTCCTGCAGGCGTCCCCGATGGGAGCCACCAGCCTCGGGCTGGATGTCGGCGCGCGGGCGGACCTCAAGTCCCGGCTCGACAGCCGCAGCTACGCCGACCGTCTGAATATCTTCAAGCCCATGGTCGAGGCCCGCCCCGCGCTGGCCTCCCTCGACCTATCGGGCCTGAGCGGCCGCGACCGCTCTGACTACGACAGCGTGGTCTGGATGGCCGACCGCTCGGCCGAGATCGACGCCTTTCCGTTCGGCGGCGTCGACAGCTACGGCTACCCCTGTCCCTATGTCATCAGCCAGTTGACCGGCCTGTACCAGGCCGTCCCCGACTTCCTCGACAGCCAGCACACCGTCGCCACGGCGGCGGACGCGGAGGCCTACCTGGCCCGGCTCGAGAGCTTCGCCGAGGGGATGGATCATGAGACCGCCCGATCGGCGGCGGACGCATCGGATCACGGCGTGGCGCCGCCCGACTTCGTCGTCAACAAGACCCTGACCCAGCTTCGCGCGCTGCGGCGCGAGACGGGGGAGGGCGCCGCCCTCGTCCAGTCTCTGGTCCGCAAGGCCGCCGAGGCCGGGATCGCCGGAGACTGGGCGCGCCGGGCAACCGCTCTGGTGGACGGGCCGGTCGCAGCCGCGCTGGACGGCCAGATCGCGCAGATGGAACGACATCGTTCCAGCGCCGCACACGCTGCGGGGATCGGCGCCCGGCCGAACGGCGAGGCCTACTACAACCTCTGTCTGCGGTTCCAGACCTCGACCGGCCTGACGCCGCGGGAGGCGCATCAGATCGGCCTGGATCAGGTGGCGCAGATCGAGGCCCTGGCCGATCCGCTGCTGCGCCAGCGCGGCTATACGGAGGACTCGGTCGGAGCCCGGCTGACCGCCTTCGGCCGGGAGCCGCAGTATCTCTATCCGAACACGGACGCCGGACGGGCCGCGCTGCTGGCGGATCTCAATCGTCAGGTCGCCGCCATCGAGGCGCGTCTGCCGCAGATGTTCGAACGCCTGCCCAGGGCGCAGGTCGAGGTGCGCCGGGTGCCCGTGTCGATCGAGCTGGGCGCGCCGCGGGGCTACGCCCAGAGCCCGTCACTGGATGGCTCGCGGCCCGGCGCCTACTACATCAATCTGGTCGATACGGCGATCTGGCCCCGCTGGGCCCTGCCGACGCTGACCTATCACGAGAGCCTGCCGGGCCATCACCTGCAGGGCGCGCTGGCGCTGGAGGCGACGGACACGCCGCTGCTGCTCAAGTCGATGGGCTTCAACGCCTATGGCGAAGGCTGGGGCCTGTACGCCGAACAGCTGGCCGACGAACTGGGCATGTATGACGACTTCACCGAAGGAAAGCTGGGCTATCACCAGTCGTTCCTGTACCGGGCCGCCCGCATCGTCATCGACACCGGGATTCATGCCATGGGCTGGAGCCGCGAGCAGGCGATCCGCTACATGATCGAGACCGTCGGCCTCGCTCCCACGGCCGCCGAAAGCGAGATCGAACGATACTGCGTCTGGCCGGGTCAGGCCTGCGGCTACAAGATCGGCCACACCGAGATCGACCGGCTGCGGACCCTGGCCCGCGAGCGCACCGGCGACCGTTTCGACATCAAGAGCTTCCACTCCGCGGTTCTGGACGGCGGCGCCATGCCGCTCGAGGTGCTGGGGCGGGTGGTGGACCAGTGGGCGCAGGCGCGACTGGCCTAGTCCCTCACGGTCCAGCCGTCCGCTTCCCGCAGGGCGTTGTGAATGGCCGTGGCGGCGACAGCGGCCTCGGCGTTGGCGACCGCGATCTGGTTCAGACCGCGGACGACATCGCCCGCGGCGTAGAGGCCGTCGACGCTGGTTTTCTGATGGGCGTCTACGAACAGCCGCCCGTCGTCGCCCAGCCGGGCGTCCAGCGCCTGCGCCAGCTCCGCGCTGGGCGATGTCCCGAGGGCCGAATAGACGAGGTCGAAGCTGCGGAAAGCCCCGCCCCAGCACAGCGCCGTGACCCGGTCCCCCTCGAGAGTGACGTTTTCAACCGGCGCCCGGATCAGCTCGATCCCCAGCCGGGACAGCTCGTCCTCGCCGCGCAGGACGCCGGAATCGCCGGTGTGGATCAGCGTCACCCGGTCGGAATAGGTGCGCAGGAAGGCGGCCTCTCGCACCCCCTTGTCGTCATTCCCGATTACGGCCACGGCCTTGTCGATGGCCTCGTAGCCGTCGCAGATCGGGCATATGCGGACGAGCGACCGTTCGATCGCCCGCTCGACACCCGGCAGGTCGGGATGGTGGTCGATCACGCCGGTGGCCAGCAGCACGGCCCGCGCCCGCACCTCGCGACCGTTCAGGCGCGCGACGAAGCCGTCCTTGTCCCGGGCCAGGGCCTCGACCCGCCCGATCTCGACCTCCGCGCCGTATTCCCGCGCCTGTTCGGTCATCCGGTCCAGGATGGCGTCGCCGGTGATGCCCTGCGGAAAGCCCGGCATATTGTGGCTGACCGGGATCCAGCAGGCGCGCGGGGCGCCGCCGTCCGCGACGAGCACCCGCCGACGGAAGCGCGCCAGATAGGTGGCCGCCGTCAGGCCCGCAGGCCCGGCGCCGATGACGAGAATTTCGGGGGGCTGTTCGTCGTTCAACGCGTCCGCCATGTCGTCGGCCAGTAGTCCGCGGGCACGCCCCAGCACTCGCGCATCTCCGATTCATGGGTCAGTACGAATTCGCGGCCGGTCCAGGTCCAGGTGGAGGCTGTGCCGCAGTCCCCGATTCCGCGGCCCTTGGAGAAGGCGGTGATGGTGCGCGTTTCCGGCGAATAGCCGCCGTTGATGGTTCCCGCCGCAGGCTCGTCGGCGCTGGAGCCCAGCCGTGCAGGCCGGGCGTCGCGGCCGGCGGGCCCGGTGACGTACCAGTCATGGCCGACGTTATAGGCCCCCGCGAAACAGGGGACCGCCCACAGCTCGGTGTTTGCATCCAGTCGGGCCGACATCACTTCCTTCGCCACCCAGTGATCGCCGGTTTCGCCGCGACAGGCTGCGACCGCTGGAACTGCTTCCAACGCGGGCGGAAGCTGCTGGTTCTGATCGCCGAACCCGCTTTGCGAAGCCGCCGGAGCCGGCGCGACTTCGGGCAGCGGCGGCGCGGCCCTGACGCTGGAGGCCGGCCGGTCGCCGGGTCGGCGCAATGCGGTCACGGTGTTCACCCGCCCCTGGCGCTCGTCGATCCACAGCAAAGCCGCCGCTGCGCCCGACAGCGACAGGTCATGATCCGCGCCGATGCGGGCGGTTCCGCCGCTGGCCAGCGCGCGCACGACCTCAAGGGCGCGAGCGGCGGGGACCTCCGCGGCGACCGGTTCGTTTTTGGCCAGCGTCATCGGATAGGCGGTCCCGTCGATGATGAGGGCGAAGGCGCGGGTCGATTCCGCCTCTTCCGGCCAATAGCCCGCAGCGACTTCCGGCTGCGCGTTCGGTCCCGGCTCCATCGCGACCCGGATCCAGCCGAACCCCTCGCGTCCAGGGCCGTAGGCGAAGCAGGCGTTGCCGTTGTCGCAAACGGCGATCCAGTCGCGGAACGCCGCGGATTCGCTCGCCATCGCGGCGGGCGCGGCCGCCTGCGGGCCTGAAGCCGCGGGGCGGGGCGGCGCTTCCCGTCTCCCTGACGCGTCGGCCGGACCGCAGGCGGAGAGCAGCGCCAGCGCACTGGCGCACGCCATGCCGGTTTGGCGATTCTGCATGCCTGTCTCCCCCTCAGCGGCAAGGTTCTCGAACGACGATACACGTCTCGCCGGCGTTCGTCGCCGCCGCCCTTTGCGCCCGCCCCCGCGCCCCGCTATACCGCCCGCCTCACTCCCATTCCCATTCAGAGGCGCGAACCCGCATGACCAGGATCAAGGTCGCCAATCCCATCGTGGACATCGACGGCGACGAGATGACCCGGATCATCTGGCAGATGATCAAGGACAAGCTGGTATTCCCCTTCCTGGACCTTGAGCTCGACTACTACGACCTCGGCATGGAGAATCGCGACG